>Ga0164313_10000191_pt1 | contig 44372 bp, 40 predicted proteins | sample GuaBasSedimGuay4_FD_113735 | JGI IMG/M metagenome (GOLD analysis project Ga0164313, IMG submission 113735) | Subseafloor sediment microbial communities from Guaymas Basin, Gulf of California, Mexico - Guay4, Core 4569-4, 0-3 cm | ecosystem: Environmental > Aquatic > Marine > Hydrothermal vents...
CTTCCTCTGGTACTGGACGCTGATGCCCTGAATGTAATTGACGACCCGGCTAAGATCTTTAAGAGATACAAAGGGCCGCTGCTGATAACACCTCATCCGGGGGAAATGGCCAGACTTGCAAAATGCGACCCTTCAGATATCACCAGCAGATCAAGGGCTGCTGCTGAACTTGCAGAATCAGCCGGGATCACCGTTGTGCTTAAGGGCAGACCAACAGTGGTTTTCTCTCATGACGGACACTCCTGCACAATACCTGCGGGCAACAGCGGCATGGCCACTGGCGGAAGCGGTGATATCCTCACGGGGATAGCAGCATCTCTTCTTGCCCAGGGCATGGAACCCTTCGATGCAGGAATACTTGGAGTATTCGTGCATGGCCTGGCTGCGGATATGGCGATTGAGAATTCCTCAGAGAGGTCTCTCATTCCCTCTGATATAGCTTCCTTCCTTGGAAAGGCTTTTCGCGTAATAGAAAAAGGCGGCAACAGTGATCTTCTTACCTCCGGAGGCAGGTGGAACAGTGACTATGATTACTAGAGAAAAGGCCCTTGAACTGCTCGAAGAGAACCTCGGCAACAGGAACCTGATCCGGCACTGTCTGGCGGCAGAGGCCGTCATGCGTTCGCTGGCGGAAGACAGGGGTGAGGACGTTGATCTATGGGGCATTACCGGCCTGCTGCATGATCTGGACTACGAAAAGACTGTCGATGACCCCGCAAGACATGCGCTTGTTACCGCCTCCATGCTCGATGGAGAGCTTCCTGAGGAAGCGATACACGCCATAAAATCACATAACTCTGAGAATAACGGTATCGAGAGATCGTCGGGTTTCGATTATCTTCTTGCGGCAGGAGAATCCATAACCGGCCTGATAGTCGCTGTCGCCCTTGTATATCCCGATAGGAAAATCCAGCCTGTAAAACTGAAATCAGTCCTGAAAAGAATGAACATGACCGCCTTCGCAAGGTCGGTACCGAGGGATACCATCAGAGATTGCTCAAAAGCAGGATACGAGCTGGACGAATTTGTGCGTCTTTCCCTTGAAGCGATGAAGGGCATAGCTTCGGATATAGGTCTTTAACGCAGCATACCGGCTAATTCCCGAAGAGTTCCCTGCCCTTCCTGAATGCCTCGAGGTTTACTTCTAATGCCTTCGGGGGCACCCGATCCTCTATAGCCCGCTTCCAGTGCGCCTCATCGATAGGCAGATGGGTTGAAACCGCCCCTATCAGTACGACATTCACTACCCTGAGGTTGCCGAGTTCCTCAGCGATCTCAACTGCAGGAATGAGGGTTACCGGAAGGTTCTCCTTTTCAATTATCTCGTTCACGTCCGGATATACTGCATGCCCTGTATTCACAGTCATGGGAGTGATCTCAAGATCGCAGGCTACAAGCTTGCCGTGGGGAGCAAGGTAGGGAGACCATCTGAGGCTCTCCATCTTCTCCATCGCAAGGATGAGGTCCGCGCAGCCTTTTTCCACCAGGGGACTGTTTATCTTTTCTCCGAAACGGACATGGCTTGATACGCTCCCGCCGCGCTGGGACATTCCGTGGACTTCGCTCTTCTTGACATCATTCCCAGCATGCAGGGCTGCCGCGCAGAGGATTTCACTCGCGAGGAGTATTCCCTGGCCGCCGGTTCCGCAGATGATAACATTGGTTACGGATTTCATGTCTGTCCTCCCATATCCTTGGAGATGGCATCTACGGGGCATACCTGAACACACATATTGCAATCAGGCCAGCAGAGGTGTTTGCTTATCTCGGGCTTTTCGCCGTCCCAGCTTATGGCGGGACATCCAAGCTTCATGCACAGTTTGCAGCTTATGCATTTCTCCGGATCTACAACCGCTATGCCTTTTCGAATCGGCTTGTAAGCCATTATGCATGGTCTCCGGGTTATTATTACGGAGAGTTCATCACGGTTCATTTCCTCTTTGAAAACCTTCTCCATTTCCGGCAGATCGTGTGGATCAACAACACGTATATGCTTTACTCCGCACGCATTAACCAGTTTTTCCAGGTCAAGAACGGGAGCGGGTTCTCCACGGAGATTCTTTCCTGTGGTAGGGTTTTCCTGCCCTCCTGTCATAGCGGTAAGACTGTTGTCCATGATCATCACTGTCCCGGTATTCCCGTTATAGACCATATCTATAAGTCCGGTTATTCCCGAATGGACGAAAGTTGACTCGCCTATGGCAGCAACGAGTTTCCCCATTCCTTCCCTGCCTACGGCCTTTTCAATTCCCGCGAGAACACCAATGGACGCACCCATGCATACCGTTGTTTCAAGCGCGTTATGAGGAGGCATCAGGCCCAGAGTATAACAGCCTATATCTCCGGTTGAACTGCCTCCAAGTTTGCTCAGGCAGTAGAAAGCCCCTCTGTGGGGGCATCCGGCACAAAGAGCCGGAGGCCGCGCCGGGAGCTGTATCTCGCTGAAGGTTATTTCCTTGGTTGTGCCGGGGTGAACCGCTTTCCTTACGATCTGGGGGTTCAGTTCTCCCTCAAGCGGAACGATGTTTTTTCCATCAGCCTCTATGAGGAACCGGGCTTTTATATTCTCCTCGAGGTAGGGGTCGTTCTCCTCAACAAAGATAATCCTGTCCACCATGTTTATGAACTTCTCTATAAGATTCCAGGGCAAAGGATTAGCTATGCCTATCTTGAGCACGCTGGCCTCGGGGCTCACTTCCTTTACGTACTGGTATGATATTCCGCTTGTGATTATGCCAAGGGATGTATCTCCCTCTTCAATTCTGTTCAGAGAACATTCCGAACCCCAGGCGGAAATATCTACAAGCCTCTGCTCAACCCTGCTGTGCATCGCTCTGGCGTGGGCGGGAATAGGAACTCTTTTCTTTATATCCCCCACGTAACCCTTAACGGGCACTTCTTTGCGGGGGCCGAGCGTCACCATGCTTTTTGAGTGACAGATCCTTGTTGTCAGCCGCAGAAGAACGGGTGTGTCGAAATCTTCGGAGATCTTCAGGGCCTCTCCCACCATATCCTTTGCTTCCTGGCTGTCCGAGGGTTCGAGAACAACTACTTTAGCGGCTTTCCCCATCAGTCTGTTGTCCTGCTCGTTCTGGCTTGAGTGCATGCCCGGGTCATCGGCTGATACTATTACGATACCGCCAGTCGCCCCTATGTAACTGAGCGTGAAAAGGGGGTCAGCTGCCACGTTAAGCCCCACATGCTTCATTGCCGACAGAACCCTTGCTCCCGCGAACGAAGCGCCGGCAACAACTTCAAGCCCAACCTTCTCATTCGGGGCCCACTGAGCATCTATCTCATCGTACTCTTCGGCGATAGTTTCAAGAATCTCGGTTGAAGGTGTTCCGGGATAGGCCGAGGCGAAGTGAACGCCGTGTTCCCAGGCCCCTCTTGCCACAGCTTCATTACCCGAAAGAAGTATTGTCCCTTCGTCTATCGTGTTCAGTTTCTTCCTCATTTCCCGCCCTTCATTTTTATCTGTATGACTTTACTTCTTCTACCGAGTCAAGAACTCTGAGAACACCTCTCATAAGGGCTTCCAGTTCTTCTTCTCCGGGAAAGATAATGATTTTTCCAAGGTACTCAAGGTTATGTTTCAGCCTATCGGTCATCCATTTGTTATGCGCTATGCCTCCGGTAATGACAACTGCGTCTACTTTTCCTGCAAGCGCTGCTCCCATTGCTCCGGCTTCCTTTGCTATCTGATAAGCCATCGCCCGGAGCGCCAGATCACAATTCTCATCGCCTTCCTCAGCCCGTTTAAGAGCTTCGCCCACATGATCGGTACCGGTATAGGCCATAAGCCCTCCGCGCCGGAGCAGCATCACTTTCATATCGTTCCAGCTGTACTCGCCTGACAGGCATAGTTTCGCAAGCCCTGTTGTCGGGAGTGCCCCGACCCTCTGGGGGCTGAAAGGACCTCCGTCGTTAGCCTGGCTTGTATCTATCATTCTGCCTTCTCTTATTGCGGTGACGGATATCCCGCTTCCGAGGTGAAGTACAACGAGATTCAATTCTCTGAGCTCCATGTCCAGCATTTGAGCAGCCTTGTAGGCTACCATCCTGATATTAAGAGCGTGGCTGAGGCTCGTCCGCTGCAGAGCGGGAAGACCGGACAGCCTCGCTTCATCTATCATTTCGTCAACGCAAACCGGGTCAACTATATAGGGTTTAACTCCGGCTGCTTTCGCTATTCCGTGGGCCAGAAGAGCTCCGAGGTTTGACGGGTGGTCGGCCTGAAGAGTCGATCCTTCTCTTATTGCCTCGACCAGCGCATCGTTCACTTCGTAGGTTCCGCTTTGCAGGGGCTTGAACGCGCCACCACGACCGACAACAGCTGAAAGATCATTCGGGCTGTAACCTTGTTCCTCAAGAATACGAAGTATTAGGTTCCGCCTGAAATCATGCTGCCCGAAAGTGGAATCGAATTGAGCCAGCTCCTCTGGAAGGTGTCTGATATTATCTTCAAATATCAGCTCGGTTTCCCGGAACAACCCGACCTTTGTTGATGTTCCCCCGGGATTTATCGCAAATATCAGTCTTCCGTTATCAGTCATTGTTACCTCCCGATACCACTACTCCAAGGGCCAGCGAATTCAGTTTTGTGCGTGGCACATCAGATCTTGAGAGCATAACCACGGGCGCTGCAGCGCCGGCTATCAGACCGCCGAGCTCCGCGCCTGACATGTACATGAGCCCCTTTGCCAGAATATTGCCGCACGAGATATCAGGGGTTATCAGAATGTTTGCCCTTCCGGCGACTTCTCCAGTAATTCCCTTTATTGCAGCCGACTCGGGGTCCATGGCTCCATCGAGGGCAATGGGACCTGCTACAGCAAGGCCTGGGATTCCCTCTGCGGCGATTTCAGCAAACATTACCGTTTCGGGCATTTTCTCGTTCGGGACTTCAACCGCTGCAAGAAGAGCTACAAGAGGCTTTTCTGCTCCAAGTTTGGTTATCACACCGGCAGCGTTCAAAGCTATCTGCCGGGTTGCTTCTATATCGGGTCTTATGTTCATTCCGCCATCGGAAATTATCACAAGTCTGTTCTGACTGGGTACTTGAAGTACCGCTACATGGCTGAGTATTCGACCGGTTCGCAGCCCGGTTTCCCTGTCGAGCAGCGCTTTCTGGAAGATGGAGGTTTTCAGCAGACCCTTCATCAGAATATTCGCTTCTCCTGAACGTACAAGCCTAACAGCCTCCAGTGCTGCCTCTTCAGGGTCTCCGGAGTCCACGATCTCGATTCCGCCTGGAAGTTTCCTTCCAAGTTCCCGAAGGGTTTCCCTGACCCCGGCAGCGGGCCCTACTATCACGGTTGATGCAATGTCTTCTTCGAAAGCTGTTATTAATGCCTCTATGGACGAAGCGTCGTGTCCCATGGGAATAGCGACCCTTGCATCCGATATTCCTCTCGCGGCCTGTCTGATCTCATCGAAATTACTGAACAAGAGAACCTCCCTGATGTATGAAACCACTTTGCATAAATTCAGTGCACCCGATCGGTCATTGATATGATTGGAGTGGTCTCAGTCCTGTCATTTTTTGTATTATGTATACTGTTCCTGCAGCAGCCAAGGTCACCTTTGTAGGTATGGTGGTAAAATATGACCAAACAACTGGTTAAGCACTCTTTTATCGGGGTCCTGGATGCAGCTGTTGCGTTTCTTTTCGATTTCGACGGTGTGCTGGCAGACAGCGAGCCGCTCTTCAGAAGATCATGGAATATCGCTCTTGCGCCATGGGGTCATGAAATTTCACCTGAGGATTACTGGAAGTACTGGTCTTCTCTTGGAGAAGGTCTTGAGGGCGAGATCAGAAGATACGGATTGAATGACATTGACGTTTACCTTGCAGGGAAAAGACAGAAAACTATATATGAAAATTTCGTGAATGACGGTCTTGTTCCCCTGTTCCCCGGAACAGCACGGCTTCTTGAAACGCTTTCCTCGGGTGAAATCGCTTCCAGGTGGCAATTCTGCATTGCGTCCAATACCCCGGCCAGACTCATTCGGAGCATTCTCCAGAAGGGAGGAGCGAAGATTCCGCTGATAGTCGGGGGAGATAACCTTAAGAAAAAGCCCGCTCCGGATATTTTCCTCCGGGCATCTGAGCTGCTTGATGTCAACCCCTTAACAACCCTTGTCTTCGAGGACTCCTGGAAAGGTGTAACAGCGGCCGAAAAGGGTGGTTTCATCAGCGTTCTGGTACTTAACAGTCATAACAGGAGGCTTGATATAAAAAGCGAATTCGTTATTGATAGCATACAGTTTGTTCTTGATCTTCTCATCGAAGGGAGCTTGCAATGAATCTTATTCTTGATGGACAGGTATTTGCATTACCATACATCAGTTTTATCGCAGGCTTGCTGTTCTGTTTGCTTGGAAGAAAGCTGCTTGGCGTAATCGTTATACTTTTCGGATTGATCATAGGATACACATGGGGCGCATCTCTGCTCGCTGGTATTATGGGTACGACCATTGCCTCTTCTCCGTGGATACAATGGGCTGCGGGCATCACCGGCGCTGTTCTCGGGCTTGTCGCCTGGAAACTATCGATGTTCCTGATCGGAACTATAATCGGCCTGTTCGTAGCCCGTGGGTTTCTCCCGGCCGTACCCGGGGTGGCTCACGCAGGAATCGCTTTGACCTGCGGTATTCTTGTACACCTTTACAGGGAACCTGTAATTGCTCTGCTTACCGCCATATCAGGGGGATTCATAGCCGCGGGTTCTGCTGTTATCCTGATGGACATGGTCGGTTTTCTAAGTGCGGTAGGGATACCTTCGCTTGCATCTGATAACGCTACGCTCCTTGTTGTTATCCTGACCGGTATATTCGCCCTGACGGGTTACAAATTCCAGATGCGGGACGTCAATGCTTGAGGTACTGTAGCGAGGGTGGTATAATTTTACTTTGTGCTGATATTTCCCTTCTTTGGAGGTGCATTTGGGTCAGAGACTGATCGACTACGCGATGGTTGCCATCGTAATACTGGCTGTTTTCGGGCTATTCAGACTTTCAAGAGTACTGATGCAGCGGCTTATCGGGAACCTGAGAAACAGGTATCCTCTTTTCGGGGCTGACCGGATGCTGGTTACCGGGCTGATCTTCCTTCTTACAGGTCTGCTGTTTCTACCTGTGTTCACATCTCTTCTTGCCGTGATCAATAACGCACACCTTACCGGCGGTATAGTGTTGCATCTTGTGCTGGTTGCTGTCTCAATCGTACTTTTCAGTATAGCTGAAGACCTTTTCAGAGACTTCTCTGTATGCCACTCGGAAGAATACTGGACGATCGGCAAACATTTTAAATGTGTATCTCTGCCGTTCATTCTCTTCTGGGCGGCGGGTTCCGTTTTTATCAGTCCGCTCTTCTATTCCGGTCTGACTATCGTTCTGGCGCTTTTTTACCTTTTCGCCCTCTCCTGCAGATCCGGTGCATGCAGCGGGACCGGGGACAAATCAGGCTGATGCAGGTAAAGCAGCCGCGAGTTCTCCACATTATCACCAAGCTCGCTGTTGGCGGAGCTCAATACAACACTCTCATCTCTACCAGAGATATAACCGAAAAAGGATATCATTCGGATATATTGACGGGCACCGAGAGGCCTTCCGAGGGAGATCTTTTCAATCTTGCGGATAAATGGAACCTGAATATCATTACCGCACCTCATCTCAAAAGAAATATTTCCCCCTTCAGTGATATTCTTGCCCTTTGGGAAATTAAGAAGATTATCAGCAGGGGCGGGTACAATATTGTTCATACCCATGGATCAAAGGCGCGCTTTCTTGGAAGGATCGCAGCTGCCGCATCCAGGGGAGTGATCGTAGTACAGACTGCTCATGGCTGGCCGTTTTACGCCTCAATGAACCGTATAAAGAAAAAATTCTACGTTACCCTCGAAAAACTCGGCTTCAATCTGGCTCATATAAATATATGCGTAAGCCCAAAGGATCGTGATAAAGCCCTGGGGCATGGATTAGGTCATTTTGATGATTACAGGATTGTACGCAGCGGAGTGAACTTCGATGAGTTCCGTGCCGCAAGAGGCAGCGGTACCGAAGCCAGAGCAAATCTAGGCATAAGCCCCGACGCGAAAGTAATCGGTTCGGTTATGCGTTTCTGCCCGGAAAAGGCTCCTGATATTTTCATAAAGGTCGCTGCAGAAGTAATAAAAGCAAAGCCTAATAGTCTCTTCATCCTTGTAGGAGATGGTCCCCTCCGAAAACAGACGGAGGACATGATCGATTCGATGGGACTCCGTGATAACATCATCCTTCTTGGAAGCAGAAAAGATGTTGCCGATATACTCCCCGCTTTTGACGTTTTTCTGATAACTTCCCGTACCGAGGGCCTTCCCAGAGCACTTCTGGAAGCCCTTGCTGCAGGGATTCCTGTTGTTTCCACAAATGTTGGCGGAATACATGAGCTGATCTGTGACGGTCGCAACGGGTTTCTTTCGGATGAAGGTAACATTGATTCCCTTGCCGCAGATGTGAACACAATTCTGGACCATCCGGGCATGGCGAGAGAAATGATGGCGCATGTAGATGAAAATCTTGAGCCATTCTCTTCAGAACAGATGGTTAATGATCTCTATTCATTGTATACGCAGCTGATGTCACCATCGCTCAACGTAGTGTTTTTATGTGATGACGAACCTTTCAACATCCCAAAGACCATTGCACGAGTAATCAGGAAAAGACCATTTAACAGGTATACACTGGTATCTCTCCGGGGGCATGGTTCTCTCGCGAAACCTGTTCTGAACATAAGACGATACATGAATCTATATGGCCGCTTCGGATTTTATGTTCAATTATTCAGGTTCGCTGCTCTGAAGATATCCGGCATGTTATTGCTGCCAAGTCGATACTCTCACTCTCTGCGGCAGACTGCGAGACGAGAGCACACCGATTATATCGCTCTTGACAAACTCAATTCTAAGAAATCCAGGGATTACCTCAGATCACTTGACCCGGATGTGTTTATATCGGTAGCCTGCCCGCAGATACTAAGAAAGAAAATCCTGCAGATTCCCCGGCACGGAGCCTGGAACGTACACTCGGCACTTCTTCCGAGAAACAGGGGTATGCTTCCGACTTTCTGGTCTCTTCTCAACGGAGATACCCCGGGTGTTACTCTCCATAAGATGGTTCCTGAGCTCGATGCGGGCAGGATTCTGCTGCAGAGAAGCATTAACTGTTCAATAAACGACACTACTCTTCATCAGCTCCTCGATAGAACAAAACATCTTGCCGCCGATGTAATAGCTGAAGGCCTTGATCTTCTCGACAAGGACGACTATAGGCTCATTCCAAATCCATCTGAGGATGCCACGATGAACAGATTCCCATCGAAGAAGGATATTCAGAGATTCGAGTGGCTGGGCGGGAAGGTTACCGGCATCAGGAATGCGCGTCCTGAAGTTGCTGTTTCGTTCGATGTTGAGGAATGGTTTCAGACGTATGCAGCTAGAAAATGGTATCCCAACGACAAATGGGACCAGATAGACAGCAGGATAGACCGTGTCCTGGACAGGATTCTGGGCATTCTCGATGACCATAAAGCCAAGGCAACTTTCTTCTTTCTGGGTTGGATAGTTGAGCGTCATCCTGATCTTGTGCTCAAAATTCTCGGCAAAGGTCATGAAATTGGTTACCATGGATACAATCATGTTGAGCTTGCATCGCTGACAAAAGACGAATTCAGAGGCAACCTTGATCGATTCTTGAAACTGGTCGATTCCCTTTCGATTCCTGTTCCTGTCGGGTTCAGGGCTCCCAGTTTTTCCATGAAGGGAGACACTTCCTGGGCCGTCGATGATATAGTAGCCCGTGGTTTCAAGTATGACAGCAGTGTATATCCTATGTTTAAGTTGCGCTATGGGATACCGGAGGCTCCGCAGGTGCCGTTCAAACTCAATGGAGAAAAAAGCTCTATCGTAGAGCTGCCCCTTGCATCAGTATCTATTGCCGGGTTGAAGGTCCCTGTGGCAGGTGGAGCATATTTCAGGTTCTACCCCGGAGTTATACATAGAATGCTGCTTCGGTCTGTCGCCAGGACCAGGAGAACCCCTGTCCTTTATTTTCATCCATGGGAGATCGATTCAATCAATATCTCCAGCAGGATGAATCTATTTCAGAGGATAAGGCAGCATCACAATTCCGGTCAGAACACCATTTCAAAACTGCACGAAATACTTAAATACTACAAAGGCATTACTTTAAGAGAACTTGCAGAGAATTTGAAGGAAACTGACCTGCCTGATTTCAAGCTGTGAAAAACCGCCTGAATAAAGACATCAGGCGGTTTCCATACTTCAAGATTCAGTCAGCTTTTACGGAACGTCTATAGCCCCAACCGGACAGGCGGGAACACAAGCTCCGCAATCAATGCATGTCTCGGGGTCTATCGAATACTTATCCCCTTCACTTATTGCATCAACGGGACATTCAGGTTTGCACGCTCCGCAGGCAATACACTCATCGTTAATCTTATGTGCCATTAGCACTCCTTTCATTCCTTCTTATAGATATCGCATATTCATTGCTACATTAAGAGCGATTATATCCGCTCTATTAATAATGGTCAATATTTTTTGTTTCAGGCATCTGCTCAAGATTTGATAATAATAAGGATCCTGTCCAGCTCATCAAGATCGCTATAGCTGATCTCTATTCTGCCTGCTCTTTTTTTTCCCTTTATCCTGACCTTTGTTTTCAGAAATCTCTGCAGATTTTCCTGAAGCTTTCTGATTTCAGCGGTTTCCGCCATGGAAGCCTTTTTTACAGCTTTTCCTTTTTTCGAATTCAGCTTTCGAACCCTCTCTTCGATCGACCGTACAGATATACCCCTCTTAACCGCAAATGCCGCCACACGTGATACAAGCGCTTTGTCTGAAAGCCCCAGCAAAGCTCTCCCGTGCCCCATACTCAGTTTACCGGCTCTCAGAAGGTCGAGCACCTGGTCCGGAAGGTCCAGAAGTCTCTGATAATTTGCCACCGAGGAACGGCTGATGCCCACTACTTCTCCCATTTTTTCCTGCGTCATGCTGAACTCTGAAGAAAGTCTCTCAAACGCCTCAGCTTTCTCAACGGGACCAAGATCCTGGCGCTGTATGTTTTCCACCAGAGCAAGCGCAAGCATCTGCTGATCGTCTGCTTCTCTGACAACAACAGGTACTTTCTTTAAACGCGCTTCGTGCGCTGCTCTCAATCGCCGCTCTCCGGCAATCAGCTGATATCTCCCTTTGCTCCTTCTTATTACAAGCGGCTGCAGTATCCCTTGAGACATTATAGATCTCGCCAGTGATGCAATTTCTTCTTTCTTCCATTGTTTTCTGGGCTGGAAGGGGTTTGGATCGATAAGATCTATATCAACTTCTCCGGGACTCAGTTTGTCATCATCGGTAATACCTGGAAAGATCTCTTCCATACCCTTCCCAAGCGCTCTTCTTTTTCTCTTTGTCATCTGCTCATCACCTCCCTGGCCAGATCAAAGTAACTTAAAGCTCCCTTCGACTTCGCGTCGTACATAAGTACTGGAATCCCATAACTAGGTGCTTCGCTGAGCTTTACGTTCCTTGGGATATATGTGTTGAAAAGAGTGGACCCCATAAAATCTCTAACTTCCTCCTCTACTTCACGACTCAGTATCAGCCTCCTGTCGAACATCGTAAGGACAACTCCGCTTATTTCTAATCCGGGGTTCCAGAGCTTCCTGATATTCCTCACTGTGTCCATCAGATGCGAAAGACCTTCCAGAGCGTAGTACTCACTCTGCAGTGTTACAAGAACCTCATTTGACGCAACCAGTGCATTGATGGTCAGTAAACCCAGCGAAGGAGGGCAATCAATAAGTACGTAATCGAACCTGGCAGTGCTTTCCTCCAGCGCTTCCTTCAGAAGGTATTCTCTGTCCTCAGCACCCGCGAGCTCAATCTCAAGTCCGGAAAGGTCTCTGGATCCAGGTATGATCATAAGTCCCTCAACACCTGTATGTTTCATAACTTCATTAATATTGCTTTCTCCGAGGATAAGCGAATTTATGTTGCCTCCCTGCGTTTCGCGTATCCCCAAACCTGAAGTTGCGTTAACCTGGGGATCAAAGTCTATCAGAAGGACATCACAGTCGTTCATAGCAAGGCTTGCACCGAGGTTGATGACTGTAGTTGTTTTTCCTACGCCGCCTTTCTGGTTAGCCACTGCTATTACCCTGGATGCCTTCATGGTATTCCTTCGCTGTGTAATGATATCTGAAGCATATATGTGTGTTTAAAATGACCTTTGATAATCCGAATCAGACTCGATACTGCACCAGAAACCCATTGCGGTCAAGCGGTGGACAATTGAGTTCAACATAACTTTCAAATTCCTCATTACCGGATATTTCCGGTTGCCTGTATACAAGCATCGAACCCTCTCCGGCAATTTCTGCTATTCTCGCAAGCAACAGGGCAGGAGGGGCTACGGCCCTGGCTACAAATTGTTTTACCTCTTCTTCCGGGTTGAAGTTCTCAAGTCTGAGCGGGACTGTCATGCAGTTATCAAGACCGAGCTCAGAAGAAGCGTAATCAAGGAACAGATACCTCTTTCTCCTTGGTTCAAGAAGTATCATGCGATAACCCATGATCGCAAGGATCATTCCGGGGAATCCGTTCCCGCTTCCTATATCGACAACTGCCTCTCTCTTATCAAGCAGAAGAGCATACTGTATTGATTCAAGGAAATGCCTTCTCCACAACCTGCCTCTTTCCCGCGGCCCGATCAGATTGATTCTTGCAGATCTTTCAAGAAGAATCCCCGCAAACTTTCCGAATATTTCAAGCTGTTTCTCGTCTACGCCGGCGTTAAGTTCTTCAATATCTTCTATCATGGTGCTCAGTGGAGGAAACGAAATGGGAAATTGTTTCACGTGGAACGCTGCCTGCCCAGATATATCAGAAGCCCATGGAGGTCAGTCGGTCTTATTCCCGGTATTCTCTCCGCTCCAGCCAGCGTTTCAGGTCTTTCCCTTTCCAGGACTTCCCTTGCCTCCCAGCATATCTCATCTATCTCCATGTAAGAGCCAATTTCTCTGAGGTTGATACTGCCTAGGTTTCTGTTGGATTCGTGCCTTCTGAGGTTTCTCTCTATATAGCCTCTGTATTTTTCGTCCAGAAGTACTGATAGAAGGACTTTCTGATCCCGCTCGACTAGAGATTCCGCCAGGGCACCAACAGCTTCAACGGTTACACCGGGTCTTCTACACCACTTGGACAGTCTCATCCCGCCTGCCGTCTTGCTTTCGAGTACACTCCAGATGAGTTCGGCTTCTTTCAGATTAGCTGACAGGAGGTCCCTTTTTTCTTCAGACAGTATCCCAAATCTTTTTCCCGAAAGGTAAAGCCGTCTGTCTGCATTGTCCTGTCTCAAATGAAGTCTGTTCTCGGCTCTGGATGAAAACATTCTGTACGGCTCATCCGCTCCCTTGCTTACAATATCGTCTATCATTACCCCTATATATGAATTCATTCGCGATAGCTTCAGCGGCTCTTGGTTCTTTGAGGTTCTGGCGGCGTTGGCTCCTGCAACTAATCCAAGTCCGGCAGCTTCTTCGTATCCGGAAGTTCCGCATATCTGCCCGGCCGCGAACACATTTTCCGTTTTTCTCAACCTCAGTGTATCGGCAATTTCAGAGAAGTGAAAATAAGAATACTCAACGGCATATCCGTAATCAGTTATTTCAGCACCTTCAAAACCCCTGAGCGATCTCACCATTTTTATCTGCGCTTCCCTTGGAAGGCTGGTTGAAAGTCCGTTCAGGTAGAAATCTCTCGACTTGTATCCCATCGGTTCAACGTATATCCTGTGTCTCTGTCTATCAGGAAATTTTACAACCTTATCCTCGTAACTCGGACAGTACCTTGGTCCTGTTCCTTCTATCCTTCCCTCCATCAGAGGAGAAAGGTGAAGATAGTCCCTTGCGATGTTCATTGTATTTATATCGGTGTGCGTTATGTAGCACACCTCTTGATCCCTTTCCTGCAGGCCTTTTCCGAAACTGAAAGTAAAGTCTGTATCTTCTGACCGCTGTACTTCGAGTTCTGCGGTATTCACAGAACTTCTTACGATTCTCGCGGGAGTACCCGTCTTAAAACGTTCCACGTGAAACATTCTTTTCACCAGGTCTCTTTCCAGCGCATCTGCAGAGATATCTCCTATTCTCCCCCCTTTCCAGCGTTCATCTCCTCTGAAAAGCCTGCCCCGGAGGAATGTCCCTGCAGCAAGTACCACTGTTTTTCCCTTAACTCTCCCGCTTCTTCTGCACTTGACTCCTGAAACTCTTTCTGTGTCGCCGCTGAGACCTGTTACTTCGTCCTCTACAACTGCAATCCCGCTGTTTTCTATGTATAGCTGCTGTGCCCTTGCGTACTCCGCAGCATCCGACTGAACTCTCGGACCCCACACAGCAGGCCCCTTTCTTCTGTTCAGCATCCGAAAATGCAGCGATGTAGCATCCGCCGAGCGGGCCATTGATCCATCAAGTGCGTCGATTTCGCGGACGATAGTCCCCTTGGCGATTCCTCCTATTGCTGGATTGCACGACATTTCACCGATCCGGTTTGCCTTCGCTGATATCAGAACGACCGTGCAGCCCGTTCTTCGTGCTGCGAGCGCTGCTTCTATTCCGGCATGACCCCCGCCGACTACAATCACATCCCATGTGTCGATCATTTTCCCACACACATCCCGGACAGTGCCCGCTCAACACTTAACTGTATGTTCTCTCCCCTGCTGAGAATTCGTCTTGTTTCGATCTCAGCTTCGCTCAGAAGTTCTGCCGCCAGTCCGTATTCCCCGGATGATATGAAATTGAATGACTCTTCTATGCTGCCTGATATCCTGTCGGCGACTCCTGACAGAGACATACTCCCGGGGACTCTTGACAGCATCGTTTTCAGTTCCTCCAGTCCCTCACCCGAAATCGAGGATACGTTCAGGAGATCGGCTGTTTCCCTTCTGCCGTCCAGATCACTCTTAGCCGCGATTTCTATTATCTCTCCGGCTTTTTTTCTTACTTCGCCGGGAGGCGGTGTCTTCCCTCCAACTGACATCCAGATAACCCTTTCCGTTCCATCAAGTCCGTCGATAACTGCTTCCGAGGCAGTTCTGTCCAATCCAAGGCCGTCCGTACCGGCAGTATCGCAGAGCTGCACTTTTCTACCGCTGACTTCAATAATACAGGTCGAGCCGTCGCGTGTGGTGCCCGGCTCCCCGGATACCAGAGCTCTGCCTTCGCCGCTCAGTAGATTGAAAAGTGTGGATTTTCCCGAATTCATCGGGCCCATAAGCATTACTCTGCCCCTTTTCTCTATGGATGCAGCTTCTCTTTTGAAAACTCCCGCTCTGCCAATAAGCTCATCGTAAACTTTTCCGATTGCATCGTCATCCCCGTCCAGATGCGCTTCACCGAACTCAATAAAACCTTCAACAGCTTCTCTTGCGCTTTCTATCCCGGAAAGGAGTTCCATACAGCTGTTTTCCGCTTCCCCATTGAGGGTTGTCTGCTCCCTCTCGGTATCCCATAGCGCTGCAAGTGCTATTATCTGAACAGCGCTCAGTCTTTCATTGCCGAATGCCCTTCGCGCGAACTCCCCCGGCCCGGCTCTTCTTGCCCCGTTCTTTATCAGAATTTCCATTATCGTTCTGATCGATCGCGGTATACCGTGACAGATGATCTCGACCATCTCTTCTCCGGTGAAACTGCTTCCCCGGGGCCAGGAAACAGCGACAACCTCATCAACGGTTCTACCTTCCTGGAAAATCCTTCCGACCTTTCTTCGCATTCCCCTCAGTCGGTTCTTTTCCAGGGACATGATGTTTTCAAGAAGTTCAAAGGATCCGCTTCCGCTGATCCTTATGACAGAAAGTGCGGATGTTCCCTCTGGCGTTGCAACGGCACAGATGATCTCCGGTGACATTGTATTCACATCTTACTCTTTCATGCAGAACATTTCACTGAGATGACTTCAACTCTGTCCGGCCTCGAGCTTTTTCTTGATAAGCTGCTGCTGCCATATTGTCAGGAGGCTGTTGCTGAACCAGTACATGGTCAGGCCTGCCGGAAACCTCATGAAAAGGAATGTCATGAATATCGGCATCATGTACATCATACCCTTCTGGTTCTGGTCGGTCATGGTCATCTTCTGTTGAAGGAACATCGCTATTCCCATAAGAAGAGCAAGTATGCCGACGCCATGAAGCCCCAGTATCGGAGTCTGGAATGGAATCAGTATTTCCGGTTTTGACAGATCCTGAATCCAGAGCATGAAGGGTGCTCCCCGCAGCTGTACAGAATTGGCAAGAACACGGTACAGTGCAAAGAATACGGGCATCTGCATAATGAGCGGAAGGCACCCTCCAAGGGGATTGACACCCTCCTCCCGGTAAAGTTTCTGCATTGCGCTCTGCAGAGCCTTCGGGTCGCTCTTATGCTTCGCCTGCAGTTCTTTCATTTTGGGCTGCACCTGTTTAAGCATTGCCATGGATTTGAAACTCTTAGTCGTAAGCGGCATAAGAACGAGTTTAAGCACTATTGCCAGCAGTATTATCTTGATACCCCAGTTGCTGACGAACGAAAGCACTGATGTGCAGAACCAGAAAAGCAGTCTTCCTATATCCCTTATTATCGGCCATCCGAAATCCACCAGTCTGCTCGTGTCCCTGCCCAGTGCTCTGAGTCTGCTGTAATCGAGTGGTCCTGCGTAGACGAATATCCGGTTATCCTGTAACCCTATGGACGGAGATTCTTCCTCCCCCGATGCGTAGAGGAATCCATACGCTCTATCGTAGGATTGCGGCATCATAATAACCGCGAAATACTGTGATCTCGCTGCAATCCACTCCACATTACCGACTTGCGCGTCCTCGGTAATACTGTTCGAGCCTCGGCTTTTAACCTTCTCCGCGTTCCATTGAGCCTTGAAATATCTTGAAACATTTGAATTCATTTCGCTTACCGGAAGAATTCCGGCGTTCAGCGTTGTTATTTCAGTGAGCCCCTCGGTCTCATAAAGGAAGCCGTACTGCCCGGGAGTAAATGTATACTTTATCTCCGTTTCGCCTGACGGATCAATGAATACCAGCGTCTGCGGGATCTCATTGATAAGAATAGTGTCTTCCGAAAGTGTTTCATAAAAGGTGCTGTTCCGTGTCCAGCGGTTTCCGTTGAAGTTGATGCTTTCCCCACTTCCGGCACCCGGAATGTCTTCATACTGTGGTAATTTCCACCCTGTTACAGTTCCACCGATAGTTGAAATATCGGCTTCAACTAGTACATTATCTCCATCATATATGATAACCTTAATTACTCTTTCATCAGGTAATATTTCATCTATATCAGTATTATGTGTTTTATCAGAAGCTATTTCATCACTTTGTTTATCAACAGATACTGAGTCGTCGAGCACCGGCAGTTGTTCCTGCTGAACGTATTCAATCGGCTGCGGCGAAGTCTGTGAACTGTCCGATGTTCCCGATTTTCCCATGAACTGCCAACTGATAAACAGCACCGCTGCCATTAATGCAGCAGCAAAAAGTAGCCTCTTTTGATCACTCATTTACGGTTCTCCCATTTGTCCGGAACAGGGTCGTATCCGCCTTGTCTGAATGGATGACATCGGAGCAGGCGCAATGTCGCCAGTTTCAGTCCCCGGATGACTCCATACCTCTTTATAGCAGTTTCCGCATAAACACTGCAAGTCGGGTTGTATATGCAGCTCGATGGGAACGCCGGCGATATGAATTTCCTGTATCCTTTGATTGTAGCTATTAGTAATGACGCTGTCGCTCGTTTTGTTCTGCAGCCTTTTTCACTCATCTCGTTTTCTCTTCAGTGGGTATCGCTTTCTATGACGGACATCATGTTCTCAAAATCAGCTTTTATGTCCGCCCATCTTGCATCACGTAGCTTTCCTGCCGGTAATATAACAATATCCGCTCCGACACTTTTACCGCTCTGTGCAGCAAGGCCTTTAATCCTTCTTCTTATAAGGTTTCTTTTCACCGCATTTCCACTTTTTGCGGATAGTGAAAACCCCAGACGTATATTGCCCAGGGTATTCTTAATATATACAGCCCTGAATGATACACCCCTGAAAGCTTTACCTTTCCTGAAAACTCTTCTGAACTGGTAACCTTTTTTCAGGGTTCTCTCTATCTTTATCAGGGAATCAATTTCTTTCTTCCCTTTCTCCTTCTTGCGTTGATCGTTCTTCTTCCGCTCTTTGTTGACATTCTTTTCCGGAATCCATGTCTTCTTGCCTTTGAGAGGTTGCTTGGCTGAAAGGTTCTTTTCATTAATCATCACTCTTTCCTGAATCCCTGCCTTGACGACGGTGGGATTACTGCATCAGTTTCAACGGTCAGGTAAATATCTATCTCTGGAGTCAACGATTGTGAAAGTTAGCCAATATAATCATATATGTCAAGTATTTGAGTGTACTCATTTTGGATACCGCAGGGTTTTCCACAGTATGTGTTCGCTTGAAACACTACTTTTCGTTAAGTTACTGAATTTCATTAAGTTACCGTATATACCAGTTGTTGATATCCCTGTTGATAAATATCGTTGTTTGCTACATGCTATCACTTTACGCTGTATTCATTGATTGGAACGCTTATGGATAATTTCAATCCCACTGACCTATGGAACATGTGCCTTCTGGAGGCTGAAAGAAGACTTGAATCCACCGAATTTGAGGCATGGCTGAAGAATTCAACCTACGAAGACATCAATGGTACAAGACTTGTTATCAGGTTCCGAAACTCATTTGTCGCGGGACATGCCAAAGACCGCTTCGGAAATATAATGGAAGAGATTATCCGAACTATTTCCCAAAGGAGCGAACTCGCTCTTCAGTTCATAGGAGATCCTGCCGAACCAGGCCCTTCCGCTACAGAAAAGCTTACCCTTAATAGAGAGCCCTCTTCTTCCAATTACAGTTTCCTTCGCTCTAATTATACTTTCGATCACTTCGTCGTAGGTCCCAGTAATCAGCTGGCCCACGCGGGAGCTCTTGCAGTCAGCCGGGATATCGGCTCTACAAATTATAATCCTTTATTCATTTACGGAGGTGTTGGCCTTGGAAAGACTCATCTTATTCAGGCTATAGCACATCACCTCAGACAGGAAGGCTCGAAGAGAACGTTCAGATATATTTCAACTGAGCTTCTTGTGGAAACTTTTATTAAGTGTGTACTGCAGAATGACTATGCTCTCTTCCGCAAGCTCTTTCATGGTATCGACTATTTTCTAATGGATGATATACAGTTCCTCAAAGGAAAGGTTGAAACACAGGAGGCTTTCTTTCATCGTTTCAACGAGCTCCATCAGCAGGGGAAACAAATCGTTCTCACATCCGACAGGCCCCCGCACGAGCTTCCCGATCTTCCCGAAAGGCTGATAAGCCGTTTTCAATCGGGGCTTGTCGCGGATATCAAACCTCCGGAATATGAAACACGCCTGGCTATACTTCAACTTCTTGTAAGAGACTAAGAGCTGGAGGTAAGCCTGGATGTGCTTGACTTCATAGCATCTTCAATAAGAAAGAATGTGAGACAGCTGTCCGGTGTGATCCACAGGCTCGCTGCAATGTCCAGGCTTACCGGGTGCAGGGTGGATATGGATCTTGCTCAGAAGGAAATCCGTTCTTCTCTTGGCACCATTACAAGAAGGTTGACAGCTGGTTCTATTACTTCCGTTGTTGCGGAAAGTTTTGATGTTCTGCCCAAGCAGCTCAAAGGATCTGATAGAAAGCATAACGTTCTTATACCAAGACAGGTGTCAATGTCACTTATTCGGGAACTTACTTCCTTATCTCTTATGGAGATAGGATCATTTTTCTCTGGAAGACATCACTCCACTATCCTCAATTCAATAGACAGGATCAAGGAACTCAAAGAGAATGATCCTGAACTTGAAAGAAAGATAGAAGAAATACGGAGCAAACTTATTTCAATCTGAAAAACCCTTAAATTGTCTTTGGAAAGTTGTGTAAAACCATCTATTCCAGAGTGTAGAAAACCTTCTTCTGTTGAAAAGCCTTATTTCACTATCACGTTTTCAACATTTCTTCAACAGGGACAATTAACTCCTGTCTTTACCGCATGTGACATGTCCACATATCCACATGTATAATAACTATCATTATTGTTCTAAAATTACTGTATTCATAAAGCTGGAGGATATCCCATGATTAAACTTCTTGTTAACCATTCCGACTTGCTAAAAGGTCTTAATTGTGTAGCAACTGCCCTCCCTACAAGAAGCAGTCTTCCTTACCTTACTAACGTTCTTCTTGAAACAGAAGGAGAAACCCTCAGGTTATCAGCAACCGATCTGGATACTACGGTCATTACAACAATTCCCGCGTCAATTACAACTTCAGGATCAATTACGCTTCCAGGTAAAAAGCTGCACGAAATAGTACGTGAACTGTCTGAAGAAGAAGTTCGTTTAAGCGGTACTGGCAATAGAATAACTATAAGCTGCGGAAACGGATCTTTCACGCTCAGCGGTAGCTCCAGCGAGCAATTTCCTTCCCTTCCTCAGAAAAGTGATGTTGAACCGGCATCGATTCCTGTAGATGTCTTCTCTGATGCAATAAGGAAAACGTCTTATGCGGTAGCAAGAGACGATTACAGGGCAACTCTGAATGGCGCACTTCTTGATATCGGTGAAAAAGGGTTCGAAATGGTTGCGACCGACGGCCACAGACTCAGCTGTATTACACTTGGAAGCATAACTGCCCCTGTTAAAATCCATGCTCTTGTCACTCAAAAAGCTCTGAACCTTTTCGCGAAATTAGCTTCAGAAGGAGACGTTCTTATAAGTTTCAAGGGTTCTCAGATTTCTTTTGAATTTGGTAACACGATGATTTTCAGCAGAACAATAGACGGAGAATACCCTCCGTACAAAAAAGTTATTCCGCAGGATAACGACTCTGTTCTCTCTACAGACAGAAGTGATCTGATATCAGTACTGCGGCGGGTCAAGACCATGGCAAACCCTACAACACATCAAATAAAGTTCTCACTTGAACCTGGCAAGGTTCTCGTTCATTCGGAGAGTGCTGACGCTGGAGATGCCCAGGAAGACCTTGCTGCTGAGTATGCGGGAAGCCCCTTCCAGATAGGTTTCAATGGAAACTTCCTCATGGAAATACTCCGAAACATGAATTGCTCCAGAATATCGATGATGATGAAAGACAGCAATACGGCGGTAGTGATAAAGGACGAGGAGGAATCAGATGGTTCCGATTCATACCTCGCTCTCATTATGCCCGTCAAACTGTCAAAGGTTGCTGAAGAATAGTATCCGGTACCGCAGTGAAGAAAATTGACAGCCTTCTTCCAGGTGTACTGAGTAATTTCAGTCTGGATATATACCAGAAGAGAAACAGTGCTGTCAGTATGTGGAAAGATATCGTGGGAGACGAATTAGCAGCTTTAGCAAAGCCCGTGGGTTTTAACGGATCTGTGCTTCTGCTGAAAATCACTCATCCGGCGGCATCAATGGAGATTGTACTGAGAAAGAAGGAAATACTGCACAAACTGAATTCATTGCGGGATGAGGAACTGTTCACCGATCTGAAAACAGTGTAGCGGGAAAGGTGGAAGGTAACAGTTTGACCGAGAACAATACAAACTATGACGCGAACTCGATCAAAGTTCTAAAGGGGCTTGAACATGTCAGAAAAAGGCCGAGTATGTATATCGGCTCAACATCTCAGACAGGCCTTCACCACCTGGTCTGGGAGGTAGTGGATAACAGTATTGATGAGGCTCAATCAGGTTTCTGTACTTCAATAGAGGTGATCCTGCACTCTGACGGTTCGATCTCAGTTAACGACAACGGACGCGGTATTCCGATAGAGATGCACGAAAGCGGCAAGACAGCGCTTGAAGTGGTTATGACGACCCTGCATGCAGGAGGGAAATTCGACAATACAGCGTACAAAACATCAGGAGGGCTTCACGGTGTCGGGGTAAGTGTTGTCAATGCCCTATCGTTATGGCTGTCAGTTGAGGTTCGTAAAGGCGGGAATGTCTATCGACAGAGTTTCCGGCGCGGAGACCCGGAAGGACCGCAGGAGAATACAGGCAAAACTGATCTTACGGGAACGAGAATCAGATTCATGCCTGATTACGATGAGATCTTTGAAACATCCTTGCTCAACTTTGAAACACTGTCCGGCAGGCTTCGAGAGCTCGCGTACCTTAACAACGGATTGAAGCTTACTATTTCTGATGAGAGGCAAGGGTACGCGGATAGACGGGAAGAATACCGATTCGAAGGTGGTTTGAGTTCGTTTGTGTCGTATATAAATGAAGCCCACACCACGCTTCATGATCCCGTAAGAATAAGCGGAGAATTCGAACTTGATGAAGATGGACTTATAATTATCGATGTGGCACTGCAATACAATAAAGCCTTCCAGGAGGACATTTTTTCTTTTGTGAATAACATCAATACAATTGATGGCGGTACACATCTATCTGGAATGAAATCGGCTCTTACAAGAACACTGAACGAATACGCTTCGGCTAACAACCACTTCAACAGCAAAGATGATACTTTCTCCGGAAGTGATGTGAGAGAAGGCCTCGCAGCGGTAATCAGCGTCAAGATTCCCGATCCTCAGTTCGAGGGACAGACGAAAACAAGGCTTGGAAACAGAAGTGTTCAGGGAGCTGTGCTTTCCCATGTCAGCCGAGGAATATCAACTTTCCTTGAGGAGAACCCCTCAATTGCAAGAAATATCATTCAGAAGTGTCTTCTTAATCACAGCTCCCGGCAGGCCGCAAAAAAAGCCAGGGAACTTACAAGAAGGAAATCCGCACTTGAAACAGCAGCTCTTCCTGGAAAACTGGCCGACTGCTCCGTGAACAACCCGGAGGAAGCAGAGCTTTTCATAGTAGAGGGAAATTCAGCCGGAGGTTCCGCAAAACAGGGCCGTAACAGACACTTCCAGGCTATACTTCCCTTAAGAGGAAAGATCATAAATGTAGAGAAAGCACACCTTGCAAAAGTTCTGAAGAACAACGAAATAAGGACCATCATCACTGCAGCGGGAACGGGTATCGAAGAAGATTTCGATATAAACAATCTCAGGTACCACAAAATAATAATCATGACAGATGCCGACGTTGACGGATCTCATATAAGAACCCTGCTGCTTACGTTCTTTTACAGACATATGATTGAACTTATTGAAAAAGGATACGTCTACGTAGCGCAGCCGCCACTGTACCTTCTGAAGAAGGGGAGTGTAAAGAGATACGCATATAATGAAGCAGAGAGAATAAAAATAGCAGAGGAGCTTGGTAATACCGGCATTACAATGCAGAGATACAAAGGACTGGGTGAAATGAACCCGGATCAGCTATGGGCAACAACGATGGACCCCGAAAGACGGGTTCTTCTGAAGATAAGGCTTGAGAACGTAATGGAGGCCAGTCATATTTTCTCCGTTCTCATGGGAGATGATGTGGAGCCGAGGCGTGAGTTCATACAGCAGCATGCAGCTGATGTAATGAATCTTGATGTATAGTGTCCGTCAGTTGGCAGGACAGGGGAACAACCTATGAATAAACCAGAAGGAACCTCAGTATGACCGAAAAGGTTGAAGAAGATCAGTTGAACAGCAGTCATATCGTCAAACCGGATATTATTGATATAGAAGAGGAAATGAAACGCTCCTATATGGATTATTCCATGAGCGTAATAGTTTCAAGAGCATTACCGGACGTAAGAGACGGGCTGAAACCGGTACACAGAAGAATTCTGTATTCGATGTACGAACAGAAACTGACATACAAACGTGCATACAGGAAATCAGCTACAGTGGTTGGTGATGTTCTGGGTAAATATCATCCTCACGGGGACTCCGCAGTTTACGACGCAATGGTTAGAATGGCGCAGGATTTCTCACTGCTGCACCCTCTTGTGGATGGACAGGGTAACTTCGGATCAATAGATGGCGATCCGGCAGCAGCATATAGATACACTGAAGCAAGAATGTCCAGGATAGGTGCGGAAATGCTTCGTGATATCGACAAAGAAACCGTCGAGCTGGTTCCCAATTTCGACGATCGCTTGAAAGAACCGTCCATACTTCCATCCGGAATACCGAATCTTCTTGTTAACGGCTCGTCCGGTATTGCGGTCGGAATGGCTACAAACATACCCCCGCATAACCTTCGAGAGATAGTCAATGCATGCTGCAGCATCATTGACAACCCGGATCTAACCGAAGAAGAGCTTTTCAGCATAGTAAAGGGTCCGGATTTCCCGACCGGCGGCATAATTATGGGTATGAGGGGCATCAGGGATTGCTACAGGACCGGAAAGGGGTCTATCCGTGTCCGCGGCAGAATCAGTATCGAAGAAGCCCCAAGGGGCAGGGAAGCCATAATCATTACAGAGATACCGTACCAGGTGAACAAGACCAGGCTCATAGAGAGTATCGCCGACCTTGTAAAGCAGAAAAAAATTGTATCCATTGCAGATCTCCGCGATGAATCCGACAGAGAGGGCATGCGCATAGTCATTATTCTGAAGAATGACGCTCTTTCCGAAGTGGTTCTAAACCAGCTTTACAAGCATACCACCCTTTCAAAGACATTCGGTGCAAACTGCCTTGCGCTCTGCAGCGGAAGACCGCTGAGGCTTACGCTGCGCGATTTTCTGGACCATTACATTGATCACAGACATGATGTTATTGAGAGGCGGGTTAAGTTCGATCTTGCGAAGGCGGAAGCGAGAACCCATATCGTGGAAGGCCTGCTGAAGGCGCAGGATTCAATAGAGGAGGTTATCAGGGTCATAAGGGAATCCGGCAATACCGATGAAGCCAGATCCGCGCTGGTTGAAGGATTCGGATTCTCCGAGATCCAGGCCCAGGCGATACTTGATATGCGCCTGAGAAGACTTACGGGTTTAGAACGGGATGAGCTGGAGAAAGAGTATAATGAACTCGTGTTGCTACTTGCAGCGCTTAGAGAAATAGCGGCAAGCAGGTTGAAGAGGATGAGGATCGTTGCCGACGAACTCACGGCTGTCGCCGAAGAGTACGGTTGCTCCCGAAAAACGGAAATCCTGCCTTACGCACCGGGCGAAATTGACATAGAAGACCTGATCCCGGACGATGAGATGGTAATCACCGTTTCGCGCGAGGGTTACATCAAAAGACTTTCATCGGATACGTACAAAATTCAGCACAGGGGCGGCAAGGGTATTACCGGGGCAAAAACCCGGGAGGAAGATGCCCTGGAACAGATATTCATTTCTTCAAATCACAGTTATATCCTGTTTTTCACCAGCCAGGGAAGATGCTACTGGCTCAAAGTGTACAGGATACCTGAAGCTGGCCGCATAAGTAAAGGAAAAGCTATAGTTAACCTTCTGGACCTTGAGCCGGAGGAAAGACCGGTTGCCAACGTCTGCGTGAAAGAGTTCGATGAGGATCGGTTCATCGTTATGGCAACCAGCAACGGCGTCGTGAAAAAAACAGCTCTTTCCAGCTACAGTCACCCGAGGAAAAATGGAATATGGGCCATCAAACTTGATGACAACGCTGAATTGGTCTCTGCCTCTCTTACAGACGGCAGCAGCAGGATCCTTCTTGCCCTTGCAGGCGGTAAAGCCAACAGGTTTTCCGAGAAGGAAATCCGTGCCACCGGCAGGCATACAAGGGGAGTGATGGGCATCAGGGTGGGCAGGAGCGACAGGCTGGTCGGCATGGTTGCCATGGAGAGCCCGGGAAGCCTGCTTACAGTGACGGAGGGCGGATACGGCAAAAGGACGCCATCTGAAGAGTACAGATTAACCCACAGGGGAAGCGGCGGCGTTATAAACATTCGCAATATAGATAGAAATGGACCGGTCATTTCAATAATGCCGGTCTCCGAAGAAGATGAGTTGATCCTTATCTCCGCACTTGGAATGATCATAAGACTTCCAGTCGAGCAGATAAGGGAGATGGGACGGAGCACGATGGGCGTAAGGCTGATGAACCTGCCGGAAGAAGACAGGGTGGTGGACGCAGCTATTGTGCATCCCGGTGATGATAACACGGATCAGGGAGAATCGGAATAGACGTTCAGGAAGCAATAAGGAAAATAGAAGCCTGGAGTCAGGAGAACCAGCTCCGCTCCGAGAATCCTCCGGAGGTAGGCAAGGGTTTCAGCCTTCCGGAGAAGAACCTTGACACATCGATAGTTTCCTCCGAGACCAGGAACAGGGTTCTATCAATACCTCTTTTTTCCAGTGATTGGATAACTGCCGGAGAAGCACTGTCATACCTCCTTACAACAATGAAAGACAGAGAAGTAGAGAAAGTACTTCAAAACCTGAGAAGTATGAGTACCCCTCCTCCTATCATGGAAGATTCAGCGGTGAAGTGGTTCATGGCCCTGACCAATCTCCCGTCTGAGGCTACAGTTGTTGCAGTTCAGGAGTTTTTTCATCTCAGCTGGGTATGGAATCAGATAGGTCCACGCACAGGACTTGTGTTCAGCGATCTTATGTCGTTGTTATACAAAGTTTTTTACATTCTTGCGGAGAACCCTGAAGACCTGTTCCTTGCCGGTATACTTATTAAGAACGGCATAAAATGGCCGGAACGATTCGGCTTCATGCTTGATCGGACGCGGATAGGAGGAGGAAATATCATAAGGGCCCTTCAGCGTGCGGCTGATGTCATGATCGATGCCCCCCCTGCCGTACACGAGACACTTGTTGACTTTGCTGTAGAGACCGGATGGTATCTTCTTGCGGAAGAGGACCTTCCTGTATGGAGATCGGTAGGGAGGAACGGGGAATCTCTATTCAGAAAGATGAGAGGATTCTCCATCAAGATGGAAGCTATCCGAACTCTTTCTGGTTTTCTTGGTAAGCTGGAAGAATCGAAAGAACTCACCGCGCTGCTTGATGATACGATGAAGGAGGTCATCACCGATGTAGTCGGTAATCTTGCCGAACCGGAGATGAATGAAGTTCTTCACAGTGTTTCTCAGCGGGCTGTAGAAGCCCTGAGAAGAAGAGCCGAGAGAAATATTAACTTTGATATCATAGATCTGCCGGTTACCAACAGCGGAATTTCTGCCGATTACGGGAGAGCCATAGCTGAAATAATTCTGTTCGCCGGAGCGGGCAGAGCCAGCTATAACTGTTTCCGGGAAGCGTATTCCATTGCAATAGAGACGAATAACAATAACCTGATTGTTATGATATCCAGACTTGCGCGCGAAAGAAGCGGATACGACTATCTGGAGAACAACAAAACCGAGTTCTACATTGATTTTATTCCGATAATACTGCAGTTTCTAAAAGGCAAGACCAGCTCTGCAGAGATCAGATGGATCGTTGATTCAGCAGGACGTCTTATGGACTCCATTCTTGGCCAGGAAGACCCGGGTGCCGCAATAGAAGCCATGAACAGCTACCTGGAGAATATAGAGACCAGCAACGACAAATTTCTACCGACACTGGTACTCCTCCTCCGATCAACAAGACACGTAAAGTTTCATGATCTGATTTTGAAAAGCGAAGTATTCGCAGGAATACTTGATCTATTGAACGCTAATAGAAGAAAAAGACTGCTGGAAGGGGAGCAGACAGAATGGCTTACGCCTCTGGCGGAGGAACCGGTAGAGTCGGCGCGGCTTATTTCGCGCACTCTTAAAAACATAAATAGCGTAGATCTCCGCGGAAGATTCCTTGATAAGGTTATCGCTCCCCTGTTGCAGGGAACGGATACTGAAGATCCCATTTTCGCAGAACTAATCTCAACAGCTGTTTCAAGCTATAACAGAGAAATGAGCATAGATCAGCTCCGGAAAGAGGAAACATCCATCCTTGGCAAGCTATTCCGCGCAGAGGATAGAAGCAAGGCGCTCAAGACAACAATGGAGAACCTGCTAAGGATACCGGGTATAGAGGAAAAGAAAGCCAACGACCTTATATATTCCTCAAGAGCGCTCTGTGAGATCCTTTCCCAGCAGGCTGTCTGGATTGAAAAGACAGGACACAGGATCTTCAGCAAATTCCTCTCCTACGGCCTTCGGTCGTTCGTAAACACACTTGTGGAACACCCTGATATTGCCGAGCGGATAACAGGAAGTTTCATGAGACACCTGACCGACACCATTATTCCTTCAAAGGAGACAGAGGACAGCGATGTTGCTCTTTGGCAGCTGAAGACAGCAGCACTGTTCTTCGGGAAGACCATCCCCCTTACGACCGAGCTTATTGCAGACTCACCGGATACTCTCATCCCCTACTTCACCGAGATCTCTGAACTCTCGGTTGCTTCCAAGTACGGGGAACCTGCAGGAGCCGCATTCCTTTCATGGATGTCTCACAGACTGGAATCAGAACTCATCAGTGAGTTCGCCAGAAAACTGAGCGAGGACACCCCGTTCGCGGAATTCAATGAGAAATTCAATGCCGCAGATCTTATGAAAAAATGGCGGAGCATTAGAGACGCATCCTCCGAAATTATGAAGGAGATGGTGGGGTCACTTCAGATGCTTTCCAGCAATCCTCTTTATCGCCAGATACTTCTCCGCGAGGGGCGCAAACTCATAGAGGGTTTTATCGAGAACGGCTGCAGTGAAATCATTACCGGATACTCGGGAATAACCTCCCGCTCTGAGATAGAGAAACTCAGAAAAATAACAGAGGGTAGCGATATCATCGATATTTTCAGAGTTATGGAAAATGAAGGGGAAGATGGAGAAGCTGATGTGATAACCGGGGAAGTTAAAAACTACTTCCTTGAGAGACCCTGCCCGCTGGGAGAGAACGCGTGCCGGTATTGGCGAAAGAAGGTTTTTTCTACGCTTGAAAACGTTCTTCTTGACATAATAGTGCTTTGCACTGATAAGAGAAGCCTTGAAATCATGGAACAAATGATCGATGACTTCGTGAAGATAATAGGGTATCTGGGGACTGATGATGACTTTAAACCTGATATAATTCTTACAGCTCTGGAAAAATCACTCTCAGGATCCGAAGGCGGCAGAAATATGACTGTTGATATCGCCGCGAAGAATCTTGATAAGAATGTGTATAAGCTGATGTGGCTCAGGAAAGCCACAAGAAAAGCTGCGGAATCAGTTGCCGGTTACGTTCCCGGAAGAAAGATATCCATCAGACTGTTCGACAGAATCTCAAGAGAAAAGTCCGCTCAGCAGCAGATACTTTTCATGAAGAATTTTGGAAGGATATTCTCTTCTCTGGAAAGCGAGATAATGAGGAGGAAAACTACAGAGATAAAATCGGTCAGGTCAGTTCTGGAGCATATCTGGATATTCAACCCGGATGCGCCAAAACCGGCTTCTGCAGTTGACACCGCAAGGGATGCTGTGGAAACGGTTTCGCAGTTCTTCCTTGAGATCGGAACCCGGACAGGTGCGGTCAGCGCACCAGAAGCCGGCGCGATAAGCCTCGGTATGCGCCGCAAGTATAGAGATAACGCGAACACTGTTGCAATTCTTATTAAATGGACACAGGATTCATCACGCTCTGACCTCCTCGCCCTTGTTGAAGCGCATCAGCCGTTACTTGAAGCGGTCAGCAGGGACAGCGAGCTTATAAACATGATAGACAATCTCTGGAGCATAGGTAAGGCGAGGCTGTATATCAGATCCCTTGCCGACAGGCCTGACAAACTGAAGAAGCGGCTGGTCCGTTTCTCAGGTGCAGATGCGGCTGGAAACAATGACGGCATCCAATATATCTAATCCGGAAGAGCGATCCCTTGCAAACATAGCGCTTGTTTCCACAGGGGGAACAATAGAAATGGTGTCGGATCAAGGACGAATTGATATCGCCAAACAGCACAATCCCCTTCCGGTACAGGAAAATGTAATCCCACCCTTTATCAGCGTTGAGCATACCAGATTCTGCAGCCTCCCAAGTCCGGCGATTTCACCCGGAGTGATGGCAGATCTCTGCCTCGTACTGGAGAATTTGGCCGCCTGCGGAAAGTACCACGGGATCGTAGTTACGCATGGAACTGACACATTGGAAGAAAGCGCTTTCCTTGCCGATATATATCTGCGGAGCACAATTCCCGTCGTTTTTACGGCTGCCATGAGAAGCCAGTCGGAAATGGGAGTTGATGGCCCGAGAAACGTAAAGGGAGCATTGCTGACCGCCTCGAATAATGAAGTTCATAAGTTGGGAGTTACCGTAGTTCTTAACGACGAGATCCATTCCGCCAGCAGGGTGACAAAAACGTATACAAGTAACGTAAGTAGCTTTAAGTCACCGGGGTATGGCCCTCTTGGATTTGTGGACCAGGACAGGATACTGCTCCAGCGAAAGCCCATGAGAAGAATAAAACTACCTCGGGGCAAACTGAAACTGGACGAGCGGGTTGGATTGATCAGAACAGCAGCGGGGCTTGGAGCCAGAGAAATAAGATATTGCGTTGACAGAGGAGACAGAGCGCTGGTCGTTGAAGCTCTTGGAAGGGGAAATGTGCCGCCTGAGGCTGCAGAAGCTATCCAGTACGCGGTTGAGAAGGAAACAATAGTCTGCATTACCAGCAGGTGCTACATCGGAAGGGTGCTTGGAGTATATAACTACCCCGGGGGTGGAGCGGACCTTGAGAGAAAAGGAGCCATTCTGGCGGGAGATATGCAGGGACACAAACTCAGACTTTTCCTGATGGCATCATTGGGCATAGGTCTGAACGCTGAGAATATACGGAAATTACTGGAAAGGTTTTGATTGAGATGGAGTTTGTTGACAAACAAGAGCCCTTCAGCTTAGTTTACCGCATGCGGCACGGGAACAGGCGGGAGTAAATTGCCTGAAAAGGGTTTCACGGCGACGTTTATCTCCAATACTGGGAAAACGCTCCACCAGTTCAATGTAAGCGGCCCGAAGCTGTACATTCTAAGGGTTCTAATGGGATTTGCCGTATTGCTGATAACGGCGTCTTCAATAATTGTAGCATACGGGCTGCTCAGCGCGGGAGAAACAGATAAACTGAGAAGTGAGATACTGCAGCTGCAGGATTCCCTTGCCGTACGAAGGAATATTGAAGTGAGGCTGGAGAGCCTGGAATCGGAGATTCAGCAGCTGATTGAATACAGAGAGAAGCTGGAGAATATTCTAGTAGAAATACCAATGCCTGAGGACTCACTGTAATAAAAAAGGAAAAGAGGTAACCGAAGAATATGCCTAAAAAGGAATTGCCTTCCACGATAGATTCCATTCTCGGTTCCGGGAGTCTATGCAAAGGAGCTATCAGAGTAGATGGCGGTCTTAGAATCGATGGTACTGTGGACGGAGAAGTTGTTGTGACCGGAACACTGACCGTCGGCCGTGCCGGTGTAATAACCGGAGACGTGACCGTAAGCCAGGCTGTTATCGGCGGCAGGATACAGGGAACGGTCAGAGCGGAGCATCAGCTGGAACTGCAGAGTGGTTCGAGCCTTGAGGGAGATATTTTCACACGATCTCTCATTATCGAGGACGGAGTTTTCTTCGAGGGATCATGCAAGATGAACCGTGTCAACGATTCTGAGCTTAATGTGGAAAATGTTGAAAAGATCTGAAATTTGTGGATAACTCCGTAACTGGTTGATATATAATTAAATACAAAATCACTTAAAGTAGTTTCATAAGTAATATCCACAAATGACTTTGTTATGGAGGTATAGCACGCATCGGGGGGAGCAGGCCCGGCGCAGAAGCTCTATGCTGTATCTATTATCCATCTGAAAGGCAGGTAATAAATGACAAGGCTGGGAGAACTTCACAGGGAAGAGAAAGAAGCTCAGCTGGAGTTGGAAAACGCTGAGAAGGAAGCTCAGAAAATAAGAGTGTCCATACCGGACCTGCTGGACTCCCAGAACGAAGAAAGAGATGAGCAGCTGAACGAAATTACACAGATTGCCGAAGCAGAAGTAGATAAGAAAATAATCGACCTTTCGAACAGTCTTCGGGGTGAAACGGAGAAGAAGCTCAAGCTGCTTACCGGAGAAGAAGCTATACTTGAGAAAGCCGCAACAGCAAGTCTCAGGGAGTATATCATGAGTAGCGGGAGCTCCGGCAGATGAGTCTGGACGCTGTTTCAAAGATAGAGATTCTGTGCCATTCGTTCAGAAAGGAAATGGTTCTCAATACCATTGAAGCATCTGGAAAGATACACCTCATAGATCTGTCTGAATTTGATATTCCCGAAGAGGAAAGTTTCCTTACACCTGCAAGCATTAATACAGAAGAGCTGGTTGAGGAAATTTCCGGCCTTGAGAAGGCGATTCTTTTTCTTCAGCAGGAGACAAGAGGAGAAACCTCCCCACCCGGCCCGCCGCCTTCCCTGACAGAAGATGAACTTATGCTGCTCCTGGAGGACCGGCGGCTTCTTGAGGACGCAAGAAGAGCCTGGTTCGTTGCAGTGCAGAAAGCCAAACTTGAAGGAGCATTGAAGGAACTGCTGCAGGAAGAGCAATTTCTTCAGTTATGGCAGGACCTCCCGGTTCCGCTTGAGGAGCTCCGAAGAAAAGGCGACTGCCGCATGATTGCCGGAACACTTGAAAAGGAGGCCATAGCGAAAGCTCATCTCATGGAGGAGGATATCCCTCTGTTCCATCTTGAGGTTGTACTTAAACAGAAAAAACTGGAAAAAGTTGTTGCCGTCACACACGAATCGGTTACAAGAGATGTAACGCTTGCTCTTTCCGAGCTTGGATTCGCACAGCAGGATTTCGGTGCACGCACAGGAATGGTTCCGGATCTGCTTGAGGCTGCCCGCAGAAAAATAGAGCTTATTCGAAAAAGAATGTCAGCACTTCACGACAGAGCAGTGGACCTGGCTCGGGAAACAGACAGATTCCGTACTCTTCTGGATGCGGCCTGCCTGCTTCTGAAGCGGGCGATCGCGACAAGGTCCGCCTGCTCAAGCCCGCATATTTACCTGTTCAAAGCGTGGATACGCACGGCAGATCTGAAAGAGTTCACTGAAAAAGTGGAGCGGCTTGGAGAGGTAGCGGTTGAAGAGATCAAGCCGGATTGCGGAGAAGTACCCCCCTCGCCACTGACGGAGAATACAGGGACAGCGCCCTACACAATCCTTACCGACATGTACGGCCAGCCTACCCGGGACGATCCTGACCCAACACCCTTGATGGCTCCTTTTTATGCGTTCTTTTTCGGGATATGTATAGGAGACGCGGGCTACGGGATAGCCCTTGCGCTGGGCTGCGCCGCAGGATGGTATCTCGTCCGGAGAAGACACGGTAACCCGAGGCTGTTCCAGTTGCTTTTCCAGGGGGGGCTTGCAAGTATTTTCGTTGGTATTTTTCTTGGAGGCTGGTTCGGTATACCATTTGACAGTCTTCCCGGATTTCTTCAGGCTCCGGCAAATCTCCTTAACGGCATGCTTCCCGGTTATCAGCCGGGACAGCCCGGGCAGGAAGGATTCGGAGTATCAAAGAACTTTCTTTACCTTACACTGGCACTCGGACTGGTGCAGCTTACCGCGGGAATAGTGGTGAATCTGGTTAAGAGATGGAAAGCCGGAGAGAAATTTGCAGCGGTGGTTGATCAGTCCGGCTGGCTACTTGCCACAGCGGGTCTTTTTCCATGGCTTTTTAATCATTACCTGCTCAGCGGTGCTCTTTACGATGTGAACGGCCCGCTTGACAAGGTTTTCGTTTATATGCTCGCGGCAGGCTCTCTTCTGATATTCATCATGGGCGGCCGCTCAGCGAAGGGATTCGGTAAGATTGGTCTTGGAGCTTATGCACTGTACGGCATTGTCAACCTTCTTGGAGACGTACTCTCATATTCAAGGCTTTTCGCTCTTGCTCTTTCCAGCGCAATAATAGCACAGGTTATCAATCAGATAGCCGGAATGCTGCTGCATCAGGTGGGAATTCCCGTGCTTGGAATTGTCCTTGCAGTCATCGTGGTTATCGCCGGACATACGTTCAACATAGCCATGGCGGCCCTCAGCGGTTTCATCCATACGGCAAGACTGCAGTTTGTCGAGTTCTTCGGTAAATTTTACGATGGAACGGGAGTACCGTTCAAACCATTCAGATACGAACCCAGGTATGTACATATTGAAAGAGAATAAAAACACCGCTCGCAGGCGGAGTGAAGGGAGATATAAGTGGAACAACTCGTAGCGTATATGGGAGTAGCCCTGGCTTGTGCACTTGCAGGGATAGGATCAGCCGTAGGCGTGGGAATAGCTGCCCAGGCAAGTACCGGGGTGATGAGCGTTGATCCGGGCAAATTCGGAAAACTTCTTCTTCTGTCGGCATTACCTGGAACCCAGGGGATATACGGATTTGTAATTGCCTTCCTTCTCCTTGGTAAAGTTACACCGGGCATGGATATGCATGTTTCCTGGCAGATATTTACAGCAGGCATTCCTATTGCACTTGCAGGATTGTTCTCGGGGATTCATCAGGGGAAAGTATGCGCCGGCGGCGCAATGATGACAGCCAAGCAGCCGGATGATTCCGCAAAGTCCCTTATTCTGGCGGTTTTTGTTGAGTTTTACGCGATTCTGGGATTCCTGGTTTCATTCCTAATGCTTCAGGGCATAGGAGGGTAACGGGAAAATGTCTCTCGAAGCAATCCTTTCAAAGATTCAGACAGAGGCCAGCGGGAAGGCACAGGCGATTCTGGAAGCCGCCGAAAAAGAGAAGCAGGAAGCCCTGGCTAATCATGCTGCAGAGCTCGAAGCAAAACAGAGCAGGGATGTTGAGAAAATCAGATCAGGTATAGAGGAAGAACTGAAAAGAAAAGAATTTCACGTTCGCAGGGAAGCTGCCAGGAAACTTATGAATGCCAGAAGAACTATGATGGATAACGCTATCGGAAAAGCGGCTGTTAACCTCGCTTCAGCCCCGGATGCGGAGTATCTTGAGATGATTACATCCCTTCTTGCGGGCTGCGATCTCAGCGGAAAGGTGGAAGTTGTAATATCCTCCGCAGATGAATCGCGCATAACTGCCGAGTACCTGAGAAAAAACTCGAAAGACGGGCGCGAATTCGTTCTTGCAGGAGAAAGGCACGACAAGGCAGGCGGTGTGATCTTCAAATCCGGCAAGATCAGTCAGAATGGAACATTCCCGATGATAGCGGAGCTTGCGCATGAAGATATAGTGATGATGCTCGCAGGCCTCATGCAGCTCGAAAAGAACTGACTCATGACAGAGAGTTTCATTTATGCCAACGGTAGAATAAGCGGTGCGGAAACAACCCTGCTGGATCAGCGAATGTGGCAGATGCTTATGTCGTCGGCCAGTGACGAAGAAGCGCTGCGGCTTCTCGGTGATACCTGGTACGGCGGCTTTATGCAGTTCCACTCGATGGAAGAATGTTTTGTCAAAGCCATGGAAGCAACCGAAGACGAGCTCATAGAGCTTTCGGAAGACGAAAGACTCGTAAGGGGTATACTGCACCGGAGGGACGTGAGAAACGCAAGGTATATATGGAAGAGCCTCCTTTCGGGGACAGGCCCGGAGGGAGAAATAGAGATTGAACGATCCGGGCTTATCGAGACGGAGATACTCAGAAAAGCTGTTGTATCCGTTGAAGTCCGTGATGAGCTGCCGCCTCTTTTTCTGCGATCGCTGGAGGAACTTCTGGAGAACGACAGAGTCACCACCATGCAGGTAGACAGGAAAATGGACCTGCTTGCCGCGGCAGTGGAGAGAGACGAACTCGTAGAGATAAACTCCGGCTTTCGATCATTCGTCATGACCAGCATTGAACAGAAGAATTTTCTTACAGCCGGAAGGTGCAGCGTTGACGGTGTTTCCAGGCAGGAAGTCTGCGAATTGCTTCTTCCCGGTGGATACCATACAGAGGATGAAATTGTTGAAGCTTATCAGAGGAGGATACTGCCCGGTCTGCTCGCAGAAACTCCAGGATTTGATGGAATTGTGGCAGCATTCGAGGAAGCTCTTGATGCGGGGTTCTTTCTGGGATTCGAGAAGGAATGTGACAGAATACTGCTGGAACTGCTTGAAAAGGGAGCTTTCCCTGTCTTCGGTCCTTCCCCGCTGGCAGCTTTCGTGATAAGACGTGAGATGGAAATACGCCACCTCAGGTTACTTCTTGCCGCAAAATCTGCCGGCGTAAAGGAAGACCGCTTGAAAAAGCGGCTGCCGCGCGGATAGGAGGCTCTAATGGCTGAGGGTAAAATAGCTTTCATAGGAGACGCAGACTCGGTTCTCGGGTTCCGGGCGCTGGGTGTTGAAACAATAGTTCCGGGGAACGCAGACGAAGCGCGGAAACAATTCGCAAGGCTTGTAAAGGAGAAGACCTCCATCATCATGATAACTGAGGATATGATGGACCATCTCCAGGATCAGATAGACGAAACGGTTCATATGGCAATACCATCGGTTGTTGTTCTTCCCGGGATAACGGGTACTCAGAGACGGGGAGAAGACACGATAAGGGAACTTATCATAAAGGCCGTCGGTGTTGATCTGATGTCCGAGGAACAGAAGTGAAGGAGAACCCGCAACCCACCGGAGGCGACGGATGACAAGGGGAACGATTGACAAGATAGCAGGTCCGCTGGTAGTTGCGGACGGTATGAAGGATGCCAGGATGTTCGACCTGGTATACGTATCCGATTACAATTTAATAGGTGAAGTAATTGAACTTAAGGGTGATAAGGCATCAATTCAGGTATACGAGGAAACCGGAGGCCTCAAGCCGGGAGACCCCGTGACAGCTACTGGAAAACCCCTTTCTGTCGAGCTTGGCCCCGGACTGGTGACGGCCATATATGACGGGATTCAGCGGCCCCTTGATGAAATTCGCAAAGAGGCCGGCGACTGGATCACACGCGGAATCAGCATAAGAGGCCTTGATCATAAGAAGGAATGGGATTTCGTCCCTGTTGCAGCAGTTGGTCTGAGCGTAACCGGTGGTGAGATCCTGGGTGAGGTTCCCGAAACAAAAATTATCACGCATAAAATCATGGTCCCGCCGGAAGTATCAGGTGAAATCACCTGGATGAGCGAAGCCGGTAAGTTTAATATTGACACAATTATAGCAAAACTGAAAGCTCCGGACGGTTCAACAATAGAGCTGCCCATGTACCACAATTGGCCCGTGAGAAAGCCAAGGCCGATAGCGGAGAAAAGAGCGCCGGAGGAACCGCTTATTACAGGGCAGAGGGTCATAGACGCGTTCTTCCCTCTGGGTAAGGGAGGAACCGCCTGCGTTCCCGGTCCTTTCGGCAGCGGAAAAACGGTTATCCAGCACCAGCTTGCCAAATGGGCGGATGCCGAGATGGTTGTCTACGTCGGATGTGGTGAACGGGGCAACGAAATGACCGATGTTCTGCAGGAATTCCCGGAACTTGAGGACCCCAAGAGCGGAGAACCGCTTATTAACAGAACTGTTCTTGTCGCTAATACCAGCAACATGCCTGTGGCCGCAAGGGAAGCAAGTGTTTATACCGGAATAACAATAGGGGAGTACTTCAGGGATATGGGGTATTCCGTCGCCCTTATGGCCGATTCCACAAGCAGGTGGGCGGAGGCCATGAGGGAAATGTCCGGAAGGCTTGAAGAGATGCCTGGCGAGGAGGGATATCCGGCATATCTTGGAACCAGGATCGCCGAATTCTACGAACGGGCCGGTAATGTGAAATGTATAGGAGGGGACAGGAGCGGGGCGCTGACAGTTGTTGGAGCGGTGAGTCCCGCAGGAGGAGACCTTTCGGACCCGGTGGTCCAGGCCACTTTGCGGGTTGTTAAGGTATTCTGGAGCCTCCAGGCGAAGTTGGCTTACGCAAGGCATTTCCCGGCAATCGGATGGCTGGACAGCTACTCTCTCTACTCAGATAATCTCAAGGAGTATTACGATAAAGAACTCGGCACGGACTGGGTACCGATGATAAAGGAATCCATATCCCTGCTTCAGCAGGAGGCGAATCTCCTTGAAATAGCCAGATTGGTCGGAGCGGAGTCGCTCTCGCCCGAAGACCAGCTGATTCTGTATACATCAAGGTCTCTGCGGGAGGATTTCCTGCATCAGAACGCCTTTCATGAGGTTGATACTTACACCTCGATAAAAAAGCAGAAGATAATGATGGAAGTCATAATGCATACCAATGCGGAGATGAAGAAAGCTATCCGCGGCGGCGTTTCGCCTGGAGATCTTTTCGAACTCCCCCTTAAGGAGGAGGTCGCTAGAATGAGTTACATTCCGGAAGATCGTCTCGATGATATCGAAGCAATAAAAGAACATATAAACTCGCAGATCAACGATCTGATCGAAAAAGAGCAGACTGCTTAGGAGGGCGGGGATATGATAAGAGAATACACTACGACAGTAGAGATATCCGGCCCCCTGATGCTGGTAGACAGGGTCGAGGGAGTCGCATACGAGGAACTGGTTGAGATAGAGCTTCCCGATGGTGAGATACGCCACGGCAAGGTTCTCGAAATTGACAGCCAGATGGCGCTGGTTCAGCTCTTCGAGGGAAGCAGCGGAACGAGCATAACAGAAAGTAAAGTGCGTTTCCTCGGGAAACAGGTTGAACTTGGAGTTTCCGAAGAGATGCTGGGCAGAGTCTTTGACGGCCAGGGAAGGCCCAGGGTTCCATTCGATATGGCACCGCCCATCGTTCCGGAGAAGATGATGAACATCAACGGGGCTCCCATTAACCCATACGCAAGAGACTATCCAGCGGAGTTCATTCAGACGGGCTTCAGCTCGATAGACGGCATCAATACGCTGGTCAGAGGGCAGAAACTCCCTGTTTTCAGCGGAAGCGGGCTTCCACACTCCGCCGTTGCGGCACAGATAGCCAGGCAGGCCAGGGTCGTGGGCGAAGGGGAAAGCTTCGCCGTTGTTTTCGCCGCAATGGGTATAACTTTCGAGGAGGCCGATTACTTCATCCGTGATTTCAGGAAAACAGGTGCCATGGACAGGGCGGTTGTGTTCATGAATCTCGCCAGTGACCCTGCCATAGAGCGTATTTCAACACCGAGAATGGCTCTCACCGCTGCCGAGTACCTTGCATACGAAAAAGATATGCACATCCTTGTAATCATGACGGACATGACCAACTACTGTGATGCTCTCCGGGAAATATCCGCTGCAAGGAAGGAAGTCCCCGGAAGAAGGGGGTATCCGGGGTACCTCTACACCGACCTTGCGTCAATTTACGAGAGGGCCGGAAGGATCAAGGGCAGAAAGGGATCAATAACACAGATCCCTATTCTGACAATGCCGGAAGACGACAAGACACACCCCATTCCAGATCTTACAGGATACATCACCGAGGGTCAGCTTATTCTTAACAGGGAGCTTCATAAGAAGGGTATCTTCCCTCCGATGGACGTTATGGAGTCCCTCTCAAGGCTTAAAGACAAGGGTATCGGCAAGGGCAAAACCCGTGAGGATCATGCGGATCTGTTCAACCAGCTCATGGCAGCCTACTCCGCGGGGAAAGATGCCAGGGAACTTGCGGTTATACTAGGAGCCGCGGCACTGAGCCCCCTTGATCAGATGTATCTTAAATTCGCTGAAGAGTACGAGAAGAGGTACATCAGCCAGGGAGAGCACGAGAACAGAAACATTATAGAGACTCTTGATCTCGGCTGGGAGCTTCTGAAGCTTCTTCCAAGAGGCGAGATGAAGAGAATAGACCCCGCCCGGCTCGATAAGTACTGGCCTGTCTCGGAAGATGCAGGGTCCGACTGATGGCGGTAGTTGTCAGCGCAACCCGAATGGAGCTGCTCAGTAAGCGCAAGAAAGTTAAACTTGCGCAGAGGGGGCACAAACTTCTGAAGGATAAGCTGGACGAACTCATGCGGCAGTTCAAGATACTTATCGCGGACTACGAAGGCGCGAGGGAAGAACTGGAGAAGGAGCTCAGCGTTGCCTACGGCGAGTTCCTTTTCGCAAGGGCCGCCATGACAGAACCGGGGCTGCTTGATGCTCTCCGGTACCCCGGAGCACAGGCCAGCGTCAGTACTTCCACGAGGAAGATAATGAACCTGACACTGCCCGTATTCGAGGTAACCATAGAGGGGAACGTCCGGAATTATGGAATGTTCGATACCCCGGTCGAGCTTGATGAATCGCTGAGGGTTTATAAGGACCTTCTTCCGAGGATCATCAAGCTTGCGGAGCAGGAGAAGGCTATCAGCCTGCTTGCCAGAGAGATAGATTCGACCAGGAGGAGAGTTAACGCCCTTGAATACAAGCTGATACCAGATCTGGAGGAAGCTATCAGGGCGATCCGGCTGAAACTGGATGAGATCGAACGCGGAAATCTGACGAGGTTGATGAAAGTAAAGACGATGGTCGAGGAAAAACGCGAAAAAAGCCGCGCCTAAGTCGGACTTACCTTAATCAATTCGCAGGGCCGATCAATTTGATTTCAATGTTTCTATTCAGATAATACCCGTCATATCGGACATAAATCGGGCTTGATGTTTTCATCAAAACGGCTTATTAATTATGTGTGGAAATTTGCTTTGAAATTCAAAACGGAAAGGGAAAAACATGAGATTTGTATTTGTTGTTTTACTGCTTCTGATGGCCACACAGATGGCCTCCGCTGACATCACCGAGACCTACGGCTGGGAAGGCACGGAAACAATTCTCAGTATGTATCCGGTCGATGGCTTAATAGCTACGATCGACACAGATCCCGTGCATGGAGGCTCGCAGTCTCTTCGCCTCGAACGTCTTTCCTCCAGTACCCCGCAGGGTTATGTAGCCTGGATCGTTGGACTTAGTGACGGCGATGAGGTGACATGCAGTTTCTGGCGGTACGATGATACCCCCGGCGTAGCTCCCTCCTGCAGAATATGGGCACACTGGAACGATGATCCCGGAGACGTTAACGGCCATGCCGGAAGCGCCAGCGGCAATACTGATTACGGTGAAGGTTTAGGCTGGGACGAAGTATCCTGGACCTGGACTGTAGTAGAAGGTCATACAGGACTTGTAATTGAAGCCAGAGTCTATTCAAACCCCGGAGACATCATCTGGGTGGATGACATGACTGTTATCGCTCCGGACGGCGCTACCATCTGGACCCCGGGTAACCTTGCTCTGCAAAACAGCACCTGGGCCGACATAAAGGCGGCATTCTAAATTTCTGTGAGTTTTTCGAAAGGAAAAGTCACACGTTTTGTTTTCTTTAATGACAGGAGATCATCATGAAATTTGTTCTTTCCTTCGGCACACTGCTTCTTGTCCTTCCCGCGTTTGCACTGGCATTCCAGACAGAAACATACGGCTGGGAGGAAACTTCTACGGTTCTGGCTATCTATGGCAACGGTAATCCTGACCTTGAGTATACCTCTCCTGTTTATGCCGGATCCCAGTCCCTGGAGTTCTATGAGTCTCCACTGGGTGGAACGCCTCAGGCCATTGTATGCTGGATACAGAACCTCGACGAAGGCGACACCGTTGCGGCATCGTTCTACGTATACGACGATACTCCCGGTTCCAGTCCTTCCGGTCGTATCTGGGCCCACTATAACGTAAATTATTCGGACCCAGGTAATTACGACGGCAGCGCCGGAGGCAACAGCACCTACTCTTCCGGAATCGGCTGGGAGCAATTGTCATATGAGTGGACTATCGATGCTGATTCACTTCACGCGGGTCTCATGATAGAAGGCAGGATTTACTCGAGCTCGGAATTCGACACCCTCTGGTTTGACCAAATGGAGGTTACCGCTCCGGACGGCGCCACGATTGTCTGGCCGAATGTTCCCGTAGCCCTTGTCAGGCGGACCTGGGCGGATATAAAGTCTGCGTTCTAGCAGTACCGGACAGCAATGTATTGCAGCGGGGAAGCGTAAAAGCTTCCCCGCCTTTCTTTCTATATTGTGGAATATCAGAAAAGCTCACTCAATTTTTCGACCATACTCAAGGCACCCTCGAAAACTTCCGCAGGACCGCCTGCAAGCATATAAGCCGGTGTTGTCACCAGCTTTTTTTCCACATCAACAACGGACTCTTCCACCGGACAATTTACATGAACGGCTCCCATTGCGCTGACCGCAGCAATTGTTTCGGGATGATTGCCGATAGTCAGCCTTGCTCCGGGGATCGTCCTTGCAAGGATTACAGGAGCAATGCACATGGCAGCTATCGGTTTTCCGGACTTGAGAGCTGCGTTGATGAGACTTTCCACTTCAGGATTTACAGAGCATTCGGGACCATCTGACGCAAAGGAACAGAGGGTGAGGGCAGCCCCGAAACCTCCGGGAAATACTACAGCGTCGTAGTCCTCCGGTCTGAGATCGGACAGGGGTTTGATATTGCCCCTGGCTATTCTGGCAGCCTCCTTCAGCGCATTTCTGGTTACAGACTCTCCGTCCTCCGTGCTGTGATCAACCGTGGCAGCCTGATCCACATCAGGGGCAGTGTATATGATTTCGTAACCAACCATGTCCAGGGCTATGAGGGCAGCTACAGCTTCGTGTATTTCAGAGCCGTCCTTCACCCCGCATCCGCTAAGCACAAATGCGACTTTCTTTCCCATGATATCCTCCATGTCAGTAAGATCCTTTTTACTGTTGAAGTGATACTAAAACAATCTCCCGCAGTCCACGGTGCCCGAGACATTGCCGATTTAAATCTGTAATGTATCTTTAGCCCAACTGAAATAAAGGAGTTGAAATGCTCAGGATATTATTTACCATAACGATTTTTACATTATTGCTGTCATCATGTTACTATGGAGTCATGCAGGGCGCTCATACTCTGGGGAAAGACCACATCACGATAACCGGCGGAGTTACCCTGCCCGCCTATTTCTCCGCTGACGCGAAGCGGGAGGCGGAAGAGAACAGAATTGATTTCCTTGAAGCTTATCCCACAGCGGATTTTGCCATCGGGGCAACCGACAGGATAGACCTCGGGGTATCTTCCTTCGGGTACGGGGTAGGCCCTATGGTGAAGTACAACTTCATGAATCCCGCAGAACCAACTGCTGTATCCGCCATGCTGAACATGAACTACGTGATCCCAATGCAGGTTATGCTTCCAAGGTTGTCTCTCTGTGCCGGACACCTGTTCGACAGGGATCTTGAGATTTTCGCCGGAAGCGACGTGGGTTACGGCCCCGATATGTCCAATATCCCCGAGTCGGAGGATGGTTCTCACGACTGGGATTTGGTGGACAACACTTTTTTCGCGTGTATCCGTCTTGGCTGCAAGTACGAACTGAAGCCGCCTGGCAGCCCGAATGAGAATTTAGTGTACCTCCCCGAATCCATCCTGTTTCAATTCTCCATACCTCTTGATATCTCAAGGAGCATGATACTGGCGGGGCTGGCTATCACGTACTAGGGATAAATTGAAACCGCTAAGCGACATGCATGTTCATACAAGCGACTCTCCAGACGCTGATATTCCCGCGTGGAGCCTTATACAGAAGGGCAGAGAGAACAATCTGAGAGGGATCGGTTTCGTCGCTCATCTTGACCTGAATCCGGAGGATTTCTGTTACAACAGCTTCAATGCTGATACTTACGATGAATCAATAATCCGTGCCCGGAATGAATCCGAAGGACAATTACTGGTAATGAAGGGTCTGGAAGTAGGGGAACCTCATAAGTACGAAGAACAGGTGAAGAATCTTGTTAATTATTCGGACTATGATTTCATAACCGGAGCTCTTCACTCCGTAGAGAATATCGGAATGATTCTGGGAAAGGAAGCTTATTCGGATAGAGACCCGCTTGAAATCGTAGAGGAGTACTACACCGAAACGCTAAGAATGGTCGAGATTTCCGATATCGATATCCTCGCTCACACGGGTCTTTTCAGAAGGGGGCTTGCGCTTGCCGGACTGAGGTATGATTTCAACGAAATGCAGCTCTGGCCGGAAGCCATAGACAGTATCCTCAAAGTGCTGATCGAACGGGACATAGCGCTTGAGCTGAACACATCCGGTCTCCGCAGGGCCGAAAAGATCACCTATCCCATTCCCGCAATTCTTGAGCGGTTTCGAGAGCTTGGCGGAACCCTTGTGACGCTCGGTTCGGATACTCACAGGGAGCCTCATGTGTTCTTTGGTCTTTCGCGGGGCGCCGCACTCCTTCTGCAATCAGGTTTCAAAGAGGCTTACGCTTTTGTTGATCGGGAGCCAATGGCATTCGGCTTAGCCTGAGATATTATTGAATTACTTCGTGAGACCGTGCTCTTGGAGTTCTTCAGTTGCCGAGTCCACAAGATCGGATGAAGTACAGGTTTCAACCCAGCTGCAAAGATCAGAAACACCCCTGGAGAACTCTATCTCCGCGCTGAAACCAAGGATATCCTTCGTTCGGGATGTATCTGCAAA
>Ga0164313_10000192_pt1 | contig 44250 bp, 37 predicted proteins | sample GuaBasSedimGuay4_FD_113735 | JGI IMG/M metagenome (GOLD analysis project Ga0164313, IMG submission 113735) | Subseafloor sediment microbial communities from Guaymas Basin, Gulf of California, Mexico - Guay4, Core 4569-4, 0-3 cm | ecosystem: Environmental > Aquatic > Marine > Hydrothermal vents...
GCACAGTGGACATTGTCATTGGCACCCACCGGCTGCTTTCCAGGGATGTGATCTTCAAAGATCTTGGCCTGCTGATCGTTGATGAGGAGCAGCGCTTTGGGGTCGCTCACAAAGAAAAGATCAAGGCCAAGCGGGCTGATATCGACGTGCTCACCCTGACGGCTACGCCCATACCGCGGACCATGTACATGGCCTTGACCGGCGTTCGGGACATATCGCGGATCAACACCCCACCTGAAGAACGGCTCCCGGTAATCACTCATGTGGGAACCTACGATCCTGGTCTGGTTCAGCGGGCGATCTGGAGAGAACTGGAGCGGGGGGGGCAGGTGTTTTTTGTACACAACCGGGTGATGACCATCCAGGCAGTGAGATCCCATCTGGCTAACCTTGTTCCAGAAGCCAGGATTGGTATCGCTCATGGGCAGATGGCGGAAAAGGATCTGGCTGGACGCATGCGGGAGTTCACCCGGGGTGAGATTGATGTCTTACTTTCCACATCGATCATTGAATCCGGCCTTGATATTCCCAATGCCAACACGCTGATCGTTGACCGAGCAGACCGCTTCGGGCTGGCACAACTTTATCAGCTCCGGGGCAGGGTGGGGCGGGGAGCACAGCGAGCATATGCTTATTTCTTTAAAGAGCGTCAGGGTCGATCAACTCTCGAGGGCCGGCTGCGTCTGGAAACCATTGCTGAGCACACGGATCTTGGGGCCGGGTACTCGATTGCCATGCGCGATCTGGAAATTCGCGGGTCAGGGGATATTCTGGGTACGCGCCAATCTGGATATATTGCTGCGGTTGGTTTCCACCTCTATACCCGACTGCTGGCGGATGCAGTTAACCGGATGAAAACGGATCAGGGAGGCCCGGAAAGCAGTCAGGAGCTATCCATTCAGATCCTGCGACCGTTGGTAAAGATTGATCTTCCTCTACCTGTAGGCATACCGGAAGACTATATCCAGGATCAATCTGTGCGTTTGTCCCTCTACCGGCGGGCAGCATCTATCAGCCAGCTGGCTGAGATCGACCAGTTAGAGAGCGAATTCAAAGATCGTTTTGGCCCTTTGCCAGCGATACTTGAGAATCTTCTCCAGCAACTGGAACTGAAATTACTGGCAGAACAGGCGGGAGTGGAGAGCATTTTCATCCAGTATGGTAAACTTGCCCTTGGATATCCGGAGGGGAAAGCGCTCCCTCAGCCCTGGGAATTTGACATGAAGGTCAAATTTGGGGAATCAACCGTCTGGTTGCCATTCGACACGGGGCAGGAGGGTTGGTTGGGTGATCTGAAGGCGGTACTCAAGGGTTTGGTGATGTATTGAGCTGTCCAATTTCATCAATGTCCTTTGACAATCAATCCTGGCAAAGGTATAATTGTGCCTTGTTGAAAAATGAAGTGTACTTGGAGAGTGTTTTATGGCGAACGAAACGTTACAGACGCCAGAAACAATTGAGGACTTAGAACCTAAGATGAAGGTTGCGGGAAAGGTTTTGAAAACTTCCCTGGCAGGTGCGATTGTTGATGTCGGTGTCGGTGTTCCTGGTGTTATCCATATTTCTAAGATTTCGAAGGAGTCTGTGAGCCGCGTTGCAGATGTGCTCACGGAAGGCCAAGAAGTTGAGGTCTGGATTCAGCGTGCTGATCCGGAAAAGAAAAAGATCGAATTGACCATGCTTGAACCCCTGGGTATGGATTGGCGGGAAGTCAAACCCGACATGGAATTGGTTGGTAAAGTAACCCGAATTGAGAAGTATGGTGTTTTTGTGGATATTCAAGCAGAACGCCCTGGGTTAGTGCATATCAGTGAAATGGCTCATGGTTATGTACGCACCCCTACTGATATCGTCCAGAAAGGGGATGAAGTCCATGTGAAGGTGCTCAAGGTAAACCGGCGTAAGAAGCAGATCAAGCTGAGCATGAAAGCCCTTGAGGAACCACCCGTGAGTGAATATGCTATTGAAGAAGATGAGAATGAAAAAAGAGAGGTAACCCCCACAGCTTTTGAAGCGGCCATCCGGAAAGCTATGGATGCCAAGGGTGGGGATTCTGAGTTGGCTGACCTGCTCTCAGAGCTGGAACACTGATTCGGAGAATTATCACAGGAAAAATCCGGGGCTGCTGTATAACGGCAGCCTTGTTTTTTTAATGGGACAGGCAGGTTATTCTCCCGGGGGATGACGCCTCGCGGGTGTGAGATTGTCGCGATCGCAGTCGAAAAGCGCTGAATGGATAAGATCATCGGGGTATAATTCCAAATGTGTGAAACAGGAGGATAATGATGGCTGGCAAATTGGTGCTCGTAGCAGGGAATATCGGTACGGGAAAGACCTCATTGACTGAACGCCTGGGTGAGCGGCTGGGCTGGAAAACAGCCTATGAGTCAGTGATCGATAATCCCTACCTGGGTGATTTCTACCAGAATATGGATAGCTGGTCTTTTCATCTCCAGATCTATTTTCTGGGCCACCGGGCCCAGCAGCACCTTGAATTGGTCAGAGGGAATTCATCTGCGATTGCTGACCGCAGTATATATGAAGACGTGAAGATCTTTGCCCGGGCGCTCTATCAGCAAGGTAGCCTCTCGGAACGTGATTACCGTTCCTACCAGCGGGTTTTTCAATTGATTGCCGATCACCTCCCGGAACCGGATCTGTTGATCTATCTGATTGCTCCCCCTGAGATCCTTCTCAGGAGAATCGAAGAACGCGGTCGGAAAATGGAAACAAACATCACTCTGGAATACCTCACCTTGCTGGACTCCTTTTATGATGATTGGATGGACACCTTCAATCTCTGCCCTGTGCTGAAGATTCGTTCCGATGACCTGGACTTTGTGCACAAGAAGAATCATCTCGACACAGTTGCCGAACTGGTCCAGCAGAAATTGACAGGGAAAGAGGAGATCGTGTTTTAGCTGATCTAATCGATGTTAACTGTGGGCGGCCCGCTGTTCTATTGCGGGCTGCTTTATTTAACCAGCTCTCAGTTTTCCCTCAAATTCCCAACCCTCTACCTTCAATCTTCAATTTAAATATTTACATGGATTTTACATCCTGCTTGAGTTCTCCTTACAACCATCTTCTATCCTTAAGGCGCAGTAAATCCAAGACTATAAATAATGGGAGGAAAAATGTTTAAGAAAGTAGTATTACCTCTGATCGCAGCGGTTATACTGGCAGTTTCCTTGAGCGGAACCGCACTAGCAGCGGAAGGGGACGAACCAGGACGGATCAAAGCTCGCGGTGAAGTGATCGCTGTAGATCCCGTTGCTGGAAAATTCCGTGTTGAGAACAAAGAAGGGGAGGTTTTCACTTTTTTTGTGAATGAGAACACCTCTTTTCGCGGGTTGGACAGTTTAACTGAGATGCAGGTGGGATGGAAGGCGGGAGTTGCTGCCCGGGAAGTAGGAGGTAAGTTCTGGGCTGTCCTGGTGATCGCCGGAGAACCGCTGGACCTCCACCAGGTTCGCGGAAGGGTGGTTGGGGTCAATACCTCTGCCGGAAAGTTTTCTATCGAGACGCCTTCTGGAGAAGAACTGCGCTTTTTTGTTGATGAAAGAACGCGTTACGGCGGCCAGATCAGCAGCCTGGAGGAACTGGAAGAGGGCATGGGCGCCGGGGTGGTTTATAAGGGACACAGTGAAGGCAAGCTGATTGCTGTGGGCCTGGTAGCGGGTCATGCTCCTGATCTTGTAAAAGCCCGGGGGGAAATCACGGCGGTTGAGCCCCGGCTGGGCAAATTTGAGATCCTGACAGCAGGGGGAGAACGGATGCGCTTCTCTGTGGACGAGAACACCCGCTATCAGGGGCAGCTGACTTCCCTGGATGAGATGCAGGTAGGCTGGAAGGCCGCGGTTGCCGCCCGCGAAGAAGATGGCCAGCTGACAGCCGTTCTGGTCATTGCAGGAATAAGGCCGGAACCAGTCCGTGCTCAGGGCTTGATCGTGGGAGTGGATCCGGCGGCTGGAACATTCCGTCTGGAAAAGGCAGATGGCTCGGTATTGACCTTCTTCGTGAATGAAAGAACCACCTATAAAGGCCAGGCGTCCGGCATCTCTGAGCTCAAGGAAGGAATGCGGGCTGGCGTGGGTGGATTTGAGAACCAGGATGGAAACCTTGTAGCGCGGGTGGTGCTGACTGGAACTCCCCCGGATGAACGGCCTGAGATTATTAGAGCCCGGGGCATAATCAAGACAGTCAATCCCGGCGCTGAAAAATTTCAGCTTGAAAAAAGCGATGGCAGTGTGCTGACGGTTTACGTGGATGGAAGGACCGGGTACCGCGGCCAGGTAAGTGATTTTGACGGCTTGGAAAAGGGCATGCGAGTGGGGTTTGCCGGATATGTGGATAGTGACGGCAAGATCACAGCCCGCCTGGTGATTGCCGGAAATCCCCGCTCTGACCGCCAGAGAGGGGAGGGTCCCGCTCCTGAAATTGACACTCCCCGTGAGGATCGCATCCAAATCCCACTGACCTGAAAAAACTGTCTGTAGAAATCCCTGGAGGGAGTGTCCCTCCAGGGATTTTGGCAGGGATCGCGCTCCTGTTTGGGGTTGTGTGATCCGCTCCTGGCGCCAGTTTTGTCTAAAATTGGCACCTATTGGACGCATCCTTGCCTCCCGATTTTGAATGATATAATAGCCAGACAATCAGTCAGGATTAACAAAGTGAGGAAAAATGGCAAAACAATGGGATACCCCTCCAGTAATGGCGATTGATACTGGAAAAACCCACCAGATCAAACTGGAAACAACCCGGGGAGAGATCCTTCTGGAACTGTACCCGGAGCATGCTCCTAAAACGGTTAACAACTTCATCTTTTTAATTAAGGAAGACTTTTATGATGGGGTCACCTTCCACAGAGTGATAGAGAATTTTATGGTCCAGGGGGGAGACCCGACAGGAACCGGCAGGGGGGGACCAGGCTACCGCTTTGAGGATGAGCTGGTGAACAACCCCCTGAAACATGGGACTAAAGTAATTTCGATGGCCAACGCTGGCCCCAATACCAACGGCTCTCAATTTTTCATCACCCATCTTCCTCAGCCGCATCTGGATGGCAAACACACGGTTTTCGGCAAGGTCATCCAGGGTGAGGACGTGGTTGACGCCATTCGCCAGGGTGATGTGATTTCCAAAGCCTCGCTAGTGTAGGGAAAGCGTAGCTTGCAGGTTCAGCTGTTCCTTAGTAAGATAACATCCGCGAGGGGATCCTGAATTTGATTCCTTCGCGGAGAAAAGGAGGTTTTTGGAATAAAATCGGGTTGGGAAAATAGCGCAAGGGCTCAGGACAGACGAAAGTCCTGAGTTGACGAGGATGAGGGTTCCTCCTTCTGGGAGGCTAACCGGCCGGGGGTGACAGGGGTCGGGAAAATCGAACCATCAGCGGAAGCCCTCCGGAGATGTCACACTCCGTTTTTCCCTCCAATGGAATGAGGATGATAAAAAACCCGGGCGACCGGAGGGACAAGATCATCCCAGGTGACAAGGTCAAATTCAGGGCGTAATTCCCCAGGAGAATACGGGCAGCTCATTAAGAGTCCCTGCTTGGCGGAAAAGCGCACCAAACCCCTGGGAGGGCAAATCAATGTGTGGAATTGTTGGATATATTGGGCCAAAAAATGCCACGCCCATTATTATGGATGGGCTCAAGAAGCTGGAATATCGAGGTTATGATTCCGCTGGCATTGCGGTCCTGGAGAATGGAAAGATTGAGGTCAGGCGGGATGCTGGAAAGCTGGAGCGTTTATCCCGGCTGGTCCAGGAATCGCCCCTGGAAGGCAATCTGGGCATCGGCCATACCCGCTGGGCTACTCATGGTGAACCCAATACCCGCAATGCCCATCCCCATCTTGGCATGACGGGGGATGTAGTGGTGGTCCACAACGGTATTGTGGAAAATTTTACGGCATTGAGAGAAGAGTTGGAAATTGAGGGAGCACGCTTTCAGTCCGAAACCGATACCGAGGTCATTGTTCATCTGATCGAACGCTACCTGGTAAAAAACTCCCTTACGGACGCGGTGCAGAAAACCCTCTACCATCTCAAGGGCGCTCACGGCATAGTAGTGATGAGCAGAAAAGAACCAGACAAGATCATCGCGGCCCGCATTGGCAACGCAGGGGGTGTAGTGCTGGGATTTGGGGAGGATGAGATGTACATTGCCTCTGATCTGCCAGCTATCCTGGAGCACACCCGGGACATGGTATTCCTGGAATCCCACCAGATGGCCGTGGTGACCCGCCAGGGAGTTTCCGTGATGGGTCTGGACGGCAAAAGAGTAGATCCAGAAATCCACAATGTGCCCTGGGATCCCGTTTCTGCTGAAAAAGGTGAATACCGGCATTTTATGCACAAGGAAATCCATGAGCAGGTCCGATCCCTGACTGACACGATTGCTGGACGGGTGGATTTTGAATCCGCCACTATCCAGCTGCCAACGCTGAACCTGACCCCGCAACTGGTTCGGGGGATCGATAAGATCTTTATCATCGCCTGCGGCACAGCGGCGTATGCCGGGATGGTGGGTAAGGTCCTCATCGAGCGGATTGCCCGCATTCCCGTGGAAGTGGGGATCGGCTCGGAGTTCCGCTATCAGGACCCCATTGTGGATGAGAAAACCGTTGTTCTGGCCATCAGCCAATCTGGTGAGACTGCGGACACCCTGGCAGCCATGGAAGAAGGCCGGCGCAAAGGGGCTACCTTGTGGTCGATCGTCAACGCCATCGGTTCCCAGGCCATGCGAATAGCGGATGGGTATATTTCCATGCAGGTGGGACCTGAAATCGGCGTGGCATCCACCAAAGCCTACACTGCTCCATTGGTGGACCTGTATATGCTGGCTGTGGTGCTCGGTGAGATGCGGGGAACCCTTGATCCCGCCAGACAGCGTCATCTAGTGAACGATCTCCGATTGGTCCCGGATCTGGCTGGCCGCTGCTTGGACCAAGAAAAGGAGATCAGATTGGTGGCTGAAAGCCTGTTGGATGCCCAGAACGCCCTTTACCTGGGGCGGGGTGTCAATATGCCTACAGCCTATGAAGGTGCTTTGAAGCTGAAAGAAATCTCCTACATACATGCGGAGGGATATCCGGCTGGAGAGATGAAACATGGGCCAATAGCCTTGATCGATTCTGGATTACCCGTGGTGGTGATCGCTCCTCGTGATCCCTGGTATGATAAGATGTTCAGCCAGATCGAACAGGCAAAAGCCCGGGGAGGGAGGGTGATTGCGGTGGCTACGGAGGGGGATGAGCAGATCCAATCCCTGACAGATCAGGTGCTTTTTGTGCCGGAAACCCCCTGGATGTTGAGCCCCGTTACCACGGTGATACCGCTTCAATTGCTGGCTTACCACATAGCAGCCCAGCGGGGTTTGGATGTGGATCAACCTCGCAATCTGGCGAAATCCGTGACTGTGGAATAACAAGAACTCTGCGGTCCGCAAATCCTCGGAATTTTTTGTATGACCAGCCTGCCGAAAATTACCGAAATTACTGTCCAGTAAGGGAGATAATTATCACTAATCTCCTGCTATCCAGATGGCTGACAGTACTGAGCGGTAAAAGGGCCAGGCTTCCCGGCGGTGCCTGTCCAGGCGGGTATTCAATCTTCAGGTTCTTTGTTCTGCATTTGGGTTTGATTCTTCTCAAGCCAGTAGCGAGCCACTTCATCCATAGAGAGGATGAAGTCCGATTTTGCGGCAGTGTAGTCGCCGCTTTGCTTCGGGAACCGTTTCGCGAGTTTTTCCTTGAGTTTTTCATATTCCCGGGCTGCATCAGGATTGGCCCGTAAGAAATCCCGGAATATGGTATGCCTTTCGATATCTGGATGTCCTTTCTGGAAGACATGCAGGTGATGCGAGCGTTCTCCATTTGTGTCGCGGGTGAAAAACTGCCGACCGGGGATGCCGAATTCGCCCTTGTTTTGATAACCAAGCGCTTCGAATTCCGCCAATGTGTTGAACACATCCTCAAGGTTTTCCACTTCCATTACAAAATCCAGGATAGGTTTGGCCTTGATCCCGGGGATGGATGTGCTTCCGATGTGATAAATGCCAATAATAGAGAAGGACAGGCTCTCCAGCAAGCGTTTAATTTCCTCATCCGCCTGAAGGGACCATTCCGGGTTATGGGGAACGAGCTCTACCTCTCGCTGTTCTTGGGATAGGGGTTGATTATCTGTCATAGCCTTCCCTTGTGTCCTAAGGCACAATCGTATACATTATATTGCATCTTGTGTTCCTTGTCTAACAACCTCGGAGGTTGAAGATCAATTTTTCCTGGCTCCACCGAGAGAAAATCGTTTTTAACCTCGGAGGTCTCCTTCGATGGTAGGGGAATTATTATACGCCTGTTCTAATACAAATTTGAGATTCTGGGTTGGTATTCATGTTAAAATGAGGTCTGCATAATTGGCTAAAATTTACCAGGAAGGTTATTTATGGCAGGAGAGCAATTAAACCAAGAAGCAGTATTAAAAACCTTGGGGAAGGTTCTGGATCCCGAACTTGGCAAGGATCTGGTCACGCTGGGCATGATCGAGAATGTCGAGGTCAAAGATAGTGTGGTGAGCTTCACCCTGAACCTGACCACCCCGGCGTGTCCCTTGAAGGATGAGATCAGGAGCAGTGCCCTGGCTGCTGTTCAGGCTTTGGACGGCGTCAAGGATGTCCAGATCAAGATGGACGCCAAAGTGCCAGTGGGCCAGAAAAAATCAGAGTATAAGAATATCAAAAATGTGATTGCAATTGCTTCAGGAAAGGGCGGCGTGGGAAAAAGCACTGTGGCGGTCAACCTGGCTGTCACCCTGGCGAAAAAAGGGGCCAAGGTTGGATTGCTGGATGCTGATATTTACGGTCCCAACATTCCCACCATGATGGGAGTGGATCGTCTGGGTGGAACAACTGAAAACAAGAAGATCCTCCCCGGTGAAGGCCATGGCGTAAAAGTGATTTCGATTGGTTTTATGGTCAGACCTGACCAGGCCTTGATCTGGCGGGGGCCAATGCTGCACTCTGCCATCAAGCAGTTTATCTCTGACGTGGACTGGGGGGAACTGGATTACCTGGTGGTTGACCTTCCTCCGGGCACGGGTGATGTCCAGCTCAGTTTAAGCCAAACCCTGGAGCTGCAGGGAGGATTGATCGTCACGCTTCCGCAGCAGGTCTCCCTGGATGATGCCCTGCGCGGGATCAACATGTTCCAGGAATTGAAAGTTCCAATCTTCGGTGTGGTGGAGAATATGAGCTATCTGGAAACCCCGAATGGGGAACGCATGGATATTTTTGGGTCCGGTGGAGGAGAAAAGCTGGCCCAGATGACAGGTGTGCCGTATATCGGCTCTATTCCGATAGATCCCCAGGTCAGGATCGGCGGGGACGGGGGTATGCCAGTTGTTTTGTCCCATCCCGATTCCCCTGTCTCCAAAGCCATGGTCGAGATTGCTGAGAAAATTGCCGGCCAGGTCAGCATACAGGCTCTTCAAGGATAACTTAACTTAATTTTAGACAGGACCAGACAGGATACGGTTTCAGCTTAAGACCGTATCCTATATATTTAAGCCAAATAAGGTAAAATAGGCTCATGATGGCGCTTATTGTTGGAATTCGATTCCAGACAGGTGGAAAAACATATCATTTCGATGCCACTTCGGTAGCTGATGTTCACTTGGGTGATTATGTGATTGTCGAGACCAGTCGTGGGAAACAGCTGGGCAGGGTGGTTTCTTTTTTGGAAAAGGCAGACCAAGAGAATCGCAATTGGAAGTCAATTTTGAGAGCCGCTACACCCCGAGACTTGGTGTTAAGGCAAATCTGGGAGAATAAAGAGACAAAAATCCTTGAAAAATGCCGGGAGATCGCAAGGGAGGACAAAGGATTAGAGGAAGTGAAATTTGTTTCGGCGGAATTCAGCCTGGAAGGAGAAAACCTGGTAATCCTGTATTGCTATGAAGGTGAGGATGACCCCAAGTTGAACGGCCTGGTAAAAAAACTAAAAAAAGCCAATCCAGATACCAATCTGGAGATGCGCCGAATCGGCCCCAGGGATACCGCCAAGATTCTCGGTGGTATGGGGGCTTGCGGGCGGGAAATCCGCTGCTGCACTGAGTTTATGACCGAGTTTATTCCCATTTCCATCAAAATGGCGAAAGAACAGGGAATATCCCTGGCACCTTCCGAGATCACTGGCATGTGCGGCCGGCTGCGGTGCTGTTTAATGCATGAACATGAACAGTATCTGCAGGCGAAAAAGAATATGCCCAAACGGGGCAAGCGAGTGATCACACCCCAGGGGGAAGGCAAAGTAGTCCGCTTGAACCCGCTCAGCCAGATCGTCTCGGTGGACCTGGGCGAAGAGGGGATCATCGATTTTGATGTTGTAGAAATCGAACGGAAGAAATAATGAACCCGATCCTTGACCGAGTGAGTGCTATTTTCCCGTACACCAGCGCTTTGCGGCGAGAATTTCACAGGCATCCCGAGCTCGGTTTCCAGGAATTCCAGACAGCGGAAAAGATCTTGTCAGAACTATCCCAATGGGACGGTTTCTCAATTCATAGCGGGATCGCTGAGACCGGGATCTTGGCGACTTTGACTGGCGGTCAACCCGGGAAAACTGTCCTGGTCAGGTTTGATATGGATGCCCTGCCTGTCAGCGAGGCGACAGGAGCAGAATACAGTTCCCAGAACGAAGGAGTGATGCATGCTTGCGGGCATGATGGCCATATGGCCATCGGATTGACGGCTGCCCGGCTGCTTTCAGAAAGCCGCCAGGACCTTGCCGGACAGGTGGTTTTTCTTTTTCAGCCGGCTGAGGAAGGATTGGGAGGCGCCCTGAGGACAATAAAAGAAGGAGTCCTTGAAATGGCGCACCCGGATTTCGCATTTGGGTTGCACCTTTGGAATGAAAAGCCGCTGGGATGGCTGGGAATCAGCGATGGCCCGGTGATGTCCGCCTCGGAAACGTTTCGAATCCTGATCCGGGGCAAAGGTGGTCACGGCGGCAAGCCCCATGAGTCAGTGGATCCCATCGTGGCCTCTGCAGGAGTGATCAACGCCCTGCAGTCATTAACCGCCCGGGAAGTTCATCCGCTGGACAGTTCAGTGGTTTCTGTTTGCACCATCCACGCTGGAGATGCCCATAATGTCATTCCGGGAGAAGTCTCCCTGGGAGGCACCATTAGGACTTTCACCCAGGAAACCAGGGAACTGGTCCTGAAGCGCTTCCGGGAGATCGTCAGTGGAATCGCGGGAGCCCACAATTGTCAGGCTGAGGTGGACCTGAAAGAGATATCACCGGCGGTTCAGAACCATCCTGAGATCGCTGCGGTTGTGCGGCAATCTGCCCGGCATCTATTCCCAGAGGTCACCCTGGATGAAGGGTACCAGACTATGGCGTCCGAGGATATAGCCTTTTTCCTGCAGCGTATCCCGGGTTGTTTCAGCTTTATCGGTTCTGCCAATCCGGGTCAAGGACTGGATGCCAAGCACCACCAGCCGGATTTTGATTTTGATGAGGAAGCCTTAAAAACGGGTACAGCCTTAACTATCGCGTCGGTGTGGAATCTGCTCAAGAACTGATTTCCGGATGGGGGAATGGCGAACGGAAAGTCTAGGTTCTCGACAACAAGAAGAACTGAACTCCAAAATATACAATGATCCCTATCGGCAAGACAATGGGCCTTGTTTCTGCGTTGAGAAACCAGTTGGAAAGGTAGGGGGAAATCACAAACAACGTTGTTCCACACACCAGGGCAGCGATGAGCGCTTTTCTCTGAATTTCCCTGGCCCGAGGATCTCTCCTCAGGGGAGTGAAAGGTGTGGCAGGGTTGACATCAAACCATCCGCTGTGTAAATAGAGCAAAAACAGACCGAACAGAACGGCGGCGAAGACCCCGGCTACCCATGACAGGCCAAAAACCAAAGCAGAAAACAGGATGCTGATAATGGCCCGGGTTAGATAATAAGGAAGATATCCCTTTTTCATAATTGATCATCCTTCAACCAGAATAACTCTTCGAGAGAGGCTTCCAGCGCTTTTTGAAGCCGCAGCGCGGTTTCGATGGTGGGGATGTGGCGTCCCTTTTCGATGGCGAGAATGGATACCCTGGCAATCCCTACCAATTCGGCCAATTGGGCCTGGGTGATGCCCTTTCTGAGGCGGTACTCTCGCACGCTGTTGCCAACTATGGTGTGGGCCATGTTGTTAAGTATACTTAACAAATCCACAAATGTCAAGTTAACTTAACATATCGTGCCGGATGCCTGGGGTGGCTGGCATTATCCGCTCCTCCTCAGGTGAATTAAATTCTTGTTGACGGATAAAAATGATAATGCTACAATTAATTAGGATTAATCTTATTCATCACATTAATCAGATCAGGATGAATGATGAGCAACTCCGAATTCTTGGATTATTTAATGCAATTCCCCGTCGATGATGTTGATCAATTACCTTCTATCAAAGTTCTCAGCCAGGAGTTGGGCATCAGCATTTCCACACTGCGGGAACAGCTTCAGGTTGCTAAGGCCCTGGGGTTGGTGGAGGTGCGGCCCCGCTTAGGGATCCGCCCCCAGCCTTATTCTTTTACGCCGGCTGTGGACGCCTCTTTGTGTTATGCCATTGAACAAGACCGAAATCATTTTGAAGATTTTGTGGACCTGCGCAGACATCTAGAGTTAGCCTATTTTCCCCAGGCGGTTGATTTATTGAGGGAGGAAGACCACCAGGAGCTGCGCCGACTAGTTGCCAGAGCCTGGGAGAAGCTGCGTGGCAAACCCGCCAGGATACCTCACCAGGAACACCGTCAGCTGCACCTTGCCTTTTACAGGCGTTTGGAGAATGTCTTTGTGACCGGCTTGTTAGAAGCCTACTGGGATGCCTATGAGGCAGTGGGTTTAAACGTATACACCGATTTTGAGTATCTGGAGCAGGTCTGGGTCTACCATGAACAGTTGGTAGAGATTGCCATCGCGAAAGACAAGGCTCGCGGCCGGGAAATATTGCAGGAGCATTTTGATTTAATGGACCGGATGGTCCGATAAAATTACTGCGTTACGATTATCTTTTACAGTGCCCATCCCAGGTTGGGTGGGGTTACAGGAGAATGAATGGCGGAAACAATCAAAACAGTCAAGCCAGCTCAGCGCAGGCTGAGCGGCGTCAATGAATTTTCGATCAATATTGGCACAGCCAATGGATCAGGCAGCCAGACTGCCAACCTGACCCTTTTACGCGCCATCTTTAAGATGGGCGTCCCGGTTTCCGGGAAAAACATCTTCCCTTCCAATATCCAGGGGCTTCCTACCTGGTACAAGATTCGGGTCAGCCAGGCAGGCTACGCCGGACGCCGTCAGGAAGCGGACATCGTTGTGGCTATGAATCCTGATACCTTTACTGAGGATCAGAATGACCTGGTTGAAGGGGGTTTGTTCCTCTACGATGAGGATATCAAAGACCCCTTCGACCGGGACGACATGATCCTGGTGGCTATGCCAATCAAGAAGCTTCTCCGGGAAGCGCAACCTCACAAGGATTTGCGGAAGTTTGTCGCCAACATGGTTTATGTGGGGGTGTTGGCCAATTTGCTGGGGATTGAAATGGAACCGATCGAACAGGCCTTGGAGTTCCATTTTAAAGGCAAAAGAAGTCCAATCGAATTTAACCTCAAGGTCATCCAACTGGCTGCCCAATGGGCAGAGGAAAATCTGGATCTGGACACCCCTTTTAGAATTGAACCTAGAGACTTGACAGATAATGCCATTTTGGTGGACGGCAACACGGCCGGGGCGCTGGGGAGTATTTACGGGGGGATGCATTTTGTGTCCTGGTATCCGATCACACCAGCAACCAGCCTGCCGGAAGCAATGCTGGAGTATGCTCCAAAACTCCGGGTTGACCCGGAAACGGGCAAGCAAACCTATGTCATTATCCAGGCCGAGGATGAGCTGGCTGCGTTGGGAATGGTAGTTGGAGCCGGTTGGGCCGGACTGAGGGCGATGACAGCGACTTCCGGGCCGGGTTTAAGCTTGATGGCTGAATATACCAGCCTGGCATATTTTGCGGAGATTCCCCTAGTCATCTGGGTTGTTCAGCGGGTGGGTCCCAGCACAGGGCTCCCAACGAGGACAGCCCAGGGAGACATCAATTTGAGCTATTACCTGGGACAGGGGGATGCCCAGCATATCCTGCTGATCCCAGGCACAGTCGGCGAATGTTTCGAATTTGGTTGGAAAGCCCTGGATCTGGCTGAAAAATATCAAACGCCTGTATTTGTGCTTTCGGATCTTGATCTGGGCAAAAACCAGTGGATGGCAGAGCCTTTTGAGTATCCTGACCAGCCAATTGAACGGGGCAAGATCCTCTGGGAAGAGGACCTTGAAAAGATCAAGGAAGATTGGGGCCGCTACAAGGATATCGATGGGGACTTCATCCCTTACCGCACGGTACCCGGCAACAGGCATCCCAACGGCGCTTATTTTACCCGAGGTACAGGCCACGATGAGTACGCCAATTACAGCGAACATCCTCAGGAGTGGGAGAAAAATCTTTGTAGGATCAAGAATAAAGTGGACTCTTCCAGCACTGAAACCCCCAAGCCGGTGGTCAAAAAACAGCGGGGAGCAAAAAACGGGTTGATTGCCTTTGGCTCTACCGATTCAGCGGTGACCGAAGCTCTGGACTACCTGAAACAAGATGGTGTTAAACTCGATTATCTGCGCTTGCGGGCTATGCCCCCAGCACCGGAGGTGCTGGACTTCATCCGCAAACATAAAAAAGTGTATGTCGTGGAAAACAATCGGGACGGCCAGATGCACAGCATCCTATCCCTTGAACTGCCCGAAAAGGCTGCGGACATGACATCCCTGGCCCACATTGACGGACTGCCTCTCAACGCTGAATGGATCAGGGAGTCAATCCTGCAGGAGGAAAACCTTTAATGGCTGAGAATAATCAAAAACTGAACGAAATTGGGCTTTCCAAATCGGATTATAAGGGAAAACCATCCACTCTGTGCCTGGGCTGCGGTCATAACGCAATTGTGGCTCAGGTTATCGCTGCCTGCTATGAGATGAATATTCCCCCGGAAAGCCTTGTCAAGGTTAGCGGGATTGGCTGCTCCAGCAAGGCGCCGACTTATTTTATGGAGCGCTCATTTGGATTTAACGGCCTGCACGGCCGCATGCCTTCCCTGGCTACTGGTGCGTTATTCGGGGATACATCCTTGATCGGTATCGGCATCAGCGGTGATGGCGATACGGCAAGTATTGGTATGGGCCAGTTTAAGCATGTCACCCGCCGGAATCTGCCCATGCTTTACATTGTGGCCAATAATGGTGTGTATGGGTTAACCAAAGGTCAGTTTTCTGCGACAGCTGAGGAGGGACTGGCTTTGAAAAAACAGGGCCAGAACCGTTATGTCCCGGTGGATATCGTCTGGGAAGCAATAGCTGGCCGGGCTTCTTTCGTCGCCCGCTCCTTCTCAGGGGATCCCCAGCAGTTGAAATCCCTTATCAAGGCCGGGATTCACCACAAGGGAATTGCCGTGATTGACGTCATCAGCCCCTGTGTGACCTTCAACAACCAGGATGAATCCTTCCATTCCTATGCCTGGGGAAAATCGCATGAAGTGGCCTTGCACGAGCTGTCCTTTGTGCCGCCCGTGCGGGCAATTAAGGTGCAGTACGCCCAGGGCGAAACCCTGGAAGTGCCCTTGTATGATGGCACCCATATCATCCTTAAAAAACTAGCCCAGGATTACGAGCCCACGAACAGGGCCAAAGCGCTGCAGATGCTTGAGGAAGCCAACGATAGGAATGAGTTGATTACAGGGTTGATCTACATCAATCCTAAACAAAAATCACTTTTCGACCTTTATGATCTGCCGGAAACACCCCTCAACCGACTTGCTGCGGACCAGCTCAGGCCGAGTCCGGAATCTTTGGAAGAGATCAACCAGCTTATGTATTAAACACAAGGCAGTCGGTATCACTAAAAGAAGGAGAAACAATCAAATCCTGCCCGTGATCTAGGTCACGGTTACAGAGTAATACGAGTTCATTCCATTGTAGGCACTTGTTCTTTTGAAGGAGGAAACATGCCGCTTTGGAGGCAACCGCTTGACAAGGACCGCATCCTGATTTCGCGGGGCATCGTGCATATCATCGATGACCGCTGTAAAGGCTGTGGTTTTTGTATTGAGTTTTGCCCTCAGGGTGCGCTGGAATTATCCAGCCGGACCAATGCCAAGGGCTACCATCCCCCCCAGGTGATCTCAGATGGAAAGTGTGTGAATTGTGGGCTGTGTGCTTTGCTATGCCCCGATTTTGCGATCTATATTGAAGATGGGGGAAAACAAAACCCGGATCACATTCGCCCGATCCAGCGCGACGAGGTGAGAAATGGCTCAAGATAAAGGATATCTGACGGGCGAACATTTTATGCTTGGGGATCATGCCTGTGCTGAGGGCGCCATCCTAGCTGGCTGCCGGTTTTTTGCCGGTTATCCGATAACACCTGCCACAGAGATAGCTGAACGGATGTCGGTCCGTTTGCCGCAGGTTTCGGGAAACTACCTCCAGATGGAAGATGAGCTTGCTTCCATGAACGCTGTGCTGGGGGCTTCCTGGGCCGGGGTGAAATCCATGACCGCCACCAGTGGCCCGGGGTTTTCCCTGATGATGGAGAATCTGGGGCTGGGTGTCATGCTGGAAACTCCCTGTGTGCTGGTAAACGTGCAGCGGGGAGGGCCATCCACCGGGCTGCCAACCCTGGTTGGCCAGCAGGATATGATGCAGGCCCGCTGGGGCTCTCACGGGGATTATGAGATCATCGCCCTCAGTCCGGGCTCACCCCAGGAGCTTTTTGACCTGACGATACGTGCCTTTAACCTCTCCGAGCAGTTCCGGACACCTGTCTTGGTGATGACCGATGCGGAAGTGGGGCACATGACAGAAAAGGTGGTCATTCCTCCGCTGGAGGAGGTAGAAATTATCAACCGCCCCCAGATCAAAAGGGGAGATCTGGAGCCGGACCATTTCAGGATTTACCGCTCCAACCCCCGGGGGCATCCGGGTTACGTATCTCCCATGGTAAAAGCGGGTGAGGGCTACCGTATTCACGTAACTGGCTTGACCCATGATGAGCGGGGGTATCCTTCCATGAACGCGGAAGCCAACCAGTGGAATGTTTCCAGGATCATGGAAAAAATCAATGCCAATCGTAAAGAGATCATCCAGGTTGAAAAGGGCAAACTCCGGGGGGCGCAGGTTGTCGTAGTCTCCTATGGGATTTCTGCCCGAACTTCCCTGTGGCCAATCGAACAAGCCCGCCGGGAGGGGATTAAAGTAGGCTACCTGCGCCTGATCACAGTCTGGCCGTTCCCGGATGAGATCATCGCAAAACTGGCGGAGAAAGTAGATGCTTTCATTGTCCCCGAGATCAATATGGGGCAAATGAGCCGGGAAGTGGAACGCTGTGCCCAGGGTATGGCTAAGGTGATAGGGGTGAACAAACCAGGGGGGGATATTTTGGATCCGGAAGATGTTCTGCATGCGATCCGGAAGGGGGCTGGCGTGCTGGAAAAGGCTTGAGCAGTTAAGGTGACGGGGGGAGGGTAGAGTATGACGACAAAGGGATTAAAAGGAAAAAGCAAACCCCGGATCATGACCTATGAAGCAGCCCCGGAAGGAGACTGGGTTACCGGACTTCACCCCATGGATGATCTGCTGCGCGGAGAAAGGCTGCCGCATATCTGGTGCCAGGGATGCGGCCTGGGCACAGCCCTGACCTCCTTTATCAGCTCATTGAAATGGCTGGAAAAAAATCAAGGATGGGACCTGGACAAAGTAGCGGTTGTATCAGGTATCGGCTGCACCGGCAGGATTGCTGGTTATGTGCGCCTGGATTCCTTTCACACCACCCATGGGCGTGCCATACCCTTCGCAACCGGTCTGAAGATAGCCAATCCTGAACTCAAGGTGATCGTTATATCCGGGGATGGGGATATCGCCGGGATTGGGGGCAACCATTTCATCCACGCAGCCCGCCGGAACCTGGGAATCACCGTGGTCTGCGTCAATAATTTTAACTACGGCATGACCGGTGGCCAGGTGGGACCGACAACGCCCCATGAGGCGAGGGCGGTGACTGCCCAGTACGGCAATTATGAATATCCTTTCAATCTACCCTATCTAGCTGCGGCCAGCGGGGCGTCCTTCGTGGCCCGCTGGACTGTTCTGCATGCTCGCCAGCTGGATTGGACGCTGAGAAAAGCCCTGCCCAGAGCAGGGTTCAGCTTTGTAGAGATCATTGCGCCTTGCTCGACTGCCTATTCGCGCTGGAACCCGGATGGAAAGGGGTTGGATCCGGAAAACCTGCGCCGCCGCGGCCTGGAGGTGATGAAACATTACCAGCTAGTTGGCAGAACTGAACATGGCATACATCCCAAGGACGCCGATGTCAAGGTGAATGAACGCGGAGAAGTGCTCGAGATTATCGAAGGTGAATTTCTCATTGAGGATAAACCCGATTTTGAGGAAGCCATGGCCCAGCGCGTTGATTTGGCGGAAAAATTCTGGCTGCGTGAAAAAGAAACCCTTGATAGCCGAGTGGAACTGTCCTTAAAAGAGCGTCAGGTGCCCCGGAAAGAAATTCAACTGGGAGGATTTGGTGGTCAGGGCATCATGAGCGCAGGCAAAATTATCGGCATGGCTGCCTCGGTCTATAACAAACTCGAAGCCTGTTTTACACAGAGTTATGGTCCAGAGGCCAGGGGAGGCGCTGCGGGGTCGCAGGTGGTCATCTCCAGCAAACCCATTCACCACCCACACCTAACTAAGCCTACCAGCATGATCATTATGTCCCAGGGAGCCTATGAAAAATATGTACAGGCCCTCGCGCCTGGCGGAATCTTGTTACTTGACAGCGAGTTGGTTTCCCTGCCGGAAGACCACCGGGAGGATATCCGCACATTTGGGATCCCGGCTACCAAGATCGCCGAAGAGAACGGCAATAACAGAGCAGCCAACACGGCTATGCTGGGATTCTGGTCGGCTGTGGAGGGGATTCTCGAAAAACAAGCCCTGGAACAGGCTATCGCGGAATCCGTGCCCCCTAAAACAGTGGCCTTGAACCTGGAAGTATTCCAGCAGGGGTATGAGCAGGGGTTGGAAGCAATCCAACAGGAAGGGTCTGAGTAGTCCATGGGCAAAGAAGTTTTAATTCAGGGCAGCACACCAGGAGCGCTGCGTGCCGCGGAAAATCTAGCGGACTGCGGGCTGACCGTACACCTGGTTGAATCAAGCCCGTTCATCGGAGAAATGGAATCCGCACAGGGACCAGTATATTTGTGGAATACACGGCTGCTGGAAATCCTCAAAGATCCCCAGATAAAGACCTGGACAAATACTGAGATCAAGGATATCGAATGGAATGCTGATCACTGCCAGGTCGGGTTGATCCAATCGCCCCGCTATATTGATCTTGCCCGCTGCACAGCCTGCGGCAAGTGTGTGGAGATTTGCCCGGTTACAATTCCCGGCACCTCGTTAAAGGCGATCCATCTGGGTGGCCAACCGGATTGTGCAGTCATCACCAAGGAAGGCCTGGCACCCTGTTCAAGCGCCTGTCCAGCGGGAATCCATGTCCAGGGATATGTGGCCTTGATTGCGGACGGGCGCTATCAAGAAGCCTATCAACTCATTCATGACGCATTGCCATTCCCATCCGTGTGCGGGAGGGTATGTAATCACTACTGTGAGGCATCCTGCTCCCGTCTTGAAATTGATGAAGCTGTCAATATCATGGCATTAAAGAGGTTTGTCAGCGACCGGGTCCTGGAGGAAGGAGTACGGGATCTTCAAAATCAACCGCGGGAAAAAATACCCAGAGAGGAAAATTCTGCAGCGAAAAGGGTCGCAATTATCGGGGCTGGCCCAGCAGGGCTGACAGCTGCCCGGGATCTGGTCCGGGCAGGTTACAGCGCGATGGTGTTCGACGCCAATCCCAAAGCAGGTGGTATGATGCGGGTGGGCATTCCACCCCACCGCCTGCCTTATGATCATCTGGAATGGGAAATTCAGCAGATCCTCACTGAAGGCGTGGAGCTGAAGCTGAACACCTGGGTAGATGACATCCCTGGTCTACTGGAGGATGGTTTTGCGGCTGTGTTGATTGCCACGGGTGCCCACAAAGCCTTGAAAGTACCCCTGGAAAATGCCGATCACCCGGATAACTGGCTCAGTTTGGACTTTTTGAAGAAAGTATGCCTGGGTAAGAAGATCAATCTCAAAGGCAGAAAAGTGATTGTCCTTGGGGGAGGGGATGTGGCGGTGGACGCTGCCCGCTCCGCGATCCGACTGGGGAAACCGGAAGTCAGGATTGTCTGCCGGGGACTGCGGGCTTCCTTCAATGAGATCAAGGAAGCTGAAGAAGAGGGGATTCAATTCATTCGCAATCGGGTCTTCAAGAAAGTCATTCTTGAAGAGGGGAAGATTGCCGGTGTGGAGTGCCTGGAAGCGGAAGTGGGGGATGTTGTGGATGGCAAACGCCAATTCACTGAACTACCCGGCACTGAACATCTCATCCCAGGGGATCTGGTCATCTGGGCGATAGGTCAGCGGCCGGATTTCAGCTTCTTACCTGAAGGTGATCAGCCTATCCATCATTCCTCAGGAGGGATTCAAGCGGATTCCCGGATGATGACCAGCCTGGAGGGTGTGTTTACAGCCGGGGATGTCCGGCGGGGGACGACCTTCTTTGTTGTGGATGCTGTCGGGGAAGGCCATCAAGCTGCCCGATCGATCATGGATTACCTGGAGGGGAATCAACCCCCAGAGAGGGTAAGAGAGCGGGAGCAGGTTAGCCTCAGTCAGGAAGAAGTTCAATTAAGGATGGAGCTGCGGAGTGAAGCGCGCGCAAAAAGGATTCCTGTCCAGTGCATCCCGGTCCAGGACCGGGAGAATAATTTTGCGGAAGTCGAACTCACTCTGGGCGAAAAGGAAGCCAGGCAAGAAGCCGGGCGCTGTCTTTCCTGTGGTCCTTGCAGTGAATGTATGGCCTGTGTGGAAGTATGTGAGCCAGGGGCAGTGATTCACCACCAGCAGGAGAGCACTACCACCCTGGAGTTAATCGGGTTGATTTCTCCTGATTTGGCCCTTCCCGCATCCGGAGATAGTTGTCTGATACCCCTGCAGGGATTGGAGCCGATGGCTGGCGCGGCGGCCGCATTTGAGGTGTTGAGAGCTAAACCGGGACCGATTTTCAGCTATCTGAAGAACTCTCAGAGAAGTGGCAGTCTTGGAAGAGGGACTGGCCTGGTTGTCTGTCAATGTGGCGGGGAGATCTCCCGTCATATCGATACCGCTGGGCTTTGTGAAGAGGCTGGAAAGTGGCCTGAAATCACCCATGTCCTGGAGATTCCCTCCGCCTGCAGTCCCGAAGGCGCTGCACACATTAAGGATCTCATCCGGGAGAACAAGCTGGGCAAACTGATCCTGGCTGCCTGCAGCTGCTGCTCCCTGGACCAGGTTTGCTACAGCTGTACCTATCAGCGCATCCGCTGTAAGGGGAACCTGGGTGTCTTTTCAGATCTGCACGAGAGGGAGGAAATTGAGTTTGTGAACATCCGGGAGGGCTGCGCTTATATCCACCCCCGCAGTCGGAAAAAAGCCACCCGGGCAGCCCGGACCTTGATCAAGGCTGCCCTGGGCAGCAACCCTGCCTTTTATCCACAGAGCGGGGAGATGGCAGGTTTTCCTCCAGTTACCCTGGTGGTTGGGGAAGGAAAATCTGCGGAGGAATGCCAGTCTGCCCTGTCGGAACTGGAATTTGAGACCCTAAGACTGGAGGTCATCTCCGGCCAGATCATCCGTACTGGGGGGAGGTTTATCACATCCGGACCTGAAGAGGATCTGCGGGCAGACTGCCTGGTGCTGGCGCCGTCCAGCGGAGCGGAATTGGACTTCATTTCCAGGTCGCTCCTGGTCGCCAATCAAAAGCCCTTGTTGGAAGGAAAGGATGACGAGGATCTTCGACGGCTGGGGATATTTGTCTGTCCCCCGTCAATGGACTCCCTGATCAGCGGACGGGGGGCAGCCGGGGAAATACTGGCGTGGGCGGGGAAAATGGGGCGAAGAGTCCGGCAACCTGCAGCTCATGTGGACCCCCTATTATGCCGGAGCTGTGGGACCTGTCTTGAGGTTTGCGGATTGGGCATCCCGGAACTGGTTGTCGACCAGACTGGCAGCCAGGCCTGGATCAATCCTCTTCTTTGCCAGGATTGCGGTACTTGCGTTGCCCACTGCCCATCTGGTGCTATCCAGCCCGGGGTGCAGACCGACCATAAATTAGTAGAGACCCTGCAGAGGGTTTTAGGTTGAAATGAGCAAAGTGAAAACCAGACAGAAAGTGATCCTTTTTACCTGCAGCTGGCATGCTTACAGCAGTCTGGAGGCGGTAGCCAGGGAGAGAATCTCCTGTTCCACGGCAGTGGTGCCCATTCGGCTCTCCTGCCTGGGCAGGATTTCTCCGGGGATCATCCTCAAAGCCTTTGAAGGCGGCGCTGCTGGTGTGTTACTGCTGGGCTGCCCGGAGGGCCAATGCCGCTACCAGACCGGAAACCTGGAAGCACGCAAAGTTGTTGAGGAAACTCGCTCACTCCTCTTACTGCTGGGATATGATGAAAATAGGTTGGAATATCAGCTGCTCCCGGCAGAGAATGGCGAGAAATATCTGGAGGTGCTGAACCAATTTTTGGAAAGGGTACAGAATGGCCGGAAAAAATCGTGAACAAATTTAAGGAGATCGTCGAGGCAAATCGGGCCTGGTTGTGTTTGGATTGTGGGAAATGCAGCTCGGTTTGCTCCATTACCCTGAACCTGATCGAGGGCTATACCAGCCCGCGATTACTGGTCGAAACTGCTGTGGCGAGTGGGGAGGACATCACCCTGGAAGATCCTTTGTTGTGGTCCTGCCTGACCTGCCAGCGCTGCAGCGAGATCTGCCCCTCCGAAGTCAACTTTTCCGCTTTTGTCCAGGGGGCCAGGCAGCTGGCATTTGACCAGGGTCTCTCTGGAAGCTGCACGCACAGCGGGATGATCCAGGGCTGGATGCGGATGATGGCCGACCCTGATCTGGAGCAGGATAGACTGGGCTGGCTGCCTGATGACCTCGCAGTTGACCAGGATTCAGACACTATCTATTTCCCTGGCTGTTTGCCATATTATGATGCGGCGTTTGGGGAGCTGGGGTTTGAAGGGCTGGCAATCGCCCGGGGAGCGGTGAAAATACTCAATGCCCTGGGGATAAAACCCCGCATCCTGGAAAATGAGCGCTGCTGTGGACATGATCTGTACTGGCAGGGGGACATGGAAACCTTCCAGAAATTGGCCGCTCTGAACTTGGAGATCATTCAGGCCACAGGTGCCAAACGCATTGTAACCACCTGCCCGGAGTGCGCTTACACCCTGCGGACGACTTATCCGGAGGAAATAGGCGATCTGGGGGTGGAAATTTATCACCTGAGCGAATTTCTTGCCGATCAACCACTCTTGAAAACCAGCGAGAAAAGCAGCGGCCTTGAGAGTGGAAAAGTCACCTACCAGGATCCCTGCCGGCTGGGCAGGTTCTCCGGGGTTTATCAGCAGCCGCGAGATTTGATCGCCTCGCTCGGTTATGAGCTGGTTGAAATGGATCACGCGCGGAGCACCAGCATCTGCTGCGGCACAAGCTGCTGGTCCAGCTGCGGGCAGGTTAATAAAGAGATCCAGATCTCCCGACTGGAAGAAGCCAGCAGCACCGGGGCAGGGCTGTTGGTGACCTCGTGTTTGAAGTGCCAGATCCATTTGAAATGTGCCCAGAAAATCCCCGGAGGTGGAGATTCTTCCCAGATGCCCATCCGGGATTTGACGACTTTAGTGGCTGAAAGGATTTAGCACAGGAGTTAGGCTTTGAAAGGAGGAAACCATTGACAAATCCAGAAGTTCGGATTGGGGTATTCGTTTGTGATTGCGGATCGAATATTGCCGGAACGGTAGATACGGAAGCCCTCCGGGCCTATGCGGAGGAACTGCCTGGTGTGGTGGCTGCCATTCGCAATAAATATACCTGCGCTGATCCAGGTCAGCAGGAGATCCAGACGGCTATCCGGGAGCACAATCTCAACCGGGTCGTGGTTGCATCCTGCTCTCCAACCACCTATGAGGTGATTTTCCGCAACTGCATTGCCGGGGCGGGATTGAACCCTTATTTGCTGGAAATGGCCAATATCCGGGAGCACTGTTCCTGGGTCACTACCGGGAACGGAAAGGCTGCGACCGAGAAAGCCAAACGGATCGTCAAGGTAGCTGCAGCCCGGGCACGCTGGCTGATTCCCCAGGAAGAGGAGCAAATCTCAGTCACAGATGCTGCCCTGGTAATTGGGGGCGGGGTGGCAGGCATCCAGGCTGCCCTGGACCTGGCGGATTCCGGTCACCAGGTTTACCTGGTGGAGCAGAATCCTTCCATCGGCGGAATCATGGCCCAGCTGGATAAAGTATATCCCGATATAGAATGTAGTATTTGAATACTTGGACCCAAAATGATGGATGTCGGTCGACATCCCAAGATCAAATTGCTGGCCTACTCCGAGGTTGAAGATATTTCCGGTTATGTAGGCAATTTTAAGGTCCGGATCCGAAAAAAAGCCCGCTATGTGGATGAGACCCAGTGCACTTCCTGTGGGGATTGTGTTGAGGTCTGCCCGGTGGTCATCCCGGATGAATACCAGGTTGGCCTGGGCAGCCGGAGGGCAATTTACCTGCCTTTTCCGCAAGCTGTCCCTTCTGCCTATCTAGTCAACGCTGAGGAATGCATGGGACAGAACCCGATTGCCTGCGGCAAATGCATCGAAGCCTGTGAAAAGGGCTGCATTGACTTTACGATGAGGGATGAGATCCTGCAGATTGAGGTGGGCGCAGTCGTCGTTGCCACTGGCATGGATCTCTATGATCCGACCGCCCTGGATGAGTATGGCTATTCCAGTTACGATAATGTGGTCACCAGCCTGGAATTTGAACGGCTGATCTGCAGCGGCGGTCCCCTGGAAGGACACCTGGGACGACCCGGGGATCTGAAATTCCCCCGGCGGATAGGTTTCATTCAGTGTGTTGGCTCAAGGACCCAGGATCCAGAGCGGGGCAATCCCTACTGCTCCAATTTCTGCTGTATGAATACCATCAAGACCACGCAGTATTTACATGATACCTACCCGGACGTGGAATCAACGGTTTTTTATACAGATCTGCGGGCGTTTGGGAAGGGTTTTGAAGAACTGCTGATGCGCAGCAGGGCTTCCGGCGTGAGGTATATTCGTGGCCTGCCTGGTGAAATACACGCTGACCCAGAAAGCGGAGATCTGCACTTCATGGTTGAAAATACCACCAGCAATCGGCTGGAATCCCATGAATTCGACCTGCTGGTACTGGCCGTGGGCGCAGTTCCATCCAGGAGCACGGAAACTATCCGCCAGATGGTATCCCTCTCCAAGTCGCCGAGCGGGTTTTTACGGGAAGCCCATCCCAAGCTGCGCCCGGTGGATACACCTACCAAGGGAGTGTTCATTGCCGGGAGTGTGGAAAGTCCCAAGGATGTCAGGGAATGCGTCACCCAGGCCAGCGCCGCGGCTTCCCGGGCTTCTATCCTGCTGAATAAAGACAGGTTCTCGGTTGACGCGATCACCGCAGTGGTTGATGCGGACTTGTGCACGAAGTGCGGGATATGTGCCGGCGTTTGTCCCTTCAGCGCCATTCAGTGGGCTAAAGGAGAGCCAGCTAAAGTTATCACCGCTGCCTGCACCGGATGCGGGACCTGTGCGGCGGAGTGTAAATTCAATGCCATCCAAATGCGGCATTTTTCTGACCAGGCCATCTATGCCCAGATTGATGCCATGCTGGAGGAAAATCCCGGGGAGAGTATTGTTACCTTTGCCTGCAACTGGTGCTCCTATGCTGGCGCAGACACTGCCGGGCTAGGGCGTATGGCATATCCACCCCATGCCAACATTATCCGGACCATGTGTTCCGGCAGGGTGAGTCCTGAATTTGTCTGGTATGCTTTCCGCAAGGGCGCTCCAGTTGTGTTGGTCTCTGGCTGCCATTATGTGGATTGCCATTATATCGACGCCAATCGCAGCACCACCCGGCGAATTGACGGCCTGTGGGACGGCCTGGAAAAAGCCGGTGTGGACCCCGGCAGGCTGATGCTGGAATGGTGTTCTGCTGCTGAAGGCAGCCGCTGGCAGCATATCATGGAGCAGTGTGAGGAGAAGCGAGTGGCGGTCAGCGAGGCGGAGATCAAAGAAACCCGCCAGCTTCTGAATGAAAAGAAGACTCCCGGCCCCCGAAACCCGCGATCGAGGGACGAGCACCAGCCAGCAGAATTTCGCTGTCTGGTATGCGGTGAAAGCTGGGATGGGATTTACCAGGCTTCCCAAGAGAGGATTTGCCCTGTGTGCCGCTCGAACAGCGTCAGGTGGATAAGAGTTAAAAATTGAAAATTACCGGTGTTGGGCTGTTTGTGGTAGTGAAGGTTAGGGAGATAGGGCCTTATTTCTCTCAAACTGCTGCCAATCTATCACCGGTTACTCCATATCAAAAGCCCGGACCAAAGTCCGGGCTCGTTTTTTTTTCTGAAGTGATTGCCTGATCAGGGTGTTGGCGTGGCATTCGCAGGAGCCTGTCCAGCCCAGGAGAAGACCCGGGTCTCACTTTCGCTTCCTGCAACCTCCCAGATCGGGTTGCCGTTCTGGTCGACATCGACCTGCCGGACTGTGCTGATTGTCCAGCTATAGATATGGGGCAGGTCATCAAGTGCCCGGAAGGTTCCTGGAATGATGAATTTTGTATCAGCGACGTAATCCAACAGCTTGCGTCCCGTCCCTTCAGTGAGATCTATCACGCTGATCTGGTAAGCCTCGTTGGCGTTGATCAAGCCCACGGAGGACCACTGCAGTGTAATCTGGTTATCACTGAGAGAGAATACGCCGCCATTGGCCGGCAGAAGTAAATTGGGAGCCGGGTAGGGTGGAGGTGGAGTGGGTGTGGGAGAAGGTCCCGGTGTAGCAGCCCGCTCACAGAGGGGGATGATCAGCTCCATGTTTACGTAAACCGTGTTGCTCACCATGCCGTTGTAGGCTTTGATGGCTGCTTCCGGCACGTTGTAATTCAAGGATATGCTGCTCAGTGTATCCCCTTCCCCGACCACATAGCTGACTTTGTCACAAGCAGCCTTGGTAGCTGCAAAACCGCTTAAGGTGGGTGTCGGGAACGAAGTGGCTGTGGGAGTGGGATGGGGGATCTTAAGCACCTGGCCCTCGATGAGCGTGTCGCAGGACGCTGGTATGTTATTCAGGAGTACGATCGATTTGATCGAGACCTCAAAGCGGGCCGCAATGGCCAGACAGGAGTCGTTGGCCCTGACGGTATAGGTCAAAGGTGTGGGGCTGGGTACTGGGGTTGGTGTCACCGTAGGCGGTTCTGGTGTATTGGTAGGGGTTGAGGTGACAGTTTTAGTCAGGGTGGGTGTGATGGTGGTATCTACCATTGCCCCAGTTTGGGAAAGTGCCAGGTAGACCATGCCGGCGCCGATAGCCAGAAAAAGCACGACCAGCCCGATTGCCACCGGCAAACCGAGAGTTATTTCCGGCATCCGTCCGCCGCTGACTACCTCAGCATCTGATTTTGTGCCTGACAGGCTGCTTCCGCAGACCAAGCAGCGTTCGGCGTCTTCCTTGACTCGCGTGCCGCAGGTGGGGCAGATTTTCTTCATTTCTTTCGCCATATGATTTCTCGTGTGATGTTTTCTCAATTAACTGGGGCAATTATACCAGAAGGGTGAGGGATGAGGAGTTCAGGGTTTTACATCAATTTACCGGGTATATTTTGGGTCCGAAGTATCTTAAGAAAGAGGTTTAATCCCTCCTGCTGAGAAGCTGCCTGGCAGTTTTGAAGAGGATTTCTCCCGCTTCACCCTGCGGATCTGCTTTCTCCAGGGCCTCAAGCGCCAGGCCGGTCATCTGATCCGCTGAACTTTGCGCATAGGCAAGTCCTCCTTCGCTATCGAGGATCTCAGCCAACCGGGGAGCGTTATCTGGCTTGATCTCCCCCGAGGACCAGGCCTTTGCGAACTCCCCGTTCTGGGCCAGGCCGTAGAGCACTGGCAGGGTCTTTTTGCGGGTAATAAGATCCCCGGTAGTGGACTTTCCTGTCAGCTCCTCATCTCCCCAGATTCCCAGGATATCATCCTGAATTTGAAAAGCCATGCCCAGGTAGTGACCGAAATCGTGGTAGTGGGCCTGGATTTTCGGATCCACCTCGGCGCACAGAGCACCCCCTTCCAGGCTGAAAGCCAGCAAGGCAGCGGTTTTTCCGCCTACCATCTGCCAGTAGGTTTCCAGTTGAACCTGATCCTGGTCTTCAAACGCGATATCAAGATGCTGTCCCTGGGTCAGCCGTAAACAGGTGGCATGGAAGAGTTTTCCAGCCTTGAGGGCTGCTTTGAGGGAGACCGTTTCTGCCAGATTCAGCAGGGAAGAATTGGCCAATGCAAATATAGCGTCACCAGCATTAATTGCCTGGGCTTCACCCCAGATCTTCCACACGGTGGGTCTTCCTCTCCGGAGTTGGCTGTTATCTTCAATATCGTCATGGATGAGGGAAAAATTGTGGATCAATTCCACAGCAGCCGCAGCTGGCAGGGCATCCTTCCATTCTCTCCCTGCTGCCTGACAGGCCAACAAACAAAATAAGGCCCGGAGCAGTTTTCCTTCTGCTTTGGGGCCGGCATTTTCCCCTGTCCAGCCCAGCTGGTAGGTAATCATCGCCTGCAATTCCTGGGTGCCGTGGTCTCCTGCTGGGGCAATGGCTTTTTCCAATTCTTCTCGCAGGGCAGGATGGGCGGTACGCGTAAAAGAGGTGATTGCAGACAAGTCCGTCATGGGATTAACCTTTGAGAAGGTGTATTTTCCCTAAAGAGCGCAGATCCTTCGCTCCAGAGGCAAACATGGAGATCTGAATTTCACGGGTTAGCCTGTCAATCACCTGGAGGACGGCTTGCGGGGATTCGTCAGCCGCCTTGAGGAAAGGGCCAGCCAGGCCGGCCAGGGTTGCTCCCAGGGCGATTGTTTTGGCGATCTCAACTCCGTTGCGTATTCCCCCGGAGGCGAAAATCGGGATATCGGGGGCAGCCTGATGGACGATCTGAATGCTTTCCGCGGTGGGAATCCCCCAATCCCCAAAAGAGGAAGCAACCTGACGTTGGATAGCTGTTTCAGACCGGTGTATTTCCACTTCTGTCCAGGAGGTGCCGCCAGCCCCAGCCACGTCAATGGCGGAAATCCCGGCATCGCGCAGCATTATGGCTGCATTCCGGGAGATCCCCCAGCCAACTTCCTTGGCTATCACGGGAACGGACAGGGTTTTGCAGACTTCCTCAATCTTGGCGATCAAGCCAGCAAAGTTCGTGTTGCCTTCTGCCATGACCGCTTCCTGGAGGGGGTTGAGGTGCAGGATCAGGGCGTCTGCCTCGATCATCTCCACAACCCGCTGACAGTCGACTGCCGTTACCCCGTAGTTGAGTTGCACGGCGCCCAGATTAGCAAAGAGCAGGATGTCCGGGGCAGCCTTTCTGACCTTGAAACTCTCAGCCAGGCTGGCCTCTTCCAGGGCGGCCCGTTGGGAGCCCACACCCATGGGTATGCCAGCTGCCTGGGCGGCTTCGGCCAGGATTTGGTTGATCTTACCTGCCTTGTTTGTGCCCCCGGTCATGGAGGAGATAAACACGGGCGCAGTGATCTTTTTCCCGAACAGCCTTAAATCCAGGCGGATTTCTCCCAGGTCCAGTTCTGGAAGGGCCTGGTGGGGGAAGGAATAGTCTTCCAAGCCTGTGGAAATGCCGGATCGCACCTCTTCTGTTAAATTGATGCGGATATGGTCTGATTTCCTGGAGCTGGTGGAAGAGATCTTTTTAGCCATGGTTTTCCTTGTGTTTTGGTATAGTAACAGTCCCCCCGCAGGGTGTCAACAAGCTCCCAACCGGCCTGAGGCCAGCCTTGACAAGACTCCCCCGGCGGTTACAATAAATCCAACCGAGGAGCGAAACCAAATCCCAAGTTTTTCGTTTATTAAGATATCATAAATATGGCGAATTTGGAGTCTAGGAGGAGTGATCATGGCTGATACATTTGAACAGGTAAAGAATATCATTGTGGATCTGCTGGCAGTTGATCCCGCAAAAATCACCAAGGAAGCCCGATTCAGGGAGGATCTGGAAGCAGATTCCCTCGACCTAGTTGAGCTGATCATGGAATTTGAGGATGAGTTTGGGGGAGAGATATCTGATGAGGATGCCCAGAAGATCACTACTGTGGGTGACGCAGTAACCTTCCTGGAAGAGCATATGTAATTCATGCGCTATTTCTTTTGTTTTTTTGAAATAAAGAAGTCTGCCTGAGCAGGTGGACTTCTTTTGATTCCCGGGAACCTCGGTTGGGGACAGCCGGGCGGGCAAATGAAACAACGCTGCCCTCTCCAGGGAAGGAGAAAGGCTGCAAGAGGGTCAGAGAAGATAAAAAAGGCTGCCAATTGGCAGCCTATAGATTTGTCAGGCAGGTTTAGAGCAGTTCCGGGATTTGTTCCGGGTGATCTGCGACCTTGACCCCGGCGTCTTCCAGGGCTCTGATCTTGTCCTCAGCCAGGCCGGTTCCTCCCTGGACGATCGCCCCGGCATGGCCCATGCGTTTTCCGGGAGGCGCTGTCCGCCCGGCGATAAAAGAAGCTACTGGTTTGGTCACATACTTAGAGATATATTCAGCAGCCTGTTCCTCGTCCGTCCCCCCGATCTCTCCGATCAGGACGATTTTTTCTGTATCCGGATCCTCCTGGAACATTTCCAGAGTGTCAATGAAATTCGTTCCGTTGACGGGATCCCCACCGATGCCCACGCAGGTGGACACACCCAGGCCCAGGTTCTTGAGGGCGTACAGGACTTCATAAGTCAGGGTGCCTGAGCGGGAAACCACGCCGATGCTGCCGGGAATGGCGATGTTGCCGGGGATAATGCCTACTTTGGCTTCACCAGGGGTCAATAAGCCGGGGCAGTTGGGACCCACCAGCCGGACTCCTTTTTGATCCAGGAAATTCCTGACCCTCATCATGTCTGCAACCGGCACACCTTCTGTAATGCAGATGATCAATTCCATGCCCGCATCCGCGGCTTCAAACATGGCATCCGCGGCAAATCTGGCTGGCACAAAGATCACTGAGGTGTTAGCCCCGGTAGCGTTTTTGGCGATCTTTACGGAATCGAAAACAGGGATTTTCCCGTTGAGAACCCACTCACCGCCTTTTCCAGGCGTAACTCCCGCAACCACCCGGGTGCCGTACTCGACCATCTTTTCCGTGTGGAATATTCCTTCCTGACCGGTAATTCCCTGAACCAGCAAGCGTGTATTTTTGTTGACTAAAATGCTCATCTGTTTCTCCGTGAGGTCTTCCTCTAGTTGCCCTTGGCTGCCGCGACAGCTTTCTGAGCTGCTTCGGCAAGGGTGTCTGCAGTTTCCATGTTCGCGTCTTTAAGTAGCTGTTGACCTTCACTGGCGTTGGTCCCTACCAGCCGGACAACCATGGGGACATCGGTTTTCACTTCTTCCAGCGCATCGAGAATGCCCCGGGCTACCAGGTCGCAGCGGGTAATTCCGCCAAAGATGTTAAAGAGCACGGCCTTGACATTGGGATCGGAAAGGATAATTTCCAGGGCAGCAGCCACCTTATCAGCGCTGGCTCCCCCGCCGATGTCCAGGAAGTTCGCTGGTTCACCCCCAAAGAGCTTGATGATATCCATGGTGGTCATGGCCAGCCCGGCGCCATTGACCATACAGCCGATGTCACCTCCCAGCTTGATGAAGGAGAGCCCATTTTCGCGGGCACGGATTTCTGCTTCCTGGTCGACATCCAGATCGCGGAGCTCTTCCAAATCCAGGTGGCGGAAGAGGGCGTTGTCATCCAGCACCATCTTGCCGTCCACTGCCAGGAGCTCTCCCCCTCCAGTGATCACCAGGGGATTGATCTCTGCCAGGGTGGCATCACTGTCCTGGTACGCTTCCCACAGGCCAAAGGCAATTTTACCGAAAGCCGCCCAGTGTTCCCGGGGCAGGTCAATGCCGGCTGCCAGGTCCCGGGATTGGTACGATTTCAGCCCCATCAAGGGGTCAATATGGCATTTGATGATCTTCTCTGGGGTTTTGCGGGCGACTTCTTCAATGTCCACCCCCCCGGCTGCCGAGGCCATCATGACTGGTTTGCGGGCAGCGCGGTCATTGGTGATGCCCAAATAGATCTCGGTTTTTATATCCGCGGCCTTGTCAACCAGGACCATGCGCACAGGCAGTCCCTTAATGGTCAGGTCCAGGATGTCCTGGGCGTGTTGCTTGGCTTCAGCGGCGTTTTTTGCGACCCGGATGCCGCCGGCTTTTCCGCGCCCACCCACTAGCACCTGAGATTTAATGACGACTGGAAAGCCGATCTTTTTGGCGATCTTTTCAGCCTCCGGGGCTGTTCGAGCCAGGTCACCGGAAGGGATGGGTATCCCGTACTCCCCGAAAATCCTTTTGGAGTAGACCTCATGAAGTTTCATATCTGGTAATCTCCCCTTGTTGAATTATTTTTAGTTGTTCAACAAATGCGCGGTGATTATACCATGCAGGCAAACTCCCCCATCCCTGCCAGAAATGGAAATATGATGTGCATCCTGTCAAAAATATGACAAAAAAGCACAAGTATTTTTTTCTAAGGAGAAAGTTGGTTAACGGGTTTTCTTAACCCAGGTCTGCACGGGCGGCAGGCGATAGGAAAGCAGCAGGAGCAGGATGGCTGCATAGGGCCAGGGGCGGAGCACACCGGGTTTTACGGCCAGGATAAAATGCAGCCCAGCCAGGACCCCGGCCCCATAAACAAAGCGGTGGAGTTGTTTCCAGGAGGCCCCCATCTTCCTGCGGAATAAGTTCAGAGAGGTGATTGCCAGCACCAGCAAGATGGTACCTGCCGCAGATCCCACCAATATGAATTTATTGGTCAGGCTGTTAGCCAAGAGCGCACCCCATAGAAAGCCATAATCCAGGATTACATAAATTGACAGGTGGACACCTGCATAGAATGCCGCATAGAGGCCGAGGGGGCGGCGGAGCTTATTGATTTGATTCCATTTCAGAAGCTGGCGGAGGGGGGTTATGGAGAGGGAAAGGATCAGGGTGGTCAGGGCGGTCTTTCCACTCCGGTGGGTGACTTCCAGGATGGGATTGGCTCCCAGATTGCCCTGCCAGAAATCCCATAAGCCGACCAGCAGGGGCAGGAGAGACCCAACATGGATCAGGAGGTGAAGGATGGATGCCAGGATTTTCTTGTTCTTTCGCCAGGGTTTAGAAATTTTCTCTGAGATCCATACCTTCATAAAGCGAACCTACTTCTTCTTTATAGCCGTTAAACATTATTGTGGGCTGTCGGGAATATTCCCCGATCCGCCGTTCCGTGGCCTGGGACCAGCGGGGGTGGTCCACAGTGGGATTGACGTTGGCGTAGAATCCATATTCCTTGGGGGCGGATTCCATCCATAAAGAAACCGGCATTTCCTCAACCAGGTCAATTTTTACAATCGACTTGATGCTCTTGAACCCATATTTCCAGGGCACAACCAGCCGGATGGGCGCCCCGTTCTGGGGAAGCAAATCTTCCCCGTAGATCCCGGTAGCCAGCAGGGTCAAATTATGATAGGCCTCATCCAGGCGCAGCCCTTCTACATAGGGCCAGGGAAAGTAACGGTTGCTCTGCCCGGGCATGGTTTTCGGATCGTAGATGGATTCAAAACGGATGTATTTCGCGGAAGATTGGGGTTGAATGTCTTCCAGCAGGGCGGACAACGGGAATCCCTGCCAGGGGATGGCCATTGTCCAGCCCTCGACGCAGCGCATTCGATAGACCCGTTCTTCTGTGGGGTAACGATTGCGGATCTCTTTCATGGAGATTGGTCCCGGATTCTCAACAAGACCCCCGATCTGGATCTCCCAGGGAGAGGTCTGGAAATCCTTCGCCAGCCTGGCAACACCTTCTTTGTCGGTGGTGAACTCATAGAAGTTGTTGTAGCTGATCACATCATCGTAGGCAGTGAGGATGTTTCCAAATTCCTCTGTGCTGCCTCCAGAATTTGGTGCAGCAGGTATCACACCCTGTCTGGGGAGATCATCTCCCGCGATGAAAGGCTTATCCTGACAGGCAGCCAGCACAGCAACGCTGGCACCGGCAATCCCCAGGGCTTTCAGGAATTCTTTGCGGTTGAGGTACTTGTCCTTAGGAGTGATTTCAGTGTTATCTAATTTCGCCATATTAACATTGCCTTGACAGCCAGTTTTGATAATTTCGCGTTAATTCATAGATGATTTCAAACCGGGAAACCTTACATTAATAATAGAACCTCCTGGCTAAAAGCCAGGAGGTAAGCTGACCGCTCTTTTGGCGTTTATTCTGGGAGTGAAATTGAGGGGAGGAAGTACTGCACCCTGTCATTCTTGGTATCACTGACCCAGATCCCGCCTTCCTGGTCTGCTGCCAGCCCGGTCGGGAAGAACATGCTGGCCTGATCCTGTCCTTCCATGCCCCACAGTGCGACCACTTCGCCTGTTGAGGTGAAGACAATGATCCTGGAGAGCTCCGGATCGCTGGCATACACCAGCCCGTCCCTGCCAATGGTCAAATAAGGTTTATTGTCCAGTGACTGCCCATACCAGCCTTCTACGTCCCACTTGGTCAGGAAGTTCTGGGCCAGGCCGCTGCTATCCGGTGAGAATACCTGGATGCGTTGATTCCAGGTATCGGCCACATAAAGATTCCCATCCCCATCCAGCGCCAAGCCGGATGGTTCATCAAACTGGCCGTCCCCATACCCAACTTCACCAAATTCCGTGATAAATTCTCCTTCTGTGTCAAATACCACGATCCGTTTATTGCCGGTATCTGCCACGTAGACATGGCCATTCTTGTCCACGGCGACGTCTCTGGGCCCCCAGAAGGCGTCTGGTGTTTCCCGCTGGCCAAAATGACCCCAGCTGGTGATGTATTCTCCTGCTGGGGTGAACACCTGGATGCGGTGGTTCCAGGTGTCCGCTATAAATACATCTCCCTCCGGACTGACTGCAATTCCCCAGGGCTCATTGAACGTCCCCGGGGCTGCACCCCCCGCTGATTCCAGGGATCCATAGGCTCCCCAGGTTTCCAGAACAGTCCCTTCCGGGGAGAGGTGGAAAACCCGGTAGTTTCCGGTATCCAACAGGTAGAGAGATCCATCCGGCGCGATTTCCAGGTTCCTGGGGGAATTCAAGCCCGGCAGATCCAAGCTGCGCTCGGCTTCCAGGGTTAATTCCTTTCCTTCATAAGGATCTGCCATTTCCGTAAAGGCCAGATCCAAAGAACCATAGTTCCAGACCTTGGCGGCAACATCCTTGCGGATATAAAGCTTCATGTCGTCCGCCGGGCTCCAGGTGGAGAGATTGATGGTCTTGTTGGTGGCCTGAGCATATTGGGAATAATCCCGGAGCAGCCAGATCTTGAAAATGCCTTCACGGAGATCCGGTGTCTTGAGGACGTTGGCGATTCTTTCCCAGGTCAGGTTGTAATAATCCTGGTTGGGCCAGACGATGCGCTTGTATTTGAATTCATAAAATGCGTTGCCGATAATCGGCTCGAGTTTGGCATAGTTGTTGTTGCCAACCAGGATGGCCGGCACATTTCTCAGGTCTCGCGTGGGATTTTCACCATAATAACGCTGGTTTTCATAATAGCGCAGGTACCACCAATAGGGATAGGTGCTTTCATTGTCAAAAGCGATCTCCAATCCCAAGCCGTCTGTGGTCCTGTAGGAGAGTTCCTCGATCTGCTGCAGGGCGTCCTTGATTCCCCTGCCGCCGTGGGCGTACACCAGGTATTCAGTGGGTTCATCATAATTGATATAGGTGGCCAGTACTGCTGTATGTGTCGTCAGAACTACTAAGATAAGGATCACGGAAAGAGCTCCTGTGATCCAGAATTGTCCCTTCGGCCACTCTTTAACCAGCACCTTGAGCAAATAGCCGCTGACCCCGGCAATCAGCAGCGCTGAGAGGAAGTTGCCAGTGGCTTTGAGCATATGCAGTTCCTGGCCCTGGAAAGGAGGGTTGGAGGACAGCAGGGAGCCCACCGTCCCGAACGCTCCGGCCAGGAATACCAGGCAGAGGGTGAGCACCAGCCAGCCCCGCTTGTGGGTGAAGGATTTCGTGTCAAACCTGGACATCAATTGCTGGAATCCCCAGGCAGAGAGCAGAATGAGGGGGAAGGTGATGTGGGCTGTCAGCCAGGGCATCTTTTCGCCGGCGATTGGATAGGCGATCAGGCTTGTAAGAGACCAGAAGGCCAGCAGTTCGAATACAGGGGCCCGGCTGTGAGTGGGTTCATCAGGGACGTTCTCGATCGGGAGGGGCTTCTTGCCCCGCAAGCGCCGAATCCCAACTGCTGCCATCGTAGCCAATCCTCCCAGGGCAGGCAGGTATTCGTAGATCGGAATCTGGATCAACCAGTAGTAATACCAGGGCTGGCTGCCGCGTTCCACGGTTTGCTGTGCAAGCCAGTAGCCCAGGGATGCCACCAGGCCGGTAAAAAAGCCGGTGCCGTTGGTAAATACTGTGGTGTAGAGGATTGTGAACGGGATATAAAAAATCGCGGCATTGATAAGCCACTCCTTGCGGTTCCAGGCCAGGCCCAGACCAACTGCGATTGCTGTCAGGATGACAATGATGATCCCGGTGCTGAGCATCCCGGCCGAGGAGTAATCAAGCGGATTCAATCCCAGCATATTGCTGGGGATGGGAGCCAGCTGGGGTAAAACCAGGGTGCCCAGCAGCAATAAAGCGCTGAAAGAGGGTATGGTTTTCAAATTGCGCCATTTATAACCGACAATAGCTGCAATCAACGAGCCCACAAGGAAGATGCCTGCAAGCCCCAGGGGCAGTGCGCTCATGGGGTTCAGCCCGACAGGCTCTTCCCCGGCCACCGGGAACTCAGGTGCAGCGGAATTGGCAAGGATACCAATGCCCAGGAGCAATCCGGTGATGATAATGCCAGCCAGGAAGATCCTTTTGTAACGCGGATCAGCCCATTTTTGTTTGTAAAGGTCTCCAATGAACACCAGGCCCAGGAAAATCATTGCCTGGGCAGTATAGATGAAGGCGGTTTCCTTGGCGGAAAAGTGAAGGGTTGTTGCGGCTGTCAGCCAATACAGATAACGAGGCGTACTGGTTTCCAGGTAGCGGAGGATAGCCCAGATCGCAACCACCCCAAACAGGACAGAAAAGGCTTCATTGCGGGTGTAGCGCCCGTAATAAAGCAAAAATGGGGAGATCAGGAACATCACAGACGCCCCCAGCGTGCCCCAGCTGCCCAGATAGCGGCGGTACTTCCATAAAAAAATGATCGCTGCCACGCTGGTGATCGCGGCTGGCACTCTGGCCGTATAGTCACTATCGCCCAGCAGGAAATAGATCAAAGCCAGGAAATGAAACTGGAACGGTCCATGCGTGATGGGATCATGACTATAGCCCATGCCCTGGAACAGCCGCCAGGCATAGTAGACATGAGAGGTTTCGTCGTGGCTGATCACCCTTGCTCCCAGGTCATAAAACCTGGAGATCACTGCCAGCAGCAATATGATCCCAAACAGGATGGTTTCCCAGGAGATGTTCAAATTTGAAAATAGAGGTTTATCCAGCCAGGAGTCTTGCTGTTGATCACTGCCCATATTCATGATTATCCTCGGTCTGATAATAGGTTTTTCAGTTCAATTATCTCGTTTTGATGTAATTTTCGCCACTCCCCGGGGAGCAGATCTCCCAGCGTCAGGTTAGCCATTCGGATCCGGATCAAGCGCCGGACGTGTAAGCCTGAGCTCTCAGCCATGCGGCGGATCTGGCGTTTTTTACCTTCTTTAAGTATAACCCCCAACCAGGCACTTTCCGGTTCTTGGTGTTCTATCCATACCTTTGCCGGCCTGGTAAGCTCCCCCTTTTCCAGGAACATCCCTTTCCGCCAGGCTGCGAGTTGGTTCTCCCGGGGTGGTGGGGTTACCTGCACGCGGTATTCCTTTTCATGCTCAAAACTGGGATGAGTGAGCTGATGGGTCAGTACCCCATCGTTGGTCAGTAAGATCAGTCCCTCACTGTGCAGATCCAGCCGGCCAACCGGGTAAAAACGCCCTGGCAGATCGACCAGGGAGCGCACGGTAGGGCGGCGGTCCGGGGTGCTTACAGTAGAGAGGACACCCTTGGGTTTATGCAGCAGGATATAAAGTTTAGTTTCTGGCTCGTTGATGGGAATCTGATCGATAGTGATCGTATCGCGCTCAGGGTCCGCTTTCATCCCCAGCGTAGCAATTGTTCCATTGATCGCGACTCGTTCCTGGGCAATGAGATCCTCGCACTTCCTGCGAGAACCGTAACCTGCCTGGGCGAGTATTTTTTGGAGGCGAATTTCCATAGGGTTATTGCAGACTGGAGGGTTCGCTGGGGAATCTGCCTTGACCAGCTACCCTTTCAGCACTTTGGGATCTGTGGTCTCCTGGAGTTCTTCAAAGTCCAGGGGTGGAAGTTCGTCGTACGATGACAGCCCAAAGTATTTCAGAAAATCCGGGGTGGTACTGTAAAGGATGGGGCGCCCCGGGCCATCTGCCCGGCCAACATCATCAATCAATCCTTTGGTGAGCAAAGTTCTCAGCACGCCGTCGCTGTTTACGCCGCGAATGGCATCTATCTGCGGTCGGGTGATGGGCTGTTGGTAAGCGATGATCGAGAGGGTTTCCAGCGCTGCCTGGCTGAGTGTGCTGGTAGTTTCCAGCTCTAACAACTTTTCCAGGATTGGTGCAGCTTCGGGGGCGGAAGTGATCTGGATTTTACTTTTGTGATACTGGAGGCGGATTCCTCGTCCCTGGTAGAGAGCATCGAGGTCTTCCAGAGCTTTTTTCACCAGCCGGGGGGTGGTTTCCAGTAAATTCGCGATCTGGTCTGCGGAAAGGGGTTCTGGGGAGACGAAAAGTATAGCCTCTACGAGGGCGCTCAATTCAAGGTCCTGCCTGATTTCCGAACTGGGATTTTTATCTTCTGTCATGCTATAATCTGGAGGTAGAACCGTAGGGAGCAGTCCCTATATTTTTATCATTGAAATGGGTGTTGAAATGCTGTCATGAGATTATACCATTTAAATAAAATCCTTCTCTTGGCAAGCTTCCTGGTGCTGGTTGGAAGCGGCTGCAGTCCTGTCCCTGACTCGCAAAATCAGGGCATGATTCGAGTCGAAATTGATGTTGATGGAACCCTGGAGGTAGTTGAGGTGCCCACCGGTGCCACTGTAGGGGATGCCCTGGAGGCGGCCGGCATTTCTTTGGAAGGAAAGGACCGCTCCGAGCCTGCAAGCGGCGTTACCATCGCAGAAGAAATCCGGGTGCTTGTATTCCGGGTGGAAGAACGGATAGAAACCGAACAGCAGGTGATCCCCTTTGAAGTGGTCCGGCAGCCAACTGAAAACCTGCCTTACGGACAGGAAAAGCTGCTCCAGGCAGGGAAGAACGGCCTGCGGGAAATCGTGTCTGTCCGGGTTATTGAGAACGGGGAGGAAATTTCCATCTCAGAGGTCAGCAGCGTTGATCTGGAAGAGCCGCTGAATGAGATCATCCTGGTAGGTATGCAGTCTTCTATTGCCCCGGTGGAACTGCCCAGCCCCCTGGTTTATTTATCCAATGGCAACGCCTGGCTGATGGAACAATCAACGGCCAACCGCTCCTTGATCGTCTCTACCGGGGACCTGGATGGCAGGATATTCTCGCTCTCTGAGAATGGGGATTGGCTGCTGTTCACGCGGGCTGAAGAGGATGAGGATCTCATCAATTCTCTCTGGACGGTGAATATCGGGTCTCCTGAGGACTCCCTGATCGAATTGAATACCTACAATATCATTCATTATGCGGATTGGGTGCCGGGAATTGAACCCCGATTTGCGTTTTCTTCTGTGGAGCCCCGGCTCTCCGCGCCTGGCTGGCAAGCAAACAATGACCTGGAGCTGAAGGTATTCAGCGAAAACGGCTGGACATCGCGGGTCAATCTCCTGCAGGAGACCAATTACGGCGGTGTGTACGGCTGGTGGGGGACCGATTTCCAATTCTCTCCCGAGGGTGATTTTGTGGCCTACGCCAGTCCCGATCAGGTGGGGATCATTCCCTACGAAGAAGCTGAAAAGGTGCCTTTCCTGGAGATGGTTCCTTATAAAACGCAGGGTGACTGGGCCTGGATGCCGGGTATCAACATTGGGCCGCTGGGCAATGTGATCTTCACTGTCGATCACTCTTCCCAAGAAGGGTCCCCTGTATCCGAAGAATCCCCCGTATTTGACCTGGTGGCCATCCCGCTCACTGGCGGGGGGTCGCAGACGCTGGTGGAGGATGTGGGCATGTTCGCTTATCCCCTGGCCTCTCCAGTGACCGCCAAACCCAGCGGTGAGGCGTCCTACCAGGTGGCTTATTTACAGGCAGTTTTTCCCGAGCAGAGTGCAACCAGTAATTACCGGGTGAGTGTGATGGATCGGGATGGATCCAACCAGAGAGCGGCTTTCCCCCCGCCAGACCAACCAGCCCTGCAGCCTTCAAGGAGGTGGGGCGCCTGGTCGCCAAATCCGAACCCGGAAAAAGGGTATTACCCCCTGGCTGTGATCTATGAAGGAAATATCTGGATCCTAGAACTGGAAACTGGTTTTGCCTGGCAGGTGACGGGTGACGGCAGGGTTCAGGGGCTTGATTGGTAAATAAGGAGAATAAATGCGCGTTTTAGTAACCGGGGCTGCTGGATTTTTGGGGTCACACTTGTGTGACCGCTTGATTGCCGAAGGCCATCAAGTGATCGGAATGGATAATTTCGTCACCGGACGGCCGGAAAACCTGGACCATCTGGGGGGTGAACCCCGGTTTACTTTTATTGAGGGCGATGTATCGGAATTCATTGATCTGCCAGGAGATGAGCTGGGGGCGGTGATGCATTTTGCCTCCCCGGCGTCTCCCAACCCCAATTCGCCTTATGGGTATGTCAACCTGCCCATCCAGACCATGAAGGCAGGAGCGCTGGGCACGCATAACTCGCTGGGCGTGGCCCGGGCCTATCAGGCTCGCTTTTTGTTGGCCTCTACCAGTGAGATCTACGGTGATCCCAAGGTGCACCCCCAACCAGAATCCTACTGGGGACATGTGAACCCCATCGGAGAGCGCTCGGTTTATGATGAGGCGAAGAGATTCGCGGAAGCGCTCACCCTGGCCTACCACCGTTATCACGGGATCGATACCCGGATCGTGCGCATTTTCAACACTTACGGGCCCCGCATGCGACTGGATGACGGTCGGGCTATCCCCAATTTCATCCATCAGGCGCTAACAGGCCAGCCTCTGACCGTTTTTGGGGACGGCGCCCAAACGCGGAGCTTCTGTTACGTGGACGACCTGATTGAAGGCATTTACCGGCTGCTGCTATCTGACGAGCACCTTCCGGTCAATATTGGCAATCCCACTGAAATGACCATCCTGGAGCTGGCCAGGGTGGTAAACAAAGTGGTTGAAAATCCGGTAGAGATCACCTTTCTTCCCGGGAAGCGGGGGGAAGGAGACCCACAGCGCCGACGCCCGGATATCAGCCGGGCCCAGGAAATCCTGGGCTGGCAGCCAACCATCCAGTTAGAGGAAGGATTGAGGCGAACCTTACCCTACTACCAGGGAAATCTTTAAACCTCCATGAAATTAAATTCAATCATCACTGTCCCCAAAGAGCGGGAAAGGTTCCTAAAATTTGCGCTGGTAGGCGCCTTTGGCGCCCTGGTGGATTTTGGCTCTTTCCACCTGCTGATGAGCATCTTCAGGCTGCCGGCGGAGTGGGCCCAGGCAGGGTCCTTCACCCTGGCGATCATCAGCAACTTTGTCTGGAACCGCTTCTGGACCTACCCGGATTCCCGCTCCAAACCGATTTCCAACCAACTGGTGACCTTTTTCCTGGTCAATATTGTGGGCCTGGCCATCCGCACCCCGATCTTTACCGGATTGGAAGGGCCCTTCAGGCGATTGTTCGAGAGGTTTGAATTCCTTCCTCTTGGCCTGGTGACAGCTGACAGGTTGGGCTACACCTTCGCCCTGGGTGTGGCCGTGGTGGTGGTCATGTTCTGGAATTTTTTCATCAACCGGGTCTGGACCTATAATGACGTGGAGTAAAGGAGACCTCGGAGGTTGAAATGAGTATAACCTCCGAGATTCACTCGGTGGAAGGCTGATCAACCTCGGAGGTTGACCCTGGGGTTACCTCGGAGGTCTATTCAGAGACCACTGCGGTGGCTCTGGCTTCCCGGAGCACCTCCACCTCCGTGTCATATCCAAAACCTATCGGGCTCACCCACATGGCGCCCCCATTGCCCCAACTCTGATAGGGATTAATTTCCTCTTTAAAGAGCCAGTGGTAAAAGGACCTTCCATATCCTGCCCAGGTATTTTCGCTCCCGCCCATAGTCCCAGCTGTTCAGGAATGCCAGGGCGACGGCCAGGGACAGTGCCGTATCATCCGTGAACCTGGAGCCGGGGCAGAAGAGGGGGAAACCCACTGTCTTTAGGGGGTGGTGTTCGAAAATAGAACCGATGATGTCTCCTGCAATGGCGCCAATCCTGGGATTTTTCCTCATTATCCAATTCAGTCTACCTCCAGAGCATCCTGGGCCAGGCTGGGGAGGAATTCAAGGGAAATCAATTCGGATTGAGTATAATTAAGGCATATCTGCGAGGATCCTATGGGTGAAAAAGAGACGTCCCTACCCCCTCAGGGCGAACCAGAATTAATCACCAAAGTCGGTTCCCTCCAGGAGCTGCTTGAAAAAGCCTCTGGCGTGCGGGCAGTGGTGGACCAGGGGATGGAAGATGCCGGCCTGGCGGAAAACATCCCTTTCCCGTTCCTGGCCCTGGTGGGCCAGAACCAGATGAAGTTGGCCTTGCTGCTCTCCCTGCTCAATCCTAACCTGGGCGGTGTTTTGTTGATCGGCCCCCGCGGGACAGGCAAGAGCACCGCGGTGCGCAGCCTGGTGGATCTGCTGCCGGAATCCCGGCGCAGCCTGTGCTATTACGGCTGCCTGGAGGAAGACGTGGAATCGGGAGGGATCGACGCGGTTTGCCCGGACTGCGCAAAAAAATATGGTCAGGGCGAACCTCTTTCCAAATTAGAGAAGGTCCGTCTGGTGGAGCTGCCCCTGAATGCCACCCTGGAAGATGTGGTGGGAGGGGTGGACCCCCGTGCCCAGGGCCATGCCCGCCTGCGGTTGAAGCGGGGAATCTTGTCGCGGGCTGACCGCAACCTGCTGTATGTGGATGAGGTCAACCTGCTCAATGACCAGATCGTGGATGCCATCCTGGACGCGGCCTCTCAAGGACAATATACCGTGCGCAGGGGAGCGGTGTCTGCCACCTATCGCTCCCATTTCACCCTGATCGGCTCCATGAACCCGGAGGAAGGGAATCTGCGCCCCCAGATCATGGACCGTTTTGGGCTGCGGGTTGTGGTTAAGGGTCTGGAAAACAAAGAAGACCGCATGGAAGCCTACCGGCGGACGCGGTCCTATAAAGAGAACAACCGGGCTTTTTCAGCCGCCTATGCGCCAGCCACCCGATTGTTCAGGGAGGAGATCCAGGCCAGCCGGGAAAAACTACCTTCTGTGAAGCTGCCGGAGGAGGTCGCTGCAACCGGGTTGGAATTGATCCAAAAACTGGAGCTGGATTCCCTGCGGGCGGAGATCACGCTCTTCGAAGCCGCCCGGGCCCATGCGGCGGCGGATGCCCGGGACCAGGTGACAGCCGACGATCTCCGGGTGGTCGCTCCCATGGCCCTGCGCTTGCGCCGATCCACTTATATTGATCAATATATTGCCGACCAGAGCTCAGAGACCGAGACCCTTGAAGACGCGGTGAATGAGTTGATCCCTCTGGATGAACCAGAGGAGGACGTGTAGGAGATGGGAAATCTGTCAGTGCTCGGGGGCAAAGCCAAAGGTTTTACCCTCCAGTCTGTTCCTGGAAGCGGGACCCGGCCGATCATGTCCAAGGTCAAGGCTGCGGTGTTTAATATCACCGCTCCCTA
>Ga0164313_10000193_pt1 | contig 44250 bp, 30 predicted proteins | sample GuaBasSedimGuay4_FD_113735 | JGI IMG/M metagenome (GOLD analysis project Ga0164313, IMG submission 113735) | Subseafloor sediment microbial communities from Guaymas Basin, Gulf of California, Mexico - Guay4, Core 4569-4, 0-3 cm | ecosystem: Environmental > Aquatic > Marine > Hydrothermal vents...
ATTCAGGTCTCGGGCAGTATGAATAAAGCTTCATCCTAACAGCGCAAGGACTGTAGACTACTCAGCAAAGTTAACGGGATAGCTGTGATAGCGAATGTTAAACATTACCTACGATTACAAAAGAAAAAGCGCTTACTGTTCAGGACAGAGCTATGGAACACACTTCCGTTGCTACAACTTCATGAAGACAATATCACTACTTAAAACTTAAGGAGATAGTCAGTCTATCTAATGGTAAAATTTACCGTCTGACAATGTTGTCAGTTAACCTTAAATAAAAAATACTGGTCATGAGCCAGTCGAAAACAGCTATCTATATGATTTATCTGTAATTATATGAAAGTTCAAGTAAGTGAATTAATTGTAAAGTATATCGAGCGTCTTGGCATTGAAACCATTTTTGGCATGCCCGGTGCCCACATATTGCCCGTTTATGACAAGCTCTACGACTCGCCCATTCAATCTGTGCTCGCCAAACATGAACAGGGGGCAGCTTTCATGGCCTGCGGTTATGCCCGTGCCTCAGGAAAAATTGCTGCCTGCATCACCACGGCAGGACCGGGTGCGACCAACCTGGTCACCGGTATTGCCAATGCTTATGCTGATAAACAGGCCATACTTATTATTACCGGTGAAACGCCAACCTATATCTTTGGCAAAGGTGGCTTACAGGAAAGTTCTGGTGAAGGCGGCAGCATTAACCAGAGCGCTCTGTTTGCCAGCATTACCCGTTATAACCGGGTGATTGAACGCACCGATTACCTGGAGAACGTACTTAACCAGGCCGCAAAAATTTTATTAGCCGATAATTCTGGCCCGGTACTGCTCAGTCTGCCATTTAATGTGCAAAAAGAAATGGTCGAACTCGAGATACTCGATAATATCATTACCAGTAAAAAACCATCTGTTACACCGCTAAACGGTGCGCAAATGCATGTCGAATCGTGGCATCAAATAGACCACTTTGTTGATTTACTTCTGCGCAGCAAACAGCCCGTTATTGTATCCGGTTACGGCTGTATTAAGTCAGGCGCCCAGTCTTTGGTCACTGAATTAAGCCAGTCACTGAACATTCCAGTCACCTCCAGTCTTAAAGGCAAAGGCACTATCAATGAATGTTCTGAGCTGTCGCTGGGTAGCTTAGGTGTCACCTCCAGTGGTTATGCTTATGACTACATCATTAACAGGTCTGACCTGGTTGTTGTTTTAGGCGCCAGCTTTAACGAACGCACCAGTTATTTATGGAACGATAAGTTACTCGCTGACAAAAACATTGTGCAGGTCGATATCAATAATGAACAGCTCAACAAAGTTTACCAGGCTGACCTGACAATTAATGCCGACATCAAACAAACTCTGACCAGCCTTATACAGAAACTGAAAAAACAGTCACTCGATAAAAAACACCTGGAAAACATTAACGACTATAAAAACAGTTTTGAAAGCAAAAGCAATAAAGATGGCAACTCAATCTTCCAGGCGGAGTTTTCATTGATAAAACTATTTTTTGAAAAAATGAATAAGCATTTCCCGGAAGGCATCTCGGTTTTTGATGACAACATCATATTCGCCCAAAACCTGTTACAGGTATCAACTAAGAACCGGTTCTACCCTAACTCAGGAATTTCCTCATTAGGACACGCCATTCCGGCCGCCATTGGCGCGCAGTTTTCAGAGCAGACAACAATGTTTGCCATTATAGGTGACGGTGGTTTTCAAATGTGCTGCATGGAAATAATGACTGCGGTTAACTATGAAAAGCCATTAAATATTATTCTGCTCAACAACAGCAGCATGGGCTTGATTCGAAAAAACCAGGTACAAAGCTACAACAATCGATTTATTGATTGCGACTTCAATAATCCGGACTACAGCAAACTGGCTGAATCCTTTGGCATTAATCATCTATTAATAGAATCAAAAGAAGATGTTGAAACACTGTTCAATAATACCGACTTTACAGCAGGCATAAATCTTATCGAAATCATTATCGATAAAAATGCTTTTCCAAATTACTCGTCAAGACGATGAGCCGACGATACTAGCCGGCAATAATAGCCGACCATAATCACAGACGATAACATCAGACAATGATTTCCACTCCTGACACTTCATTACTGCAAAAAACCAGGCATTTGTCACAAAACCCTGATGAATTAAATGATTTTCTTGAACAGTTATCTCAGTCTGCAGATGACAATGCAATCGATAGAGTAATTTCTCTTTATAAAAAAACAATACTGAGGCTTGAGCAGAAAATCTGGAAAAATCAGCCCACACAGGAAAATATTGAACAATATCAAAACGCATTCATAGTACTGGAAAAACTGCACGAACTAAAAACTGCAGACACCCGATATAACTTTAAAATCGTTATTCCGGTAGCAGACAGGCCACAGCATTTGAAACACTGCCTGGACAGCCTGCTTATACTCTGCAAAAGTTATGGCTATGGTGGCTATAAAAATAAACAGTTTAGTAAAATATCCGTGTTAATTGCAGATGACTCCAGAGACATCAACAATATCAAACAGCACAAGTCTTATTGCAGCGAACTTACCGCGCAAGGAATAAATACAGAATATTTCGGACTAGAAGAGCAACTAAGACTGGTCAAGGAAACCACGGCTGAGAAAAACTGCCTGAGCCGGATCATTTCTAACGCAGCAGCGATAAATGATCCAGTCAGTTTTTCGCATAAAGGTGCATCCATTATGCGAAACATCACCTATCTAAAATTAAATAAGACGCTTTCTCAGGGTAAAAAAAATAAAAATACGTTGATATATTTTATCGACAGCGATCAGGAATTTTGCATTAATACTATAGTCCCAGCTATAAATTTTACTTTAAACTCTGCTGGTAATTTTCATGCGATTAATTATTTTCACTATCTAAACGAGATTTTCAAAACACAGGATATTTCTATCCTTACCGGAAAAGTTGTTGGTGACCCGCCTGTTTCTCCTTCAGTAATGGCAGCAAACTTCCAACAGGACATTCTAAACTTTTTAAACACCATAGAAAAATCAAACCCGAAGCAACCATGCCAGTTTCATCAGCACGAAACAAACAGTAAGGATGACGCCGCCTACCATGACATGGCCAGCCTTTTCGGTTTTTCAAACCACGAGCAGACTTACGATTACCATTGCACACTACAGGGTAAACACACTAACGCTGATTGTTTCAGTGATTTCTCCGGCAAACTCGGGCATTTTTTTTATGGCGAACACCCTACCCGGAAAACTTTTTTTCATTATGAGGACGGATTTTCTACAACCACACCAGCCAGAACCGTTTATACCGGAAACTATGTTATTAAGCCTGAAAACCTGGATCACTTCATCCCCTTTGCCACACTTAAACTGCGCATGGCAGGTCCGGTACTGGGCCGTATATTAAATGCCAGACTACAGGATAAATTTGTTTCAGCAAACTTGCCTATGCTGCACAACCGAACCGTTGATGCAACCGGGCAGGCTGAATTCCGCGCCGGCGTTAAAAATCATGATAACACTACTGGCCCAGGCATTGATCTTGGCGATGAATTTATTCGCCAGTTTTATGGTGACGTCATGCTGTTTGCTATAAAAGAAATTACAGATTCAGGTCTCTCTTATAAAGGAATCAACAGCCATAGTATCCAGTCCATTATTGATGTTACATATAACAATATAAAAGCAAACTATACAGAAAAGCATAACACTGTTCTGCAGCTGAAAGCACGGATATATACACGTCTAATCGATCAAACCGTCTGGTGGAATAACATAGCTGACAAATCAGGAAATATTAATCAGGCCAGAATACACCTCGGTAATTTCCTGGATAACATCCAGTCAAACTTTGATGAGAACAGTTATGCTTATCAACAAATATCATCAATCCATGCCACGAAATATTTAGATTCCATCGCGCAGGCAATTCTGCATTATCAAGATGATATGGACAGTTGGGAAAAGGCACTTTAAAGCCAGGGCACCTCTGATGAACATATTTATCTTAAACACAGGACGCTGCGGCTCAAGCACATTCATAAAAGCATGCCAGCACATCACAAATTATTCTTCTGCACATGAATCACTATCGACTGAAACCGGCTCTTTGCGTTTTAATTATCCACCAGATCATATTGAAGCTGATAATCGACTGTCATGGTTATTAGGCAGGCTTGATAAAGTGTATGGAAATTCAGCGTTTTATGTACACTTAAAAAGAAACCCTGAAGACACTATTACCAGTTTTTCCAGGCGTATTGATTACGGAATATTAAAAGCTTTTGAACAGGGGATATTGATGCACGAACAACATTTTATTCCTGCCAGTAATATTGCCGCTGACTACATTGAAACAGTTGAAGCCAATATTGAATTATTTCTTAAGGACAAAACCAACAAACTAGATGTATCACTTGAAACGGTAAAGGCCGACTTCACCAAATTCTGGGAAAAAATTAACGCACAGGGCCATCTCAGTGAAGCATTAAAGGAATGGGGAATACACTACAATGCTTCTTGATTCATAATAAAGCTGATTATCACATGTATGACTACAATCTATCCTTGCAGTTTTAAATACTACTTGAGCATTTTCAGGCCGCTAATTTTTGAACCATGCTAACCATTGCATCCACATCCAGGATACTTACTTTAGCACCATTAACACGTACTTTCTGTGCAACCATAGGATGATCATCATCCTGATCTTCACTATCAGTTATAATCTGCTCACGTGAAAAACGACTAACATGGGGCACACCTGACATCACCAGGCCCAGGTATGGACTTCCTACATCTTCTCCAGACTTACCTACCGCATACAGAACTACTGCCTGCGTGTTCAAATTCACTTTAGCAATTTCATTACCGGCCGCAGCTTCAAAAGACAATAATGGCACGTCCTTACCACGCCAGTTCATTTTGCCCAGAAACCAGTTTGGTGTATTCTCACTTTCTACAACTTCTTTAACAGAAGTTATTTCAGCAACCAGGGCATTAGGGATAATTACATTTTCCCTGAGAAGAGTAAGAATAACGCATTTGATTAATTGTGTATCTTCAGCCATTGAATATTCTCTTGTTTCTGTTTTAAATGCGTATAAAGACGCTCTGATTAAAAATCGGTATGTAAGATTTCATTGATATTACTTAGCAAGTCATCTTCCTGGAACGGTTTGCCCAGATATTGGTTGACACCAATCTTCGTCGCTTTTTCCTTATGTTTAACACCCGTTCTTGATGTGATCATAATAATAGGAATATCTTTTAAACGCGCGTCATTTCGCACAAAACTTGCCACCTCAAATCCATCCATACGCGGCATTTCGATATCCAGTAACATTAAGTCTGGAATACATTCCTGTAACTGAGTGGTTGCATCGACGCCATCTTTTGCAAGAACAACATCAATACCATAGCGTTTAAGCATACGCTCTGTAATTTTACGAATAGTAATTGAATCATCAACAACCATAATTGTTTTCCTGGTATCAACAGCAGGTTCTTCTACTATTTCAACAGGTACATGAGGTTTAAACAGGCTTTCGGCTGCAACCAGTGCCGACATTTCAAGAATAATTACTACGCGACCATCGGCAAGAATGGTTGCACCGGCAATGCCTCGCACCGCACCAATTTGCAGACCAACAGGTTTAACTACAATTTCACGTCTACCTAACATATCATCCACATGCAAAGCAAAGTGTTGATCGCCCACACGCACAAGTAAAACCGGGAATAACTGCAGCTGTTTAGAATAATCTGGCTGATACCCTGTTAACATACCACCCAGGTGTTTTAATTCAAATTCAACACCATTAAATTCATAAAGACTATTATCACTATCATAAAAACGTTGCAGTTCATAACCGTTCATACGCACGACGCCTTCAATGCTTGCCAGTGGTACAGCAAACACATCATCTCCTACGCTTACCAGTAAAGCCTGATTAATTGCCAGTGTTAATGGCAGACGAACAGTAAAGTCAACGCCCTTTCCCTGTACGGTGTCTATATCAAGCACACCACCCAATTGTTTAATTTCACTATCAACAACGTCCATGCCAACACCACGACCAGCAACCTGCGTTACTTCATCAGCAGTACTAAAGCCGGACTGTAAAATAAATTGCAATGCATCATGGTCAGACAGTTTTACATCCGCCGATATCAATCCCTGTTTAATGGCTTTCTCGCGAACTTTGTTAACATTTATACCGGCACCATCATCTTTTATATAGATGACAACATCTGTGCCCTGACGATCTACTTTTATTATAATTTTACCCGTTTCGTTTTTACCAACAGCCTTACGCACTTCCGGCTTTTCAATTCCATGCGCAACAGCATTACGTAGTATATGTTCCATTGGCGCAATAATGCGATCCAAAACGGTACGATCAACCTCGCTGCTTTCACCGATGATTTCAACCTCAACTTCCTTGCCTAATTCTCTTGCTATCTGTCGTACAATTCTTCGTAATCGTGACGATAAACCGCCGAAACGTACCATCCTGGTTCGCATTAAACCTTCCTGCAAATCGGTACTTACCCGTGACTCCTGTAGCAGTAATGTTTCAGAATCACGGGTGATATCTGTTAAAATCTCGTTAATACTGTCAACGTCTGCTGCAGTCTCACTTAAACTTCTAGTCAGTTGCTGCAAGGTAGAGTATTGATCCATTTCCAGTGGATCAAAATCATCATCATAGTTATCAGATTCCTTTTCATAACCTGAACGAATTTGAATCTCTGTTTCAATTTCAAGTTGTCTTAATTGCTCTTTTAAGCGTACAACCGTTTGCGTTAATTCTGAAAGGTTAAAACCGAAATCTGTAATCTGTTTACCCAAGCGTGCATGGTAAATATTTACCTCGCCGGCATAGTTAACCAGGTTATTTAACAAATCGGAGCGAACACGTACCTGCTCCTGTGAATCCTTGAAATTTACGTCTGTAGCCCGTTGTCCCCAGTGCGGGCGTTCCCCTGGCTGTTTGCCCTTATTTACAGTTTTTTTTTGCGCTAGTTCTTTAGCTACCGGCAAAGTTTTTTCTGCCGTGTTGTCAGCGATGTCATTATCCTCAGGCACTTCTTCTACTTCTTCTACTTCTTCTACTTCTTCTACTTCAGCTACTTCAAGTTCTTCAGCGTTCTCAGACGCTAACTCACTCAAGTCAATATCAAAACGTTCAACTGCGCGTTTTTCTTCAACCTCACCTCGCATTAACATTTCAATGCGGTCATTCAGATCATTTGATTGTCTTAGTGGCTGCCGGTCTTTAACATTCGCCAGCATATTTGTTAATGCATCCAGTGATTCCTGCAATAAATCAAAAAACGTTTTATCCGCATCAAGTTTATTATTACTTACCATAACCACCAGCGATTCAAGGTTATGTGTTAAATCACCAACCGGGGTTAAATCAGCCATACGCGCGCCGCCTTTCAAGGTGTGCATATTTCGCTGTAACTGCTGTATGTGTTCTGTGGAATTCGGTGTACTTTGAATTTCGATTAACGTCTGCTCACAGCTTTCCAGCAACTCTTCTGCTTCCTCCAGAAAGATATCGATTAATTCATCATCAATATCGCCATAAGACACTTCAACAATCTGTTCTGTGCTCTGCTCGTTTGCTGTTACTGCAGCGTTTATATCGTCTAACTCAACGCCAGTGGCATCGGCATGGCCAACATCTGAAGCACTATCCTGTTCATCAACATCGCTAAAGCCTGCATCTTCAGATGAGCTTGCTTCAGTTGTATGATCTTTGCTATCAGCGGTGCTGTCCTGCCATGATTTCTGCAGCTGCGCCTGTATTTCCTGTTGAACAATTTTATGTATTTTGTCCTGTAATGCTTTGTTGCTGACAGGTAGATGACCCGCTTCAACCAAAGATAACATTCCACTGATCGCCCGCTCAATCTCCTTAAAAACACTGACAACATCATCGGGAATAGTTTCTTCCCCACCTTCCTGACGTACTCTTACGTATTTTTCAGCCGATCCACTTAAACCCGCAATTGCCTCCACTTCAGCGGTGCGCGCACTTCCATATAAAGTATGAAACACACGTATTAAATTTTTGTCTACTTTTAACGGTTTATGTCCCGTTTCACTGTCATCGATTAGCTGCCTGATAGTTTCGACATAACCCTGACTCTCATCATGATAAATTTTCAGCAACATCGGATCAATATCAAGTACATCTTCAGTTACATCTACAACGTCCTCATCAATTACTATTTCAAATTCGTTGCCAACATCATCTGCAAGCTCAGTTAACTCTTCACTACTGCCACCCTCGTCTTTCTCGATTAAATCTGTATCTGCTGCATCTGCGCTTGCCAGTTCTATTGTTTCTGTAATGGATTCATCATCAGCTGTTAACTCTATTGCATCTTCAATTATTTCTTCAGCATCTGATGAAACAACTTCCTCTATAACAGCCCCTTCTTCTGCAACTTCATCAACAACGTCAACTATTGCTATTTCTTCAACCAGGTCAGTTTCCGCTACAAAATCTTCCACGATTTCAACTGGACTTGCTGTGCTGTCCTGCAAACTAATACTGTTTTCATCTATGCCGCTTTCAATCTCCAGCGGAGAAACATCCAGATCAGGAATACTATCTACTTCGCCTTTTTCGTCGGCGCTCTCTAATTCGCCACTCTCTTCTATGACGGCATCAACATCAGCTTCAATAGTAACTTCACTGACAAGATGAATTTTTTCGTCTTCACTTATAGCGTCAGAACCTGCTGCTTCATCACCACCTTCATCAACTGACTCCGGCAAAATATCACGACCTTCGGCCAGCGCCTCCGCTGATGACATCAATTGTGCAATATTATCGATGGGTTCACGGTTTCCTTTAAGCTGCTCAATTAACTGAGGCAAGACAGCAACGGCTTCATCTAATGCATTGAAGAAAGACTCACTAACCGTGACTTTTTTATCAATAAAACGATTGAGCATGTTTTCAAACTTCCAGGAAAACTCACCAATCATCTCAGCGCCTAACAGGCGACCGCTACCTTTTAATGTATGAAAGCAACGACGCACAATCGCCAGGGCTTCCTGGTCTTCATTGTTTGCTTTCCATTGAGGCATGTATTCATGTAACTCGCCTAATACTTCCAGTGCTTCTTCAATAAAGATTTCTACAATTTCTTCATCGGCATCATCAGCAAGAATCGTGTATTGTGTAACATCTTGCTGCTCAGTAATTTGTCTCGCTTCTGCTATTTTAGCTTTATCCCGTCCGGTCTCAGCAGGTTTCGTTTTAACCAGCTCTAATTCAACCGGCTCTGCTGCAATTTTCTCTTCCCGCTTTTTTGCTGCACCTTCCTGCTCCAGCTCACTAGAAAACTCTGTTATTTCATCATAAGACCCTGTTATTTCTTCAAGTTTACTGGCTGCTTCATCGCCGGTTTTTAAACCCTGTTCAACACCCGGTCTGCCTTCTGACAATGCTTCAAAGAAATATTCAATCGAAGTAACAACATCTGCAACAGTATCCTGCTCGCTATCACTTACCTTATGACTGTTATGTAATAAAACAACACGTATAAAATTCTGCAGCTTTTCAATTTGAGACTCAACACGATCTAATGGCAGCATCATCGAAACACCGCGAACTTCTTCCAGGCGGTTTATAATGATATCCAGCTGTTCTTTATCACCAATACCTGAGATATAAGACAAGATTGCTTCTTTCGCTTCACTGAAATTTTTCAAGCCTTCAGCAACTACGGTATGTACTACCTGCCGATACTCTGATGCAGGAACCACCTGGTCTTCTTTATCAGTGTTTATATCAACTAAACCAGAGCGTGAATCGATATAGTTTTTAAGGTCTAATTCTGCGTTTAATAATCCTGATGCAACACCCAGGACAAGCTGCTCACTGATTTCGGTATTACCATTGGCAATACTTTCCATAACCGTACGCTGATCCATTATTGACTGGCGCGTAGCTCCCATGCCTAACATGCCGTATGTATCAGCAATTTTCCCTAACTGCTCAACAACAGGCTCAAGTTGCTCGACATTCTGTTCACTACTTTGCATAAACAGTTCAAGAACATCTTTAACCTTGGTAAGGTCTTCTGTAATACCTTTTGATACGGTATCAAAGAGATCAGCATTTAAACCGCCGATAGCAACACTGTCATCTGTTTCCTGATGAATTAAACCGGATAAATTATATGCTTCTTTTACAGCAGTAATTGATTTACTGTCTATTGTGCAAAGCCCAACATAATAGAGAACGTTTTTAACAAGCTCTTTTGAGTACTGTTTGGAAAATTCATCTTCACCATTATCAAGAATAAATTTCAACTGTCTATCAACTGCGCCTAAAAGCATTTTGATACTGATATTGCTATCGATGCCATGCTTCATCAAGCCTTCAACAAGTGCTCCCACAACCATCCAGATACGGCGAACTTCATCATAAGCTGAAACTTTTTCAAGCGCGTTTAATACTGCCCTGATACGCTGCAGGCCAACCCGTTCTTTTTTGTTTCGAATAAAGTCCAGCAGACCCAGCTGGTAATGTGTACGTAACCGTCTTGTTTCATCCTGAAGCTTTCCAGACTTGATTGCAGCTGCATCATAAGCATCGGTGTTTAATTCAGCAGTTTCCAGATCAGGAGAAAATAAACCGCTTTCTGTTAACAACCCTTCTTTACGTGCAGCACGTAAATCATTAATCAGCGGCATCAATGCAATAGGGGCGTCTTTTTTTCCTGCCTGAATGCTTTCCAGGTAATCAGGCAATTGCAACATGGCGCGCATTAAAACATCGTATGCATCTTCGGCACGCTCGACACTGCCTTTTAGCAATGCCTCTGTAGTATGCCTCATCTCCTCAGCCAGCATAGATGCACCGTACACTTCAACCATTTGCAAGGTGCCAGTAATCAACTTCAAATGTTCAATACAGCTTTCTAATTCGCCATCAGTCTGGTTTTCAATATACTCATTGAGACTTGCTTGCGCCTCAGATAAAACATCATCCAGCTGCGCTTTTACCCAACTAAGTGAATTATATTCAACTATATTATCTGGATTCATTATACTGATTACCTATACCAGGTTAACGTATGCCGGACGCTCTAAAATCACGGTATCAACATTATCCGAATCACCAGAAGATGGCAGTTTAAAGCCTGACACTGAACGGCCCAAATCACCTGAAAGCTCATTCAACGCAGACAGTGAAGTAGATGTCTCTTCGGTACCTTCAGATGTTTGCAGGGTAATTTCCTGAATAACATTCATCGAATCAGATACTGATAAGGCTACCTTCGATTGCTGTTTGGTGGAATTAGATATACCTTTAATAAGATTGGATAGCTCTGTATTTACCGACTCAATCTCCTTCAGTGCAACGCCTGACTCTTCTGCCATGGCGGCACCACTTACCACTCCGGTAGTACTTATTTCCATAGATTTAACCGCTTCGTTTGTATCTGCCTGAATAGTATTAACCAGACCCTCAATCTGCTTGGTCGCATTACCTGCACGTTCCGCCAGTCGTTGCACCTCATCGGCCACCACTGCAAAACCACGACCTGCGTCACCGGCAGTAGATGCCTGAATGGCTGCATTCAACGCCAGAATATTGGTTTGGTCGGCGATCTCTGTAATCAGCCCTACGATATCGCCAATCTCCTGTGAGGATTCACCCAGACGTTTAATACGTTTTGATGTTTCCTGAATAGTTTCACGAATATTTTCCATTGAGCCGATGGTATTACGCACCACCTGCGCACCTTTTTGGGCAATTTCCATCGACTTCTGCGCTACCTTTGCCGAGTTATCGGCATCGCTAGATACCGCTGACATAGATTCAGCCATATCGGTTACCGCAGCACTGGCCGAGGCAATTTCACGTGCCTGCTTATTCGATGCAGCGGCTAATTCAATCGCTGTATGCTGTGTTTTTTCTGTTGACCGTGACACTTCTGACGCTGTGTTATTAATGGTTGTTACCAGTGTGCGCAATGCGTCAATAGTAAAGTTGACCGAATCTGCAATTGCACCAGTAATCTCTTCAGTTACCGTTGCATGCACGGTCAAGTCACCATCCGCAAGATTTGCCATTTCGTCTAATAAACGAAGAATTGCACGTTGATTGCGTCGGTTGTTTTCCAGGGCACTTTCCTCACGTTTTTTCGCCTCTTTGAGCAACAGGATGCCGCCGATAATAATAAGTATTACCGCTACACCACCAAAACCAGCACCCACCAACTGAATTAAATCGAGATCTTCACCCTGGGCAATAATTTCCTGCTGAAATGTTTCAAGAGAATTAAGTAAACGTTCAGCATTACCATTCACCATACCTGCTGCATCTTTCACCTCAAACAGTTCGGGTGATAACTCAAGAATGCCTGCAATATTGTCGCTCACCGCGCTAATCAGCATCGCTACTTCACGCAATTTGGCAACGCCTTCCTTATCGGTAACCTTTTCAATACGCAGACCAGTGGAGCCTTTCAATAAACCTTCAAGAACGCGACCAAATAAGGCGGCATCCCGGCCGAACCTATCTGCTGCAGCTGCAGCTGCCTCACCACCGGCAAGAACCTGGTTCAAATTATTTTTAATACGTTGTGACAACATCATTTGTCGTGTTGCTAAATAGACCTGACGCAATGAAGCATTCTTTTTAATCAGCACGCCAACTACTTCATCAGAATAAGTTAACATTTGAGGAATAAAACTTTCAATTACCTGGTACAACTCTCTTACCTCAGTAATTGTCTGGCGACCATTCAAAATAACTTCTACATTATTACGGTAATTTCTCCAGTCTGATTCAGCAACATCAAGTGTAGGTAGCAGCATCCGAGGTAATGCGGAGGTAATAGCATCGCCAGAATGAAAAGTCATTAAAATATTATCAAACGCGACTCGAGATTTGAGCAGGTTTTCAAATGCTTCATCATTACCCGATGATGCACCTAACGAGTAGGTCGCCATTTGTTGTGACAACAGGAGTTGATCCGCCGATAGTTCCACATGGCGTTGCAAATCCGCTCGTTTATCACCCACATAAGCCAGACTACCAAGCATAAGAATAATAAATACTGACAGTAACAGGCCAATAATAATCAGCGGTTTACCAATTGCGATATTTTTTTTCTGTGCGCTCATAAAGCATCATCTCCAATCTGCCTGATTCACCAATTCTATTGTTGGCGTATGCAGTAATCTCTCTAGCTATTATCTCTATAATTTTTATTCTAATTTTTTTGTTATATATTCTTACTATTTACAAAGTCACATGTGCAAAGCGTTCATCTTGTGTCATTTCATAAAAGTTAATGACTGACCAGTGCTCATCATCCTGCTTGAACGCACGCTCTATATAGGGGGATATACTTTCATGTACTTCGGGAAAATCAGTGCTTTCATCGCCTTCTCTGAAATGACGCATGCCATATACTTCTTCAACAATCAAACCGGTATTAAATCCTTTATAGTCAATAACAATGACCCTGCCTTTTTGCCGCTGCTTGATATCATCGCCTAACAAATACCCCTTCATGTCCATAATTGGCAACAAACTGCCACGCACATTAGCAATACCAACAACCCATGACTTAACGCCTGGCACCATAGTGAACTCAGGCACATCGAGTATCTCTTTCACATCTGATATAGCTGCCATTAGTTTCGAATCTCCAACCCTGAATCCAACACCGGCCCATTCATTATCCACCTGATCGAGCGCGGGCAAACCCACTGAACTTTTAATTGTTCGTGCCTCAAGATCCAGCAATAAATCAAATGGTTTTTTCTTATTCATTTATGTTTATTTTATCTTTTATCCGCAACAGCACACAATTCACTTATCAGCAGCTAATTACGCTGATAACACCATGTTTACATGTTCGATTAATGCTTTTTCCTGCACCGGCTTGACAATATAATCTTTAGCTCCCTGACGCATTGCCCATACTTTATCTGTCTCCTGATCTTTGGTTGTTACCATAATGACAGGGATAGATGCAGTCCTTTCACCTTTAGATATTTGTCTGGTTGCCTGAAAACCATTCATGCCCGGCATCACCACATCCATCAAAACCAGATCAGGCTGTTCCTTTTTTGCCATCACAACAGCATCTTCACCAGAAGTTGCCACCACCACCTCGTGACCATTTTTAACCAACATGGTTTGCAATACATGCACTTCCGTAGGTGAATCATCAACTATCAATACTTTTGCCATCTCGCTCACCGCTTTTTCTATTGTTATCAACTGTACGGGGGTAATCACGTCCAGTATTTTTTCTGTTATACATGGCTTTCTACTATGCCAATTTTAAAATCATCACCCTGGAGAGCAATATTCTTTTATGGCACCGATTAAATCTTCCTTAGTAAATGGTTTTGTTAAATACTGAGTCGAACCGACAATACGACCGCGTGCCCGATCAAAAATACTGTCTTTACTCGACAACATAATGACCGGCGTGTCCTTAAATATTTTATTATTCTTTATCAGTGCGCAGGTTTGATAACCATCAAGCCGTGGCATCATGATATCGACAAAAATAATATCTGGTTTGTTTTCAGCAATTTTTGATAAAGCTTCAAAACCATCGATAGCTGTAACCACTTCACAACCTTCTTTTGTAAGTAGATTTTCTGCGGTTCGCCTTATTGTCTTACTGTCATCAATGACCATTACTTTTAGGTCACTCATTTTGAATTCTCTTCAATCATTGCTGTACCATTTAAATTTGTCAAAAATATAAAACCAAAAAAAAGACTCTTTTTGAAAAGTCTCACAAAAACTCTTAGATAATCTGAATGTAGACCACATTCAGTGTATTGCCAACAATTAATATAAACTGACGCAATATTGGCTAAGAATTTGCTTGTTTTTCAGCTCAAAAACCTTGTCGCAGTACCAGCAACAAATTACTGTTAAAATTGACAGATATCACTGCTGCCCAGTTCATGTCTCGATAGTATAAATATAGTCTCACCCGGACAGTGCAAGGGCCGTAGACACTACGGCGAAGTTAACACAACAGCAGTGAACAGATATAATGTATTTTCAACCCTGACTGGAGAAGTTCATGAGTATTAAAATAGGTTTCGTTATGGATCCGCTGTCATCAATAAATATAAAAAAAGACAGTACTTTTGCCATGATGCTTGCCGCACAAAAGTCCAACTGGGAAATTCATACAATCTATCAGCCCGATCTATACACCGAAAACGAAAGCCCTCGCGCTTATAGCCGAATAACCCATGTCGAAGACAATCCAGATCACTGGTTTGATTTCAGCAATGAACAGGACATCGATTTAAGCTCTCTGGATGTCATTTTAATGCGCAAAGACCCACCCTTTGACATTGAGTACATAAATACTACTTATATTCTGCAATTAGCTGAACAAAACGGCAGCCTCATCGTCAACAAAGCAGCCAGCTTACGCGACAACAATGAAAAAATGTTTATCGCACAATTTCCGCAATGTTGCACACCTTTTCTGGTTAGCCGAAATAAAAGTCGCTTGCGTGAATTCGTTCAACAACGATTTCAGGCAGAACAACAGGATGTAATTTTAAAACCCCTTGATGGTATGGGCGGCACATCCATTTACCGGGTTAATCCGCAAGACCCCAACCTTTCGGTGATACTTGAAACCCTGTCCGAAAATGAATCACGCACAGTAATGGCACAACAGTTTATTCCTGAAATCATCCATGGCGATAAACGTGTTTTATTAGTTGATGGTGAAGCCATACCTTATGCATTAGCCCGTATCCCCGCAGCGGGCGAAACACGGGGCAACCTCGCTGCAGGCGGCACAGGCGTTGGTATTGAACTCACGGAACGTGACCACTGGATATGCCAGCAGGTAGCTCCAGTATTAAAACAACAGGGAATATTGTTTGCCGGCATCGACATTATTGGTGATTATTTAACTGAAATAAATATCACCAGCCCTACCTGCATACGTGAGCTTGACCGGATTTATTCACTGGATATTGCTGGTGATTTAATGCGATGCATAGAAAAACATTTGAACTAAAAAGCACAGCAGGCCTTAGAAACTGGGCTTTCGCTTCGCTGATTTTTGCCAGCACACTGCTAAACGGCTGTGAACAAGCCGGCAAACAGGTCAATTACAGTATCTTTGCCTTTGGCACTTTAATCGATATCACACTTTATGATGTTGATAAAACCCAGGCAGAGACTGCATTTGAACAACTGCAAAAAGATTTTGACTTCTATCAGCAGCACTGGTCACCATGGACTGATGGCGACCTGGCCCGCTTAAATAGTCAGTTAGAAAAAACCAGTGACAATCCAGGCAACAATGCAAGCCTTTCACTGCCTGATCACCTGCTACCATTAATTAAAAGATCAATCGAATTAAGTGAACAAAGTGAACATTTTTACAACCCGACCATTGGCAAATTAATCAATCTCTGGCAATTCCATAAATACCAGGATAAAAACATACAACCGCCTGCAGACGACCAGATCCAGCGTTTAATGAAACTCAAGCCTCAAATGAGTGATTTATCACTCGACAGCCAAAACCGGCTAATCAATATTAATCCTGCGGTATCTTTAAACTTTGGCGCTTTTGCAAAAGGCTATGCAATCGAACTTGAGATGAAAATATTACAAAAACTGAATATCCAGAATGCCGTGATTAATGCCGGCGGGGATTTAAGCGTAATAGGCCGGCATGGTGACCGCCAGTGGAATATAGGTATCCGCCACCCCCGTGAAGACAGCATCCTGGCGAGCATCGAAGTAAAACACAATGAAAGCATTTTCACCTCCGGCGATTACGAACGTTTTTATTTTTATCAGGGCAGGCGCTTTCACCATATTCTTGACCCGAAAACCGGCTATCCAACCGCAGACGCTCAATCTGTTACCGTTTTGCATCAGGATGCAGGGCGCGCCGATGCTGCTGCCACTGCCATTGCAGTCGCTGGCAGCAAAAACTGGCAACGTATCGCAAAAAACATGGGGATTAGCCATGTTTTACTGGTCGATGCAAAGGGCAATGTTCAGCTGACACCGGCAATGAAAAAACGCTTAAAATTTCTAAATAAATCACCTGGTTCACACATTATTGTTAGCAAAGAACTATAATTAATCACTGCTGTGCCGTTAACAACTAGAGATATGGCTCGGGAGCTTCTTGCTAAGACCGTCACCCGCAGGGATGCGGGTGCGAGCCCCATGGATGGGTTCATTGCGTGTCTCAGCAAGAAGTTACCGATTCATGTCTCGGTTTGTAGAATCATCTGTTAATGTCTGCTATGACGCTATTTGCAAACAATAATATATTTTTTAACGGAACAGCAGTGATAATTAATCAGTAAAATAATAATAACAAAATGAACAGCCAAATATTTTTGGGGTATCATGAAGAAACGCAAAACAATTCAAGCAAAAATTACCGATAACGACCGTTTTGGCATGACCTTCTTTCTTGCCACAATATTTCATGGCATAGTCATTTTAGGCGTAACCTTCAGCATAGCCCCCCCTGCCGACAGTAAAACCTCACCTGCTCTCGATATTATTCTGGTGCAGACACAGTCACCGAATGATGTCGAAGATGCCGATTACCTGGCACAGGTATCACAGCAAGGTGGCACTAAAACAGACAAAAAAGCCAGGCCCAGGGAATTATTCAGCGCAGCCACCTTATCCAGCCAGCCCGGCATCGCGAAACAAAGCAGTGTGCAACAGGTACAAAAACAAAAACATAACGAACAATTAGCCTTACTCACGCAAGATAATGCTGAACACATAATCAATACTGAAAAAAATTCAGCCAAAGCTGAAGATAACAGCATAATAAATGAATCTACTACCAGCAGAAATACACAAACCGCGCGCCTGGCGGCCGAAATCAGCAATACCATTGAGCTACAGGCAAGCATCGATAGAACACGTTATTTAAATTCAAGCACCAAAGCGTTTACCCCCGCTAAATATATGCGCGAATGGATTGATCGTGTGGAGCGAGTAGGTAACCTTAATTATCCTGATCAGGCTAAAAGACACAAACTTAGCGGTACATTGATCCTGGATGTCGTCATCAGCGCTGACGGCAAGCTGCTTAAAACAGATTTACGCCAGTCCTCAGGTCACCAGATTCTTGATGACGCGGCAAAACGTATTGTTCAACTAGCCGCACCTTTTTCTGCCTTCTCTAAAAAACTTCGCAAAGAAGCTGATGTCATACATATTACCCGTAGCTGGGAATTTTTAAACAACAGCCGTATTCGCACTCGCTGAGATTATCCTGGATATTTATGACAAAGGCAGAACAAGCTGGGACCACAACAACCGGTGATAGCCTGACCGGGCATTTTCTTATCGCCATGCCTTCACTAAATGACGGCTTTTTTAACCAGGCGGTCACCTATATCTGTGAACATGATGAAAACGGTAGTTTTGGCATCATTATCAATCAGCAAACAGGCATAACCCTGAAACAAATTGCCAAAGAAATGGCAATTGAAAGCGAAAACAATGAGCATAATAAGCAGCCGGTTTTCATTGGTGGCCCGGTTGACCAGGGACGTGGCTTCATCCTTCATCGACCAACAGGTAACTGGCAGTCCAGCCTTAAGGTAAACAACAACGTTGCCTTAACCACCTCAAAAGATATTTTACAGGCAATTGTTAAAAATGAAGGCCCGCAAGACAGTATCGTGGCCTTAGGTTATGCCGGCTGGGCAGCCGGCCAGCTGGACAGTGAAATGGCAAACAATACCTGGTTAAGCTGTCCGGCAGATGAACAGATTATCTTTAATACACCGGTAGAAGAACGCTGGAAGGCTGCCGCTAATTTAATTGGTGTTGACCTGTCATTACTAAGCAGTGATGCAGGACATGCCTGATTATGCAGAACTGTATTAACGTATAGATAAAAAAAAAGATAATTGTCCACAGATGAACGCAAATAAAAACTTTCAAAAGCTTTTTATTGTTTTTTCATTTGCGTTGACGTGCCCGGACGCACTAATGTCGCGAACGCATGGATGCGTAAGAGCGACCATTTGCGTTCATCTGTGGACCAATAAAGTTTTTACGTTTGTGTAATATTAAGCCGATGAAAATAACCAACGTCCTGGGTTTCGATTACGGTAAAAAACGTATCGGTATTGCTACCGGTCAGACCATCACCCATTCTGCAACGCCCTGTAAAACGCTGAACCAGATCGACGGCAACCCTGACTGGCCCGCTATTAAAGCTGAAATCCAGCAATGGAAACCACAGGCATTAATTGTTGGTATGCCCTATCACACCGACGGTAGCGAAAATAAAATGACGGCGGCTGCCAGGCAATTTTGTTATGAACTGGAAAAACGATTTAAACTGCCCGTGATCGAAGTCAATGAAGCCTTAAGCTCGCAACAGGCCGAAGAAATGCTCAAACAGGATATAAAAATAAATAAGCAGAATAAACACGAGATTGATAGAATGGCGGCTGCCATCATTGTGCAGCGCTGGCTTAATCAACAAATGCAGGAGTCTACAATATAAACAACACGTAACTATTCTGCATAACATAAAAAAGGAGGCAGGCCGTTGTTTTATCAGGCTTCTGCAACATGGATGTTGCCTGCATGGACGCAGGTAAGGGGCGTTAGCATATGTACAGGAAGTACGGTATTAGGGCAATGCAGGAGCAATTGCCGAGGATGCAGTAGCTTTGTAGTAGAGCGTACATGGATGTATTCACAGCGACCTGATAAAACAACGACCTGCCTCCTGATCGCGATACTATGTTAAACAGTTACAATAACACGAAGATACTGAATAAACTCTATGCGACCATTAGCGACACCGGATGAACTTCTGGCACAACTGGCAAAAAAAATACAAACATTGCTTAACAAAAAAGCAATAGTTAATCCATTGATGGTAGGTATTCAAACCGGTGGCGTCTGGGTCGCCAGCCGACTGTACCAGCAACTTAACCTTTCCGAAACCCTCTTTCCCGACCCGCTGGCAACCCTGGATATCAGTTTCTACCGTGATGATTTCTCCCGCATCGGTATGAACCCAAAAGTTAAACCATCACAACTGCCTCCCGATGTTGATGACCGCCATATTATCCTGGTTGATGATGTCTTACATACCGGCCGCACCATAAGGGCCGCAATGAATGAATTGTTTGATTACGGCCGCCCTGCCAGCATAACCCTGGTTGTGTTGTGTGACCGCAGCGGTCGCGAATTACCGCTTCAAGCTGACATAGTTGGCGATCATATCTCCCTGGACGAAGGCGAACACATTAAACTGACCGGCCCCGAACCACTGGCATTCGAGTTACAACAGAGCACATAATAAACTTTTATAATGGTAAACAAAGCAACAAAACCTACTGACACTTTAATAGGACACGATGCCTGGAATATTCAATTAGATAAAAACGGACATTTAAAACACTTTCTCACCACCGAAGGACTGGGCACAGAAATACTCACTCAAATCCTGGACACCGCCGAAAGTTTTGCCGATATCAATGAAAAAAGCGTAAAGAAAGTACCGCTGCTGCGCGGTAAAACCATCGTTAATTTATTCTTTGAAGCCAGTACAAGAACACGCACAACTTTTGAACTGGCCGCAAAACGACTCTCTGCCGATGTATTAAACATTAACATCAGCACCTCGGCGACATCAAAAGGCGAAACCCTGCTCGACACCCTGCAAAACATTCAGGCCATGCACTGCGACATGTTTGTGGTGCGTCATAGTGATTCCGGCGCAGCTCATTACATCGCAAACAATGTTGCACAAAATATAAGTGTGATCAATGCCGGTGATGGTAGTCACGCACATCCAACCCAGGCAATGCTGGATATGTTTACCATTCGCAGAAATAAGGGGGCAGACTTTGGCAACCTTCGTGTCGCCATTGTTGGTGACATTTTACATTCTCGTGTTGCACGTTCACAAATACACGCACTCAACACCTTAAACACCGGAGATGTTCGAGTCATTGCACCTAAAACATTATTGCCTGTTGGTATTGAAAGCATGGGAGTAAATGTGTTTAATGATTTAGAGGCCGGCATTAAAGACGCTGATGTGGTGATCATGCTGCGCCTGCAAAAAGAGCGCATGCAAGGCGCTCTACTGCCCAGTGAGCAGGAATATTTTCAGCTATACGGCCTCACTGAAGAACGTTTGCAGGTGGCAAAAAGTGACGCAATCGTAATGCACCCTGGTCCGATTAATCGTGGCGTTGAAATTGACTCCAATGTAGCCGACGGTCCCCGCTCCGTGATACTCGACCAGGTATCCAATGGCATTTCGGTACGCATGGCGGTGATGACGATGACCTTAGGCAGGGAGCCGGAAACAAATAACACAAAGCAGGAGAGTCATAAAAAAGATGGCCATGCCGCTGACAGCGCGGGTACTCGCAAATGAGCAATATTTTAAGCAGCAGCATCCTGATAAAAAATGGACAGCTGATTGACCCGGCAAATAATATCAATCAACGCGCAGACATCCATATCATTAATGGCAAAATTGCGGCTATCGAAGCCGCTAACAGCATCAGGGAAAGTGACAGCAGACAAACAATCGATGCCAGTCAGCTAACAGTCATCCCGGGGCTGGTGGATTGCTGCGCTCGTTTGCGTGAACCGGGACTGGAACACAAAGCCACCATCAACAGTGAAACGGTTGCCGCAACCAGGGCCGGCATTACCACCTTATGCTGCCCGCCGGATACCAACCCGGTAATCGACGAGCCTGCTGTTGTAGAATTAATCAACCAGAAAACCGCAAAGGCTGCACACAGCAAAGTTGTCATGCTCGGCGCATTAAGCGCCGGTTTACATGGTAAACATTTAAGTGAAATCTATGCCTTAAAACAGGCCGGTTGCGTGGGTTTAAGCAACTGTCGCGAACCGATCGAAAATTCACTGATACTTAAACGTGCTTTCGCCTACGCCGCTACGTTTGATATGCGCGTATTCATTGAACCCGATGAACACTGGCTAAGTACTGGCGGTTGCGCCCATGAAGGAAAAATCGCCACCCGGTTGGGCTTAAAAGGCATCCCGGTTTCTGCTGAAACCATCGCCATTGGACGCGCCCTGGAACTGGTTGCAGAAACCGGCGTAAGCGCACACTTCGGCCGTCTATCCAGCGCACAGGGTGCTGAAATGATCGCCCGTGCAAAAAACGAACAGTTGCCAGTCACTGCCGATGTTAGCGCCCACCAGTTACACCTAACCGAACTCGACATCAGCAGTTTCAACAGTGCCTGCCATGTAAATCCTCCGCTACGTACGCAGCGGGACCTGGAAGCACTTCAAAATGCCGTTGCCAGCGGAACCATCGACGCCATTTGCTCGGACCATCAACCCCACGATGCTGATGCCAAACAGGCTCCCTTTGCCAGCACTGAAGCAGGTATATCCTCACTGGAAACCCTGTTGCCATTATGCCTGCGCCTTTCGCAGCAGACATCCCTGAAGCTAAGTGAGGTGATTAACAGGATAACCTGTTCACCGGCAAACATATTAGGCCTGAATGCTGGTACCTTGTCCATTGGCGCCAATGCGGATATTTGTATTTTTGATGAAAACGAAGACTGGCAGCTACGCACTGATTCAATCAGCAGTCACGGTAAAAATACACCGTTTCTTGGCTGGAATTTCCAGGGAAAGGTTAAACACACCCTCGTTAATGGTGAGTTATTGTTTAGTGATTGAATCAGAGCAGCGCACAGATTAAGTTACCAGGAATAAACCGGCCATTAACGCCCATACAAACAAAAACACAATTTTCCGCAAATGAACGCAAATACACGCAAATAAAAACATTGTTAGTAGGCCGGGATAAGGCTTTTACGTTCCCGGAAATTGGCGCAACAAATGCCTGCAACGTACCTTATGCAGGCCTACAGTTGTTTAATATAAATATTCTTTGGTTTTTAATTTGCGTGTATTTGCGTTCATTTGCGGAAAAATCTAAAAGCTTTTTCTTTTTTCCCAACGGGCATAGAGTATCGGTTTTTCTCTATCAAAGATCCTGTGAAATGTTTGGGCTAGTCGTTTGAATCGGGCAGACTATCTGGAAGTTGCAGATCTTCCTGTTTTTCTTCTTTGCCCAGTAATTCGTTGGTGCCACCACCAAAATTAATTTTCCACTCAAGTTCGCTGCTGGAATCTGCATTTGCCAGTGCAGATTCCAGATCAATCTTGTGCGACTTAAACAGCTCGAACAGGGACTGATCAAACGTCATCATTCCTGAGACACCGCCTTTTGCCATGATCTCTTTAATTTCATGGAAATCACCTTTACGAATCAACTTGCTGATATAGGGGGTATTCACCAGTACCTCGATAGCAGCAACACGGCTACCATCTTTCATTTTAACCAGCCGTTGCGCCAAAATACAGTTTAAATTCAAAGACAAATCCATCAAAATCTGGTTGTGTGCATCAACTGGAAAGAAATTTAATATCCTGTCCAGTGTTTGATTAGCATTTGTCGCATGCAATGTGGTTAAACATAAATGACCCGCGTCTGCATAACGCAAAGCCGACTCCATGGTCTCTCTATCCCTGGCTTCGCCAATCATAATAACATCTGGCGCTTCACGCATCGCTTCACGCAAAGCATTTTCAAACGACAATGTATCCAGCCCTACTTCACGTTGACCAACAATACATTTTTTATGGCGAAAAACAAATTCTATGGGATCTTCAATGGTCAGAATATGACCGCTTTCCGTCATATTCCGATAATCCAGCATCGATGCAAGTGAGGTAGATTTACCCATGCCGGTTGCGCCAACAACCAGTACCAGGCCTTTCTTCCGCGCGATCATGGTTTTATAAATATCGGGTAAGCCAAGTTCATCAAGTGTTGGGATATCCGCCTTTATATAGCGAATAACCATAGAGACTTCACCACGCTGCATATAAATATTGATACGGAACCGACCCAGATCTGTATAAGAAATACCCAGGTTTAACTCAAGATTTTTTTCAAACTCTTTAATCCGATCAGGTGTTAACAAATCATAAGCCAGTTTTTTTGTCATACCCGGATTAAGCATGCTTTTCCCAACAGGACGCATAGAACCTTCAATGCGAACGCTGACCGGCGCACCCGTTGTGAAATACATATCGGATGCCTGTTGCTCAGACATTAACTTTAAATACGGTTGCAAATTCATCTGATGATTTTACCTAACATGGTTTACCTGCAAACTTCACCTGTGACTCTTATCCTCTATAGTATTGGTCCAGTTCAATCAACGAACCCGTGCAGCATCATCGTCATTATCTTCCATCGATATATTATCCAGGCCTGCCATTAAATCACTTTTACCGGAGTCTTTACCTTCCAGCTTAACTCTCAATCGCAGGTCATTTACAGAATCCGCATTTCTTAATGCATCTTCAAATTTAATCTCACCCGCTTCGTATAAATCAAATAACGCCTGGTCAAATGTCTGCATGCCAAGTTCATTGGATTTAGCAATCAGTTCTTTAATTTCATGAACACTACCCTTAAAGATCAGGTCAGACATCAACGGCGAGTTAAGCATAATTTCAATCGCCGCTATACGACCATTACCTGAGACGGTAGGATTCAAACGTTGAGAAATCAGACTCTTCAGGTTTAATGACAAATCCATCAATAACTGCTGTCGACGCTCTTCCGGGAAGAAGTTAATAATACGGTCAAGTGCCTGGTTGGTACTATTGGCATGCAGTGTTGATAAACATAAGTGACCAGTCTCTGCAAAAGCAATCGCGTGTTCCATGGTTTCACGGTCACGAATCTCACCAATCAAAATAACATCCGGTGCCTGGCGTAAGGTGTTTTTCAGTGCAATTTCATAAGAGTCCGTATCAACACCGACCTCACGCTGGGTGACAATACAATTTTTGTGACTGTGAACAAACTCAATCGGGTCTTCGATGGTAATAATGTGGCCATGGCTGTTTTCATTACGGTAACCAACCATTGCTGCCAGCGATGTCGATTTACCAGAACCTGTAGCACCGACAAAAATCACCAGGCCACGCTTGGTCATTGCTATATCTTTTAGTATGGGCGGCAGGTTCAAGTCGTCAAACACCGGGATTTCAGAAAGAATAACGCGTAACACAACCCCGGCGGAACCTCGTTGAGTAAAAGCATTGACACGAAAACGTGAAAGACCTGCCAGACTGATAGCAAAGTTACATTCCTGTGTTTCTTCAAATTCCGCACGTTGCTTATCATTCATAATTGCACTGACCAGCATCTGCGTATGTTCCGGGCTTAATGTCTGATTCGACATTGACACCATTGCACCATCAACTTTCATCGAAGGCATAGCGCCGGCAGTAATAAATAAGTCCGAACCACCTTTCTTCACCATCATGCGGAGAAGGTCATGCATATATTTTATTGCTTTTTCGCGATCCACTTAGATCACCTCGTCACTTTGTTTTTTATTGTGTAACATGCTAAAAAAGGTCTTTATTAGCCGCTTTTTTGCGTGCTTCGTCCTTAGTAATTAAACCCTTTGCTAATAATTCCTGTAAATTCTGGTCAAGCGTCTGCATACCTATGGACTGGCCTGTTTGAATGGCTGAAAACATTTGCGCAATTTTATTTTCTCGAATCAGGTTTTTAATTGCCGAGGTGCCAATCATAATTTCATGTGCAGCAATACGGCCACCACCAATTTTTTTCAATAGTGTTTGTGAAATAACTGAGCGCAAGGATTCTGACAACATCGCACGAACCATCTCTTTTTCTGCTGCCGGAAACACATCAACAATACGGTCAACCGTTTTTGCAGCCGAACTGGTATGCAAGGTACCAAACACCAGGTGCCCGGTTTCTGCTGCTGACAGTGCCAGGCGAATAGTTTCAAGGTCACGCATCTCACCCACCAGAATCACATCAGGGTCTTCACGCAGTGCCGAACGTAAGGCCTCATTAAAGCCTAAGGTGTCACGATGCACCTCACGCTGATTAATCAGGCTCTTTTTACTTTCATGCACAAACTCAATCGGGTCTTCGACGGTAAGGATATGGCCGTAATGATTTTCGTTGACATAATTCACCATACCAGCAAGCGTGGTGGACTTACCCGAACCGGTCGGGCCGGTCACCAGCACCATGCCACGCGGCGTATCTGATATTTCTTCAAAAATTTTCGGTGCGCCTAATTCTTCCAGGCTTAAAATCTTTGATGGAATAGTACGAAAGACTGCGCCAGCGCCACGATTATGGTTAAACGCATTCACCCTGAAACGAGCCAGTCCGGGAATTTCAAATGAAAAGTCTGTTTCCCAATATTCCTCATAAGTCTTACGTTGCTTGTCGTTCATGATGTCATACACCATGCTATGCACCGCCTCGTGGTTCATTGGATCAACATTAATACGGCGCACATCACCGTCAACGCGAATCATAGGCGGAAGTCCCGCCGACAAATGTAAATCCGATGCCCCATTTTTTACGCTAAAAGCAAGCAACTGAGCGATATCCATCAAAATCCCCTGATGTTAATAATCTTATGTTAATAGTCATGAAGCATTCATGACCCTCCTATTTATAGCTAATAAACCTGCTGACTTCCTGTATTCGGTAACTATTTCATCAATATTTTTTACGATATTTAGTACCCAGGTTGAATATGTTAAAGTTCCCGCACTAATATCACCTGGAAATGTAACTAAAAATGCCTAGTATTGGATTTATTGGCGGCGGAAACATGGCTGGCAGTCTCATTGGCGGGCTGATTAATGCGGGCTATTCTGCCGCCAGCATCATGGTCTCTGAACCGGATGAAACACGACTGCAGACATTAAAAGATGATTTTAAGGTCAGGGTAAGTCTTGATAATAATGACACGCTTGATTGTGAAATCATTATTCTGTCAGTCAAACCGCAATTACTAAAAACGGTCTGCCTGCAGTTGGGCCAGCAGCTTGAGCACAGCAAAATAAATAATTCATTGTTTATCTCCATTGCTGCCGGCGTTAAAAGCACTGATATCAATCGCTGGCTGAATAATAATCAGCCAATTGTTCGCTGCATGCCAAATACGCCCGCGTTATTACAATGCGGTGCCACCGGTTTGTTTGCTAACGAGTTAGTCACAGACAGGCAGAAACAGCAGGCAGAAAAAATCATGCAGGCGGTAGGCATAACTATCTGGGTTGATAATGAGGACCAGCTAAATGCAGTTACTGCGGTATCCGGCAGTGGGCCTGCCTATTTCTTTTTAATGATGGAAGCCATGCAGCAGGCCGGTGAAAAACTGGGCTTAACTGCAGATGTTACGCAACAGTTGGTATTGCAGACAGCACTGGGTGCAGCACGTATGGCCACTGAAAGTGATAACTCACCGGCCGAGCTGCGGCAAAAAGTAACATCCAAAGGCGGAACAACTGAACAGGCAATTTTAAGCTTCCAGGCGGCAAATTATCAGCAGATTGTTCTTGATGCACTTAGCGCTGCCCATAATCGCTCTATATCGCTTGCCGAAGAACTCGGTTCGGACTAAAAAACGAACCTAACGATTCACCACGAAGATGAAATTTGATCGGTTATAATGACCACACCAGTTAAAAGCGAAACAAACACTTTGTACTCTAATATCAAATTCTTCGTATTCTTCGTGAACTTCGTGGTAAAAGAAAATATTACTTTATCGTTACGCAAAACAGCTACAAAATAAAAACACAAAATATTAACAGGCCACACTAATGATTCAGGAAAATCCATTTATCTTTTTAATCGATACACTTTTCAGTATCTATATCGCCATCATGTTACTGCGCTTTATACTGCAACAGACGGGAGCCGATTTTTACAACCCCATATCACAATTTGTCGTCAAAGCGACCCAGCCCCTGGTAAAAGTTACTCGACGTTTCATTCCCAGCATTAGAAAGATAGACACTGCAACACTGGTTCTGGTATTAGCACTAATCATTATCAAACTTCTGATTTTATTTAGCATTGCGGGCCAGCCGTTTAACGGAATACATCTGTTAGTCAAAGGCCTGTACGACCTGGTATCCCTTACCTTTGATATTTTTATTGTTGCTTTATTTGTACAGGCAATTTTAAGCTGGGTAAACCCGGACCCTTATCACCCGGTCAGCAGCCTTCTGCGCAGCCTGACTGCACCCATACTTAGGCCGATACAAAAATATGTGCCGCCGGTTGGTGGTATTGACCTGTCGACGCTGGTCGGACTGATTGGTTTGATGTTTCTCAAACGACTGGTGCTGTCGTTATTTCAGATGTTGTAAAAAAACATTACAGGACTTTTCACCACAGAGGCGCAGAGGGCACAGAGAAAAACATTTAAGATTTTTTGTTAGCTGCGCCGCCGGCGCGGCTAACAAAAAAATTCTTCCTCTGTGCCCTCTGTGCCTCTGTGGTGAAAAATGCTTTTACTTAACCAGCGAGTTCAGATCAAAGATCGGCAATAAAATGCCCAGCACAATAAGCAATACCATGATACCCATGGTTAGAATAATCACCGGTTCTAAAATACCGACGATATAAGCAATCAGGGTCACCTGTTCGCGCTCCAGCTGCACGGATGCGCGTTCTAACATTTCTTCTAACTTACCGCTGTTTTCGCCACTGGCGATAAGCTGCAAGGTCATTGGCGGAAACAATTTACTGTAATCAAGTGCGTTTTTAATGCCGCTACCTTCACGTACCCGGTCCGTTGCCTGCAAAATGGCCTCACGCATTGGCAGGTTGGCGACCACTTTTGCTGAAATTTTCATGGCTTCAATAACCGTCACCCCGCTACCGGTAAGAATACTGAAAGTACGGGTAAACATTGCCGCATTCAACCCACGCACCAGGCGCTGAATAATCGGTAAGTGAAATAAAAACATATGGTATTTCATAACAAAAGCCGGGCGGGTCAATAACACCTGGAAACCGATCACCATTGCAACGACAACAAGCAACATAAACATGCCGTAATCAACTACAAAGTCGCTCATTGCAATCAGACTTAATGTAAGACCGGGTAATTCCTGACCGGTATCTTCAAAAACAGACACTACCTGGGGCACGATGCTTGTCATCATAAAAATAACGATAGCCACTGCGAATAATGATAAAAAGGCGGGATAAATTAATGCCTGCCTTACTTTTCCCTGAATTTCCTGGCGGCTTTCGGTGTAATCGGCCAGCCGTTCCAGTACCGTATCCAGATGTCCCGACTGCTCACCTGCATCAACGGTTGCCCGGTATAACTCTGGGAAAACTTTAGGGTAATCAGCAAGTCCTACGGCCAGTGAATGGCCTTCCAGCACACGAGAACGAATCGCAAAAAGCATACTTTTTATTCGTGGTTTTTCGGTTTGATTAGCAACCGCTGCAAGTGTTTCATCTAAAGGCAGTGCTGCCTGAATCAAGGTGGCCAGCTGCCTGGTTAACAAAGCCAGCTCCGTGGTGCTGATGCCGCGCTGAAACAAACGCGGCGCAGTTGTGTCACTGCTTCTTTTACTTTGTGCTTTTTGATGGCTTTCGGTTATCTCCAGCGTCATCAAACCTTTGTCACGCAACATCTGGCGAACCTGCCGGGCGGTATCCCCTTCGACAACACCTTTATGTTCTTTGCCTTTTGCATCCAGTGCAATGTAATCAAAAGCGGCCATGAAAACTCAATGAATAGTGAATAGTGAATAATGAATAGTAAATAATGAATAATGAATAATGTAAAACTAAAAACGCACAACAAAAACTAATGGTTGCGCCTCACTTGCTTTTCATTATTCATTATTCATTATTCACTATTCATTGCTTTTTAGTCGTCCCGACTAACACGCAACACTTCTTCCAGTGAAGTATTACCGGCAAGTATCATGCGTTTGCCGTCCTGGCTTAAACTGGTCGAGATGGTTCGCGCATAGTCTTCCATTTCCTGCTCACCTTTGCCTTCGTGGATCATATTGTGTAAGTGATGATCTATTGGAATAAACTCATACAGGCCGCTACGACCAGCATAACCCTGGTGATTGCATTTGGCACAACCTTCAGGGCTGTATATCACCGTGTGGTCATTGTCTTCGATACCCAGCCACTCGCGCTCTTTCTCGGTTATTTCATGTGGTTTTTTGCAATGTGGACATAGATTTCTCACCAGTCGCTGCGCCATCACGCCGATTAAACTGGAGGCCAGTAAAAACTGTTCCACACCCATATCACGCAAACGGGTAATCGCACCGATGGCACTATTAGTATGCAAGGTAGACAATACCAGGTGACCGGTCAAACTGGCCTGCACAGCAATCGATGCGGTTTCTAAATCGCGAATTTCGCCAATCATGACCACATCCGGATCCTGTCGCAAAATAGAGCGTAAACCACGGGCAAATGTCATATCGACTTTAGTGTTTACCTGGGTCTGGCCAACACCATCAATGAAATACTCAATCGGATCTTCAACCGTTAGTATATTTCGCGATTTAACATTGAGTATAGTTAAACCGGCATACAGTGTTGTTGTTTTACCTGATCCTGTCGGCCCCGTCACCAGGATAATGCCGTGAGGCTTGTGCAATAAATCAAGAAAACTATCATACACTTTATCCGACATGCCCAGCTGCTCAAGATCCAGGCGTCCTGCCTGCTTATCAAGCAGGCGCATTACCACACGCTCACCATGCCCAGAGGGCAGTGTAGAAACACGTACATCTACGCCACGGCCGGCAACACGCAATGAAATTCGACCATCCTGCGGTAAGCGTTTTTCAGCAATGTCGAGTTTTGCCATAACTTTAATACGCGAGATCACCAGCGGTGCAATATTACCCGGCGGCTGTAAAATTTCACGCAACATGCCATCAACTCGAAAGCGAATGCGCAGACGATTTTCAAATGGTTCGATATGCACATCCGATGCATTCACTTTTATCGCTTCACTTAATAGCGCATTGATTAAACGAATGATAGGCGCATCATCATCCGCTTCCATTAAATCTTCCGGCTCCAGTGTTTCGGCTAACTCATCCAGGTCAAGCTCATCACCAACCCCTTCCATCATCGCCATTGCCTGATCACTTCCCTGCTCGTAGGTCTGCGCCAGCAATGCAGCAAACTGTTCCTCTGTGACCGGGCTTAAGGAAAGTTTTCGACGCGTGATACGACTGACTTCAGCGATCACGATGGGGTCGGGGGAATCACGATGTAATAAATTAATTACATCCTCATCAATTTGCCCGATTAATACACCATGACGTTTGGCAAAAACATAAGGCAATATTTGTGCAGTGAGCGGTGCTGATGCGGCAAACTCATCCGGCAATTTGTTTTCATCAATTGCGGCTGTCACATTGACATCGGTCTCATCGACGGCTGTTGCGTTGGCGGCCGCTTCATTGGCAACCGTTTCATTAACCGCTATGTCACTGGCATTAGAGAAAGCCATCGTCATCATCCCAGTCTGAATAATCATCTATCTCAGAATCAAGTTTTACCTGTGACTTTTTGCCTGTTTGCTTAGACCGGTCAATTTGTTCCATTGGCGGTAATCGTGGAGCAGCGCCTTTCAACAGGCCGTAACTATCATTTTCTTTATCGTATGACTCACTTTCAATACCACGAAGATAGGAGTACTTTTCGTTGGTTACAAATGCGGCATCTCTAGCGTCACGCAGAATGCTGGGACGTAAAAACACCATTAAATTGGCTTTTGTTTTTGTGGTTTTTTGCGAACGGAACAAAAAACCTATTACTGGAATATCTCCAAGCAAAGGTATCTTGCTTTCGCTATCGCTGACTTCATCCTGGATCAAACCACCTAAAACTAATATACCGCCATCATCGACCAGCACGGTGGTTTTAATCGAACGTTTACGCGTGGCAATACCAATTTCTTCAGTGCCCGGAATAACACTGGAGGTTTCCTGTTCAATCACCATCTGAACGGTATCACCTTCATTAATTTGCGGCGTGACCTTCAGGGTCAAACCCACATCCTGACGCTCAATGGTCTGAAAAGGATTACTTGGATTATTACTGCCCGTACCGGTAAAGCTGCCGGTAACAAAAGGAATGTTCTGACCAACGATTAACTCCGCTTCTTCATTATCCAGTGTCGTAATATTTGGCGTAGACAAAATATTCGAATTAACATCATTTTGCAGGGCAGTCAATAAAAGGCCATAACGTGCACCAGAACTCGTGGTTCCACCCAGACCTACTGACAAACCTGGAGGGACTGAGGTTATTGCCGTACCACCTATTATCGATAGCAGTACATCATCGATACCACCAAAATTGCTAATAGCTGCAGGGTTTGCAGCGCCGGTGCCGTCGGCAACCAGTCCAACACCCAGTGACTTATCTTTTGTCAGGGTAATTTCAGCAATAATCGCTTCAATTAAAACCTGCGCTCGACGAATATCCAGCTGACGAACCACTGCTTTTAAATTCTTCACTGTGTTGGTGTCAGCGGTAATAATTAATGCGTTGGTTTCTTCATCGGCCTGGATGATGGCATTCTGACTGATCACGCTACCCGAAGTTACTTTTACAGGTGATTTTTTGCCTCTTACACCGCCGGTACTACCTGTTCTTGCACCCTGCTCTTTTAAGCCGGTTAATATTTTGACCAGGTTTTCCGCCTTGGCGTACTTCAGGTAGATAACGTGCGTATTACCACCACCATCTTCAAGTGGCGTATCCAGGTAACCTATGGTTGCCCGAATTTTTAACCGCGAAGCGCGATTACCCGTCACCAGTATACTGTTGGTACGATCATCCGCCGCCAGTTTTACTTTTTTACTTGCATCTTTTGCCGTTCCGCCAGTATTAAGTGAGTTTAAAATTCTCACCAGCTCAGAAGCGGATGCATGTTTTAGTGGAATAATTTCCAGCTCGTCACTGTCGGGACGATCAACACCACGAATAATACTTAACAGCCGTTTAATGTTTCCAGCATGATCAGTAATGATCAGGGTATTGGTCGGATTGTAAGCAGCCAGGTGCCCCTGCTGAGGAACCAGCGGCCTTAATATCGGCACCAGCTGCGAGGCCGGCACATGATCCAGGCGAATAATTTTTGTGATCAGTTCATCATTCGCATATTTACCTTCTCCAGTCGAAAGCGGCAGCGGACCTTGCTTGGCATTGACCTCGGGCACAATTTTTATTACCGAACCGGTTGGCACGGCGGCATAACCATGCACCTGCAACACAGAAAGAAAAACTTCGTACACCTCTTCTGGCGATAATGTATTAGCTGATATCACGGTAACTTTTGCTTTTACCCGTGGGTCAATAATAAAATTCTTGCCGGTGAATTTTGAAACCGTGCTAATCAAAGCACGAATATCCGCATCTTTCAGATTGAGCGTGATTTCATCGGCAACTGCCGGCATTGAGATAAACAGAGACAGCACTACAGGCAAGAAAAATTTCTGCATAAACCGTTGTTGCTGCATTTGTAATATGATGGTTAATAGTCGAACAAAGACCATGTAAAATTCCTGATAGTTAACTTATTGCAGCGAAATATTAAGTGGGATTTCTGCGCCATTGCGTTTTACCACTATGTTTAAATTTTTTGCTGTACTTAATTTACGTAAAGCCTTGATACCATTTTGCGGCTTATTCAGCTTTATACCATTAATCTGCGTAATTACATCACTGCTTTGTATACCTAACTCAGCGAGCAATTCCCCTTTCTTCTGCGGCTGTAAACGGTAGCCAATTTGCCGGCCTCTTTCCTTGACCACAACAGGCAAGGCATAATCACCGAAAGAAGTCGGGTTTTTTAATATATCACCTCTTATTTCTTTTAATGCCGCAGCGGGTGAACGGGCACGAGCAGAAGATGATCGGCTGTTATTCGACCGGGTAAAACCAGCAACACCACTAACTTTCTGTAGTTTTAAGGTTTCCAGGCGCCCGTTACGTTCAAGCACGACGTATTCAGGATGGATTTCTTTAATTAAAATGCCGCCGGGCATTTTATCACCAACGCTAAATATATCTTCTTTGCCGGACTTACCTTTGGCAATAATGGCACTTGCTCGCGACATCGGCTTAGCCGCCAGCACACCTTTCAGGGTGAGGTTAAGTTTGGTTTCTGGTACCTTAAGCTGTTTTTGAGGAGCTGCTTTATCACTCACCCCAAAAATATTTGCCGTGGTCAATTGATTGAAGCTATTTTGCTGTGTTTGCTTATTGTTCGCCGCACGACTTTGTTGCTGCACGGGCAGGCCGGACTCATCATCTTGCGGGAAAAACAGCCAGGTCACTTCAACCAGCAACCAGGCACAGGCCACAATTAACAACAAACTCACGAAAGCCGCCAGTCGCTGGTTTAATTGCTGTAACACAACAGGGTTGTTTAACTGCGTAATCAGTGCGTTAGCCATTTATTCGAAACATAATCTTAATGAAGTACATGTATCTCGAATTCTAGCAGTGAACAGTGTCTGTTGCAGGCTAATTACATGAATTACCTTAAAGAATTGTCATCCAGAGCGACAAACACAGTTTTTACGGGGTTTCTATTTATTGTCGGTTTTATTTATGGTTTTCTGCAAAAACGATAAATCGCGATTTCACCTAATAGATTAGGCAGCAAATTCATTAACCAGCTGCCATGTTTGTGGCGGTGATCGACAACCAGGCGTTGCAAAATTTGAATATCGTGTTTTTTACATAACACTTCAAAATCATTGAGTGTGCATAAATGTACATTTGGCGTATTAAACCACTGGTTCGGGAGGTTTTTTGTCACCGGCATAACACCTTTTAAACCCAGCTGTAAACGTGCACTCCAATGCGCCATATTGGGAAAGGTAACGATACCTTCGCCGCCGACTCGCAACATTTCTTCAATCAGCAAATCGGGCTGCTCTGTCGCCTGCAGCGTCTGCGTCATAATGACACAATCAAAACTATTGTCCGCAAAGTAGGCTTTTAAGCCGTCATTTAGATCTGCCTGAATGACATTGATGCTTTTCTCAACACAGTTTTCAATATTAAAGGCATTAATTTCCAGTCCATAACCCAGCACGTTTCGTGTATCTCGCAAATACGCCAGCAAAGTACCATCACCACAACCCAGATCCAGCACTTTAGTATCTGCTTTAATCCACTCAGAAATAATCGCCAGGTCTGCGCGCAAACCACCTTCTTCCATAATCGGCGCAGCTTGATAGTCCTGATATGGGCTGCTCACGACAAACCCTCTGCAATATGTTTCATGTGCGAGCCAAATACATTCATATAGTGTGGAATAGGAATTAAAAAAGCATCATGTCCCTGATTAGCTTCTATTTCAATATAACTTACCTTTTTTTCCGCCTGCAACAAGGCTTTCACTATTTCACGTGAACGTTCGGGTGAAAAACGCCAGTCCGAGGTGAATGACACCACCAGGAACTGCGCACTGGTCTGTTTTAACGCTAGCGCCAGATTATCACCATAGTCACCAGCAGGATCAAAATAATCCAGCGTTTTGGTCATTAATAAATAAGTATTGGCATCAAAGCGATCAACAAAAGACCGCCCCTGGTAGCGCAGATAACTCTCGACCTGAAAATCCACGTCAAAACCAAAATTGAGTTTGCCTTCGCGTAATTCACGACCAAATTTATCACGCATGGCATCATCGGATAAATAAGTAATATGACCCAGCATTCGCGCCAGCATTAAACCCCGGCGCGGCACCGTGTTTTTCTCCAGGTAATGGCCTTCACAAAAGTCAGGATCAGACATAATCGACTGGCGTGCAACTTCATTAAACGCAATGTTCTGCGCAGAAAGTTTTGGCGCTGCCGCAATAACAACCGCATGTTTGATTAAATCAGGGTAGTCAATGCACCATTGCAATACCTGCATCCCCCCAAGGCTACCGCCGATAACCGCACACCAGTAATCGATTTTGAGCGATTTCATAAAGCGATACTGGCATAAAGTCCAGTCCTTAACGGTGACGATAGGAAAATCAGGCCCCCAGTATTTACCGGTTTCCGGGTTAATGGTATTAGGTCCACTGGTGCCTTTACAGCCACCCAGGTTATTAATACAAACCACAAAAAAATGATTAGTATCAATCGGCTTGCCCGGACCAATAGCCGATTCCCACCAGCCTGGTTTTTTGTCTTCCATGCTGTGATAACCCGCCACATGCTGATCACCCGATAAAGCATGGCAGATTAAGACGGCATTACTGGCATCCACATTCAATTCGCCATAGGTTTCATAGGCAATATCGTATTCAGCCAGCGTTTTACCGCACTCCAGCGTTAAGCTTTCAGAAAAATGAATAATTTGGCTTTCAACGATTCCAACAGAATCGTCTGCGATGGTTTCAGGCATTTAGCTTATTACACTCTCAATATATATAGTGCAGTGTAATTTGTGCCTGCCCCGGATGCAATCAGTAAAGTGGGAATTAGGGAAAAGCTTTTTGATTCAGCTTTACCTGAGAAATTATCTTCTTTTCCTGTTTCGTGTAATAGTGATATTTCCAGGATGTTGTTCTGCTAAAATTTTCCACAGTTCTAGCGGGCTGGTAAACGGGGTTTGTTTTTCGTCCTCAACACTTTCCACCACACCCACGATTTCATGATGCCCCGGTGAAGATTCCGGTCTTATATCTCGTGGGTACACATGTAAGATAAAACTTTTCATTTATTCCATATATCCCGTTAATCAGGGCAGAACTATTAGCTGAGTTTGATGGCTGTCAGGAATTTTTTTATACTTTCAATAACTGGCACGACTACAATAGCCGTGCCACGTTTTAAGTTGAGATCTGCCGCTTTTGATACTACCTCCGACGCCTGTAAACAAGATCAATGATCGACCACATGAACAGAGCAAGCAGCATCAACGGGTCGAAAACACCGATACCAAACAAACCCGAGCTACTACTATTACTACTATTACTACTTGTTGTAACAGGACTATCCTCTATGGGGGTATCCTCTATGGGAAGTGGAACAGCTACGCCACCTGGATCAACGATCACACCGTTGGCTACACCATCACTATCGCCAATACCACCATCAGTGATTTTTAGTGTCACTGTTTTTCGGTCATTGCTAAAAGCTGCATAAGGGTAAATGAGTTCATAAAACCCGGTATCATTGACCTTGTAATACTTCGGGTCATCCGCGAAAGCCGTTGGGAACGTCAGAGTTACAGTAGCTTCTCCTCCAGTTTCGATACCATTCAACCTGAATGAGATTAAGCCATCCGGGAACACCTGATCAGCGGGTTTACCTAACTGAGCCAGGCTTGAATCATCGTCATCAAGTACCTGTATTTGACTCAGTGTGGCTCCAGCATTATCAGATACATTAATAGTAAGACTGCCTGTGCCTGTAGCAGATGGAGGACTGGCAATTGAAGCATCATAGCGTGAGCTATCTTCACTATCAGGTACACCATCACCATCAGTGTCAACTGCACCTGTGAATACCTGGCCTGATGCCAGAGTCACTGTTACCCCAGGAGGCGGATTAACTTCCAAAGTCGCAGTATAATCGGTTTCCCCACTGGAAAGACTGCTGTGAACTCCAGCAACAAACCAGACATAGATGCCATTATTTGGAATGGCCGGGTAGAGGAAGTTGACTCGTATATCACCACTTGAACCGACAACCGTTTCACTAGCTAGCATTGTATAGCTGTCAAAATCCCTTACCTGCAGCATCAATGAACCGCCATTACCAGTAAAAGTCCCTGTGGTAACAATACTCATCGGAATAAGTGCGCCTGGTGGCACACCACTCACATTGATTTTGCTCGCACCCATGGACCATGCGCCCGCCAACTCTTCAGACAATTCCATTCTTCTGGAACGTGACCTCAAACTAAACTTTGTACTATTAACAATGGCAGTTGCCTGAGACTCAAATGCGCTTGATGGTGGTTCATTCTCTTTAGTAGTAAATGACTCCCCAAATGACACAGACCTTCTGGCAGCATATTCAGCTAAAAGACCGGTTATGCTTGAGCCATAAGTATCGACATCGACACCTGTCCCATAAGTAAAGTAATCAAAACTTTCACAACCATACTCTTCACCAATCTCAGGATTGCAACCTGCAAATACCGGGTCACCTCCGGTGGTGAAATACGATACATAATCCTGCAACATATATTTACCCGCCAGATCACGTACCTGTGATGACAAAACCTTCACCGTAAACTGAGTATCAAATGCCAGGTTATCAGCTGTTGGATAAAACCAGGCCGTCATCGCTGTTTCATCATATTGCACGGTTCCTACTACCAGGTTACCTGAAGCTGAAACAGTAAATGATGCCGTATCTATATGTTGTATAGCTTCACTAAAAGTAACGCTAATCGCCCCCACACTGGCAGACACAGGTTCCGTGCCTGTGGGTGTTGCAGACACCACCCGTGGTGGAACCGTATCCTGTGGAGGCGGAGGAGGTGGTGCTTCGGATGCACTAAAAATCCAGCTGTCGTTTAACCCCAGCGCATTACCCGCAATGTCCTGTATTACCGTGGTAATTGTCGCTGTATAGGCTGCGCTATAGGCAAGCAAAGCATCGGGATCAAATCGGGCAGTGTTAGTGGCCGCATCATAACTTACTGTGCCTGCCACAGCACCATCAGGACCAGCCAGCGTAAAGCTGTTTTGATTTACCGTAGCCGCATTTATTGCTTCACTAAAAGTTACACTGACGGAACCAATATCAATACCCACATCTGTAGCATTGCGTGCAGGAAAGAAAGATACTACGGTTGGTGCTGTTAAGTCCGCCTCTGCACCTGTGGTAAAAATCCAGCTGTAAGGTGAAACCATCTGTGTTCCCAGAGTATCTGTTACAGCAGTTGTTATGATTGCGGTGTACTCTGTGTTGTAAGCAAGGTCATCAACAGGTGTTAAGCTGGCGATGGTAGCGGCATAATCTACCGTACCAGAGATACTTCCACCCGGACCCGTTAAAGTGAAACTTGATGTATCGACGGTACCGCCATCCATTTCTTCACTGAAAGTTGCCTGTATTACAGTATTGATTGCAACATCAGTTGCTGAGCTTTCAGGTTCTGTTGGTGTTATTACTATTGGCGCCAGGATGTCGACACTAAAACTGGTTGGAGTACTCCATAGTGACCATTCATCGTTGTCACCTTTATAACGAACACCCCAGTAATAGTTCACCGAGTCTTCCAGTCCGGCAGTTCCTGGCACCAGATGAGAAACCAGGTCGCTGCTTTCCCCAGAATCATAAACAACCGGCTGTGGTACAAACCACCGATAGATTGTGGCATTAACAGTCCTTGATACCGGGTTAAATTCAAAAGATGCTGGCGTTACAAGATTAACCAGATCGGTATCAGACATATCAATTTCAACACCAGCATTTGGATACACTCCAGAATAAAGATCATTATCATGTGAACTGAAATCCAGTTGATTAAAATTCCACGCTATCCATCCATCCTGGTGCAACTCAACCTGAAAGTGCATAGGGTATGCATTCACATTGCCATCATCAGCGAAGGTAGCTCCATACCACTCAATAATTATCTGGGTGCCACCATTGTATATACGCAGATACCCATTACTCATATCCAGATCATCATTGGCAGCAAAAATGGCATCCATATTGCCAATATGATCACCATCCCAATGTGTTCCATAACCATCAGCCTCAAAACTTGTTTCACCATCCTCCATTAACTCCACAAGCCCATTGGTATTCGCAGAAATTGATGTAATATTTCTTTCAAAAAAAGGAAAGCTGAATGGCAGTTGATAGATAATGTTGCCATCATCACTGGAAATAGCATCTTCCGGTATATCAGGCGACATATTATTGATGTTATTTATACGCCACTGTGATGCAGCATGACTGAGAAGACCCGAATCATCAACAAATGCCGATGCCAGCAATGCAGTGGCTGTATCAATTTGAGCACCATCGGCTGGTGAAATATTAGACGGTGTTTGCAGGCCGGACGAACCGCCATCTGAAGAAAATTTATGGGCATAAATATCAGTCTGATCACCATTACGACTATCTTTCCAGGCAAAAATTGTCCCGCCAGAACCATCACCGACAATAACTGGATTAGCTTGAGTTCCTGCACTGGTAGATATGGCAACAGGTTCTACCCCCCATTGAGGGAGACCATCCACATTGAAATGCTGGCCATAAAGATCCCACTCGAAATTACTGTCAGTAATCACCCATGAGGCAATAAAACCACCGGCGCCATCATTGATAATAGGAACAATATCGTTCACTGACCCATATGGCCTATGTCCGACCAGCAGCCCGTCTAATGTCCATCTCAGGTTACCGTCCGTATCAACTCCCTGTACATAAATGGCACGGTCATTATAGGGATCATAGTTGCTAGACGCCCACCATGAAATCATAGCGCCACCCAGTCCATCGCTAATAAATGGAGAAGTGTTGTAGCCACCATCGGTCAACCATACGGGCGAAGACCATTGAACCACACCATTGGCATTGATCTTTTGTACATAGTAGCCAGATATAGCTGGATCAGCTCGATACCTTGTCAGCAGAATAACTGCACCGCCCTGCCCATCACTAACCATAGCGACATTTTGTTCAGATATATCTGCCTCAGACACAACGGCTGCACCACCAGCCGCCCATTGTTCTACACCACTGGAATTTAAACGTTGTGCATAAACACCTCCGCTGCCCTCAGTCCAGGAGATAATGGCGCCGCCACCACCATCAGATGCAATTGATGGCCTGTAACCTAAAGCAGAAATTAGTTCTGCTCCGCCAGCCCAAAATTCTCCAGCCGCATTTATTCGCTGAGCAAAAACTTTGTTAGTATTATCGCTCCAGGTCACGATAGCACCACCGGCACCATCGCTGGCAACAGAAGGAATATAACCTGGTGTCGCAGCAACAAGAACGCCATCAGCTGCCCATTGAGCATTACCATTGACATCGATATGCTGTGCATACAGGCTATAAGGCTCTGGATCGTTACGCTTGTCAGCCCAGAAGATGATGGCACCACCACTACCATCACCAATAATAATAGGATTGTACTGAGTTTGTGTAGCTGTACTTACGGCAACACCATCTGCTGTCCATTGAACAGCACCTGTGGTATCAACAGCCTGTGCATAAATATCTCTGTATGACGAATTTCTGTAATCAGTCCACGCCATAACTGCTCCTCCCGCACCATCTTCAGCAATAACAACCGAGGCCTGGTCATCTGCGGCAAGTGAGATGGGAGTGTTTATGCTGGTATCAGGTGACCAGGAAAATGCAACAGAAGGCATTACAATAAATGCAAGACTTATTACATGTAGCAAAATATTTCTGAAAGTGCTTTTCATTAGCTTTGCTCCAGCAACATGTCGCTGGAGCAATTGAAGCGCTTTATGAGAAATTATTTTTTTTATCATATTCATGGCAAGTACTTCCTTGGCTTCGTCCGCGTCATCTGATGGAATATCAAAGCTCTCATTAAATGACTCTACACTGCCCAGTTCGAGCCGAGTGTTATTAGGGGCAGACTCGATTGATTCATACCGGAGAACAACCCGCTATGGCTGCACTCCAATATATTTTAAAGCTTTCAATTTATCACCAGGCGCTGTTGGTAAGAATCGCGCCAAACAAGCCTACAGCTACCGCTTTACCCGCATCATTCCAGGTGATAGACGAAATCCAGCCGCCACTTCCTGTATTCTGACGAGCCCAGTTCACACCGTCTGCACTGGTGTAGATATGCCCCTCTGCGCTACTGAGCACATATTGACTACCATCCCATTCCACATTGATCAGATAACCCGAAGAACTCTCTATCTCGTAATGTGATGTCCAGATTAAGCCATCCGGGCTGGTAAGTGTTCTGCCACCCTGACCAGAAGCAACAAATTGATTATTTGCCCAGATAACGTCATCGAGCCGCGAAAATAGATTGGTATTAGCCGTCCAGGTTATGCCATCCGGACTGGTCATAATATTATAACCGGCGTTATAACCACCCACCGCTACGAACAGACTACCATTCCAGGCAACCGCATTAAAACCAACAGTTGAGGTAATGTCATGTGTCGTCCAGTTAATGCCATCGGGGCTGGTCAGCGTTTTTTTATAAGCACCCACAACCACATACTGACTACCATCCCAGACCACACTACCCGCAGAAGTCCCTGCGTCTCTGATGGTCCAGTTCACGCCATCCGGACTGGTGAGAAAATCTGAGCCCACGACCATATACTGACTGCCATTCCAGTTGATGCTTTCCAGCGATAACGAAGTCACTCCGGAATCCTGGCTGGTCCATGTATCACCATCCGGGCTTGTTAGAATCGTACCTGTGCGCCCGACAACGACAAACTGACTACCGTTCCAGACGATATCATTAAGCGATTCAGTGGTCACGCTTGCGAGCGGCATACGCTGCGTCCAGTTCACCACATCAGGACTGCTCAAAATGGTTCCAGACGATCCTCCGGCAACATACTGGCTGCCATTCCATGCAATGGCAGCCAGCCGTTCTGTCGTGTTTGAGACCTGTGTTGTCCAGTTCAGGGCATCGGTACTGCTTGATATTAGTCCAGCCTGACCGATTCCTACATACCGGGAACCGTCCCAGATCAAACTTCCCACCGAACTGGTGGCACCAGTATCTGTCCACGTTACCCCGTCAGGACTAGTGATAACACCGTCAAAACCAGTCGCCACAAACCGTCCGCCATCCCACACTATGCTGCTCAAGTTAGAAACAACATCGGTATACTTCGACCAGGAAATACCATCTGCACTGGTAAGGATGTTCCCCGGATATTCATAAATCACAAACTGGCTACCACCCCAGGTAACATGCCTGAGCCAGCCGCTCGATGTAATAGTTCGACGAGTCCAAGCCACCCCATCGGGACTGGTCAGGATGGTGTTGTATCCTACCGCTACAAAAAGACTGCCATTCCAGGTGATACTATATGTAGCACTATAAATACTTCCCGATGACTGTGCGCTCCAGGTAATACCGTCCGCACTGGTGATAATAGCGCCTTCACCAACTGCGACAAATCTGCTGCCATTCCATGCAATGTCCGACAAATCACTTGCCGTGCCGGCGCTTTGAATCGTCCAGTTTGATCCATCAGAACTGGTCAGGACACTACCGGCCGGACCAACCGCCACAAATTGATTATTTCCCCAAACAAGCGCCTCTATGCTATTACCTTGGGGTTCTGGATTCGCCCATTGCCAGGTGTTTGGCTGTGCACTGGATATCCGGCTAGAAAGTTCTCCTTCCCCTGCCGCACCGGTGGCTGAAACACGGTAATAATGGATTGCACCACTGGATAATCCTGTATGGAGAATCTGGGTACTGGTGCCCGCATCAAGGCTGTTGTCCAATGTCGAGACATTACTTGATGTACTCCAATACACCTTATAGTTGTAAGTTTGGGTTCCTACCGCATCCCAGGAGAGTTCGGTCTGACCGTCACCCGCTATAGCCTGAAAGACCAGGGGTACCGGTATCTCAGGAGTGGCGGACACTACATTAGAACTAGTCTGACCTATAGAATTGATTGCATAAACGCGACAAAAGTACCGCGTGCCATTAGTCAGCCCGGTAAGGGTGTACTGAGTATTGTTACCGATGTCCATGCTATTTTCCGGAGAGAAAACGCCTGTATCAGTCCAATAAACTGCATAGCTATCTGCACCCGTAGCCGCATCCCAGGAAAGCGTAATCTGAGCATCGTCTGCTGTTGCCTGCAAACTCAGTGGAGCAGCAGGAACCTCAGTGGAAGCTGCAACCGGTGTTGCAGACACTTCAGAAGACAGTACACTTTCACCAGATGCATTCGAAGCTGCAACCCGATAATAATAGGTCGTATTATTAGTCAGACTGGTATGGGGAATCTGAGTATTGCTGCCAGCATTAATACTGGCATCAGAGGTACTAACACTACCAGTCGTATTCCAGTAAACCTTATAGCTGGTCGCCCCGCTTGTTGTATTCCATGATAGTGCAACTTCTGTATCACCCGCTGTTGCCTGCACCCCCTGTGGTGCAGCAGGCACACCTGGAACAGGTGCCACCGGTGTTGCGGAAACCTGAGATGACAAAACACTGTCGCCAGTCGCATTCGAAGCGACCACTCGATAATAATAAGTTGTATCGTTGGTTAGATTGGTATGGGGAAACTGGATATTGCTGCCAGTATTAATGCTGGCATCAGTAGTAC
>Ga0164313_10000194_pt1 | contig 44193 bp, 44 predicted proteins | sample GuaBasSedimGuay4_FD_113735 | JGI IMG/M metagenome (GOLD analysis project Ga0164313, IMG submission 113735) | Subseafloor sediment microbial communities from Guaymas Basin, Gulf of California, Mexico - Guay4, Core 4569-4, 0-3 cm | ecosystem: Environmental > Aquatic > Marine > Hydrothermal vents...
AGGTATCATTTACGGTATATGTGGAAGGGGAATATGTTGAGATAAACCTGACTTTGAAAGGTGATAAACTGACCGGTCAGGCATCTTATTCTGAAGGCGCCCTTGACGTTTCTGCTACAAAGCAGTAATAGGTTACTGAAAATTATAAAAAGAAGAAAACCGGTTCGCATTTAATGCAGACCGGTTTTTTTATGTCTTTTATACAAACCAGTGTTTGTTATCATCAATTTATTACCGAGCTGCTTACATATCCCATAAAATATTGTTTACTTCGCAGGGTGCTCTAAATAATTGTAAAATGCTGAGAAGACCTAGAAGAAACCGAAAGTCAGAAGTGATCAGAAATCTCGTTCGCGAAACCCTTCTGACAAAAGAAAATCTAATATTTCCCTTGTTTATAAAAAATGGTTCCGGAGTAAAGGAAGAAGTTTCTTCTATGCCTGGAATTTTCCGCTTTACACCCGATCGTCTGGAAAATGAGATTGCAGAGTGCATGGATTTGGGACTAAAGACCTTTTGTCTTTTCCCTGCCTTTGATGATTCTCAAAAAGATCCGATTGCCTCGGTGAGCGCTGATCCGGGTAATTTTTATTTAAAGACCATAGAGAAGTTGAAAAGTCAATTTCCCGAAATAGTGATTATGACGGATGTGGCAATGGATCCCTATAGTTCGGATGGCCATGATGGGTTGGTGCGTGACGGAGAGATACTCAACGATGAAACACTGGAGATCCTGGGCAATATGACACTGGCACAAGCCAGGGCCGGAGCCGATATTATAGGACCGTCGGACATGATGGACGGCCGGGTGGAATATTTGCGCAATCTGCTTGATGAACACGGGTATAAGCAGGTGTCAATTATGTCTTATACCGCAAAGTATGCCAGCGCTTTTTACGGACCGTTCAGGGATGCACTTGATTCTGCACCAAAAAATGGCGATAAGAAAACTTATCAGATGGATCCGGCCAACAGAAGAGAGGCTTTGATTGAGGCGGAGCTTGATGCCTGGGAAGGGGCTGATATGTTGATGGTAAAACCGGCTCTTGCCTATTTGGATGTAATACTGGAACTTTCAAGCAATTTTGATCTGCCTATAGCTGCATATAACGTAAGTGGGGAATATGCTATGATAAAAGCAGCCGGCCTCAATGGGTGGCTTGATACACAGGAAGCCATGCTGGAGAGTTTGGTGAGTATTCGGCGTGCCGGAGCCCGGATAATACTGACTTATTTCGCTAAAGAATTTGCTTTGTTGGAAAAATAAAATACAATTAACCTACACGCGTTAATATAAGAGAATCAAATTCGTCAAATGCATTTTAAAATACATACATATTTTATTTCAGTTTTTTTATTTATGACGATCTCTCATGTGCTAATAGCCCAGGTAGAAGAGGACACGGTTGGAAGAGGGAAAAGCTTCAGCTTGATCAGGGAGTCACCGGTGACAATTGATTTGGAAAAGGAGGACGAGGAAGCCGAAAAGGACAAAAAGAAAGAAAAGAAAAAGCGGAAGAAAAAGATTTTTTACGGAATTAAAACCAAGAAGACCTTTATTCGAAGTGGAAAGGGTGACCGCGAGGTATTGGAAGTGTTTTATTATCCAAAAGAACCGTTACTTCCGGATCCATTTGTCCAGGAGATTTACTGGTTTGATTATGAGAAGAAAAAAATTCGGAAAAGTCGGGATTTTGATCCGAAAAAGGGCGTGGTTTTGCATGGACCATATAAAAAGATTGTTGGCGAGCAGATTATGGAAGAAGGTATATTTTATATAGGGGCCAAACATGGGAGATGGACACGTTATAGTAACAAAGACGTACTGATGGATAAAAGGAAATATTTCAAGGGCTGGCCGAAGGAGTCGCTTGTACGTTTTTATGATGTGAAACGAGAAAAGTTAAAAGAGGTGATACCCATCGTTAACGGCGTGAAGGAAGGCACATATTACTATTTTCACGAAAACGGGAAAGTGGGTATAAAAGGTAAGTATAGCGAAGATGTGAAAGTAGGGTCATGGACGGAGTATTATAATTTCAGGCGCCGCAGGAAGAAGGAAATTCAGTACCGGCCGGATTTGTATGATGAGCAATACCAAGCACACATTAGTCGCGAGTGGAACCGCCGCGGCCAAATTGTGTATGAGAATACCGTACGGTGATTTAAAAACTCACACATACTCCATTTCAAATACCGCTGTCATATGGGCTTTGATAAGGCTTTCCACTTCTTCGTGTGGTACTTGACGGCCTAGTTCTTTGCGAAGTGATGTGACCGACTTATCGTGGATGCCGCAGGGGATGATATTATCGTAATAGCTGAGGTTAGGATCCAGGTTAAATGCAAAGCCGTGCATGGTGACCCATCTGCTGGTGCGCACCCCGATGGCGCAAATTTTCCGGGGGTTTTTGATTTGCCGGTGATCGAGCCAAACACCGGTCAATCCTTTTATTCTCCCACCCTCAATGCCAAAATCACTCAATGTCAGAATTATGGCCTCTTCCAGAAATCGTAAATATTTGTGGATGTCATTCGTGAAATTGTCTAGATCAACGATAGGATAACCTACAATCTGACCTGGTCCGTGATAGGTGATGTCGCCTCCACGATCGATGGGTATGAATGATGCGCCATGTTTCTTTAACCCATCTTCATCGAGCAGCATATTGTCAGGATCGCCGCTCTTTCCAAGGGTGTACACATGTGGATGCTCACAAAACAACAGATAGTTTTCCGTTTCCATCCGATCTTCAGGTGGTAGCTCCCTGTTTATGAGTTTTATTTTGATTATACTCTCGAAAAGCTCCTTCTGTAGTGTCCAAGCATCCTTGTAATTGATCAGGCCGAGTTGTTTGAAATGTACTTTTTTGTTTTTCCCTTCCATTAACTAGTATTCTATACCATTTCACGGCAATTTAGTGGAATTTTAAAATTGATTTGTAATTTGACGTAATGGATATTTATGTTCGTTTCAAGAGAAATGATTATCTTGGTAGAAGAATAAATTATAAACACATGAAACCGACATGACCAAAATAGTCATTAGACTCACAGGGAAATGATTATTTTGATCATCAAAGGTTCCGTCTGACATTTGAAAAATTAATTTTAAACAGATGAAATCAATACAGATTATTTTAGTATCCCTATTGTTTGTGTTGCTGATGGCTTCCTGTCAGTCGACGACAAAAAAAGCAAATATCACAGAAGAGGCACAAAAACCTGAAACTGTAGAATGGATTTCAATGTTTAACGGAAATAACCTGGATGGTTGGACTTCACGAGGCGGTGCTGTATGGACTGTAGAAGATGGCCTAATGGTGGGACGCACCGAAAAGGGTCAGGGTCATATATATGCTGGTCCGGCTCTCACCGATCTGGAAGTGAAAGGAATGTTTCGCATCACCGATCAGGGTGGAGGAGCGAATAGCGGATTATATTTTCGTGCCAATCCGCCTGAGGACAATCCGGATGGATATCCCATGGGATATGAGGCACAGATCTGTCACAGCCAGGATGCCTTTACCGGATGGCTTTGGAAACCCGGAAGCCCAACCGGCAAGGCGAGTGAAATGATCACTAAAGATGGCGATTGGTTCTCCATGCGAGTGAAGGCTGTTGGATCACATATCCAGATCTGGGTCAATGATCAGTTAGTGATGACATACGACGATGATGAATTCAGAAAGGGTCATTTTGCACTTCAGTGTCATAATCCGGGAATGACCATTGAAGCGAAGGATCTGTACTATCGGAATTTGGCAGGTCAAAAGTAAACCTTATTAGTTCTGGCTTGTAATATATGATTCGAGCAATTTAAAATGACCGTGGGGCTCTAACCTTACTTTTGTCATATTTGCAGGTACCAAAACCGAATCGCCCATATTTACTTCTAGAGTGCCGCCATCATAATGCATGGTCAGCCTGCCTTCCATACAGACATAAATCACAAATGTATCCAATTGACCATGATCCCTGATAATCGCTTCAGTACAATGCAGTTTGTTTGTAGTGAAGTATGGGCATTCAACCAGAGTTACCGTCTTGTTAACCGTATCATGGTATCTGGTTTTATATTGCTCATGCCATGTAAAATCAAATGCATCCAGTGCCTGCTCCGTGTGCAATTCTCTGGAATTTCCATTGTCATCTACCCGGTCAAAATCATAGATCCGGTAAGTGATATCTGACGATTGCTGGATCTCAGCCAGCAGACAACCTTTGCCAATACTATGTACCCTGCCGGCAGGAATAAAAAATACATCGTCCTTTTTTGCGTCTACAAAATTGAGGACTTTAAGCAATAAATTTTCTTCAAAATAGCGGATGTATTGTTTTTTGTCAAGTGGACGGTTGAATCCAACATTGATCTTTGCATCCGGGTCTGCCTGGAATACGTACCACATCTCCGTTTTGCCAAATGACTCGTGTCTTTCGGCCGCTAGTTTATCATCGGGGTGTACCTGTATGGAGAGGTCATCGTTGGCATCAATAAATTTAACCAGTAAAGGGAAAGTTTCCCCATACTTTTCAAAAACCCGTTTACCTACCAGATCTCCATGGTATTCATTGAGCAGGGAAGCAAGGTCCCGGCCATCGAGTGCCCCCCCCTGTACAACTGATAAGTTACCTTGTACACCGGATATCTCCCAGGTCTCACCACAGTTAGGTAAAGGGAAAAAATCTTTTCCCAGGACGGTTTTTATTTTTTGTCCTCCCCAAATCTTATCTTTGAATATGGTTTTGAATTTTAGCGGATACAGTCTGGTCATGATCGGTTTTTTTATAAAGGTTTAAGCAAGATATATCATGAGCAAAAATAAGGACTTAGGTCAAGAAGGCGAACAATTGGCGGCAGAATATTTAAAGGAGCAGGGATATGCACTCCTGGCGCGCAATTATAGGGTAGGCCGTAGAGAGATAGACATTATAGCGTCTAAAGAAAACGTGTTGGCTTTTGTGGAGGTAAAAACACGCGTTAACACACGGTACGGCATGCCGGAAGAGGCTGTAGATGATAGAAAAGCCGAAATGATCATGTATGTGGCTGAACAATATCTGTCAAAACACAATTGGCCCGGACGAATACGGTTTGATATCATTGCTATTATAAAGAATAGGAATTTAGAGATAGAGCATTTCAAGGATGCTTTTTAATCCATCTTCCCAAAAACTTCGGTGAGCAAGATTAATCATTATGGCTCTACAACGAATTTAGCGGATATTAGATTAATGCGATAATGCGATAATGAGTGTATGCGATAATAATAAAAATAAGAGATTTTGTAGAATAAAACATTTAGTGGTATGTAGACGATGGTAATAGGAAGTCTGAAAGCCGTCACCTTGTCTTTAAGGGATTCCAGGAGTTTAAAACCACCATAACTTTATTGCCAGAATAGTAACGGCAATGATAAGTATGGTTTTTACAACTTTATCATCTTTTTTTACAGACCATCTGCTGGTAAACCACGCGCCTGTTGAATTGCCAATAGCAAGTACGATTCCATATAGCCAGTTGACCTGCCCTTCTATGATAAAAAGTCCGAGTGCCGCAGTCGTATAAACTAAGATCACAAACACTTTTATGCTATTGGTCTTGACGAGGGAGAAGTGGTGAATGGCCTGAAGGGCACCTATGATCAGGAAGCCCACTCCTGCCTGAATAAATCCACCGTAGATACCGATAAAGAAAAATACGATTCCGCTCAACCATTTTCTTTTAACTGAGATAAGTTCTGATTCAGTGTCTGATCCTCCCCCTTTTTTAAATATGGTTAGCAATACGATCATAAACATTATCACGGCCAGGATTTTGTTGAACAAGTCACCACGAATTTCAATGGCGATCTTGGCGCCGATGATAGCACCTAAAAATGCGCTGATACCCAGTATCAGGCTGTATCGAAAATCGCTGATCCCTTTGCTTTTAAATCCCGCTACGGCAAATATGTTTTGGGAAAAAATAGCTACGCGGTTTGTGGCATTGGCTACCGATGGGGGTAGCCCGAGGAATATCAGTATGGGAAGGCTAAGAAGTGAGCCGCCCCCCGCTATGGTGTTGAAAAAACCGGCTACAAGACCGACGGCTAAAATAATCAGAGCGTGCGCAATATCCATAAGAGTGATCTTCTCAACTATCGGTCAAATATACTTTAGAATATATGATTAAGTGCTATAATGAGTTAATGCTATAATGTTACAATATTTTTACTTTATATTCAGCAAAATTTTGATGTATGCAAACGCTTTGTGTTTTTTGTGGTTCGAGTGCAGGCAATGATCCGCTTTATATTGAAAAGGCCCGGGAGCTTGGGTATAGTATAGCTGGTGCAGGTCTTGAATTGGTGTATGGAGGTGGCAGTATTGGACTGATGGGTGAATTGGCCGATGCCATAATTGAGAGAGGAGGAAGGGTAACAGGTGTTATCCCCAGATTCCTTTATGATAGAGAGTTGGGTCATGAAGGTGTTACGGAGCTTATCGTAGTGGATTCCATGCATGAACGAAAAATGAAAATGGCGGAGCTTACAGATGGTTTTCTCGCTATGCCCGGAGGTATCGGAACCATAGAAGAATTGTTTGAGGTTTTCACCTGGTTGCAGTTGTCACTGATAAGGAAGCCGGTGGCTCTTTTCAATTTAAACCGCTATTTTGATTCACTTTTGACCTTTCTCGATCATATGGTTGCAGAGGGATTTCTAATTGAGGAGATGCGCAACCGATTAATTACCGGAACGGATGCAGAAGTTATACTGAAGAGTATGCAAACGAATTCAACCCAATGAATCATGAAATAACCTGACCACTTATTTTTCTTTCTGTTTTTTGACTTTTTTTAATTGCGCCACTCAAAACCACTGTCACTGGGACATGGCAGAAATTTGTCATATTTTTCTCCTCTGCTCAGATCCAGGTTTCTGAGTTTGAAAACGATAGATATTTCATGTGAACCTCCGGTGTCGGGGCCTATGTGTGAAATGGTAAAGTCATAGCTGTAATTGACTTCCAGGTAATTGAGATTGAGCCCGACGATGAAAATAATTGCATCCTGACTAAATTTCTCATACTCTGTTTCAATCAGGGGTATGCCTCTGTACCACAAGCCAACCAATACGGGGTCGAACACGATATTTGCACCGAGATCCAGTTGATGGAATTCTCCTTGCCTGGTATAGACAAAGGAAGGAGATATACTACTGAGTTTAGAACTTGATAGAATATTATGTGAGATTGGTATCCGTCCACCGGCATGAACGGACATACGCATGGGCACTTTGCTAATTTCTCCAAGCAACGAATGATTGGGTTCGTTAATATGATATCCTGAAAAACCAGCCCAGAAGTTTTTGTTATAGATTACAACACCTGAAGAAAAATCAAAATAGCTTCTGTTCCCAAGTGTTCCTATAGCATCGTCAGATGTGGGGCCATTGAATAGAATTTGATCTCCAAATATCATTTTGTCATAGTCAATGGTACGATTACCATAACCGAAAGCCAGCCCCGGTGAAAGGATCCATTTTTTGCTGAGCCGGATCTTGGCAGCGTAAAACCCTGTCAGTGTTGTATTTCTCAGGTTGGCTGATCCTTCCTTATCTGTAAGGGCCATCAAACCAAAACCACTATGGTATTTGTCGATATATATGTCGGCTGAAACGGCGTAAGTAGTAAAGGCTTGTGGCAATTTAGTCCATTGGACACGGCTGTTTAGCATAACCCTGGGGTGTTGTGAGGCACCTGTAAGACCAGGGTTCAGATAGAGGGGTGAAGCGTAATACTGTGTAAAGTGCGGATCCTGGGCAGATGCTTGTACTGCACAAAGAAATATCAGAAATATGAATATAGGCTTTTTCATATTATAGTATCTTTTATCTTATCAGTGTTATATCACCAAATCTAGTCTCTTCGCCACCATCAGACATTTTAAAACTTATTTTATATACATAAACATCCTGAGGGCATATTTTCCCTTTGTAGTAGCCGTCCCAGCCCTGGTTGGTATTTTCGGTTCTATAGATTAGTTCACCCCAACGGTTGTAGATGTGCATGGAATACTGCAGAACACCCTCGGTGATCGGATAGAATATATCATTTCTGCCATCTGAATTGACGTAACCACCGTTTGGCCCTTCCAGATTTGGTGTAAAGACATTTGGGATCCTAATTCGCGTATCATTAGTTACCTGGATAACCTTTTTTTGAATGGTAGTATCGGTACAGCCATTTTCTGATATTGCGATCAGGGTTATATCATACCTTCCGGTATCTCTGTAAATGTGGGAAGGTTCAAATTCGTTTGAATATCCGCCGTCACCAAAATCCCAAAGGTAGTTTTCACCTCTTTCACTGAAGTTTGTAGTATAGACCGGATCATTGGGAATGGTAACCTGTGTCGGCCGAACTTCGAAAACTGCTATGGGTGACGGATGTACCACTATGATACTTTCTTTTATAATACTGCCTGTTAATTCGTCCTGGTTTGTAACCTCTAAACGAACACTATAGGTGCCGGGCTCATAGTAGGTATAGGTTGGATTAATGGCGTGTGATGTACTTTGATTGTTGCCGAAATGCCATGAGAAACTCGATAGATCTTCGTTGGCATATTTTGTCAGGTTCGTGAATTGTACCGTTAGAGGTGTACATCCTCCAACTGGATCATAACTGAAGTCGGGTTGTGGTCCCCGGGGCACGATGGTTACCGAAACGGAATCTGACTTTATACAATACCGGTCTTCGATTTGTAAACGAATTGTATAGGTGCCGGATAGTTGGTATTCGTGTTGCGCCGGATTTTTTTCATTCGTAGTAAAGCCATCATCAAAATCCCAGATATACTTTCCATTCGTTTCTCTGCTGGAATTGATTATAGATACAGTTGTGTTTGGATAAGTTTGTATTGATGGATCTGCAATGAAATCGGGTTGGAGGTCTGTAAGAGCCGGTACTTTCAGATTTGTGGTACTTTGGTCACTTGCACAAAGGGCGAAGTTGACCGTACGCAATTCAAATCTCATATCCAGATCCGTGTCGAATGCACCTGGCCGGTTGATAGTATAAATAAAGCTATCATCGAGAGTATCACTAACATTTACTATCATGCCTTCGTAGATCGCCCAGTCGTACATGGCCATACCTTTTTGTTTTGCCTCAACTTTTAGTTGCATCACATCACAGTTTAGGGCCAGTGTATCGATTGTAAAATCGCTTACCGGCACAGGATTTGCTCTGATTTTTAGGGTAGAATCAGCAATACAAATACCCGTTTTCGTTGCGGTAAGATTTACTTTAAAGATTTCACCTGCAATGCCATCAGCGGTGAAATGATAGGTTAGATGTGTGCTGTCGGCCGGTTTTATCAAAACATCTTTTACAATAGTATCAGATTGATAAATGGTCCATGTATAGTGGTCTGGCATCAGTGATCTGGTTGAATCATCAATCTGGAAAGTTACATCAAGAGGAGCACAGTTGTTGTTGAATGGATCGTAGTCGGTGTAGCTGAATCCAGGCACAATAGACGGCCAAACTTCTACGGAGTCAGAGTCGCTTAGTGTAATACACCCATGGTTTGAAATAGCTTTCATTTGAAAATAATAATTTTTTGGATTCCGGCCGTTGTTAAAAAGGGTAATAGGTAGTGCCGGTGTGCCGCCATTGGAGTACAGAGTATCGGCGTAGCCGGAGGTGTCAGTTACATACCATGTGTAATTATCCACCATAACTGGTTGCAGAGGGATGGCTTCATTGAGCAGGTTGACATCCAGGGGGCTGCACCCATGAAGGATGTCCTTGTCAAGGATGGCTACAGGCATTTCATATACTTCAACTTCTTTAGATACCATATCCCAGCATCCGTTTTGATTGTTGGTTATACGCAGGGCCACTTCGTATGTGCCGGGGACATAAAAATGGTTTACTGTATCTGGTATGGTGTTGTTAAATGTCTTATCCGCATTAAATGTGGTGCCATCATAATTGAAATCCCATTCCCATTTGTTTATCGTGTTACTATTGATGGATATCAGACCTGATCTGTCAAGCAGGGCCAGACTATCGACTGCACAAGCATTTATATTGTCAAAATCTGCTACCGGATTGTTGTAAACAACAACATTCACCTCATCACTGGTATAACAATCTGTCAGTTTATCTTTTGTATAAAGCAATATTCTATAGATACCCGGATTGGAAAAAGTGCGGGTAAATGGCCCTAATTGTACGGATGACCAGCCTGCAGTTGGTTGCTTTTCCATGATAGTGCCAGTTTCATCATAAAATTCCCATTTCCATTCTGTATTGGCTGTAGAGCCGATCGAAACATCACTGAATGTGACATTAAATACATCGGTTGAACCAATTGTTTTACAAAATCTTGTTTCGGTTGAACCAACTTGTGCAATCGAAGTTGGAAATACCTGGATAACTTTTTCAATTATAGCATTACAATTACCAACAGTGTTATTGTCACCGGCAATTAATCGTATAAATTTGGTGCCACCGTGGTCGTAAATAAGTGTGGGCTCTGCTGCGTATTTTATAGCCAGAAGTGGATGACTATCATCAGGGCCATCATAGAATTCCCAGGTATAGCCGACAGCAGCATTTCCATCTGCTGTAGTAAGATTTTCAAAAAAGACCAGATCATCTATACAAAATACGGTTTGTACAGGACTGGACACATCGTTCTTGTGGGTTGTGAAATCCGGATCAGGTGTATCTACGATCACGATAGAAGCAGGTTGGGTGATTGGAGCATTACCTGGCGGATTACATTGATTCCAGTTGTTAAGTGTTACCTGAAAAAATGCACCAACAGGTAGAGGATTGCCCGGATTGGAAGGATCATCAGCAGGTATATGAATGTTTTGGCTCATATCTCCCGGATTCATAACTCCATTTACCGGTCCCGCAACTGGAGGAGCGCCGAGGCTTGGAATATTTGCCACAGGAATGGTTCCTCCATCATAAGTCCACTGAACCCATCTGGGAGGATCGTTTTGTCTGGTTGGCCTTGGAAAGCAATTCCATTCACTTATATCTTCAAACGATATATTAGCACTAAAACCCTGGCAAACGCGTACCAAACCGGGATTGACAGCAATACCACGCCAGTCGGTATCCCATACCGAAACGGATAGTTCAATCCGTGCATCATCAACAAGAGTACAAGGATTGGTAACTTCAATTAGAATATCATAACCGCAATCTGTTTGATTTGCAGGATAAGTATGTGTGAAATCAGGAGTATAAATAGGATCGATAAACCCTCCGTCTGTAGGATCGTCACTTCCAAGATAAGTGTCCACTGTTCCATCTCCCCAGTCTACCGTATAAACAGCATCAGCCGTAGAGTTTGAATATAGGTTGACAATTTCCAGATCAAAGGGAGCACATCCTTGCAGCATATTACCACGGATAGCATGACCAGATACAATAGGTGAGGTACACTGGGCGTACATGGCCTGTATTCCTATAATTGTAAATGCTAAAAATGTGACAACCGATTTCATATAAATTTCTGTGTTAAAAAACTGTTGATCTCAAAGCAAAACTATAGTTGAATTCCTTTTATCATCAATTGAATTTACAAACAATTGTCAACGGACGTATATTTCTGTTAAACAGTGGAGGTAGCCATCAGGTAGAAATGGATGGGGCTTTTTAGATGATTCTTGTTTTATAGTTCATAATTGTAAAATGGAGAAACTTGTAAACAAAAGTATGTTTCTATAATAATCGGTACTTCCTGATCAGGAGTAAAACTATCTGTTATGCCTGGATTATATTAATTGGATATTAAATAGTATTTATTTTAGTTGTATGATATTATTATTAACTTTTTTTGAAACCTTACATGAGATAATAAATGAGACTTTTGTTACAATAATCAATCAAAACCATAATAATACATTTAACCTGATATACACATTCATTTATGGTAATTGCAAGACTACAAAGGCCTGAAAAGGCAACAAAAATGGGTTTTAGTAAAGGGAAGAATAAAAATATTAAACTTTAGGTTAATATAATAACAAATAATTTTAGTTATACGCCATAAGAATAATTGATTTAATGCAATTTTATATAAGAAAGGTTTTATAATTGAGTCAATTTTCGAGATGATAATTTGTAAATATTGACCCCGACATGATCTACTGAAGACTGAGGACTGGTGACTGCTTTGACCTGCCTGCTTCTTTATTCAGAATTGTTCTTCAGTTGTGCCAGATGTCTAAAAATATCTTATGCATTTGTCGAATGATCTCTTTTTTACTCCGTGTATTTAAGTGGTCATTTCTTGAGTTGAAAAAAACAATAAATTGATCATATTCTTTTCTTGTCAAACCGTATCGATCCATAAATACAGTGCGGACAGAATCGGATGTGATGGTTTTATCAAACACTTTATTGAGTTGTTCTTCCTGATATACCTTCATAACTTTTCGCTTCTCCCGGGCTTCTTTTGAAAAATATGAAAGGGGGCCGTAGTCAATACTTCCGATTGGCACATCCACATCGGGTTTGACAGGTGGTGGAGTAATAATTATAGGAATGCGTTTGGGGCGATTCAGGTATGCAGCTATATATTCTGAATGAATGGTGATTTCAGGAAGCATAAAGGTTTTGGTTTGCATTGTTATGACAACCGATATAGATTCATCTTCAAATTCTGATAGATATAGCTGGTGTGAAATGAAACTGATGTGACTCAGAATTATTGTATCATCCTCATAAGTATTCAGATGAAAAAATCCCCGCTCATTGGTGACTATTCCTGCATGGCGTTTTTTTGAAAAAATGTGTACATTTTGTAATGCCGCACCCTCGTTACTCATAACCAATCCACGCACTTCTTTCGTCAGGGCTGGCTTGATTTGCCCCAAAAGCGACTCATTTTTAGCTATCAGCATAACTAAAAATAGGGTGAAAAGATGTATAAAGCGTAAAGGCATCATATATTTAGGGCCCGTCCATAATGTCCGTTATCTGCGTTACGCTTACTCTCAAAATGGTCATTTACTAAATGTAAAATCACATTTTTCGAACTGCGCAAGCCCTTGTCCGCCGTACTTCGTACCTCGTACTAAGGAAGGCGAGGCTTGATAATGAACATTCTGATCCAGACCCTGACTTTATTGACAGGCAATTTAGCTTATATTAAGCTTGTAAAGCTCGCAAATGCAAGACTAAATGCAATGATGCCTTTGTTAAAAAACCTTAAAAACTATTGTTTATCCTTTGCTTTTTCAATAATCTGTTCAACAACTTCGGGATCCAGAAGTGTGCTTATATCTCCAAAATTGTCAGTTTCTCCCATGGAGATCTTTCGCAGAATCCGGCGCATAATTTTGCCGGATCTCGTTTTTGGAAGTCCGGGAACTATCAATACCTTATCAGGTTTTGCAATCGGCCCAATAATCTTGTTGACGGTAACACGAATTTCTTTTATGAGGTTTTCTTCTGATCGGTCAGACATATCGCAAATACAAAAGGCGTAAATACCTTCTCCCTTGATTTTATGTGGATAACTCACTACAGCAGATTCAATTACTTTCGGGTGCTCATTAATGGCGTTTTCTATTTCCGCCGTACCAAGTCTGTGGCCGGATACATTAATTACATCATCGACACGTCCAAGTATTCTGTAATAACCGTCTTCGTCCCGCCTTACTCCGTCACCGGTAAAATAATACCCTTTAAAGCGTTCGAAATATGTGCTTTTACAACGGGCATGATCACCATAGGTGGTGCGTAGCATACCTGGCCATGGGAATTTTATACACAGATTTCCGATCTGGCAATTACCTTTCAATTCATTGCCATCATCATCTAGTATGATAGGTTGAATTCCCGGTAGTGGTAAAGTTGCATAGGCCGGTTTGGTTGGTGTGACACCAGCGATCGGTGAAATCATAATGCCACCTGTTTCGGTTTGCCACCATGTATCTACGATCGGGCATGTACCTTTACCCACATGGTCATGGTACCAGTGCCAGGCTTCTTCGTTGATTGGTTCTCCTACAGTACCCAAAACCTTAAGCGAGGAGAGATCGTATGGCTCTATTGGTTCAAGCCCAAATGCTTCGAGTGCCCGAATTGCAGTTGGTGCAGTATAAAACTGGTTTACTTTATATTTGTCCACGATTTCCCAAAAACGTCCTGCATGTGGGTAAGTGGGTATGCCTTCAAACATCAGGGTAGTGGCACCGGCAAGCAAAGGGCCATAAACAATGTATGAGTGTCCTGTGACCCATCCGACATCAGCAGTACACCAATAAACATCACCCTGGTTGTATTGGAATACATTGCAGAAAGTATAATGTGAATACACCATGTATCCACCGGTAGTATGAACTACTCCTTTGGGTTTTCCGGTTGAGCCTGAAGTATACAGAATGAAAAGCAGGTCTTCAGAATCCATTTCAACAGCCTTATGTTCCATTGAGGTGCTATCTACAGCATCGTGCCACCATATATCTAATCCGGGTTTCATTTTTACAGGTGTACCGGTGCGCTTGAGTACTATAACCCTTTCAACTGATTTACAAGTTTGGAGTGCCTCATCAACAACTTCTTTTACAGGGATTGTTTTGGCCCCCCTGAAGTTGCCATCAGATGTGAGAATCATTTTGGCGCTACAATCATTGATACGGTCTGCGAGTGAAGTAGCAGAGAAACCGGCGAAAACTACCGAGTGGACCGCTCCGATACGAGCACAGGCAAGCATTGCAATGGCAGCTTCCGGCACCATGGGCATATAAATAATAACCCTATCACCCTTGGAAACACCCTGATTCTCTAGAACATTGGCGAATTGACTAACTTTTTCAAAAAGTTGTTTGTAAGTAAGTGTTATACTTGGTTCATCCGGATTGTTTGGCTCCCAGATAATTGCTACCTGATCACCCCGTGTCATTAAATGTCGTTCAAAGATATTTTCTGTGATGTTTAACTTGGCATTTACAAACCACTTGATATCGGGAGTTTCAAATTCCCACTCCACAATTTTGTCCCATCTTTTTCTCCAATAAAAACCTTCCGCTATTTGAGTCCAAAAGTTTTCATGATTCAAAATACTTTTTTGGTACTCGTGAATATATCCTCCAAGAGTATGAATTTTTGTTGCCATAATATTATTTTATTCAGTTAGTGATTAGAAATACATTATTTAAGCCGCTTTTTGTACTCTTTCATTTTTAAAGAAACAGAAATATAGGAATTTTAATTAAAAGTCATGAACTGTTATGTGATTTCTGTGACATAAGGGGAGAAAAAGAAGTTGGTAGTCAGCATTCGGCAGTAAAAGAAGTAGGCAGTCAGCAGTTATCAGTAAGCAGTCAACAGTAGGTAGTCAAAGGAAGAAGGCAAAAGAAATATCTTCTTTGTTCTATGGAGTTACGAAGGTTGTTTTAGGCCACTAAAAAGGAAAAAACTCAGTTAAAATGGCGAGCAAGGCCCCTATGATTCCTATGAGGATTTTTTTTCTGTTGTAATGGTGATCAGGGCTGGATTCGAAGAAAATGGTCGTAGAAATATGCAGAAAATTTCCGCTTACCAGAGCCATAATAATGAGGAAAGATTCGCTACCTAAAAAATTGGATTGCCCCAGAAAATTTCCTGCCCATAATCCGAATGGTGAAGCAAGGCTAAATATGAGTAAAAGCGCCAACAATAGTTGCTTTTTTTGAATGGACCATTGCATGATTGACATCAATACGGCGGAAGCTGGTATTTTGTGAATGATAATGCCAAATAGAAGGCCACCGGAATGGTGCAACGCATGGGTTGTATCTTCAGAACCGGGTTGAGCAAGTATGCTTCCATCCATTATCGCATGAATTGTAAGGCCGATCATAAGCAAAAGAGGAGACAGCTTTGTAGGTCCTTCCCGGCTGATGTGTGTATGTCCGTGTTCAACTCCCGAGGTAAGAAAGTCAATAAAAATTTGCAAAAAGAAACCAAGTAACACAAACAATCCCATTTTCACAGGGTATGCGGTTTTTGAAAATATTTCCGGAAGCAAATGGACGATGGTAATTGAAAATATATAGGCACCTGCAAATACAAGAAAATATCCGCTATGGTATTTGAATTGTTTTTTAGCCATTATGACCATAACGCCTGGAATGAAGGCGGCAAAAAACAATAACAAGACAAATGTGATGTTCATTCAACTAACTATTAACGAGGAATATCATGCGATCAGAATGTTCGGCAACATAGGGATTGAGGTTGTAATCTCCAAATATTTGCTCTGTGTATAATCCGGCAGTTTTAAAAAATGACATGAAATCTAATAACTGGATAGCTTTTACACGTTCAACAAATACGAAGGATTTTCCCTTGTCTTCAAAAGTAATTTTTTTAAGAATGAAGCCATCCGTTACATTTCTTGAAATATGAAATGCGATACCATCTATAGTTTTGGTCTCTTCAGGGATTATATTTTTAATTACTTTATCCGTGTTAAGAAAATCCAAAAGAAGTTTTCCATCCGGCTTTAAGTTGCCGGCCATGGATTGAATGGCCTGTGCATGTTCGGCATCAGTTTTGAAATAGCCAAAACTTGTAAATAAATTAAATACGTAATCGAATTTTTTTTTCTCCCAAACCTGCCGCATATCATGAACAAAAAATTTGAGCCTGTCGTTCTCAAATTGCCTTGCGTGATGTATGCTTTGTGGAGAAAGATCAAGTCCTGTCACCTCAAATCCGAGTTTGTTTAGGTAGATAGCGTGCCTTCCTTTGCCACAAGCCAAATCCAGGATTGCGTCAGAAGCTGTTAGATTTAAATACTTCTCTAAATTATCAATAAATTTTTCCGCCTCCTGATAATCCCTGTGTTTATACAGGATATGATAGTAATGCGAATCGAACCAATCACTAAACCATTCCTTATTCTTCTGCATGTATTTTTTTTATGAAATCTTTAATTCCAGGGCTGGCATAGGTATCCAGTTGTCCGGTTTCATTTTCGTAAATCAGGTAAGCATCTATTTTCGGATTATTTTTCAATACTTCCAGGCTCTTTTTTACGCCCATCACCATAAATGCAGTGGCATAAGCATCAGCGGTCATACAATCGTTTGCGAATATTGAAGCACTGAGAAGAGAGTGCTGAACAGGATATCCTGTGCCAGGATCGATAGTATGACCATATTTTTTACCCTCATGTACATAATAGTTACGATAGTTGCCTGAGGTAGCAATAGCACGGTTGGTAATATCTACAACAGCAAGAATCTTTTGTTCATAGACTTCTACTCCCGGATCTTCAATGGCCGTTCGCCATGGTATATTGCCATCTTTAGTGCCTTTACATAACAATTCGCCCCCAATTTCCACGAGCTGGTGCTGAATGCCTTTTGACTCCAGAAAAACTGCTACAACATCAACTGCATAACCTTTGGCTATTGCGCTAAAATCAAGCTTCATTCCCGGGAAGTCCTTGCAGACTTTTTGCTTGTTAAAATGTATTTTATCAAAACCTATAAGTGGCCTCAGTTTATCGATTAAAAGGCTGTCGGGTGAGTTGCTTTTATCGGGCCCAAAACCCCAGGCGTTAACCAGAGGACCAACGGTAGGGTCAAATGCCCCGTCGGTTTTATTATACACTATCTTGCTGGTATTAAGAACCGGATAAAAATATTTTGATTGGAATGTAAAGCAGGAATCTCCATCATTAAACCTGGATATTTCTGAGCCTGGAATATATGTTGACAATGATTGATTCCAAACCTGTAAAAGTGAATCGACAGATATTTTTAAGTTTGTTCCTTTGGGATGATAATATTTTACATTATATCGTATCTGCCCCATGGTTGTTCCACTGAAATGTACCAATTGGCCCCTTTCTGTAAAGGTTGTGCTGCATTGGGTGATAGCGATCAGAAATTGAAATATTAAAAAGTATAGCGGAATTGTCTTGACAGAAACCATGGGAAAATCTTTTTTTGAGTGCAATTTAAAGCTAATTTGTGAATTATAGAGTCTAATGATTATTTTAGTGTTGTGAAGCTGAGTAGCCATGAAGGAATTAACAATGAAAACAATGTGTCAAAATATATATTAGAACAACTTAAAAAAAATTCCATCCAATATACCAACTTTCCAATATTCCTCTCAAAAGTTGTTCTGCCAATTATTTTTACATTAATATTAGCAAATAAAAGTGATTTATAAATAAGAAACGAATGCGGGAAGATTATTTACGTGCGGATAAAGAAAGTTTGAGTCCGGCTGACAAGGAAATAGAAAAAGCCCTTCGGCCAATGGTTTTTGACGATTTTACAGGTCAGGAAAAGGTTGTGGGTAATATTAAAGTTTTTGTAGAAGCGGCAAAACGGCGAAATGAACCGCTGGACCATGTTCTTTTACATGGGCCTCCTGGGCTTGGAAAGACTACATTATCATATATCATAGCCAATGAAATGGATGCCAACCTGCGCATTTCATCAGGCCCTGTATTGGATAAACCAGGCGATCTTGCAGGATTGCTCACGAATCTCGAGTTCGGTGATGTCTTATTTATCGATGAAATACACAGACTTAATCCCATCGTTGAAGAATATTTGTATTCGGCCATGGAAGATTACCGTATAGATATTATGCTTGATTCGGGCCCAAGTGCCCGTTCTGTCCAGATCAGCCTGAATCCTTTTACCTTGATAGGTGCAACAACCCGTTCAGGATTGCTTACGGCACCTTTGCGCGCACGGTTTGGCATTAATGCCAGACTGGGTTATTACGATGCTGCCCTGTTGAAAAAGATTGTCCTCCGTTCTGCTTCCATTCTCGGCTGTCCTACCGATGTGGATGCAGCTGTTGAAATAGCCGGAAGAAGCAGGGGAACACCACGGATTGCTAATACTCTGCTTCGCAGGACTCGTGATTTTGCTGATATTAAAGGCGATGGAGTGGTGAAAAAGGAGATTGCTGAAATGGCACTGAAAGCCTTGGAGGTTGATGATCATGGTCTTGATGAGATGGACAACCGTATTTTGCGTACAATAATAGAAAAGTTCAACGGCGGTCCCGTTGGTATATCTACCATAGCTACTGCCTGTGGAGAGGAGGCCGAAACAATAGAGGAAGTTTATGAACCTTATTTAATTCAGGAAGGCTATATTATGCGGACTGCCCGGGGACGGGAAACTACCAGGCTTGCTTATAAACACCTGAATATTGTACCTCCGGGCAGAACCGGAACATTGTTTGATTGATTGTGGCTTTTGTAGAAACAGATTTACATAGTAAAAGTCTTTTTATCAAAGAGCAGGCACTGGAGCTTGGTTTTGATTATTGTGGCATTTCCCATGCAGAAAAATTGGAGGCAGAATCCTATCGTTTGCAAACCTGGCTGAATAAAGGTTTTCATGGGGAGATGTCTTACCTGGAAAATCATTTTGAAAAGCGTCTTGATCCTTCCAAACTAGTTTCTGGTGCCAAATCCATAATTTCTCTTCTTTACAATTACTATCCGCCTGAAAAACAGGGCGAGGGTGATAATTATAAAATTGCTAAATATGCTTATGGCAGAGATTATCATAAAGTGATCAAAAAGCGATTGTTGAAAATGTTATCAATTCTCCGGGAGGCCTTTGGTCCGTTGGAGGGGAGAGCTTTTGTAGATTCAGCTCCTGTAATGGAACGGCAATGGGCAGCGCGGAGTGGTTTGGGTTGGCTTGGAAAAAACGGTTTGCTGATTAACCGGGAGTTGGGCAGCTTTTTTTTTATTGCAGAGTTGATTATTGATACAGAATTGGAATACGATGGGCCGGTGAAAGATTATTGTGGCAATTGTACTGCTTGTTTAGATGCTTGCCCAACCCATGCGCTGACAGAACCGGGTGTGCTCGATGCCTCAAAATGTATTTCTTATCTGACAATTGAGTTGAAATCTGAGATTCCGGAATCTTTTAAGGGACAATATGACCAATGGATATTCGGTTGTGATATTTGTCAGGATGTTTGTCCATGGAACAAGTTTGCACATTCGCATTCAGAACCTGAATTTGTTCCGAGAACAAAACTACTGGGATGGAAAAAAGATAATTGGGAAGGAATGACAGAAGAAGATTTTGACCAACTAGCTGAAGGTACAGCAATGAAGAGGACAAAATATGATGGGATAAAAAGAAATATTAATTTTTTATCCACGAATTAGCACAAATATATAGTTGAATTTTCTTTACCAATTGTCTGTTGACCTCTGAGTCCTCCAACGAGTGACATTGGAGGAATAGTGCGGATTGCCTTACTGAAGATTGTTTATTGCCGGCTGCAAATCTTATTTATCCTTAAATCCTAAGAATCCTAATTGGAGCCTTTCTATAAAGTCCGGGTCTGGATCAGAATGCTCGAGTTCAAGGCTTGTGAAGTCTTTAAAATCAGGATTTTATCTTTGTAAATGACTGTTTTAAAGACGAGCGTAACGCAGAAATCGGACATTATTGACAGACCCTAATTCAGACAGTGGAGGCTAAGATTAGTACTGAACCCTCACAAAACAACGATTGAGCAAAGGTTGATATTGCCGGCCATATTGTGTATAACACCAATTTTTAAGTTCCTTAATTTCTTTAGGCATCAATACTTTTAATGCCTTTCTTAATTCTTTCTCAAAAAGCTGTGCATCAAAACTTACTTTTGCAAGGATCTTCTTGGCGTATTCCAACATATTTTAAATAAATTTTATGGTTGAAAAATTAAAGTATTGAAATATAATGATTTTTTTGTATTTAACCAACAATTCTCAATATAAAATTGCTTATCATCTAAAAGCATTCTTAAATTTGTAATCTTAATACGTTGTTTAATTGCAGGTGCTTTATCATAATATCCCGATGAGAATAAACTCATATATTTTATTAACGATTATTTTTGGATTTAGTGTCAAAATCCAGGCTCAAAATATAAAAATAATTTTGGGGCCGGATCAGATTGCAATGAATCAGTATTTCAGCATCACCCTTGAAGTACAAAATGAGAGGCTTAAAGGTTATGACAATTTTCCTGAGATCAATGGGTTTAAAAAGATAGGTACTTCATCTTCATCTTCTACCAATATCATAAATGGAAAGTATTCTTTTACTCAGAGTATTATCCAGAATTATGCAGCGCTTGCAGAGGGGGCTTATCGTTTGCAGCCTTTTAGTATGACTGTAAACGGAAAGAAAATACAGTCACCCGGGAAAACCATAAGGGTTGGCCCGACAAAACAACAGCAGCCAGGGCAAGATCCGTTTGCTTATGATCCGTTTGAGGATTTCTTTGGCAGGAGAAAGCAGCAGGAATTTGTAGAAGTAAGGGATGATGCTTTTTTGGCGTTAACCATCGATAAAGATGATGTTTATGTAGGAGAGAGCTTTGTGGTTACATTGGGTTTTTACGTAGCCGCAACAAATCGTGCGGATTTGTCTTTTTATGAAACAGGGCAGCAATTGGCCGATATTAAGAAGAAGATCATTCCTTCTAATTGTTGGGAGGAAGATTTCAATATTCAGCGGCTCAATCGTGAAGATGTGGTTATTAACAACAGACGATATGGGCGGTACAGGATTTTTCAAGCAGCTTTTTATCCATTTAGTTCGGGTGAGATCAGTTTCCCAAAAATTTCTTTAAAGATGATCAAATATAAAGTTGCCAAGAACCCAACTTTTTTTGGAAGCAATCGGAAAGAAGATTTTAAGGTTTTTCATTCAAAATTGAAAACGGTGAAGGTTAAAGAGTTGCCCCCACATCCGCTTCGGGATAAAGTGCCTGTTGGCAGGTACAGAATGAAAGAGGTGATTCCTTCCGATCAATTAAAAACAGGCCAGAGTTTCAATTATAAGTTTACAGTTGTAGGTGAAGGGAATATTTCAGCTGTCGACAAGCCAACAGTTGCAAAAGACGGTGTATTTGATTTTTATCCCCCTAATATCTTGCAGAATATTACCAGGAGCAACAATCGGGTACAGGGGTCTAAAACATTTACATACTATGCTATTCCCAATGAACCTGGCACGTATAAACTGGGCGATTATGTTTCATTGATTTATTTTGATCCGCTGGAAAACAAATATGATACTTTAAAATCAAAGAGCACAATTTCGATAGAGGGTGAAAGCAAGAGGAATAATGTTATCACTTCAAATGATTTGGGGTCTTTCTATGATGTTATTGAAATGGAGAGTAACCAACTCACAGGATATCAGCGTGATGATCTCATAAAACTTTTAGCAAACATTTTCCTTTTGATCATGTTAGGCCTCACAATCTTTTTTATCTTTAGAAAATAATGGGAAACTCAATTGGAAACAGATTCAGGATCACCACTTTTGGTGAATCACACGGTCCTGCAATTGGTGTCGTGATCGACGGATGTCCGGCCGGCCTGGAAATAAAAATGGATTTTTTGCAACAGGAACTGGACAGAAGAAAACCCGGGCAATCAATCATTACAACACAACGAAAAGAAAGTGATATACCGGAGATTATTTCTGGTGTTTTTAACGGAAAATCGACAGGAACCCCTATTGCTATCTTAATCCACAACAGCGATCAAAAGAGTGGTGACTATTCGCATCTTGCCGGCAAGTACCGGCCTTCACATGCCGATTATACATATCAGGTTAAGTATGGGATTCGTGATCACCGGGGTGGAGGGCGCAGTTCAGCCCGCGAGACTGCAGCCAGGGTGGCCGCCGGTGCTGTGGCGAAGATGTTTTTAAAGAGAATGCAGGTTCAGATACAGGCATGGGTGTCACAAGTAGGGCCTTTAACACTTGACAAACCTTACAAGCAATTGAATCTCGATGCTGTGGAAGATAATATCGTTAGGTGTCCGGATGAAAAAGTTGCTGAAAAAATGATCCGCTTAATTGATGATACCCGTAAGAAGCGTGATACGATTGGAGGGGTGGTCAGTTGTGTCATCAAAGGGGTTGCGCCCGGATTAGGTGAGCCGGTCTTTGATAAGTTGCATGCCGACCTGGGCAAAGCTATGCTGAGCATCAATGCTGTGAAAGGTTTTGAATATGGTTCAGGTTTTGCTGGAGTTGAGCTAAATGGTTCGGAGCACAATGATCTGTTTGAGAAAAGGGGAGGACGTGTACGGACCAAAACCAACTTTTCGGGAGGCATTCAGGGGGGCATTTCAAATGGTGAAGATATCTATTTTAGAACTGCATTTAAACCGGTAGCAACCATCATGCAGGATCAGGAAAGTCTTGACGAAGCGGGTAATGTATGTGTGGTATCCGGTAAAGGACGTCATGACCCATGTGTGGTGCCCAGGGCTGTCCCAATTGTTGAAGCCATGGCCGCCATTGTATTGGTCGATCATTATTTGTTGAATATGGAAACTAAGCTGTAGGTCTGTCCGTAATGCCCGCTATCTGCGTTGCGCTTGCCATCAAAATGGTCATTTACTAAATGTAAATTCACATTTTTTGGTCTTCGCAAGCCTTGATAGCGAACATTCTGAATCAGACCCTGACTTTCTAGATGAGGATTTATTTACTATAAAAGCTGAAGCAATTAAGGAAATTTAAAAAAATGAAAACCTATAATCCCCCCCTTTGGAGGGGTGACGGGGTGGGTTATTATAAAATTTATTCATTTTTTTAAATTTCAATGACTTTATCCAAAAGACATATTTTAATAATGTGATAATATAAAAATGTAATAAGTGAAAAAACTACCGCTGCACGTAAAAATAATGTTAGGTCTGGGCCTGGGCCTGGTGTTTGGATTAATTTCCATTTTCTCCGGAATGCCATCTTATATTACAGTTTATTATATCAAACCTTTTGGAGTCATCTTTGTCAACGGCCTGAAAATGATTGCCATGCCCCTGATACTCGCCAGCCTTATCGTGGGTGTCGCCAATTTGGGGGATGTTTCCAAATTGTCACGAATGGGAGGTAAAACCATTTTGATTTACATTATTACTACCATTATTGCTACTACCATTGGTCTTGGCGTAGTCAATCTGATTAAACCGGGAAGAATCATTACGGAAGAAACTCGCAAAGAGTTAATGGAGCTTTTTCAGAAAGATGTGGAGCAGAAAACAAAAGTGGCCAGGGAGTTTAAAGAAAAAGGGCCACTGGAACCATTGGTAAACATTGTGCCGGAAAACCTCGGTGAAGCTGCCTCTTCCAATAAAAATATGCTCCAAATCGTATTTTTTGCCATTATTTTTGGTGTCGCTTTGCTCCAGATACCTGAGAAAAAACGGCATCCGGTATTAGCATTTTTTGACGGATTGAACGAAGTGGTTCTTAAGATCATTCATTATATCATGATGTATGCACCCTTTGGAGTGTTTGCCCTGATCGCCACCTTAATTGTTGAAATTGCCGGAGATAATCCCGGGAAGGCCATGGAAATACTTGGAGCACTTGCCTTATATGGCGCTACGGTAATACTTGGATTGGCAATAATGATTCTTGGGGTTTATCCCACAATCATGAAATTATTTTCAAAAGTAAAGTATAAAGTCTTTTTTAAAGCTATCCGCGAAGCTCAATTGCTTGGATTCAGCACCAGCAGTAGTTCGGCTACCTTGCCGATCACCATGGAATGTGTTGAGAAAAACTTAGGTGTATCAGAGGAGGTGAGCAGTTTTGTCTTACCTCTGGGGGCTACCATCAATATGGATGGGACCAGCCTTTACCAAAGTGTTGCAGCTGTTTTTATTGCTCACGCAATGGGGATAGAGTTGTCACTTGGCGGCCAGTTAACCATAGTGCTCACTGCTGTATTAGCTTCTATCGGAGCAGCCGGTGTTCCCGGTGCCGGTATGGTTATGCTCGTGATAGTACTCGAAGCTGCCGGAATTCCTGCTGCCGGTTTGGCCTTGATCATTGCTCCAGACAGGCCTCTCGATATGTTACGTACAATAGTGAATATCACAGGTGATGCAACCGTAGCAACAACAATTGCAAGTATGGAAGGGGAGACATTGAAAGTCGGGGAGTGATATTGACACCAGATAAGCTTATGTAGTTTTAATAGTTTTTTGAAATTATAAATCCGTTTCTTATAATTTTTTAAATCAAATTTTAGTAAAGGCATAAATTTTCCCTATATTTATACTTACTGGTATAATACTAAGTAGTATAATATGAAACAATCACCTTTTGTTTACGGCTCTACAGTGAGCAAAAAGTCTTTTACCAACAGGGGGAAAGATATTGAAAAACTCTATAACAACCTGACACAAGGTATTAATACAATGATTGTATCACCGAGAAGATGGGGAAAATCCTCTTTGGTTGAAAAAGTTCTATACGAGATTGAAAATAATGAGAAAAATATTAAAACAGTTGTTATTGATCTTTTTTCCATCGCCGGTGAAGAAGAGTTTCTTGAAGTATTTGCAAGTGAAATTATAAAAGCCTCGTCTTCCAAAGCGGAAGAATGGTTACAGGCTGGAAAAGATTTTTTTAAGCGATTAATACCAAAAATAAATATTGGAATTGATCCGGTTAATGATTTTAGTTTAAGTTTTGATTGGGAAGAACTTGTCAGGCACAAAGATGAAATATTAAACCTTCCCGAAATGGTAGCGGTAAAAAAAAACATCAGGTTTATCATTGCACTGGATGAATTTCAGAACCTGGCTACTTATAAACAGTATAATACACTTGAGAAAAACATGAGAGCTGTCTGGCAAAGGCACAAGCACGTTGCATATTGCTTGTATGGGAGCAAGCGATCAATGATGACGGATATTTTCAATAACCCCTCTAAACCTTTTTACCGGTTTGGCGACATGATGCTTTTGACAAAGATAGATACGGAACACTGGGTAAAGTTTATTGCCAGGGGATTTCGCGAAACAGGTAAGATTATTTCTGATGAAATGGCTTTAAAAATTTCATTGATTATGAAAAATCATTCTTGGTATGTTCAACAGTTTGCTCATTATACATGGCAAAAAACAGAAATCAAAGTAGGGAAGAAAGAGATTATGTCAGCACTTTTTGAACTGATTCATGCCAATTCGCCGTTTTTTGAAAAGGAAATCGAAACCACTAGTTACACCCAAATTAATCTGTTAAAAGCCATCGTACAAGGTGAAAAACACTTAACCAGCACAAGGGTTATGCAACTTTATAAACTTGGAACGCCAAACAATGTGAGTAAAAATAAAGCTGTATTAATCAACAGGGATATTATTAATTTTAGTAGAAATTATTATGAATTTCTCGATCCCGTTTTTGAATTGTGGTTTCTAAAACGTTTTTATAAAAAAGAATATGTTTTTCATTTTTGATATTAGTAAATTAGTAAAAACAAACATAACCATGGCAACAACCATCGCAAGAATGGAGGGGAAGACACCAGGGGAACGAATAAAACCAGAGGAACTATGAAAATTTTTCAGATATCCTTATTGATTTTGGTATTATTCCCCCTTATCGGGGCACACGCTCAACATATATTTTCTGAGCAAAAAATGGAATATAAAAAGCCATTTAATGCGCATGACCTTCACAGGTGTTTTGATGTTGGAGAAGAGGAATTTGTAATGCTGATGGAGGGTAAAAAGCATATTTTTACTTTGGGCCGCTATGATAAGTATCTTTTTAGCAAGTGGGAGAAAAAACTGGAATTTTTAGATAAGGAAAGTGTACCACAGATTTTTCTAAAAGGCGACTCTGCTATAATTATCAATTATACATATAGTAAAAAAGAAAAAAAAGCCAGCCTACGTACCCAAATATTTGATACTAAGAACGGTGAGGAACTATTTGCACAGATGTTTGACCCGGCAATCGATCTCGATCCGGCATTTGTGCCGGTGCTTTCGTTGTCAGAGGACAAATCCATGTTATTGTTGTATCACTATGCCACCTCCCATGAGGGCGAACCCCGCACCACACTTACCCTTTTTAGAATCGGAAATTCTACACCTCTAAAAGATGTATATGTTAACCCTGATATGTTTTCTTCTTCAGTAACTACAGAGGTGCATATCAATAATCAGGGAGATATTTTGTTGGCAGTGGCTGATCCGGTGAGCTTCAAAGCAAACGTGTTTTTTTGGGGTTTTGAAAATACACACCCTATAATATTAGAATCAAATTATTTTTTCGAACGTCCGCCTGATAAAATTGGAAAAATTGAAATACAACAAACGGGTTCCCATGAATATTTCCTGGCTTTTTCTGCATTGATAGAAAAGGAGTTGATCGGCTTCACCGCCATGCTGGCAGATTTGGAAACTAATAATATTTCAAATTCTAAAACGGTCAATTTTCACCAACAGGAAATTTCCGACCTATATAGCGATTACATCACTACCTCAGATAAGCAAAAGAAGAAGCAATTAAAAATACCTTCAAATCTTGAAGATTTCACTCTGTTGACTAGTTATTCCATTTCATCGGGAGATGTCATACTCATTTTTGAAAAACTGGAAACCCCGGTGTTGTATCAGCAATCCTTATCCGGGATCAATCTTGAATGGTATCCGGAAATAAAAGAGGATAAATACTATCTGGGGGAGGATATAGCCTTGATATGCATTAGCCCTGAAGGCATTATAAGATGGAAAAAAGTGATCCAGAAAATTCAATACAGTAAAGAAAATGCTTTGTCATTATCTTATTTGGTTCAAATGAAGGACAATATCATGCAAATGCTGATTTGGGATAGCGTGAAAAATGGCAAATTTTTTCTGTTGGGTATAAATACATTGGACGGAAACGAACAGGAAAAAATAGAGCTGATTGCGAACAAATCGTATGATTATACAAAAAATTATTCCTGTTTTATCGATGAAAATTTCATCCTGCTGTGCGGAATATCACCTGGAAATTCACAAAACAGAAAAATTTTGTTGATTGAAATGGACAGGTAAAGATAATTCATGAATTATCTCTACGGACGGAGGATGAAATAAAGCAATATCGCAAACACCGCAGAAAAATGTATATTGGACAAGTTTCAAAATAAATACCGTATTGCGTCAAACAGGTGGCAATATTGGGATTATTTATTGCCCGGTAGTTATTATATTACTATTTGTATTGCCGGCAAAGAGGAATTATTGGGACATATTGAGAATGGAAAAATGATTTTGTCGGAATATGGCGAAATTGTGAAATCTGAATTTCTGAGATTACCTGATTATCATCAGAGGGTATCTTTAGAAGAATGGGTGATAATGCCAAATCACGTGCATTGTATTATTTGGTTGGATGATTATTGTGATGGTGAAAATGAAGGTGAGGTTGTTGTAGAGATAATTCATGAATTATCTCTACGGGCGGAGGATGAAATAAAGCAATATCGCAAACACCGCAGAAAAATGTTGATCCCAAAAATATTGGGTAAATTTCAAATGCAGACATCAAAACGAATGAATATTTTAGGGAACACGCCGGGCAAGACTAATTGGCAGCCCAATTATTACGACCATGTTATACGGGGTGACGATGATTACGCGAGAATCCGCGAATACATTATTGACAATCCTTCCAATTGGAAAGATGACAAATTCAATAATTTCAAAGATCAATAAAACCTATGGTTTCGTAGCACATACTATACGTGGTTTGTCGTTGAGGTCATTGTATATAGCTACATTTTCATATTCGAAACTGGTGAGAAGATCTGCTGTTTGATCGGCGAACTGTTGGTTAATTTCAAAATAGAGGTGTCCGCCCTGGCGCAAACTGTCCAGTGATTTTTCTGCGATATGCCGATAAAATATCAGGGGGTCTTCATCGGGAACAAACAAAGCGGTATGCGGTTCGTAATCTATAACTTGTTTGTGCAGGGCATTTTTTTCGCTTTCTCTTACATACGGAGGATTGCTTACGATTACGTCGTATATGCCTGGTAAGCCCTGTTTGCTAAGTATGTCAAAATTGAAATTATTTACCCGGGCATTGAGTGAATCGGCATTGATCATAGCGGTTTTGATAGCTCTGGAGTCTATATCGAGCGCCCAAACCTGTGACCGGGGTAATTCAAGGGCCAAAGTAACAGCAATACAGCCGCTACCTGTTCCAATATCCAGAATTTCTAATTGGTGTAAATGCTGATGATCTCCAACGATCTTAAAAACAAGTTCTTCCGTTTCCTGTCTAGGAATGAGGACTGTAGGATTTACCTGAAAACTCCTGTCGTAAAAATATGCTTTCCTCAGTACGTACTGAACCGGTTCATTTTTTAATAATCTGTAGAGGATCTTTTCCAGTTGTGCCTCTTTTTCTTTTGGAATGAACATACTTTTACCCGACAGGATGTCCTTCATTTGAATGGAAATGACTTCTTCCAAAACTATCAATGCTACCCGCCGGGCTTCCTGAATGTTGTGGAGTCCTCTCAGTTTCAGGTGAAGTTCATTGTAAAAGCTCTTTAGTCTTATTGTCGGCATACCCAGATGGATTTATACATCAATTTTGGTAAAAGTATAAAATAATATGGTTTACAACGCTAATTCGTCGGTCTTCTGACTCCCGTCATCTGTTTTTTTAATAACTTCCACTAAATTCATGGTAGAATCATTTATTTTTATGTCATGAATGACGAATTGTATATGCGCCGTGCTCTGGATTTGGCTGTTTTGGGCCGGGGCAGGGTGAGCCCTAATCCCATGGTTGGTTGTGTGATTGTACATAATGACCGGGTGATAGGAGAAGGTTGGCATCAGAAGTACGGAGGACCTCATGCTGAGGTTCATGCTGTAAGCAGTGTTAAGGACAAGAAATTACTCCGTGAAAGTACGGTTTTTGTTACACTGGAGCCCTGTGCACATCATGGGAAAACACCACCTTGCGCAAGTTTACTGGCTGACCATCAGGTGAAATGCGTTGTGATTTGCAATAGAGATCCTAATCCACTCGTTGCAGGTAAAGGCATAGCTATTCTTGAACAAGCAGGAATAAAAGTTGAGGAAGGATTGTTTGAGGAAGAAGGGGCAGAGCTAAATCGTAGATTTTTTACATTTTATACAAAAAAGAGACCTTACATTATTTTGAAATGGGCAGAGACAGCAGATGGATTTATTGCCCGTGAAAATTACGATTCAAAATGGATCTCCAATGCTTTATCAAGAAAATTGGTTCATAAGTGGCGCTCGGAGGAAGACGCTATACTTGTGGGTAAACAGACAGCTAAGGTGGATGATCCTGCATTGAATGTTCGTGACTGGAGTGGAAAAAATCCATTAAGACTGGTCATCGACCGGCATTTGGAATTGCCGCCAACACATAAATTGTTTAGTGATGGAGAACCTACAGTTTGCTATAATCTTGAAAAAACAGATAATGCAGGGGCGGTTCATTATAGCCAATGTCGGGAGGAAAAGTTTTTCGGTGATATAATGGAAGATCTTTACCGCAAAAAAATTCAATCAGTTATAGTTGAGGGGGGTGCCCAAATCTTAAATATTTTGTTTGAAACAGAACTTTGGGATGAAGTGCGACGGTTTAGGTCTGAAAAAACTTTTGGCAGGGGAATATCGGCTCCGGACTTACGTAATGCGGAATTGATCAGTAGATCTGATTTTACCGGAGATGAGTTATCGATATTTAAAAACCAAAAGACTTCCCGCAGATAATCGCAGAATGTGAATAATCATTAACTATTACCAGCTATGTTTATAGTACTAACAGAGGTCAAAAATGGCTGAAGATCTGAAAATTACAGGCGGATTGGATCGGGCAGAAAAATATAAAGAATTGATGCCTCAGATTACGGCTCTGGTAAACGGAGAAACGAATCTTATTGCCAATCTGGCCAATATTGCTGCTGCATTAAGAGAGACATTCGATTTTTTATGGGTAGGATTTTACCTTGTAAGGGATGATCAACTGGTATTGGGTCCGTTTCAGGGCCCGGTAGCATGTACCAGGATCAAGTTTGGAGTGGGAGTTTGCGGTACGGCATGGAAAGAGAATCGTGCTATTATCGTTGCGGATGTAGAAGCCTTTCCTGGTCATATCGCATGCAGTTCGCAATCCAGGTCCGAGATTGTGTTACCCGCGTTCTCAGATGGCCTTGTATTTTTAGTGCTGGACATTGACAGCTCTCAACCGGGATATTTTGATGATATAGATTTGCTGTATTTACAACAGATCATTGATTTAATCGAAAAGGTGTACTAAAATAGTTTACGTTTCAGGGGCATAGTCATACACCTGGGTCCGCCCAGACCACGGGAAAGTTCGGAGGAATTGATTTCGAGAACTTCCACACCGGCATGTCGCAGTGCCCGATTGGTAAATTTATTACGATTATAGGAAATGACACGTCTCGGGCTTATTGCAAAAACATTTGCGCCATCGTACCATTGTTCCCTGAGAGAATAATCGGGGTTGCCGGCTCCGGTTTGAATTACTTCCAGATGGGGAATCTCATGTTTTAATACTGATAAAATGGATTCATTGATACATTCTATATGCAACCTGACCTCCCCGTCTTCAGTCGTATTATCTTTTCGATATACACAGGTTTGCAAAATGGCGTCCATGGCATCCGGGTAGGTGACCACCAGATTCTCATCAATGATTGTAAACACAGTATCGAGATGCATAAAATTTCTCTTGGTTGGCAGATCTACCCGGTATATGCGTTCCACATCACCCTCTTTCAATACTTCTCTGGCAACTGCTTCTACAGCTTGTTCTTCTGTGCGTTCGGAGCAACCAATGGCGAGAGCCTTTTTTGACAAAACGATCACATCGCCGCCTTCTATTTTGGGCAATGTATCTGAATGGTTTTTTGGAGGAAATACCCGGACATATGAATTCTTGAAAAGCGGGTGGTTTTCAAAGATCAGCCTTAGCACATCTGACTCGTGCTGTCTTCCGGAATATTTCATATTGCTGTTGATTACCCCGGTTTGGACTACAGCAGCGGGATCACGCATGAAATACAGGTTGGGACTGGGAGGGATAATATATTCATAATCGTTTAGCTTGTCAAGTTCAGGACAAGTGAATTTCTTTTTAAGTTCCTTGACTTTGATGCCTGCGATTAGCATAGTGGTGGCTTCAGAGGTGGAAAATCGCTCTAAGATTTCATTTACACGCAGTGTCAGGCCTGAGGGATTGAATACTGCTGAAAAAACTCTTTTTCTTATTACAGGATCGACTAACACTTCCATAAGCAATTCGTGCAAGCGTAATACCTGGGCGCCGGTAGATGTGCGAATAAGTTGGGTGAATTCGTCATGCTCTTGTTGCATCACCTCCAGGTAGGGCACATCCTCAAAAAGTAGTTTACTTGTATTATAGGGAGTTAGTCGTTCGATCTCATGCCCCGGACGGTGTGTCAGGACGGCCTCAAGGGTGCCGAATTCCGAAAATAATTGTAAATCCATATTCGAAAAATTTATTTACATAACACGCTAAAGAGACGCACGATCGTGCGTCTCTACGCATTTCATCAATCATTCTTAAACTGCCCCAGGAGCCATTCATGTACTTTGTCACTAAATTCGGGGTAAACCCAATGCCTGCTGTCATGTGAAATCAGCATGGTCTTGGGAGCGCTAATCTGGTTGTAAGCAGCAAATATGGAAGTTGGTGGACAAACATTGTCATTATAGCCCCAGCAATAAATGCCGGGCACATTTATGTCGCGTGCAAAGTTGACCACATCATAATATCCGGAAGTTTCTATTTTTTCTTTTGTATTTGTAAAGTCATCTTTAAATAAGTGAGGCCAACCTCCCGTTCGGCCATGAAGATATCCCGTCAGATCACAAAGTGCCGGATAATATGAAGCCAAATATTTGATTCTATGGTCAAGTGAAGCTGTGACAATAGAAAGTGCGCCTCCCTGGCTTCCGCCAAATACGGCAATATTTTCGCCGTCAAATTCCGGTAGAGTAAAAATATAATCCACAGCACGTACACAGGCGAGATAGACACGCTTATAATAATAGCGGTCTTTATCATCCATATTACTCTCCCAGTAGCGGAAAATAGGCCCGTCCATCATGTTTTTGTACACTTCTTTAGCCATATCGACAGGTACGCCATGAATGCCTATTTGCAACGTGATAAAGCCTTTTGCAGCTAAATCTGTAATGCCATAATAAGGCCGTGCGCCGGCTCCAGGAACCTGCAGGAGTGCCGGATAGTTGCCTTCTTCCTTTGGAACACATAAAATGCCATATACTCTTCCGCTTATGTTAGCAATATTTACATGGTAAACATTTACTTTTTCTGTACAGCGTTCCGGCATCAATGTAACTTTTGCCTGAACGGGTACTTTTTTCAGATCTTCCAGGTTTTTTTTCCAGAAATCGTTAAAGTCATCCGGCAATATGGCTGTGGGCTCAATGTTTTCCGGATCAAATGCCGCGGTTGTGAAATTGCTGTATTCCCGGTCATCCACTTTAGTTTTTATACGGCATCTGAGAAAACCAGGGGTTTTCATTGTACCACCTTTTATTGTTCCAGTGCCATCTTTTAATACTAATTTTCCTGTCAGAAACGGCTCCATTTTTTCAAGCCCTATTTCGTATTTGATTTCCACACCTTTCACCGGATTGCCATGTTTCAATACCTGAACATGATAGATCACCTTTTCACCTGTTTTATAATTCCAATCTTCATGATCGGGTGAAACCACAATGTTGACATATTTTTGGGCAGGTTGGGCAGTTAGCTGTTGAGATGCTACGAGAAAAAATACTAAAATCAAATGGAAAACAGTAGTTGAGCGTAATGATTTCATAGTTTAATGATTAAGTTTATTTTGAGTCTGTCTACAAAGTCAGGGTCTGGATCAGAATGTTCGTTATCAATTCCAATAGCTATCGGAAGCGCAGCTAACGGACTTTATGGACAGACCCTATTTAAATCCCAAATTAATGAATAAATTACATTATCATCTAAAATATTTTAGATATAATTATTGGTTTTTGTTTTATAAATGAATTATGAACTTATGAAACTATCACTTCTTTTTTTATTGCTCTCAGGAGTTTTTTTGGCAGCCTGTGATCAGAATCTACCCCAACAAAGTAAAGGCCCTAATATCATTTTCATTCTGGCTGACGATATGGGCTGGGCTGATTTGCCTGCGTATGGCAACAAATTTAATGAAGCTCCCAATCTGGATCAGTTGGTTCGTGATGGAAAGCGTTTTACCAATGCTTATGCGGCTTGTCCTGTATGCTCACCAACTCGTGCAAGTATTATGACAGGTCAATACCCGGCACGCGTGGGTATCATCGACTTTATCACCGGACATTGGCGACCATATGAGAAAGTGACTGTTCCTATAAATCGCACTCAATATCTTCCGGGCAATCTTAAAACGATAGGAAACATAATGAAAGAAGCCGGCTATGCTACCGGTTATTTTGGGAAATGGCATTTGGGAAGTAAACCTGAAAACCACCCTACAAATTTCGGTTTTGATGTTGCCGAAGAATATGTGGGAGGTGGTTTTTATCATAGTAAATTTAAACCGGCATTAAAAGTAAAACCAAAGGAGCAAAGACTGTCTGAAATTTTAACGGATATGGGGATAGATTTTATTAATAAAAACAAAAACAACCCCTTTTTTCTCTTTTTAGCTCATTACGATGTACATGTACAATTGGATGCGGATACTGTTTTGATAGAGAAATATCTGAATAAGAAAAGAGTGCCCGATTATCCATGCAATGCTGTATATGCTGCTATGATTGAGCATGTGGACAGGAGCGTCGGTCGAATTGTAAATACAGTTGATTCATTGGGGCTTTCTAATAATACCGTAATTTTATTTTTCTCAGACAATGGTGGATTAAAAATGCGATTTGATAAAATAGTGCTGTTGGAGAAATCGAAAAGATATGTTTACGAAGGAGATTCACTCGCCTACATTGCATCCTCTAACTATCCGCTAAGAAGAGAAAAGGGAACTATATATGAAGGTGGAATCCGGGAGCCGATGATCATCAAATGGCCTGGAAAGGTTGAGGGGGGTAGTATATCGGATGCCCTTATAAGCAGTGTTGATTTTTATCCGGCTCTCGCTTCACTGGCGGGGGTGGATATGCCTGCTGGACAGGTAGTGGATGGAACATCCTTTATCGATGAGATTTTGGAGGGGAAAGACCAGAATAAGGAACGAGCCATATTTTGGCATTACCCGGTCTATCATCATGATGTGCCGGCCAGCGCTGTAAGACAAGGTGATTGGAAACTTATTCACAACCTGGTTGACAACACAGTCGAATTGTATAATTTGAAAAATGATATCGGTGAGTCACAGGAATTATCAAAAGTATATCCGGATAAAGCAAGAGAGTTATCAGCACTCCTCGATCAATGGAGAGAAGATGTTGGGGCGCGTCTCCCGGTTCCCAATCCGGACTTTGATGAATCCAAAAGACACCAATGGGCGAGACATCCTTCTGCATTGAGAAAATAGGGGATAAAATCGCCGTTTACAGGGGGTCAGGGGAGAAAACATTCTGCTGAAAATATTCACGATTGTACAATAGTATGATGTGTGTGAAATTTGGTATTTAGGGTATATATCTAGTTTTAATATGGCATCTGAGAAAACAAGAGGTTTTCATTGTGCCACCTTTTATTGTGCCTGTTCCATTTTTTCAGGTCCTACTTCATGTTTTATTTCCACACGTTTCATATGATTGCCACGTTTCAATACATGATCATGATAGATCACCTTTTTACCTGTTTTATAGCTTTCAATACCCCCCAAGCGAACCTGTTGTATTATCAATAATTATAACCATTTTAAATTGACAACAAACATGACAAAGATTACATTCAAATCAAGATTATCCTTTTACATTTGCGGTTTGGTACGGGTTTATCATCTATCAATTATGTTATGGATCTATCAGTCAGTTATTTAGGACTTAATATTGCTTCTCCTGTGATAGCCGGAAGTTGCAGTATTACAGGCTCTGTACAGAATCTCAAAAAGATTGAAGAAAACGGAGCTGGTGCAGTTGTGCTAAAATCGATCTTCGAAGAAGAAATATACATGGAATACGAGAGTATTCTTCGGGCAGAAGGTAAAGCAGGTGATAAAGCATTAGACAGCTTTCTCGATTATTACGATTATAAAATTAAGGGTGACAATACAAAAAAATACCTTGACCTGATCGGTCAAGCTAAGGAACAGATTAGCATTCCGGTGATCGCCAGTATTAATTGTGCCTGCTCTCAGGAATGGCTATACTTTGCAAAAAAAGTACAGGAGGCCGGAGCCGATGCGATTGAACTAAACCTCTTTATTATGCCATCGGATTTTTCCAAGTCATCTGCTGACATGGAAAAAAAATATCTTGACATGGCAAGTAAAATCAAGGAGGCAGTAAACATTCCGGTCACGATTAAATTGAGCCATTATTTTTCTAGTCTTGCTGCTTTTATCAAGAGTATTTCTGATACAGGAGTTGACGGGGTTGTATTGTTCAACCGGTTTTTTAAACCCGATTTTAATATAGACAATTTTACAGTTGTTCCAACGAATGTGTTGAGTACACCTGCTGAGATATCAACCACACTACAGTGGGTTTCTATTCTTTCCGGTAGGGTAAAAACTGATATAATCGCTTCTACGGGTGTTCATAGTCCTGAAGGGGTTATAAAACAGTTGCTTGCCGGTGCACAGGCGGTTCAGGTAGCATCCGTTCTATATAAAGAAGGTATTGGATATATAAGAAAGCTAAATGAAGGAATAGAAGCATGGATGAAAAAGCATGAATTTGAGAATGTTGATGCATTCAGAGGTAAAATGAGTCAGGCAAACAGTCCAGATCCCGCCCTTTACGAACGGGTACAATTCATGAAATATCATAGTGACAAATCATATGACCTGGATTAATTATGGAAAATACAATTAGAGTGAAACTTGGCAGATTCATCATGAGTTTCCTTTTTCTCTTCGTGATATGGCTGGCATTTACCAGTTCGTTGGCACCACAGGAAGTAATCGCGGGCCTCATTACCAGTTTTATTATTGCGTTGTTTACAAATCGTTTCTTTGACTGTTGTTCTATAGCCATACTTTCACCTGTCAGATTGTTTTGGGTAGTAATATATCTCTTTGTCTTTATAATTGAATTGGTGAAGGCAAATCTGGATGTGGCCCGGCGGATTATCAGTCCTGCCCTTCCAATCAATCCGGGAATAATTAAGTTCCAGACCAAATTGAAATCGGATTTTGCCAGGATGGTACTTTGCAATAGCATCACATTGACCCCGGGAACATTGACGGTTGACCTGATCGATGACACATTGTACATACATTGGATTGATACAAAAACGCTTGATCCTGTTGAAGCGCACAAAGAGATCGCAGAAAAATTTGAAAATATCCTGTTAAAAATCTTTTAATTATGCTGCAGATTATAATTTATATCACATTGACTTTAATGGCATTAGGGATACTTTTTTCTGTTATCCGTTTTGTTAAAGGACCAACGGCGGCCGACCGGACAATTGCACTGGATACTATGACAACAATTTTTGTTGCAGCATTCGTTTTGTTGGCTTTTATTTTTAATCGTTTCATTTACATCGATGTTGCCCTTGTTTACGGAGTTTTGGGCTTTATTGGTGTTTTAGTAATAGCACGATATTTGGAGGGCGCTTTATGAATCAATTATTTGAATATATCGGTATGATTTTATTGCTCATCGGAGGAATATTCCTCTTTCTGGGGGGCTTGGGTATTTTCAGAATGCCCGATGCGTACAACAGATTACAAGCCGGAACAAAAGCTACGACCCTTGGTGGAATGAGTGTGATTTTGGCGGTAGGGTTGCTGGAGCCAGGATGGATTATCAAAACGCTGGTTTTAGTATTATTCATTGCTTTTAGCAATCCAATCAGTTCACATGCCCTGGCTCGGGCCAACTATAAGAGAAAAAATTATCCTTACCTGAAAGGCGGGCCAGAGTATGACAAATACAGGGAAGTTTATCAAAATAATGAAGAAGAGGAGGAAACGGCATGATCATATATCTCATATTGTTGTTTTTTTTATTGGCCCTCATGATTGCAGCGGCCATTTATTCGGTGGTACAGAAAGACCTGCTTTATGCTGTTATAGGTACGGGAGTAATCAGTTTGGTGTTGTCGGTATTGTTTTACCTGTTACAGGCGCCTGATGTAGCACTAACAGAAGCTGCTATAGGTGTGGCATTGACAACGATCATCTTTATAATTACCATCAGGAATACGACCAGGCATGAAGGAGAATCAAAAAACGATAAAGCCAAATGAAAAGAATATTGGTAATAGCCTTGCTGGTTGTGTTTGGTATTTACCTTGCTCAAGCACTTTTTATGCTGGAGTTCGGACAGCAGTTTTTTGAGAGCGGGGTCAAAGATTTATATTTGACGGCGTCGCCTTTGAAGTTGAAGGTGGCTAATACGGTAACTGCAATTGTAGTAAACTTCAGAGGTTTTGATACGCTTGGAGAAGTCACAGTATTATTTCTGGCTACGACATCCATGGCGAGTATCCTGTATAAAGGAAGGCACAAACTTGGTAAACGCACAGTATTGTTTTCAGCAAGTAATATTGTAACAACGGGATCTAAATTTTTATTTCCGGCCATCATATTATTAGGCGCTTATGTTTTTATTCATGGTCATTTAACTCCCGGAGGAGGATTTCAGGGTGGAACCATCGTGGCAACCGGATTCTTATTGATGTTGCTGGCGTATTCTGATTACAAAGTCAGTCATATCGTCCTCTCGGTTGTGGAATCATTTGCAGGAATTACATTTGCAACAATTGGGCTGTTTGGACTTGTTTACGGCGGTTCATTTTTGGAGAACTTTTTACCAACAGGTATTCTGAACAATCTGGTGAGTGGTGGTGTGATTCCAATCATATACATAGCGGTCGGTTTAAAGGTTGGCGCCGAATTGACGGGTCTGATTTATATCGCTCTCAATGAAAAGGACTAAAACATGGAAATGAAATTATTTGATATAGACATCATTGAATATGGGTTTTTTATAACAGCTATTGCATTAGTTCTGATAGGATTATATGCTGTGTTAATAAAAAAATCGCTAATAAAAATTGTAATCGGCCTTTCCATATTAGATTCCGGGATCAATCTTTTACTTATTACTATCGGATATGTTAAAGGTGGGACCGCTCCGGTATTTTCACCATCTGTTATTAAAGATATGCCACTGACGATGGAAAATATTAAAAAGATCAGTGAGGGAATGGTTGACCCCATTCCACAGGCTTTAGTGCTGACAGCAATTGTAATTGGTTTCGGCGTAACTGCAGTTGCTCTATCTCTTGTCATTCGATTATACAGACATCATCAAACATTGAATATTGACCAAATTAAAAATCTGAAATGGTAGGAAGTCCAGTATTTTTTATAGCAATTCCATTGTTGGTGGCGTTTATCATTCCTCTGGCCGGCTATGTATCGAAGGAATTGGTTCGTATTTTACCAGGTTTGGTGTTGATTTATCTGTTGGCGCTTTCTTTTTCTTTGATGGGATATGTTATGGAATACGGCACCATTGTTGAACAGATTGCGGGCTGGGCACCTCCCTGGGGAATCAATCTTGTTTATAGTCCCTTTACAGGATTCCTGACCACTCTTATGCTTTTTATAGGTTTGGTCATATGGATTTATAGTTACCGGTTTAAAAATGTGGATTTTGAAGAGGGCAAGAAGTTTTTTATTTTATTTTTAATGTTGGTGACCGGGGCTGTTGGCATCGTTCTTACAGGTGATATATTCAACCAGTTTGTTTTCATTGAAATTACCAGTATTGCAGGTTATGCACTTACTGCATTCTATCGTGGGCGTGACAGTGCTGAGGCTTCGTTTAAATATCTTATGATTGGCTCCCTGTCTTCCATGTTCCTGTTGTTGGCTATTGCATTGATCTATTCTCAGCTTGGCACATTGAATATGGCTGATATAGCATCGAAATCTCATTTGATGCTTCCGGAATTTAAAATTTTGGCATTGATTTTCTTCATCATTGGTCTTGGAATTGAGGCTGAGATATTCCCTCTTAATGGATGGGCTCCCGATGCATATTCACAAGCACCAGGACCTGTAGGAGCTGCTTTTGCAGGGATTGTTGTGAAAGCAGGTGTATATGCCGTTATCCGGATCATTTTCACACTTTTTGATGTTGAGGGAACGCATGAGTTTCTTATTGTGGCAGGATTGATAACTTTATTGGTCGCTGAGATGGCTGCTTTGAAGCAAACCCGGTTGAAACGTATGCTCGCTTATTCGAGTATAGGACAGATGGGGCTTGTGCTCATCGCTTTTGGTATTGGTACGGAAGCGGGTGTTTTTGCCGCAATATTTTTAATGTTTAATCACGCCATCATTAAATCATTACTTTTCCTTTCTGGAAGTTACCTGGTGTACAATTCATCTGAAAAATTTATTAGTGAGGTCAATGGTATGGGTAAATATCTGCCAATTACTGCAGTATTGTTTTCGCTGGGTGCAATTGCCATTGTAGGAATGCCACCCTTTGCCGGTTTTTGGAGCAAATGGTCAGTGTTGACCGCTGCGGCTCATGAGGGTATGTTTATGATAATAGGTATGATATTATTGGTGAGCATTGTAGAATTAGTATATTATTTCCGGATTATCAACCGGATCTTTTTCTTCAAAATGGAAGATCATATCGAGCCAAAACGACCTACTGCCAATGCCCTGATCGCCATGTTTGCATTAGGTGTGATTATCCTGGTGATAGGATTTTATCCCGGTTTAATTACCGGATACATTCATGAAGCATCACAATCCTTGCTCGATAAAGGAAAATATATACACGATGTACTATCTGCCGGTGTGTTAACCCGATAAGCAAAAGAGAGAATGAATACGATATATCTTTTATTTACAGTACTATTTGGAGGCGCCATTCTAACATTTTTGCTTGGTAAGTTGTCCCGTATTTTATACTATATAGTTTTTCTGCTTACAATGGCAGCCGCTGTTTTTGTCTTTTATGCTCAAATTCGTATTGGCGATACAGTTAACATTAATGTGGATGATATGCAGTTGCAGTGGGGGCTAACTGCTTTTGGTTGGTTATTTTCCTTAATGGTTTTGGGATTGGGACTTTTGGCGGCAATTTATTCCATTGCTTATATGAAAGGTAAGGATCGTCTGGGATATTTTTATCTTCATTTTCTTATCAGCATTGGTGCTATGCTGGGAATTTTGTTAAGCAGGGATCTGGTTTCCTTTTTTATATTTTGGGAGATTATGACCTGGGCGTCATACTTTATTGTGGTGTATTCGGGTAAGGATGTGCAAAAAACCGGTATCAGGTATATTCTTTTCAGTGCCATTGGCGCTTATGCAATGTTGATGGCTATCGTGATCATCTACGGACAAACGAATAGCATTTCCATAGACGATTTAGCGGTTAATTACAGCACGTTTAGTACAAGTCTTCAAATCTGGATTCCATTATTGTTGATAACAGCTTTTGCAGTGAAGAGTGCTTTAATGCCTTTGCATGTATGGGCTCCCGGAGCTTATGCCAACTCACCTATGGCATATACCGCTGTTTTTTCAGGGGCTTTATCGAAAATGGGGATCTACGGGATGGTAATTGTTTTCGTTACGCTGATTGCCAACCTTCCACAAGGAGTAATAATTCGTGATATTATAGCCTGGCTTGGCGCAATAACTGCTGTAATGGGAACGTTTTGGGCCATTGCCCAGGATGATGCTAAAAAATTACTTGCCTATTCATCTATTGGCCAATTGGGTTATATTATTGTAGGCGTGGCTATAGGAACATCATTTGCTATGATGGCAGCACTTTTTATGGCCATCATGCATGCATTATTCAAAGGCGCTCTTTTCATGGCGGTTGGTGCTGTTGAAAGACAAGCCGGCACTACAGATCTGACTGAGGTAACCGGTCTGATTCGTAAAATGCCATGGACATTTATCGCATCGCTTATATCCATTATCGCATTGGCGGGCATTCCTCCGGTTGGGGGATTTGTTGGCAAGTGGATGCTATATGAATCTTTGATCTCCAGCGATCACTATTTGTTGGTGATCCTCATTTTCTTTGCCAGCACGGCAGGATTTCTTTATTGTTATAAGTTTCTGTTTGGATTTTTTCTTGGGCAGGAAGAGAAAGAATGGGAGCATGTGAAGGAAGCCCCGGTTATGATGGTTGTACCAATGATGCTTATGGCTGTCATGGCTCTCATTTTAGGTGTTTTCCCCGGGATCTTACTCAAGCCGGTGGACGTCGCTATGCAATCAATGGGATATGCTGAAACATATGGTCACCTTTGGAGTATGTCAGTGTTGTTTAATGAGTGGGGAAATCAAGTGATGCTGGAACCTCTGTTCTATGCGATAATTATTGTATTTATGGTATTTCTTGTATTCCTGGTGTTGAAGGGAATGAAGGGTACCCGTTATGTCACTACGAAAGATATAAGTACATCAGGGGAAATTCCACTGGAGCATGAAAATCTGACATTTAAGGGAAATTTCTTTCAGCCGTTTTTGCGCGCTGTTGATCCTGTGATGAAGCGTCAGATCATGACTTATTACAGGCAAATAGGAGATGGTCTTGAAGCATTCTTTGATTTCATAAGGAGAGTATATTCCGGCAATGGTCAGACTTACGCTATTTATGTCATGATATTTCTTGTGATTTTATTATTGTTAAAAGACAGTTTATTCGGATAAATTATTATACCAATGGGAGAGTTTTTTAGTTTGCTTCTTGGGGCAGTAGTCACATTTATCCTCGCGTTTTTTGTGGGGATTACATATGGTGGTTTGACCCGGATTATTACTGCACGGGTACAAAACCGTATTGGTCCTCCATGGTATCAGAACCTGCTTGACATAGTAAAACTATTCTCTAAGAAAACAGCCATTCATCATGGAGCCATGCATTTTATGGGCCCTGCCTTTATTATGGTTACCGCAGTTGTTTCGGTTTTGGTAATACCCGTCCTGAATGAAGGCCGTTGGTTTCCGAATTTGAATTTTCATGGCGATCTGATCTTCCTGCTGTACATTATGACTTTTGGTCCGCTGGGAATGGCTTTAGGAGCAGGTCAGACAGGGAATCCCAATTCTGCCATTGGAGTAACTCGTGGTTTGAGCCAAATGGTCGGGTTTGAAATTCCCTGGGTGATGGCTTTAGTTGCCCTGATGATACAGTATCAGACCACATCAATAGTCGATTTGATGACTATTCAGGTTGAAACCGGCACCTGGATTGCATTTAGCTCCCCATTTGCATTTATGGCCGCTGTCATGGCCATGTTCGGAATGTTTCGTTATGCGCCATTCGACATAGTTGGGGCACCCTCGGAATTAGCTTCGGGACCCATATCTGAAAACGGTGGCAAATATCTTTTTGTAATGATGACAGCAGGGTCGGTTTTTGCTTTTGCTAAACTAACTTTATATGTTGATCTGTTTATGGGTGGTGCAGACAATTTATTAATCCTTGTAATTAAAACTTTTGCTTTATATATGATACCTGTACTTTATGGCGTGATCAATCCACGTTACAGGACGGAACAAGCCATACGCTGGTTCTGGGGCTGGCCATCCTTTTTTGGATTGCTGGCAATATTACAGGCTGTATTCTTTTAATAGTGGAATATTGGTCCCGAAAAGTTTCGGGAGAAATAATGAAAAGATGATAAACGATAAAAACGCACAAAAAATAGTCGATATTATTCAAAATTTTGCCCGGAAGCATTCTATTTGGGTTTTAGCTTATGGAACGGGATGCGGGGCAATTGAAATACCTCCTACTATGACATCAAGGTATGATGCGGAACGCCTTGGTGTTCGAGGCGCAGCCACACCGCGCCAGGCCGATGTACTTTTAGTAACCGGATATCTCACTGTTAAAACACTTAAACGCGTGGTCCGGGTTTATGAACAAATGCAGGACCCCAAATATATTATTGGCTTCGGGTCGTGTACTATCAACGGTGGAATGTACTGGGATTCCTATAATACAATCAAGTTGCTTGATAAATATATGCCGGTTGATGTTTATATCAATGGTTGTATGCCGCGTCCTGAATCTGTGCTGGGGGGTTTTGCTGAGCTGGAAAAACTAATTGCTGCCGGCAAGGGAGATGGTGCTACTGAATAGAAGGAAAGCCTTGATTATTATAAGGCTAATCAAATGAAGGTGTTTAAAAAATCGAGAAGGGCCGAATACAA
>Ga0164313_10000195_pt1 | contig 44180 bp, 35 predicted proteins | sample GuaBasSedimGuay4_FD_113735 | JGI IMG/M metagenome (GOLD analysis project Ga0164313, IMG submission 113735) | Subseafloor sediment microbial communities from Guaymas Basin, Gulf of California, Mexico - Guay4, Core 4569-4, 0-3 cm | ecosystem: Environmental > Aquatic > Marine > Hydrothermal vents...
AGGAGAGCCCCGCCGCTTCGAAGACGCGATTCGCCATCTCGACCTGGTGGTCGAGCCATGCCTGATCGACGGTGGGTGCCCCATCCGACGTGGCGACGGTGACGTGGATGGGCAGGGTCGGGAAGCTCCGCGTCGTGCCCTCGGGGCCTTCCGGCTGAGCTCGTCCGGGGCTCGTGGCGGCCACGGTGAGGAGGCCCAGGGCCAGCGCGAGGCCGACGGCGGCGCTCCACCGGCGAGTGGGGGGACGGCGTAGCCTGGCCAATGGTGACGTCCCGTGCCTCACCGCTCTGCGTCCAGCTCTTGTCGTATGCGTTGCGCCAGAGCGGCCGGCGTAAACGGTTTGTGCAGGAGCTCTTTCGAATCGACGAGCTGATCGAAGTACTCGTCCGAGTAGCCCGACATGAAGAGCACCCGGAGGTCGGGGAGCGAGTCCCTGCACTCCGCGACGAAAGTCGGACCGCTCGAGCCGGGCATCACGACGTCGGAGAGGATGAGATCGATCGACGACCCCTTGGCCGAGATGATGTCTTTGGCTTCGATGGGACTGGGCGCGGAGAGAACCTGATATCCGATGGATTCGAGGACGCGAACGACCAGGCTTCGAACCGCCCCCTCGTCTTCGACGACGAGGATCGTCTCGTCGCCGCCGGTCATCTCGGTCTCTCGCGTCTGGCTGTCAGCTTTGCCCTGGTGCTCTACGCTCGGGAAGAAGAGGGAGAAACGGGTACACCCGGGCTCGCTGGCCACCTCGACGAAACCACCACTCTGTCGGACGGTGCCGTACACGGCCGACAGCCCGAGGCCAGAGCCTTGTCCTGGGGGTTTCGTGGTGAAGAACGGATCGAAGATCCTCGGCAATACGTGAGGCGGGATGCCCGAGCCCGAATCCGTGACTTCGACGACCACGTAGTCACCGGCCGTGAGCGAACGCTGTTCGGCGTCGGCCGTCGAGAGGGGCGTGCGCCGGGTGATGATTTCTAGGCGCCCCCCGTCCACCATCGCGTCCCGGGCGTTCATGACCAGGTTGACCAGCACGCGTTCGAACTCTTCTCGATCTGCGAGGATGCTGCCGGCGTCCGGGTCGAACGACGTCGTGAACTCGATGCTCTCACCGATGAGCCGCGCAAAGAGCTGACGAACATCGTCGATCGTATCGTTGATGGAGAACGTCGACGGGCGCTTGAGTTCGCTCCGGCCGAACGCGAGCAGGTTTCGGGTCATCGACGCGGCACGGCGCGATGCTTCGTGAATCGCACCGAGATGCTCGCGAGCCGTCGAACCTTCGGGGAGCTCGCGCTCGGCGAGGGACGCGCGTCCGACGATGGCGGTCAGGAGGTTGTTGAAGTCGTGGGCGACGCCCCCCGCCAGCCGCCCGAGGGCTTCGAGCTTCTGTGACTGGCGAAGCTGGGCATCGATTTGCCGTCGCTCGGTGATGTCATCGCAGAAGCCGATGAAGTGATCTTTGCCGAGGCCCGTCGCGTTGAGCGAGACCCAGATGGTGCTGCCGTCTTTCCTGCGCAGCCGGAACTCGCCCGCATACGACCCCGTGGCAGTGAGCCGCTGAAATCTGTGGCCGATCTCCGCTGCATCTTCGGGGTGAACCGCGTCGGTGATGGACATGGACAGCAACTCGGCCTCGGAGTAGCCGGTCATCCTGCACGCGGCGGCGTTGACTTCGAAGTAGCGCCCGAGGCTGTCGACCACGAAGACCCCGTTGGGAGCGCTGGAGATGTAGTCGCGGTACTTGGTTTCGCTGTGCCGCAGGGCCTCCTCGGCCTCCTTGTGATCCGTGATGTCTCTGCACAGGACCGCGAGGGTGTCGATCTCCCCGTCCGGGAGTGCCAGGGGAAGGTACTGCACGGTCATGTATCGGTGGCCCGTGCCGGCGAAATCGAACCAGGCTTCGTACTCGATTTCCTCGCCGTCGAAGCAGCGGTCGAGGGCCACCTGGACCACGTCCTCGAAGACCGCGTCGCCGAGCAGAGCGGCGACGTGCATTCCCATGATGCGTTCCGCCGGGAGTCCGTGGGCCCGGGTGTAGGCGTCGTTGACGAACCGATAGACGTAGTCCCGGTCCACCACCGCCATGTGTTCGGGACTCGCCGCGGCTACCCGTTGGAGGAGCCGCCGAGCCAGCGCGTCTTCGGGTTGGCTACGGCCTTCGGGCGTGTCGGGTGTGTGCGGTGAGTCGACCATGCTTGCCATTTGGGGAAGTGGTAGGCTCCGCCCCCCAATCACCCTGGAGTGCAGTATGAGCGGCGAACGTAAAGGCGACCACATCCGTCGCGTCGGTCTCGTGTTTTCGGGGGGCCCCGCCCCCGCAGCCAATGCCGTCATCTCTTCGGCGGCGGCGTCCTTTCTTCAGGACGGTCGGGAGGTCATCGGTTTCTCCCATGGCTACTCACAGCTCCAAGACTACGACGCCGCGACCAACCCGCTCGTCACCAACGAGCACTACCGCATCTTCACCGAGAAGGATCTTTCGGGGCTGCGGAACAGCCGCGGCATCATCATCGGCACGGCTCGGGCCAACCCCGGCAAGGACATCGAGAAGCCTGCCGACCTCGACGACCCGGTCAAGACCCAGCGCCTCGCCAACGTGCACCGAGCCCTCGTCGACCTCGAGATCGACGCCCTCGTCTCCATCGGCGGCGATGACACGCTGAAGACCGCGAACCTATTGGTGCTCTATCAGGAAAAATTGCCCGCCACCGACAAGCGGGTGCGGATCGTGCACCTGCCGAAGACCATCGACAACGACTACCGCGGCATCGACTTCACCTTTGGCTTCTTCACCGCCGTCGACGTGATGGCGAAGGAGATGATGAACCTGCGCGCCGACGCCCAGGCGACGAGCAGCTACTACCTGGTCGAGACGATGGGCCGGAAGGCGGGCTGGCTCAGCTACGGCGTGGCGATCGCCGGCGAAGCGAACCTGGTCATCGCCGTCGAAGACGTCGACGAGCGCCTCACTCAGGAAGAGGCGGTCCTCGACCCGGAGACCGGCGAGGAGGGCATCGAGCGTCGCCTGGACCTCACCAAGCTCGCCGACCGCATCGTCGACCTCATCTTGGCCCGCGAAAAGCGCGGCAAGCACTACGGCACCGTGGTGCTCGCCGAGGGGCTCTCGGAGATGCTCCCGGAGAGCTACCTCAAGACGATCCCCCGGGATGAACACGGGCACATCAGCCTCGGACGCATCGACCTCGGCAAGCTGATGGCGGTCCGTGTCGCCAAGCGCCACGAGGAGCGCACGGGCAAGAAGAAGAAGCTGACCGGCGTGCAGTTTGGCTACGAGTCCCGGTGCGCCCCGCCCCACGCCTTCGACGTGATGCTCGGCAGCCAGCTCGGCATCGGTGCCTTCCGGGCGCTCGTCGAGGAGGGCCTCGACGGTCACATGGTGAGCGTCGCCGGCCAACTCGACCTGCACTACGTGCCTTTCGATGAGCTGGTGAACGAGGAGACGCTGCGCACCGAGGTTCGTTTCATCGACAAGGGCAGCGACTTTCACCACCTCGCCCGCTTCCTCGAGCTCCGCGGCGAAGAGCTGCCCGAGTGGGAGCCGGGCCGGCGCCACGAAAGCTGAGCGCTCTTTGGAGCGCCGTCCTCGCTCTCTTGGCCTACCAGCCGGGGTCGAGGAGGGTCGCGAGGGCGAAGACGTGGGCGTCGTCGGCGCCCATCGCCCGCAGCGCCCGGGCGAGCTCGAGGACGTATTCGATGTTGTGCCCGCTCGGGCCTTCGGCCTGGCGGATCTGCGCCGCCATCTCAATGAGGGGCGCGTCGCCGAGCCAGTTGTCGTTGTCGTGGGTCGCGACGTAGACGAGGGCCTCGGCGAGGGCCTCTCCCTCGCTGGCGAATCCGGCGACGTGAGCGGGGGCTCTTCCGCTCGGCGTGACCGTGTCACGCGGCCGCTTCGAGTCCCCACTCACGTCGCCTTCTCGTTGACCGACGCTGGCGAAGACCGTCGTCCGGTGCTGGGCGTAGCCGCCGCGCTCGCGGTGGTCGAGTTTTGCCAGGACAGCGTCGCGGTCTTGTGGAGCGACGCGATACGCCGTGCCCCAGGTGACGGCTTCGCGCTCGGGGATCAACGTCGCTACCCGCCCCGGTGCGCCGGGCAGTCCTCGGTGATCGGTCGAGCCCTGAAAGAAGCGCCGGGTGAGCCCGCGGACAAACGCCGGTCGGCTCTCCTGGTGAGCGAAGGCCGGTCGCCAGACCAACGAGCCATATCCGAATACCCAGGTCGACGACATCACGCCTCAGTGTGACGCACGGCAAACACGAAAAAAGCCCCGCACGTTTCCGCGCGGAGCTCTAGAACCGAGAGGGCTCGAATCAGCCCTCAGCGAACTGCTTGACGCGCTTGCGGCGACGCCGTGCAGCCTCGGCCTCTTTCTTACGCTTCTTCACCGAGGGCTTCATGTAGTGGCGGCGACGCTTGAGCTCGCGGAGGATCCCCTCCGACGCCATCTTGCGCTTGAGGTGCTTTACGGCGCGGTCGAGACCTTTGTCTCCGACCACGACCTCTACAGGCTTACAAGTTACCGCTTCGCTCTTCATCTAAATCGCTCCTCAGGGGGCGCGGAAAATGGCATGGCTCGCGATGGGGCGCAAGCTCTTGGTTTTGCGGGCCCGGGGGCCCGAAAGCCCACCGAATCAGGCGAAAGATGGTCCGGAGGGCAATTGCGAGGAAGCGGTTGAGGCAAATACCGCGTTTTGACCCGAGGATCGGGCCGCAAAGCGCCCCCTCTCCTCAATGTTTCTTCGAAGAATCGGGGTAGTGCGCCGATCCGCGGCGTCTACGAGGACATCGTTCGTTTTCGAGCATACGCTCCACTCATGGCGGCAGCGATCGCAGCGACCCTCATGACGGTGTTCCTTTGCGCATGTAGCGGCTCGGCCCCAGAGACCGGGACCGCGGCGGCGACCGGGACCGCGCAAGAGCCGGAGCCGCAGCCCACAGAGACGCCGCAGCCGGAGCCCGCGGAGGCGCCCGAGCCGCAGCCGGCGCCCGCCCAGGTGCAAGAGCCGGAGCCCGCCCAGGCGCCGGAGACTCTGACCGCCGAGCTCATGCGCGTGGTCAAGCGCGACCTCAAACGCGGTGACGCCGCGGCGCTCCGCCCTCGCGTGGCGGAACGAGCCACGATCGTCATCGACATTATCGAGGACCATTGCGATGGCACCGCCGCTGAGTGCACCCGGCACACCGTGGTGCGAGGCTACGACGCTTTCGCTTCGTGGCTCGCCGCCGCGCGACCGACCTGGGCGCCGGCGAATTGCAGGGAGGGAGCGCCCCCCGCCCGGCTGGAGCTGTGCGAATACCTCGCGGGCTTCTACATTCAGGGGCGGATGGTTTGCGATGAGAGGTGCTGCCGCCTCACGAACGACTATCCGGGCACGTCGATGCTCTCCCTCGAATCCATCTGCTTCGAGCCGACCGCCTCGGGTTCGTTGCGCATCGTGTCGATCACGATGCTCGAGGTTTGAACCTCGCCTCCGCGAGGACGACTCCGGCCGGGGTGACCATCTGCGAGGCGGGGTGTCAGAACAACGTAGGTCGGTTTCTCTCTTGGATCTCCGTTCGGCCTTTGGCAGTCTTGAGCCATGGCTATCCTGCGGGGGGGACGGCGGCACGGGTGGGACCGGGCCGCGGTGATGGTTGGGGCGTTGTTGTTGTCCGTCTCGTGCGGAGGCGATGACGGCACTGCCGACGGCGGCGGCGGGCCAACCGGGGCCTTCGAGGTGCTCGCCGAGGGCACGGGAGATGCAAACGACGCACCGCTGCAGCCCATGCGCAGCGGCTCGGTGCTCCTCTTCAACGGAGCGGTAGTTCGTCCGCCGGTAGCGCTTGCGTCGGGGCGCATTGCCTACCGCTACATCACTCAGCCGAATACTCAGACCGGGGAAACGAACGTCCCTGTGCCCGGTGAGAGCTACTACTCGGTAGACGAACGCGGGATCTGGTTCGAAGGCGATACGCGTTACGGCATGATCGGTGACTCGATCCTCCTCGTCCCGCACGAGGTGCGGGTCGGCATGCGCTGGCGCTCAGGGGGGGGAGAAACTGCGCGCACCTATGAGGTCACGGCCCGCCGTGAGCAGCCCTCGACCCTCGGGCTGACCACCTTCTGGACCATCGAACAGCAGACCGAGCCTCCCGTCTATCGGCTCTACGCCGAGGGGTGGGGCGTGCTCGCCGCGGCGGTGGGTTATGAGCCAGACATCCCGCAGATATACAGCAGCTTGCGGGCAGTCACGGGGACCGATCCGGAGCCCGCCCGGAGCACGGGTCCCGCGTTGACCCTGACCCCGGTCGAGGGGGTCTACGAGGGCATCCTGAATCAAATCCGTGTCGATTCCGTTCGGGCGGTCCGCTACTACGACGGCGGCGTCGTGACCATCATGAACATCATGGGCACGGGTCGTGGAGTAGGGCGCCCCGATGGGGTCTACACAACCGAGTTGGCCGAACGTGGCATGGCAATTCACATAGCCTCCGCGACCACCGCCTCCGTGCTTCCCATGGGGACGGCTGTGCCCGACCAGGGCATCGGCGCGAGCTATTGGTATGGACCGGGGAGCCTTTTCGGCCTCGGCAACGTTCGCTTCCTCGACGGAGCTCCCTACTGGACCGTCGACGAGACGTTCATCTTCGAGAACGCGATCGGTGGGCTCGGTGGCGTTCACCTGCACGGTTACGGCGGGGCGCCGCAGGTGATTGATGAGCTACCGCTGGTCGAGCCGATTCACGGCTACGGGGCGGCGGCGAGCGCTCGGCCGATCTGGGGCAGTTTTCCCCACGACAGGAGCAACGACGGCCGGAGGCGCACGCTCTTCGGAGATGGCGCGGACGACGACCATATCCCCTTTGCGTTGATCTACGACCGCATCGGCTCGATGTGGTTCGGGAGCCTCGAATCCCTCCCGGAGAGCCGCTACATCCGCGTGGGCGACTTCGTCGAGGCGTTCCCCGATGCCTATGCCCCCCGGGGCGGCTACTCTCGGAAGGCGGCTCTGCACACCACGACCGCCGACGGGAGCCAATCGCATTTCCTGACGAGCCCCGGGGGCATCATCGACCGCATCGTCGTCGATCGAGCCGGCGCACGTCGCGAGCGCGTTGGCCGGGTAGAGCTTCCTGCCGGCCATCTGCTCCAGGCGGTGGCCGAGAGCGTGGACGGCGGGCTGGTGGTCTTCACCTATACCCCCGACCTGCCGCGCCCCCTCACCCAGGTGTGGAGGACGGAAGCGGGCGGGGCCGAACCCGTCGCGCCGGCGCCCTTCGTGAGCCTCGAGTGGAGCCATTGGGACCTGCGCGTGTGCTGGCCCGCCACCGCGGAGCGCCTGGACGGCACCGGGTGGCGCCTGGGACCGGCTCCCGCGGCGGCGGTCGTGTCGGTCGCGGACAACTGCGCGCTCGTCGTCCGCGACCTCGAGGCGACGCCGATCAGGGCCTCCTTCGAGTCCCCCGACGGTTGGCAGGTCTTCGAGGGCGACGTCCCTGGGGTTGGCCACCTCCGAGCCTCGGAGCACGGCGTTGGAAACGGCGGCACCGTCGCCCCCACCGGGGGGACCTGGCTCGCCGCGGGTGGCGTCATCGGCAACGGAGTCTACTTCGCCCCCGGCGGGGTCCTGCGGGGCGAGCCGCCTTTTGGTGGCGGAGCACTGGTCGATCAAGCGGGGGCAGGCATGTGGGGCGGCACCTCGCTCATGGACTTCCCCGATGGTCACTGTGATCCATCCACTTGCGTTCCGGACACTCTCCTTGGTTTCGTGTTGAGCGGTCCGGCGCCGCTCTTCTTCCCGGTCCTCGACGGCCTGCCCCCCCCGCCTGCTCCCGTACGCGGTGGAGGGGTGATCGTGTCAGGCATACGTGTGGGGTCCGACGAGTACGAAAACCCCGTGCACCTGCGTGCCGACGGGACGGCCACCCCACTCTCTCTGCCGTCGGTCTACGAGAGCGGCTCGTTCATGCTGATCCGTGCCTCGGGAGAGGTTTGTGGCCTCGGCACCAAAGCCGCAGGCGGTGAGTTCGTCTTCTGCGCGGCCGCTGACGGTAGCGCATTGCGGGAGGCGGCTGCGACCATGGGGCCGCAACCGACGGCGGGCAATGGTTGGCAAATGTTCGACGACGCAACGGCGTTCGTCGTCGCGCCTGGGGCCGCGGGAGGCGACACCCTGTGGCTGCTCGACCTCGATGCCCTCGAGAGCCGCGAGTATCCCGGAAGCATCTCCCTCCGTGCCATCTCGGGATTCTCTCTCGGTGCAGATGGGATCATCTATGGGAGCGCCAATTCTATCCCGGGTGCCTTTCGTGCCGCGGGCTTCATCCCGCTCTCGGACATCTACGACGTCGACGCGCTTTTTCAGCCTGGTATCGCCGATGGCGAGCTCACCTGGTTTACCGTCGGCCCCGACGTCGTGACCATCACCCACGGCTTTCATACCCTGCGCGTACCGCGAGCACGCTGGGACGCTGACTGAGGGCTCCTTAGGAGCTCGTACCCAGCCGGCCTACTCCGTGGCGTCGGAGCTCTGGTCGTGCACGTACTTCGAGCGCCGAAGACGGCAATCGACGCCACGCCGCACCGGTCAGGGCACCCCCGGGGGCGGAACGGTGCCGGCGGGATAGCCTGGGTCCCTTCCGCTATCGGACCGGGGCGGCGTGGGGATGACCGTCGGGTCGATGTCGGGTGCGTCGGGGCTGATCTCGGTGATGACTCGGGTTTGACCGTCGGCCACCACAGTCCCGGTCTCGCAGTGAACCGCCTGCAATTCCAACGTACCGACTCGGCGGCTCAAGACGTCGAAGACGGTCCGGCGCCGGGTCTGCTCCCGGGCCTCGAGGTTGTTCAAGCGCCGGGCGTGGTGGCGGAGCATCCTCCGGACGGCGTTGATCTCGTTCAACGTCTGGTCGAGGCACTGGCCTTCGGTGCGGCGGCCCTCGACCCGGGCTCCGTCGAGGCGGCGGCTCACCAGGCGGCTCGCGTTCTCGGCCCGGCGCTCAGAGCGGGCGGCGAGGGCTTCGAGGGGAGCCTCCGACCCCTGGGCCAGGCCTCGCCCTTGGGCGGAGGCCGGGACCGGCCCGGCCAGAACGGCGAGGGCCGACAAGCTGAAGAGGCTGAGGAGACCGAAGAGGCTGAAGAGACCGACGACGGGCCGGCCCGCCGCCTCACGAAAAGAGAGTCGGGGCATGTCCCGGGGATCGTTGCCGGCGCCCTTCGTTTCGTTCACGAGGTGTGCGGCCGGCCGGTGGGGCCGGCCGCGTCTTACGCGTGCACGTGAGTCTCGGGGCTGTCCTCGTCGCTCACCGCTTCGGCGATTCGCTCGAAGTGTAGCGCACCGTCGACGACGTCCACCGAGACCGTGTCGCCGGCTTCGTACACTCCCGCGAGGATGTCTTCGGCGACGGCGTTTTCGAGGTGCTGTTGGATGGCGCGCTTCAGGGGCCGGGCGCCGTAGGTCGGGTCGTAGCCCACGTTGCCGAGGAAGTCCTTGGCGGTGTCGGTCATCAAGAGAGACAGGTCACGGCGACCGAGGCGCTTTTCGAAGCGGGCCATCTGGATGTCGACGATGCGCCGGATCTCTGGTCGGCCGAGGCGATGGAAGATGATCGTCTCGTCGATGCGGTTCAGGAACTCGGGGCGGAAGTGCGCCTGGAGGTCCTGGGTGACCGCGGTGCGAATTTCCTCGTCCGAGTCGAGCTGCATGATGTGCTGGGAGCCGACGTTCGAGGTCATGATGATGGCGGTGTTCTTGAAGTCGACGGTGCGGCCCTGGCCATCGGTGAGGCGGCCGTCGTCGAGGACCGACAAGAGCGTATTCCACACGTCGGGGTGGGCCTTTTCGACCTCGTCGAAGAGGATGACCGAGTAGGGGCGGCGGCGGATGGGCTCGGTGAGCTGACCGCCCTCGTCGTAGCCGACGTACCCCGGGGGGGCGCCGATGAGACGCGACACGGAGTGCTTCTCCATGTACTCGCTCATGTCGATGCGCAGCATCGCGCGCTCGTCGTCGAAGAGAAAGTCGGCGAGGGACCGCGCCAGCTCGGTCTTGCCGACGCCGGTCGGGCCGAGGAAGAGGAAGGAGCCGATCGGTCGGTTCTCGTCACCGAGCCCAGCCCGAGAGCGCCGCACGGCGTTGGCCACGGCGACCACGGCGTCTCGCTGGCCGACGACGCGCTCTTCGAGGCGCGACTCCATGTCGAGGAGCTTGGCCATCTCCGACTCGAGCATCTTGGTCAGCGGCACGCCGGTCCACTTGGATACGACGGCGGCGATGTCCTGGTCGGTGACCTCTTCCTGGAGGAAAGACCCGTCGGCCTGGACGCCCGCGAGGCGGCTCTGGGCCTCGGTCGTGGCGGTCTCTGCTGCGGGGATGTCCCCGTATTGAATGCGCGCCGCCTGCTCGAGGTCGCCGACCCGCTGAGCCCGTTCGAGCTCCATGCGTAGCTCTTCGACGAGGGCCTTCTTCTGGCGGATCTCGGTGATTAGCTCCTTCTCGCGCAGCCATCCGGCGCGCATCGTGTTGTTCTCTTCGCTGATCTCGCTGATCTCCAGGTCGAGTTCGCCCAGCCGCTTCTTGCTCGCGGCGTCGGTCTCCTTCTTGAGGGCCTGGCGTTCGATCTCGAGCTGCATGAGCTTCCGCGTCGCCTGCTCGATGGCGACGGGCATCGAGTCGATCTCCATCTTGAGCTTCGACGCGGCTTCATCGACGAGGTCGATGGCCTTGTCCGGGAGGAAGCGGTCCGTGATGTAGCGGTCGCTCAAGGTCGCCGCAGCGATGATGGCCTGGTCCTGGATGCGGATCCCGTGGTGCACCTCGTAGCGCTCCTTGAGGCCCCGGAGGATGGCGATGGTGTCCTCGACGCTCGGCTCTCCCGTGTAAACGGAGGCGAAACGACGTGCGAGGGCGGCGTCCTTCTCGATGTGTTTGCGATACTCGTCGAGGGTGGTGGCCCCGATGCAGCGCAGCTCGCCCCGGGCGAGGGCCGGCTTGAGCATATTGGACGCATCCATCGAACCGCCCGCCGAGCCGGCGCCGACGAGCGTATGAAGCTCGTCGATGAAGAGCACGATCTGCCCCGCGGCGGCCTCGATCTCCTGCAGCACCGTCTTGAGGCGCTCTTCGAACTCTCCGCGGAACTTCGACCCGGCCACCATCGCCGCGAGGTCGAGGGCGAGGAGGCGCTTGTCCTTGAGGCTCTCGGGCACGTCGCCCTGGGCGATGCGGTGGGCGATGCCCTCGACGATCGCCGTCTTGCCCACGCCGGGCTCGCCGATGAGCACCGGGTTGTTCTTGGTGCGCCGGGATAAGACCTGCATGACGCGGCGAATCTCTTCGTCGCGGCCGATCACCGGGTCGATCTTGCCGTTGCGGGCTGCCTCGGTGAGGTCCCGGGTGTACTTCTCGAGGGCCTCGTATGTGCCCTCGGGGTCCGGGTCGGTGACCCGCTGGGTGCCGCGGACCTGCTTGAGGGCTCCGAGCAATACATCGCGGGTCACGCCGTGGTTGGCGAAGGGCCCAGACGTATCGTCCTGTCCCACGGCGGCGAGGAGCACGTGCTCGCCAGACGTGTACTCGTCCTTGAGCTTTTCGGTTTCAGCCCAGGCTGCGGTCAGCAGCGCTTTCAAATGCCGCGAAATCGCGGGTTCGGCACCGCCGTCGACCTGGGGCAGGCCCGGGAGCTCCTCGGCGACTTCTACCGCGACGGCCCGGGGGTCGGCGCCCGCCTTCTGCAAGATGGCGGCGGCGACACCGTCACGCTGGTTGATCAGCGCGGTGAGAAAGTGAGCGGGGACGAGCTCCGGATTCTTGCGCTCCGTTGCGTCGCGTTGCGCAGCCATGAGGGCTTCACGCGTCTTAGTGGTGAGTCTGTCCAAACGCATGAGGCCGAACGTAAGCATCGCGACGACCTGGTCAACGGTGGTGCGGTGACGGAATTCGTGGCTATGTAGGGTGGTCCTGCGGCCGCCGGTGGACCGTCAGCCGCGCTTCATGTCGAGGGCCGCGTGGAGGTCGGGGTTGCTGCCGTCGAGGCGCCAAATCCAGGCATCCAAGAAGTAATGCATGATCTGCGGGAGCGAGAGCACGGCAACCCAGACGCTCAGCGCCGTCGGGGAGAGCTCCGGCATCTCAAAGGACAAGAGCGAAGGCAGGTACTGCTGCCAAACGAAGCCGTCCCACAGCGTCTCCTCGAAGACCGCGGGGACCAGCGCCACGAGATAGAAGAGCAACCAACGGCGCCGCTGTGAGACCCAGGCGACGAAAGGCGAGGGCCCGCCGGTGGTGCCCTGCCATCGCTTGTTGCAGCGGTGCCAGACGATCGCGATGAAGGGAATGCCATGGAACAGGTTCAGGAATGCCGCCGAGACGAGCGGATGGTCGGCGAGGCCGATGCCGACTGACCAGCTCATCCAGCTGCACGCCATCCAGAGGTTCTTGCCGACGTTGAAGTGCCCCGTCGACCAGAGCTTGACTTGGCGACCGACGTAGACGACGGCAAAGACCGCCATGACCGCCACGATATCCCCGGTGAAGGCCGGGTCGATCTCCGCGATGAAGAACTCGCCGGCGTTGAACCAGTCGAACTGGCGTGCCGGGGAGGCGTGCCAGATCAACACGGGCCCGAGGGCCCCGGCCCACAAGGTCCACTTGTCCAGGTAGTAGTCGAGGCGTTCGCCCTCCCCGGCTCGGGCCTTGTAGAGTGCGATGAAGCCGTATTGCTGCTTGATGAAGTGGTAGATCGCGACGTAGGCGAGCAAGGTCCAGAACAAGGTCGGCGAGTGGGCGTGGAGCCGGTAGGTGAGGCCCAGGAAGAGCGGCACCGGCAGGAAGAGCAGGAGGCGCCGGCTGCGAAGGACCTCGCGGTCGAAGTAGGTCACGAGGGTAGTCGCCCAGACGTGGGCGACATCGAAGGCCACTATCAAGAGCAGGTACGCCCAGAGAGGGACGTCAGCGCCCCGACCGTAGAGCGTGACCAGGGACACCAACGACGCGACCATCGGAACCAGCAGGATCCCGAGGTCGAAGCGCGCTGAGACGAGCCAGCGCGACGCTACTGCGTGGGGTTGGGTCATGGGGACGTGGGCCAAGTGCGGCGGAGGGTAGCACTCGAAACTCCTGTGGTCCGTGCCGTAGCTGGCAGAGAAAGACATGCCCGGCACCTCGGACTCCGGACCGTCCGACTCGGCAACCTCCGACACGGGGGCCTCCGATCGGTCCTCGTCGGGCTCGCCGCTGCGCTGGTCGCGATCTTCTGACTCTGGCCGATGACGGTTGACAGGATTTGCACGGACAGCAGCAACCCTCGCCGTCTTCGCACCGGCACCTTGGCGCGCTACGAGGCGGTCCGTAAGGGGTCTACACCTCGGCGGTTGTCGGTGTTTTGACGCACGGCTGCCGTCTCGGTATCACCGAGGCCATGGTCCGCGTCCCCGCGCACTCTTTCCTGGCGTCCCTCATCGTCGTGACCCCCCTGGCCCTGAGCGCCTGCGCGGACGCTCCCCGGGAGATGCGCTTCGATACCCCGGAGGCGACCCTCGAGACGCTCCTCGGTGCCTTCGGTGTCGAGGACCAGACCCAGGAGGAGGTCCAGCGGCACCTGCGTAGCCGCGGGCGCTTCGACCTCCAGGACGAAGAGACCTACCACGCGTGTTTCGTCGACTTCGATGGCCCCGCGAGCGAGGCCCTCGCCGGATACGTCTTCGGCACCGTTGCGGCGGGCAAGGACCAGCTGCGCATCGTCCACGTCGGCGACAAAGTGCACGTCTATCCCGACCCCGAGCGCCGCGAGCGCTACGTCGTCATGTTCAACACCGACACCGGCTACCGCATCTCGCTCCGCGAGAGCGTTCCCGCCGAGGTTCGCCGGGCGCTGCTCCAGGAGCACGAACGGATCGACAATCGCAACCGACGTGCGGGCGCGGTCCTCGAATAGCGCTGAATCAGGCCCGTTCCTCGTCTCGATTCAGCGGCCGCCGAGCAACTCGTAGTCGTCGAGGAGGTCGAGGAGCACGCGACGATTGGTGTCGACGTCACTCCGGTCGCCCCGCCGCCTCGCATCCATGAGCTGCCAGTAAGCCAGTGCGTACGGATGGTCCGCGAGTACGGTGAGCGCGGAGCGGCTCGCCTCTTCGTAGAGCGGGCTGCCGGTGCTTTCCAGCGTGTAGACCGCATTGATGAAGTGCATGAAAGCATTCGGGGTCTGCCGAATGTTGGCCGGCAAGGCGCGATAGCCGTCGATGATCTCGGCGTAGCGTCGGTCGAAGCTCAGCTGGAAAAATGACGAGATCGTCGTCATGTGGGCGCGCGTGGCAGGCGCCATCGAGAGCGCGTTTACTGCCGAGCTGGCGCTGCCGTTGCTCACGACGAGGGTGTCGTCGATGGGCACGCTCTCATTGCCGCTGAGGTGGAGAAGCCAGTAGTCGAACCGGGTTGGGGTCCACTGCCGGATGGCGATGTGCGGCTCGCCGGCTGCCGTCCGGGTACCCAGACACAGGAACTGAGAACCCTCAGGAAACACCATCCGCCCGAAGTTCGCAGGCTGGCTCGGGTTGGCCCGGAGGGTCTGCTCGACGTCCGCCGGCACACCGCCCTTGGCGATTATGCGCTCGACGAAGCTCGCGTGGTCGAAGAGGGCGCGTACCGTGTCGCCATCCCCGGTGGCCAAGTCGGTCGCCAGGCGCTCGCAGAGCTCCCGGTTGGGGTCGTCTGCCAGCCGGGACTCGAGGCGCGTGATCACCATTGCCCGCTCATCGGTCGTGGTGGTGCCGCCAGCCGTCGAGACACTGCCGCACGCGAGCGACACTGGGCCCAGTATCACCAGGGCGAGGAGCAGGCTGCGGACTGGAGCGTTGCGGGGTGCCATGCTGGCCGGATACGGCGGGCCAGGGTTGGCGTCAACTCGATGGGAGGCGGACCTCTGCCAGCATGCGTTGTCCGCGAGCACGCCGTGATAGATGACGAGCGGCATCTCCGCACCCGCGGGCGCTTCGACCTCCAAGACGAAGAGACTTACCACGCGTGGACTTGGGGACGCGTGGTTGCTTAATTGCCTTATGGACTTGGGGACGCGTGGTTGCTTAATTGCCTTACGCGGCCAACGCCTTCCCAGGCAACTGGTGGCCGGGTTCTGGCGTAAGGCAATTAAGCAACCACGCGTCCCCCATCAACTTCCTCGAACGGATCGACACCCGCAACCGACGTGCGGGCGCCGTCCTCGATTGATCTCAGACCGTCGCGTCGACCGGGGCGGTGATTCCAGGCTGGGTCTGGGCGGCGAGGAAGCCGCTCGAGGAGGTGGGCTGGTAGGGGACCGCACCCTCGCCCCGGAGTCGCAGGCCCTGCTCCGCCTGGGTCATGCCGACGCCGCCGTCACAGGCTCCGGCGAGGGGCATGCCCGGGAGGGTGTCGCTGTCGTGCTCATCGCCCAGCTCTTCGAGGAGCTCGTCGAGGAGGTGGTCGAGCATGGCGTCGATGTTCCCGGGCTTTTCCATGGCCTTCGTCGCCCCGGTGAACACTGGGCGGCTGAGCTCGAAGACCGCTTCCGGTGCGGCTTGCTTGAGCGTCGAGAGCTCGAAGACGGCACCTTCGTCCGATTCGATATTGATACTCGCTGCCGCCGCCGCTCGCTTGCGCGCGTCGTCGACGAACTTGATGGCGAGGCTCAGGGCGCGCTGGCCTGCAGCTTCCCGTGACGAGGCCGTGGCTTCCCAGCGCTTCTGGGCCGCCGCCGCCTGCCGTGCCTTCTGGCGCAGCGCTTCGGCTTCCTCCGCCCTGGCCGCCGCCGCCGCCTCCCAGCGCTCCTTTTCGGCGCGCACCCGGCCTCGGGCCTCGGCTTCGCGGACCGCCTTGCGCCGCGCTGACGCCGCCGCCTCAACGGCGGACCGAGCCCTTGCCGCCGCCTCGAGGTCCTCCGTGCTCGGCTCCTCGGAGCCCGCGACCCGCCGTTCGGCTTCGACCCTCGCCTGTTTGAAGGCCGCCTCCCTGGCGAGACGAATGCTCGCGACGACATCTGCGCGCTCAGCAGCGATCTTCGCCCGGCGCTGGGCTTGCTCCTTGTTGGCCTGGGCCCGGGCCTCGGCTTCGAGCTTGAGGACCTTGGCCTCGGCCGCTCGCTTCCGCGCCTCGAGTTCGGCCTGGCGGAAGGCCCGATCGAAGGCCTCTTCCTGGGCGATTGCCTTTGCGGCTTCGAGAGCGCGCACCGCCTCGGCGGCCTTCTCACCAATGATACGTGCTTCGAGCTCTGCCTCGACCCTGGCCCTGGCTTTTTCCCGAGCCTGGGCCCGGGCGCCCTCGCGGGCGGCAGCCTCCGCCTGGATCAACATCTCGGCTTCGGCTTCGGCTTCGGATTCGGCTGTAGCCTGGACCGCCGCGGCATCGGCGAGGGCGTCGAGTTCCACCTCGATATGCATCTCGATCAAATCCTCGGCGATCTCTTCGTCGAAGGAGTCGAGCTGCACTTCGATCTGCATCTCAATCAGGGCATCCATCGCACCGTCTGTATCGGATGTGATTCTGCCCAGCGCCGAGAGTTCCTTCGTGCCCGCCATCTCTTCTTTGGCGGTTGTCTTCTTGGCGGTCAGCGTCTCGACCGCAGAGGGCTCAGTGGCGCGCTTCTCTTCGGCCGCCGTCTTTGCCGCGGCGCGCTTCTCTCCGGCTGCCCGCTTCGCCGCCCGCTTGCTCTCACGCGCGATACTGGCTGCCCGGGCCTCTTCTTCAGCCTGTCGCTTCGCGGCTTGGTGGTGTCGCGCGACCTCCCGGGCCCCGTCTTCGTCTCCCGTCTCGAGGTGCAGCTCTTCGAGTTCGGTCCAGGCTTCGGCCCACCCCGGGTCGAGCTCCGTCGCCCGCTCGAAGGAGTCCCTGGCGGCTTCGAGCTCTCCTCGCGCCCTCTCGACGCGGCCCTTCAAGAGGAGCAGGTCCGGGTCATCGTCCTCGTCCGCGAGGGCAACCCCGAGGACCTGCGTCGCGTCGTCGAAGCGCTCATCCTCGATGAGATCTTGGAGGAGCAGGGCCGGGTCGACCAGCTCGGGGCGCGCGAAGAAGCGTGCGATCCGGCTGCCTACCTCGTCCTTCCGGGCCACGCGCCGGAGGATCTGAGAGACCTGAGCGTCGCTCCCATCGAGGCTTTGAGCGCGGATCAGCGCCTGGACGCCCCGATCCCGGTCGCCGGTTTCGATGAGGGTTTCCCCAAGCCAACGCCAGGGCTCAGCCCACTCTTCGTCGGCCGAGACGGCCTTGACCAGGACCCGCCGGGCCCACTCGAGCTCGCCGCTGCGAAAGAGCGCGACCCCGAGGGTGAGCAGCAGATCGGTATCGTCCGGGTCCCGCTCCATCGCGGCTTCCACCACCTGGAGAGCATCCACCGGTCGCTTCGCCGCGAGCAGGTCCTGAGCCAGCATGACCGGCTCCTCCCGGTTGGGAGACGCGGTAAATCGGAGGAGCCGAAGGTTGAGCTGATGCTGGGAACGGCAGTTGGAAGCGGCCTGTGCGTGCATGTCGTACACTCTCCTACTCCAACCGACATGCCTCAAATCCGCCCCAGAACCAAAAAAATGGCAGAGGCGTTTCGTCCCAGGCCCGTTACGGGGGCATCGGAAGGAAGGGTGTGATGTCGAGTTCGCGCGCGTCTTCGTCTGCGGCGGCGACGGCGACGGCCGCCTCGAGGCCGACCAGTTCGGTCGCCAGGGGGTTGATCGAGCGCGCCGCCCCGAGGGCTTTCTGAGCCCGGGCCCAGTGGCCGTTGGCCGCGTAATAGAGCGCCTGGTGGTAGAGGAACCAGAGCAGCTGGTGGCTCGTCTCGAGCTCGTCTCGATCGTCATCGACCAATCGGTCGAGGAGCTCATACGCCGCAGCCGCTCGCCGGGCGCCTTGTCCGCGGTCGTCTTCGTAGGTCCGGTCCGGCAGGACTTCGTGGAAGAGTCCGTGGGGAATAAGGGTGCGGTAGAGGTGGGGGTCCAGGCGCGGGTCGAGCTCCACCATCACCGGTCTTCGGGCGGCGAGGCTCTGGAGGTCGCCCTCCTGGAGGGCCCCGGACAAGACCCGTCCCCGGAGCACGTCTTCGAGGGCGGGCTCGGTGTCCGCGAGGGCGTTGACGAACCCCGGATAATTCAGAAATGGCATCGCGACCACGGTCACGTCCGGTCGCATCTCCTCCGCCGCTTCGGCCCCCCACATCCGGAAGATGGTCTGGGGGTTGTAGGCGATGACGACCGCCCGGGCGGGGAGGGTCCGCCGGCCGATCTGCTCGAAACTATCGACCGCCGAGAAGCGCGCGAGGGAGGCACCCTCGACGGAGTGATGAATCTGGGCCAGGCCAAAGGCGGCGAGGACCACGCTCACGACCACGGCGGTCCGGCCAGGCACGACCTCGCCGGCGCGGCCGAAGCTCACCAGGACCGCCGCGACGAAAGCGGCGGCGAGGGCCCCGACAGCCCCGAAGGCCGGCATCAGGTAACCGAGGGCGTCGGGGTTGCTGCGAACGAAGCCGAGCCACGCGCGGGCACCCACGAAGATGACCAAGACGAGGACCCAGATGGTGCCGATGCGGCGCATTCCTCGAGGGCGGAGCAGGGCGTAGGCCCCCGCGAGGGCCATGAAGAGTGGCACCGGGTGCAGGTTGTTCACGAGCTGCACCAGGACATCGGCGAAGCGTGCCGGTAGCGGCTGGAGACCGGTCGCGTGGGTGCCTTGGAATGCCTGGGCGCTCACGACCCAATAGAAACGCTCCCAATTGCTCGGGTTGCCGAGGTTCAGGGCGGTTCCGGCCGCTGCGCGCATGGGCAGATAGAGGTAGGTCGAGAGCCCCGCCGCACCGAAGGCAGCGCATCGCCCGATGGCGCCCAAGCCCTTGGCCCGCTGGACCCGGGCGAAGGTTGGGGCGATGGCTGGCAGGAGGAGGAAACCGAGGAAGTGGTGGTTGGCCAGCGAGAGCCCGAGGGCGAAACACGCGACGTAGGCTGGGCGAATATCGTAGGTAGGCCACGAGACTTCGAGGGCGATGACGCGCTCGATGACCAGGCAGCTGAGCGCGGCCTGGAGCGCGTACACCTCGGGCCGCACGGCCTGGAACCAGAACCCCACGCTGCCGACGACGAGCCACGTGGCCCCGAGGGACAGGGGCATGGCGATCCTATTTGACGCGACGCCCTGGGCCCGGACCGTGCGCTCGATGGCGAGGTACAGGAAGGCCGCTGCAATGGACGCCATGACCGAGCTGGCGAGGGCGATGCGAAGGGGCAGAGGCCCGAGGGGTAGGAAAGCCAGGAGCGCGTGGACGATGCCGGCGAGGGGGTGACCGGGGGGATGGGAGATGCCGATGGACGCGGCCTGGGCGATGAACTCGCCGCCGTCATGCCAGTAGCCGGTCGGGGACGCGGTCGCGACGAAACACGCCAGGGGCAGGCCCCCGGCGAGGGCCAGGGAGAGCAAGCGCGCCGTAGGATCGACCGCTCCAATGCCCCGCGCGTTCATGCCGGCGGCATACTACCTCCCCCCGCGAAAACTGAGCGGATCGGTACAGTTTTGGGAAGCGACACGGAGTGGCACGGCGTTGCCGCGAGAATCGTTCGTGATTTCCGCTGGCCCGGATCTGGCTATCCTCGTGGTCTATGCGTCTTCCCGCCCCAACCGGCCTCGCCCTCTTCACCGCCACAGGGCTCATTTTCCCTCTCGGGCTCTGGGGCTGCGGGACCGACGACGTCACGCCCCTCCCCGAAGCGGTGGCCCTGGCGTGTCTCACCGCCGATCCCCTGACCGCCACCGAGACCGTCGCCGAGGGCAACGTTTTCCTCATCCGCGGCGGCCCCTGCGGTGACGCGATCTACGGCGACCAGGTCGCCGGGGTCCGCACCCAGAGCCTCGTCACCCCGGGCCTCGACCCGGTCCCGATGGCGACCTCGACCTCTCGTTTCTCTCCCGCCGGCGACCTGGTCTCGCTCTCGAACCCGGACGGGCAGGTCTACGACATCGCCTCGGGGGTGACCCGGGAGCTCTTCGAAGGCCCAGGCTCCGTGCTCTTCCTCCGGGACCGCGGCCCGTCCCCGGGGGTCTTCGCCGTCGGTTGCGGCGACGGCGAGGTTCGTGTCCTGGGCCAGGGCGGCGAGGACGGAGAGGGCGGCGAGGTGGCGGTCCTCGCCGAAAGCGTCGTCTCGTGCCCGGCAATCGCTGCCCACGCGCCGATCCTCATCTACCAGGACATCCGGGGCGTGCTGCACCGCCTCGATGTGTCGTCGGGCGTCGACGTCTCCCTCGACGCCATTCTCTACAGCGACGGGCGCACGACCTTCATCGGGTCCGGTCGTTCCGACCAGCTGGTCCTCTCATCCGATGGTGAGGTCGTCTTTCACCTGCAGATGAGCTACGGGCGCCCCCAGGAGTGGGCGACCTTCACGCGCACTTCGACCGGTGAGCCCCTCGGCGCGATCCCCAATGCCGATGGGAATTTGTCCGCCGTCCCCATGCCCGGCGGTCACGTCATGGCGGTCCAAGCGGCCTCGACTCTTTGGGTCCTCGACCGTCACTACGAGTTTCGCGCCTATCTCGAGACGTCGTTCGTCGCCGATTTCCCCCTCGTGAACCGTCAGCTCTTCGTCGAAGACGATTCGACCGGAGAGCTCTTCATCTTCGAACCCGGCACCGGCCTTCGCGGAGAAAGCCTCGTCCACAGCGACGACCTTCGAGACTTGCGGTTCTCCCCGTCGGGTCGGTACATCGCCCTCCGGACCGTCGATATCTGCGAGACGGGCTCCTGTGAGCACATCGCGCTCTACGACGCCGAAGAGGATCAGCTACGAGACCTGGTGACCCTCCAGGGTGACTTCCGCCTGCACCAGGTGACCGACACCGGCCACGTGGTGCTCGCCGGCGCGTTCCGCCCCCTCGGGGCGACGGTGACGGAGGAGAACATTCGGATCTACGCACCCGACGGGACGCTTCGAGTCCAGCTCCTCGACCGCCGGACCGGCAACTTTGCCCAAGCGTCGGACCGCGCGATCTTCGTCGAGTCCTGGGATCCCCTCTCCGGCATGCGGCGCCTCGAGCGCGTGGACCTCGCGACCGGCGATGTCGTGGTGCTCACGGACCGCCTCACCGAGGCCACGGTGGCAGGGGACCGCCTCTACTTCACCCAGCAGGTAGACCCGGCGACCGTCGCCTCGGAGCTCCTGGTCACGCCCTTCTGAGGCTCTGACCGGCCGTCAGGGAACGGCGTCGGGGCGCCTCAGGCGTCGACGCGGATGCGCCGGACGATCTCGGCGTAGTCCCGACGGGGCCCCCGGATGGACGCCTCGGGGGGCTGCCGGTGCTTGATGGTGGTCGCGAGGAGCAGCCGCATCATGCCGTCCATGCGATTGATCTTGAGCCCGAGGGAGGGCGGGTCGTCTCCCCGACGGCGGCCCGGCATCACCCGCGCTACATAGCCCTCGCAGTCGATCCATACCCGGGATTTCGGGATCTGGAGCTTCACCCGGACCTCGTCGCCGACCCGGGCGCTCGGCTCGTAGGAACGAATGCGCACTCCGTCCCACGAGAGATCCATCGTTTCATCCCCCAGCAGCCGCTGGCCGTCCTGGGTCATCACGACGCAGGCGGTGCGTACTCCATGGCGGGAAAATTGGCGTTCGCTATGCACAGTAGTGGTGGTCACGGGTCCTCCTGATGAAATGGTAGGGAGTCGGTCGCCGATGGATCCAAATTCACGCAGGTCAGGTCGCTCGCCCCGCAGCCATCCCGTACCCTTCGGCGAAGTGGATCACCGGCGAATCAAAGGCATCGCGACCCGCGGGGTCCGCGTCCTCGGCCAAAAGGGAGAGCTCGGGCCCAGCATCCTCGATGACGTGGTCGTCGAAGAGCCCCTCGAGATCCGGGTTGCGGGAGACGCCCTCGCGATCACCATGCGCACCCCCGGTCACGACGAAGACCTGGCCCTCGGCTTCTTGTTTGCCGAGGGCATCGTTTCCAGCGCGGAGGACGTGGGTCGCATCACCCACTGCGGCCGCCCCGGCGACGAAGGCTATGGCAATACCGTGGACGTGCTCCCGGGGGCCGGCGCCATCCTCGACCCCGACCGTCTGCAATCGAGTCGCCGGGGCACGTTGATCACCGCGGCCTGCGGGGTGTGCGGGCGTCGATCGATCGACGACCTCCTCGAGCGCCTCGAGCCTTTCGAAGTCCAGGACCCGGCCTCCCCCAAGGTCTCGGTCGACGTCCTGCGCCGGTGTACCGAAGACCTCCGCGAAGAACAGCCGAACTTCGCCCGAACCGGGGGCGTGCACGCCGCATCGCTCTTGGACCGCGAGGGCCGAATGCTCGCCGTCGCCGAGGACGTCGGGCGCCACAACGCCGTCGACAAGGTCGTCGGCGCTCTGCTCCGCCAACAGCGCCTCGACGAGGCGGCGGTGCTCGTCGTCTCTGGGCGGGTGAGCTTCGAGATCGTGCAGAAGGCCGCCGTTGCTCGGGTGCCCATCGTGGCGGCGGTCTCGGCGCCTACCTCCCTCGCCGTCGACCTCGCCGACCGCCTCGGCCTCACCCTCTCTGGCTTCGTGCGCCAGGGGCGGCTCAATATCTATACCCACCCCGGGAGGCTCGCCGGTGTCGACTGATGCTCCTTTGGGCACGTCTGCGGGCACGTCTGCGGACGTCTCTTCGGACATTTTGGCCGGCATCTTCGTAGGCGGTGCCTCGCGGCGCATGGGCGGCCACGCGAAGGGCCTGCTCCGGGTGCCGGGCACCGACGAGCGCATCCTCGAGCGCCTGGTGCGCCTCAGTCGGGAGCAGGGGTTCACCCCGGTCCTCGTCGGCGATGCTCGGCCCTACCAAGAGCTCTCCCTCGGGGTCCCCGCCATCGCCGACGCCGAAGGCTTCCGGGGCCCCCTCGCGGGCCTCGCCGCGCTCCTCGAGGCCGCCGGTTCCAAGGGGTCCCTCGCCGTCGCCTGCGATATGCCTTTCGTGAGCCCCGAGGCTCTCGAGCGCCTAAGCGCCTTCGCCCCGGGAGCCTCCATCGTGGCCCCCCGGCGCGGCCCCGATGCGCCTTGGGAGCCACTCTTCGCTCGGTACTCGGCGCCGGCCGTGCTTCCCATTCTCCGGGCCGCCGCGGCGGACGGCGTGCGTTCGTTTCAGGGGCTCTTCAAGCGCGTCGGGCCGACCGAGCTCCCCCTCGATGCAGAGGTCACAGCGGCCCTCGAGGACTGGGATAGCCCGGCGGACCTCCGCGGCTGATCAAGGGGCCGGGGCTCCGGCTTCGCTCGGGCTGTCGGCCGCTGACTCGGCTGGCGTCGCCGGTTCGGGTGCCGCAGCCGGTGCTTCGACCGAGGGCTCACAGGCTTCCGTGGACGGTGTGCCCGCGGTCTCTGGGTCCACGACATGGAACTCGATGCGCGCGTTTTGGGCGCGGGCCTGTCGGCTCGTGCCTTCGGCGACGGGGCGCGTCTCACCGCAGCCCCAGGCCTCGAAGCGCGAGGCCTCGAGGCCGTGCTCGGTCATCCAGGTGACCACGGCGAGGGCGCGCTCCCGGGAGAGGGTCAGATTGCGCGCGTCGGGGCCGCGGTCGTCGGTGTGGGCGTCGACGCGCACGCGCCGGAGCTGAGGATTCGCGGCGAGGGTCGCCCGGACCTCGTCGAGGACCTCTTCGGTCCCCTCGGCGAAGGTCGCGCGCCGGGGCGTGAACGAGATGCCGCTGAGCAGGCGCAGCTGGCCCTCTTCGAGGCGGTGAGACGCGGGGCAGCCGCCGTCCGCGGCGGCACCGACGGCGAGGGGGCAAGCGTCCTCCTCGTCGGGGACGCCGTCCCCGTCGTTGTCGAGGTCGGGGCAGCCGTCGGCGTCCGCGAATCCGTCGAGGTCTTCGGCGTCGTTCGGGCACTGGTCGTCGGCGTCGAGGATCTCGTCCCCGTCGTTGTCGGGGTCCGGGCAGCCGTCTTCGTCCTCGAACTCGTCGAGGTCCTCGGCGTCGTTCGGGCACTGGTCGTCGGCGTCCAGGATCTGGTCCCCGTCGTTGTCGGGGTCCGGGCAGCCGTCTTCATCCTCGAACTCGTCGAAGTCCTCGGCTCCTTCGGGGCAATCGTCTTCATCGTCGGGGTATCCGTCGCCGTCGCCATCGACCGGCCCGAGGTCTTCTTCGGGCCGGGGCTCGGGCTCGGGCTCGGGTTGAATGAACCCGATGCTCACCAAGACCCGCGCTGCGGGTGTTCCCCAGCCGGCGGACAGGCCCGGCCCCGCGGCGACGCCCGCCGTGAGCCCGCCCTTGGCGAGGTACTTGAGCCCCAGGAGCATCTCGACGTTGGTCGTCGAGTCCCGGGTTAAGTAGTCGAGGGCGTGATTCCCGGAGGCCTCGACGATGGCTTCGAGCTCGTCGTCGCCGTCTAAGATCTCGTAGCCGACGCCTGCTCGCCAGAGCAGCTCGTTGCGGACCAGAGCGCCAGCGTTGCTCGTATACTCCTCGTGCAGGCGGAGGCCGACGTTGGCGGTCACCCGGAGGCGCGGCGGGCGGAACTCGATGAGCAGTTTCGGCACGAAGTTCACGCTCTGGTCCCCCGAGTAATTTTGCTCGGGCAGCACCGCCTGGGCGAGGGGGAAGGTCACGTCGGCGGCGAGGGCGACGCCGAAGGGGTCGAGGGGATCGCCGATGAGCCGCACCCGGGCGCCGAGGGTTGGGTCGCTGAGGGTCGATTCGTCGGCGCTGGGAACGCCCGGCACGTCCTGTCCCGTCATCAAGAGGTGGATGGGCAGGGCTCCGTAGAGCAGCAGGCGGTCGAAGAGGCTGTAGGAGAGCGTCGTATGGAGGGTCAGCTGGTGTTCGACGACCGGCGTCGTCTCGGCCGCACCGGCGGCGGTGAAGAGCAGCGGCGACGCGGCGTAATCGATGACCGCCTGGGCGGCCCAGAAGTCGTGGCCCCGGGCGACGGGGCTCTCGGCCTGGAACATGTCCTCGGGGGCGTTGGCGGCCGAGAAGCGGTTGAGTCGCACGCCCTGGGCGGCCGCCGTGGAGGCGAGGCCCAAGGCAAGAAGGCCGGCGATTACGCCGATGGAGAGGCTCGAGCGGATGAGCAGAGAACGTGTAAACACCGAGAGCTCCCTCTGCCGGAGGAACGTCCCCCGACGGTCGTTGCACGCTAACCCGAGAGTCTCTCGGCGGTAAACGTCGAGACTCGTCGCCTCGCCGTGCTCAAGGGTCGAGGACGACGTCGAGATAGAAGATCCCGCTACCCCGGACCGGCATTCCCTGGGCGAGATCTTCGATCACCCGGGAGACGCATCGGGAGGCGGGGCTGCTCGCGTTGGACGGCCAGGGGCCGACGCTCATCAAGGCCCCGGGCCCGCTGAACTGCACGTGAATGGTGAACTCCATTCTCGATCCGGTGGCGCATCGACCAGCGCCGGGGGTCACCTCGGCGGCCAGCGCTCGACCGTCGGCTGCGTGGAACGCCCGAGAGAACCTTCGGTAGCGCACACGCGCTCTGCCGCCTCGGTGAGCGGGAGGTGCCGAGGGATCCGCTGTGGGCTGTGTCGTGAGCGTGGGCGCGGGAGCCGGAGCGGGAGCCGGCCGGGGAGCTGGCCGGGGAGCCGGCCGGGGAGCCGGCCGGGGAGCCGGAGCGGCGACCGGGGGTGGATCGGGTGGGCTGTTCACCGTCGGGGGCGGCGTAGGAATGGGGTTCGCTACTACGCCGACCGGGGTGACGGGTGCCGGCCCCCCCGCGACCACCGGAGTCATTGGGCTGGGCTGAACCCCGTCCGTGGAGGCACCCTCGGGGCCCCGCGGCGTCGCGATCGACAGGACGCCGACCACCGCGAGGCCCGCCAAGATGGCGCCGCCGATGCCGAGGGCTGCCACCCAGACGATGCCGCGGCCTTTCGAGCGGGTCGGCGGGACCACCGTCGATGGCGTCGGGGTCGGGGCTGCTGATTGCGCCCGGTTTCCCGAGTAAGCAGGAGAGCTGGAAGGCGATGGAGAAATCGGATCGGCAGCAGCGGCCTCTGACACCATGCGAGTCGCCGGCGTCGACTCGAAGGGAACGGGCGCTCGGGCCGACGTCATCGGCACCGGGTGGGGCGTTGGTGGTGCGAGCTCCTGCTCCGGCACGGTTCCCGTGCCGAGACGCAGCACCTCGACGGTATTCGCCGTTGCCAGGGCGCGCAGCGCGGCGATGTAGTCCGCGGCGCTGTGAAACCTTCCGTCGGGGTCCCGGCTCAATCCGCGCTCGATGAGGTGTCGGAGCCCTCCGGGGAGCCACGGTGCCACCTCGCCGAGGGGCGTCGGCGAGGTCGTATTCATGCGGATGAGCAGCTCCTCGTAGCTCTCCGCGGCGAAGGGCATGTGGCCCGAAAGCATTTGGTAGAAGAGCACGCTGGCGCTGTAGAGGTCCGCGCGCCCATCGACCGCCTTGGCTGCGAGGAACTGCTCCGGGGCCATGTAGAGGGGCGTGCCGAGGATCATGCCGGTTTTCGTCAGCGACGGGCTGCCCGCCTCCCGGGCAAACTTGCTCACCCCGAAATCGAGCAGCTTCGCCGTCGGTGAATGGGTGCCGACCGCGCCGACGAGGAAGATGTTCGCCGGCTTGAGGTCGCGGTGCACGATGCCCGCGCCGTGAGCCGCTCCGAGGCCCTCGAGAATCTGCACCGCGATGTCGAGGGCGACGTCTCCCCGGAGGGGTGCCTCCCGGTCGAGGCGCTCGTCGAGGGGCTCACCTTCGAGGAGCTCCATCGCCAGGAATACGTCGCCCTCGGCGGTGCGTCCGGAGTCGAGGACCTCGACGATGTGCGGGCTCCCGCGGAGGGCCCCGGCCTGGGCCTCGGCGAGGAATCGATCGACCACCTGCGGCGAGCCGAGGTGCTTTTGGTGCAGCATCTTCAGCGCGATGGCGCGCCCGGTCTGGGAGTGCACCGCCCGGAAGACCGTGCCAAACCCGCCCTCCCCGAGCTCGGCTTCGACGCGATACTGGCCGATGGTGTCGCCGGGGCGGGTCACGGCGACATTGTACCCATGATTGACAGCCGCGCCGCCGCTGAACACGATGGCGCGCGTCCGATGAAGATTGACGATAAGACCACACTCAACCAAGAGCTCCTCGCCGACGGCGACAGCGCCATCGGCGAAGCCCAGGCGGTGGTCGTCGTCTACCACCGTGACGGGGTCAAGGTCGTCACCCTCGAGAGCGGCGTGCCCATCGTCATTGGTCGCGCCCACCCCGCGGAGGTCGTGATTCCGGACCTCGGCCTCTCGCGCCGTCACGCCCGTTTCACCTGGGGCAGCGACGGCATCTTCGTCGACGATCTCGAGTCCACCAACGGCACCAAGGTCCGGGGGGAGCGCGTGCAGCGCGCCCGCCTCGTCCCCGGCGACCGCGTGCAGCTCGGCCGCGCCGTCACCGCGACGGTCAACGTCCAGGCCGGCCACTCCCAGCTCCAAGGCATCGACAGCAGCGAAGCGTTCCAGCGGAACCTCGAAGAGGAGCTGACGCGCTCGCGCTCCTTCCGGCGCAGCTGCGCCGTGCTGATGATTCGCGCCGTCTCCCTCGACGAGGGCCACGTGTCGCGATGGATCCCGCGCATTCGCAGCGAGCTCCGGGACGTCGACCGGGTGACGTTCTATGGCCAGATGTCGGCCCTCGTGCTGCTTCCCGAGATGCAGGGCAGCGAAGCGTCCTTCGTCGCCAAGAAGCTCGTCGGGACCGAACGCCTCGGTGAGCCGCCCCTCGTGGTCGGGGTCGCCGCGTTTCCCGAGCGGGCTTCGGCCGAGGAGCTCCTCGATTGGGCGCGTCAATCGGCGCGCAAAGCGACCTTGGATTCCCGCGTGCACATGGCGACCGCCGAGGACGATGCCGCGGCGCGTCGAGACCGCAGCGTGGTCATCGCGAGCGCGCGCATGCGCGAGGTCTACGACATCGTGCGCAAAGTGGCGTCATCCACCATCCCCGTGCTCGTGCAGGGGGAGACGGGGACCGGCAAAGAAGTCATCGCCACGGCCATCCACAACGCTTCGCCCCGGCGCCGGGGTCCGGTGCGCGCCATCAACTGCGGCGCGATTCCGGCGACGCTCATCGAGAGCGTGCTCTTTGGTCATGTGAAGGGGGCGTTCACGGGGGCCGAACGCTCCACCCCCGGCATCTTCGAACAGGCTGACGGCGGTACGGTGCTCCTCGATGAGGTGGGGGAGCTCTCCCAGGGGGCCCAGGCGGCGCTGCTCCGCGTCCTCGAGACCAAGCGGGTCACCCGGGTGGGCGGCACCGCCGAGATCGAAGTCGACGTGCGCGTCGTCGCGGCGACCCACCAAGACCTGCACGCGATGACGGAGACCGGCGCCTTCCGCCTCGACCTCCTCTATCGCATCAATACGATGCAGATCGTCGTCCCGCCCCTTCGCGAGCGCCAGGAGGAAATCGAGCCATTTGCCGAACTCTTTCTCGCCGAGGCCAACAAGGCGTGCGGGACCAACGTCTCGGTCATCGAGGTCGACGCCCGGCGCTTGCTGCGCGAGTACGCGTGGCCGGGCAACGTGCGCGAGCTGCGCAACGTGATCGAGCGGGCGGTGATCGTGTCGCAGGACGACGTGATCACAGCCGAGGACCTCGGCGGTCGGATCAGCAGCGTGCCCGAGCCCCCTACCTCACCGACGAACATCCCGCCGGCCATGGACGATGGCACCGGTGACGTCGCGTTCAAGGACCGCATCCGCGACTACGAGACCCAGCTCATCCTCGATGCCCTGCGCCGTGCCGACGGCAATCAGACCGCCGCCGCGAAGATCCTCCAGATGCCGCTCCGCACCTTGGTGCACAAGATCAAGAGTTACGGCATCAAGAAGATGTACGACGCCTGACCTCGCGTCGCGACTCTCATTCGGCGTCGTTCAAGTGCGGCAAAGCCGGGGCCGAACCGTGTTCCGGGTGTTCGGGGAGCTGGTCTCCGGGGCTCCAGTGGGTTTGCTGGGCTCCCTTCATGTCGATGATCCCGAGGGCGTCGAGGATGCGCATCACCTGGAACGCCGGGTCGACCTCGAACCAGCGCACGGCGAAATTCGGCGCCATGCCGAACTTGTGGTGGTTGTTCTGGAAGAGCTCGCCAGCGGTGAGAAAATCGAGGGGAAGCGAGTTCACCGATTCGTCGCCTACGGCGAAGTTTCGGTAGCCGTATTTGTGACCGCCCCAATTGACGATCGCGCCGTGAACCGGGCCCATCAGGAGGTGAACCGGGAGCAGCAGGAAGAAAACCCAGTGGGGTGCAAAGGCGAGATAGAAGGCCGTGTAGGCCACGCCGAAGAGCACGCGGGTGACCCACGCGTCGCCGACCCGGTCGACCCAGGCCCAGGCTGGGTAGCCGCCTTCGAAGCGCTCCTCGGCTTCGATGCGTCCCGAGAGCACCCCTTCGTAGCGCTCCTTCGTCGCCCACATCATGCCGAAGACGTTGGTATGGGTATGGGGGGAGTGGGGGTCCCGGGCGGTGTCGCTGTAGGCGTGGTGCTCGCGGTGGAGGATGGCGTAGGCCCGCGGGTTCAAGAACGAACTCCCCTGGCTGACCCAGGTGAGCAGATAGAAGAACCGCTCCCAGCCCTTGCTCATGCTGAACATGCGGTGGGCGCCGTAGCGATGCAGGAAGAACGTCTGGCAGAACACCGAAAGGGCCCAGTGGCCGACGAAGAAGGCGAGAATGATCCAGACCATGATGATGCGAGGCTAAGACCGGCACGTCGCATCGACGTCGGGGCGGTGTCATCCTTCTGTCACGGCGCGGCCTCGCGTACTCTTCGCCGACGGTCCGAAGGGCATCGACGTTGAAAGTGCGACCTCCCGCAGTCCTGGTCATCGCGGCCGCTCTGGTCATCGCGGCGGCCACGGGCTTCGTTCTCCGTGGACTGGTCACCGGGCCTGTCACCGGCGATCCTCCGTCGGCGTCGGCGTCCGCTCCAGCCGGTGATGGACCGCCGGCCGCCATGACCCCTCCCGGCCATCGGACCGAGGTGGCGCTCCCGGCGCACATTCGCTGGATTGCCGCCGGCGGCGGAGGAGACCCCAGCTACAACGAGGTCTCCCTCGAACAAGACCTGGCCCTCGCTCGGGAGGTCTTCGGCCCGGCGGGCGGGGTCCTCTTGCACGCCGGGGGCACGGGGGTCGACGGCGTTCGCGTCCGCGATGACCGCCCCGGGCCGTTGGCCGAGAGCGCGGGGGACGATGCGCAGTTCGCGCTCCGATCGCGCTTGGCGGAGCTCCTCGACCCCCGGGACCGCGCCGTTCGCTACCGCCCGTCAGCGCTCGAAGGCGCCGGCCCCGCCACCCGCGAGCTCTTGACCGAGGCCCTCGTCGCCGGGCTCACCGAGGCGTCACCGGACCCGTTGTTGTTCTTCTTCAGCGGTCACGGCGAACAGGGAGACGAGGCCCGGTACAACACCGTGCATACCTGGGGCGGCTGGGGCCTCTCGCCGGCTGACGTCACGGAGTTGCTCGACGAGGCTCGGCCGTCCCGACCCGTCGTCTTCGTCATCGCGGCATGTTTTTCCGGCGGATTCGCGGACCTCGCCTTTGTCGGCCCGGGCGATGACCCGGTCCCGGACACCGCCTCCGATTCCGAATCCCGACCCATCGAGGCCGCGGCGGGCCGGTGCGGGGTCTTCGCGAGCACCTGGGACCGTGAGTCCGCGGGCTGCGACCCCGACCCCAACCGGGGAGCCCAGGGCGGCTACAGCATGCACTTCCTCAACGCGCTCCGGGGCCGTGACGCGGCGGGCACGGCCCTTCCCCGGGGCGAGTTGGACTACGACGGTGACGGGCACATCTCGGTCCTCGACGCTCATACTCGGGCGCGCATCGCCTCGACCTCCATCGACGTGCCGACGACCACCTCCGAGGCCTGGCTGCACCACGTTTCATCCGGCGCGCCCGCGCCTGGCCGCGTCTCGGACCAAGTCCAGGCCAGCCAGACCATCCAGTCAATTCTGCCAGAGGAGCAGGCGGTCATCGTGGCCCTCGGTGCGCGCTTCGGGCTCCACACCGCCGAAGCCGTCGATGCGCGCCTCGACGAACTCGAGGGCCGCCTCGACGTCGCCGCCGACCGCCTCGATCTCCTCGACGAAGACATGAACGACGCGTGGGGGGCCGCCCGGATAGCGCTCCTCGAACGCTGGCCCGCCCTCGACGATCCCTATCATCGCGACTACGCCCCCACCCTCGCAGCCTCGGCGGGGCCGATCCGCCGTTGGTTCGACGAAGCCCCGGAAGCGCGCACCTGGGCCCAGGCCCAGCGAGCCCTCGACGCCGAGGGCGACTATCTCGAACTCGAAGCGCAGCACGCTGCGCTCTTGCGACTCGAGCGGGCGTGGCAGACCGCGGGGCTGGCCGCCCGATTGCGGGCCGAGGGCGGGCCCGGCTGGCGTGCTTTCGAAGCGCTGCGCTCCTGTGAGCGCTCCCTCCCGCCGACTCCTTGATGCCGGCTCCTGGGCTCTCGGGATGTTGGGATTTCGGGACGCCGGGACGGGCGTTTACTTCAGGACGGGTTCAGGACGGAGTGAAGTCTTCGAGAGCTGCCTTGAGCTCGGGGATCTCGTCGTCGAACTGAATGGCGCAGTGGCAGCCGAGGGGCCCGTCGGGGTCGTTGTAGTTCGGCTCGACCCGGACGATGACGCCTTCGACGTTGATCTCACCGCCGTCGCGACCCGGGAGCCGGAGGGTGATCTCGACCGGCGCGCCCACTTCGATGGCATTCGGCGTCGCGACGAGCAGCCCCTTTGCGCTCGCGTCGTGGCTCACGGCGATCTGGCGTTCCCGGCCCTCGCTCACGATGTGCATGGGAAACCACACCTCGTGGCGTTTCGTATTTCGTTTGTCGTCGGTCACGGCGAGGAAGCATACAGAGGCGCCTCACCGTGGGACAAGAGGGTCTCTGCTCAATTCGTGCCTCGGCCGACCCCCGCCCATCAATCGGGACAGGCCTGTGGCGTCATCTCGAAAGCCACTCCGTCCCAAACGAGCACGCTGCCCTCGTCATCCCAGACCCCGGTGAAGGAGTCGGTCATGACGGTGTCCCCGTCGCAGCGGTAGGTGCCGCTCTCGCTCACGTCCGAGTGGCCGTAGCGGTAGCGGCCGTCCCGGAAATCGAGCTGCCAGTTGCACGTCGCGACCCCATCTGGGGTGAGGCCGCACTCGAGGAGAGCGACGCTCTGGAACCCCCGGAGCTCCAAGGCTTCGCAGAAGGTGAGGCGTCCGATACACGACCCGAGCTCGTCCACGTCACACATCTCGAGCACGAAGTCCGACCTGCACGCGCAGGGGATGGCGCACCGATCGGCCGGCGCCCCGCACGGCCGGTGGTAGACCATCGCTGGGCAGGGCCTCGCGTCCGGCGCGGTGTCCGCCAAGGCGTCCACGCCGACGTCGAGACTCGCATCGCGTTCGTGAGACTGGGAGCAGTCACAGCCCACGACTACGAGTATCAGCATGATCACCCAGCGCCACATCTTCCGAGCTTACCGCGTCTGCGCACCGGTCGAGGAGGGGAGGAGGGTTGCCTGTGATTGTGGCACCATCGTCTACGCTTACGCCGACGCCGGCGTCGATGACGCCATCGATGAGAGGATGGCCGAGGCCCTGCGCCAGCTTGCGCCCTTCGAGCCGTTCGAACGGCGAAACTCGCCGCCGAAAGGACCCGCCCGATGACTGAACGACCCGCGACCGTACCCTCAGAGGCCTTCTGGGATGACGACGACGCCGAATGGTGTTTGCCCGAGAAGGACGGTGAAGGCGAGTTCCACGGCCTGGTGAAGTGGTGGCGCCCCGACGGCACGCTGTGCTGCACGACGGACTACGTACACGGCACGCCCGAGGGCGCGTTTACGCGTTTTCACGAAAACGGTGAGGTGTCGCGAAAGGGCGTCTTCGAGGCGGGCACCCTGCACGGCCTCAACGTCTTTCACCGGTCGGACGACGAGACGACGGAGAACTTCCCCCGCGGACTCGGGGACCAAGTCCGTCGGGCCGAGATGGACTACGTGCACGGCAGCGTCGTCGGGGCGCGCTGCTACGACGCCTCGGATGCTTTGTGCATGGAGAACGGCGAAGCCTTTCCCGATACCCGACCCAACGGGGTCCCCGAAGAAGCCCATTTCCGCAAGCGGGAGGCCGACGGAGAATACCGCTGGGTAGCGGGCACCGTCGCCGACCGGGGGGATGGGACCATCGCGCGGAAGGGGCCGTGGCGCTGGTGGACCCCAGAGGGCGTACTCGTCGAGGAGCAGGCCTACGCCGATGGAGAACTCGACGGCGTGGCCCGGGTCTTCGATGAGGACACGGGAAAGCTGACCAGCGAGGTCACCTGGCGCGCGGGCGAGAAACACGGCCTCGAGCGGACCTTCGACGAGGACGGAAACTTCGTCCACGAGATCGAATACGCCGAGGGTGAGAAGCGGTCCCGGGTCCGCGCCCTCGACGAGGACGAACGCGGTGATGGCCAGGCCGTGAGGGAGCGCTGCCAGCTCATCGATGACGACCCCACGGGGGTGGTCGAGTACCTCGACGCGGCGGGGATGGTGACAGCGACCGTCGATGTCGGCCTCCCCGATGACCTCGAGGCGACCCAGCGCGTGCTCGGCGCGACGGCGGGCTTCGTCGCCCTCGCCGACGAGCTGGCGAAGGAGAAGAAGACCGGCGCGTCGGTCTTTGCTCTGGTGCGTGCCGTCGGCCGCGGAGAGGCACCGCCGGAACGACTGAAAGAGGCGGTCACAGCCCTCGCACGCCCCCTCTCCGAAGAAGCCGCGTTCGCAGTCACCCAGCGCTGCAATATGGTCGTCTCGAATATTCAGCGCTTTGGCGGCGGCCCCGACAAGTGCGTGAACCACCTCTTCGAGGGCATTCGTCTCGGTGGCCTGGCGTGGAGGTTGCTGCGCGTCGCCTCCGGCATCCTCGATGACATGGGCGAGTCCAGGACCGCCCTCGAGGTCATCGATGCAGCGATCGCCGCGGCGCCCGCCGACGAGGCCGCGCCCTTCGAATATACCCGGGCCCTGGTGCGCGCGAGCATGGGTGACAAAGCCGGAGCGTTCGAGTCGGTGACGACCTACGCCGCCCACGACGCGGACCACGCTGCGGGGCTCCGCGGATATCTCGTGGCGCTCTTCCCCGAGTGGGCTTTCTGGCCTGCCACGGATTCGCGCCGTCAGGGGACCGGCCGCATTGCCAAGCTGCTCACTCGGACAGGGCCCAAAGGCGTCCCTGACGTCGAGCCCTTCAGGATGGCCATTCAGAAGAGCGCGACCCGTTTGTCTCGACATCGCGCCCGTCTGGTCGAAGAGCTCGGGGAGGCGGACTGGCTGGTCCCCGACGTGAGCCATCTGCTGCCGGCGGGGGAAGTCGAGGTGCCGACCTCGGGAGACTTTTCGGGCGTCGGTATTCAGCACCTCTGCCGCCAGGAGTGGACCCGGCTCACCTGGCTCTGTCATTTCGCGGGCCTCGACGAACTCGGTCTGCCCGAAGAGATTACGCCGCGGGACGACCACGTCGCGCTCTTCCTGATCGGTGAGACGCGGTACCTCATGGCCATCGAAGTGGACCCGACGGAGCACCTCGGCGGCCGGCTCTCGGCCGGCGATTACGCTGATGAAGCGAACTACGACAAGCTCATCGCGCTCACCAAGGAACTCGCCGGCGCCTCTGAGTGGTTCGGGCTGAAGATGACCGACGTCGAAGACGCCCCCGACGCCAGCTTCCTGATCACCGACGACCAGGCGTTTCTGAGCGCCATGGGCTTCTTCAACGACACCTCCTTCGACCTCTTCACGGAGCGAGAAGGCGACGACGAGGAAGACGAAGAAGACGAAGAAGACGACGAGTAGTCGCGGCGTTCACCGCGACTCCGAAATCCCGCTCGGGCCTCGGCGGGTCATGGTGCGATATCGAAGAGGCCCACTTCGTAGAGCGTCTGAGCGTAGGCGGTCAGGAGCGATCGGTGGGGGATGCGGTCGGTCATGTCGGCGGGCATCGTCTGCTCGTCGACCGCGCCGGTGGCCAGCTCCCACTGCCAGTGATTTCCCTCGGCGACGGGCATCACGATCTCGACCTCGGCAACCGGGCCACCGAGGCGTTGGTTTTCGAGGCGCACCTGCATGTCGTTGTAGGGCGTGGCGCCGCCGGCGCGCTCCAGCAGGGCGTGGAAGAGCCCGTTGCTGAGGGGCAGGTTCGCCCAGGTATCGGTGATGACCGAACGGAACGCCGTGTAGAGCACGTGCTGGGGAAGGTCCTCGCCGTGCTCTGCCCAGAATGCCTCGGCCTCGACTGTGGTGAGTGACCCGACCCCAGGGAGGTGGGCGACGAAGAACTCGGTCATGGTTGGAGCTGCGGCGATGTCATCCTCTGCGCCGATCCACGTCTCGAGGTCGGTTACGGGGATGCCCATGGTCATGGCGATGACGTTCATGAGGAACTCCGCTGGCCGGGGGCTCTGGGATGCGGCCCAGGCGCACGTCGGCTGGGCGACCGGCAGGATCCGATCACAGAACGACTCTGCTTCGCCGACGCCCCGGATGGCATCCGAGAGCAGGTCCGCAACCTCGGAGCCGTGGCTGGCGCCGTTCATGGTCATGACCGTTCGGGTGCGCGCGGCGATCTCGGGCATGGTGGCCAGGGTCTGGAGCACGTTCGAGGCTCCCTGGCTGTAGCCGATGAGGTGCAGGTCCACGGGGCCGACCTCGGCCTCGAGGGCGTCGATCGCCGCCTTGGCTCGGTCGGCGTTGACCGACGGCCGGACGAAGCTGCCCGTGTCGACGACGATCGTGTGCACACACGGCAGAGCGGCGTGGATGGCTTCAGCCTGCTGCTCGAACTCGCGCCGGTCCATCAACCGCACCACGCCGGGGAAGAAAACGATCGCCGAGTTCGTCGTGCAGGACCACCCGTCGACCGGCGGCTCGGCGGTGCGGGCGAGGGGAAACGCGTCTTCGTCGCCGACGTAGGCCGGGAAATGCTCGTCGAGGAAGCTCCCCGCCGCGGCGGGGTAGTTCGAGGGCGTCGCACCGTCTCCGAGCTCGGCCACCCCGTTCCACACCAAGAGCGAGACGATCCGCTCCCGGAGATAGAGCTGGAAAGCCGGATCGCGGATGGCTCCGGCGTGGTCATCTGCGAGGGCGGTGGCCGCGGCGGTGCGAGCGCTCGGCACATCGCGCGCGTGCAGCGCTCCGCAGAGGGCGTCGGTGCGGCCCGGGGGGCATACGGCGGCTACGCTCGCGACCGCGGCGGCCTCGTCCACCGGGACGAAATCACAGAGGCCCGTCCAACGCAGCCACTCGCTGCAGAAGGCATCTGCCTTGCCGGGGTCCCGGAGGCCCTCGCAGCCTCCGGCGACGACTTCCTGGGCCGAGGTGCGAAACTCACCAATACAGCCCTCCGCCGGAAGAGCGGGGGCCGTCCCCGTGCACTCTTCGATGACTTCGACAGCGTCGAGACACATCTGGTCATCGGAGGCCTCGGGGGCGCACGACGCGAGCACGGCGACGAGGGCGATGGCGGTCATGGAGCGTTCCATGGGCAATCCGTTCGCAAGGCGCATGCCCACGATAATTGCGTGCCGATCTGCCCCGGTCAACTCCTCCGCTATGGTACGCAGACCCCAGTTTCCGGCGACTCGAGTAGCCACCGGAGACACCCGTTCCTGGCGCTGCGCCGCTGCCCTACTTCCACTTGATCGAGCAGCCCATCGAAGCCGCCACGTCGAAGTCGACAGGCTGGCCTTCGAGGGCTCGGTCGACGGCGGCGCGAAGGTCCCGGCGGGTGACGGCACCTTCGTCTTGCCAGCTGTCGTCGATGCGTCCGTTGTAGACGAGCTTCCGGCTCTCATCGAAGACGAAGGGGTCCGGGGTGCACGCGGCGTCGTAGGCTCGGGCCACTTCCTGAGACTCGTCGTGGAGGTAGGGGAAGTCGAAGCCCTTTTCCCGGGCGCGCTCCTGCATCGCCTCGAAGGAGTCCGCCGGGTACCGCGCCCCGTCGTTCGAGTTGATCAGCACCAGCTGCGCTCGGCCTGCGTAGTCGCGGGCGAAGGCGACGAGGCGGTCTTCGCAGGCGATGGCGTAGGGGCAGTGGTTGCAGGTGAAGACGATGACCAGGACCTTCGCCTCTAACGACTCGAGGTCTCGGACCACGCCGTCTACGCCGGGAAGGGAAAAGGCCGGCGCCTTCGTGCCGAGGGCCATGCCGTTGGATTGAACGAGGGACATGGGAGGTTTTCTAGGGCGTCGGGCCGCGCATGTAAATCGCCGCCTGCTGCGTTCGTCGCCCCCGGATCAGTAACCGCACTCGGCGGCGCGGATCAGGTTGTCGTATCGCATGCCGATCTGGCCGCCCACGAAGGCCCACCCGGAGGTGCCCCCGCCGAGCCCGATGCGGGTCACCGGGCCCATCGTCAGGCCGAAGCCGCAGCCGAAGGCGTTCGGGAATTGTCCTCCGACGACAATGTCGAGGATGGGCCCCGAGTCGAGGCCCCGGGGCTGAGGCCCGAGCACGGCGGAGTAGCCCGCGAGGACCTCGGCGAAGATCGGAAACCAACGCGGGGAGCGCAGCCCGCCGAGGAGTGAGTAGACGACGCTCGGGTCCGCCTCGGGCTGGGCCAAGATCATCGCGTCGGCGGCGAGCTCGAGGACGAGCCACTCGCCGACGGGAAAACCCAGGCCTAGCTGGGCGAGGCCCCCTGCCCCCGCCAGGTCGCCGAGGGAGGAACCGGCTGCACCCGAGGCCGACAGGATGTACTCGACCTTCGGTCGCGTTCGCCGCGGAGGCGCCCCCTCGGGAAGCCGCGAAAGGACCTCGAAGCCCATATAGGTCGATACCAAAAACGCCCGATAGTCCGAGGCCGCGCCCAGGCCTTGTTGGTACCGGAGCGCGATGCCGAGCTCGATGGCGGTGCCATGGGCTGGACGCGGGGAGCCTCGGCCCCGAAAAAGGTTGCCCGCCTGGCGTTCGAGGGAGACTTCGACCATCGGCCCGCTGGCGCCGACGCCGTCGACGATGAGCAGTGCGCCGGCGTCGAGGCCGAGGCGGAAAGCCTCGTGCCGAGCGGGCTCGGTGAAGAGCGTGAATCGGGGTCCGGCGGTGACGACGAAGGCCCCGAGGCCACTGGCGCTCGTCCCGTCGCCGGCCATGCCGCGGTGCGCTCCGCGTACGCCTACGCCGAACCAGGACGCGAGGGCGAGGTCTGCATAGAGCCCGATGCCGCTCGTCGCCTCGCTCAGCGGCGCTGCGTGCTCGGCCCACCCGAGCTGAAGCTCGACCCCGATTCGGATCGGCGGCGCCGCCGGGGGCCGGGCCCGGCAAGGGGGGGAAGGGTCCCCCGAGAACGCCGAGTCTCCATGACCCGCAACGCACTGGGCGCGGGCGTCCGCCGCGGGCCACGCCAGCGCCAGCGCAGACATCGCGAGCAGGACGAAGAGAGCCCGGCCCATGGCTCAGTGGAGTTCGAGGCTCTCGATGGCTCGTTCGACGCGGGCCTCGGCTGCGTCGAATTGTTCGGTGCGGCCTCCCGTCTCGACCAAGTGGAGGTGGCTCTCGGTCACGAAGATCGTGACCCAGTACTTGAAGGGCGTGCCGTTCTGATCGCGGCCGAAGCGTAGCTGCGTGCCGGTCTGGCCACTGCCCGCGCGTACGTCCTTCGTGTCGAGGAGGGCATAGCCGCCGTTCATTCGGATCCGGCTCGTGATGGCCTCGACCCAGAACGCGAGGTCGCCCTCCGGGTCGTGTTCGATGGCGCGGACCGAGATGACGACCCCGTCGGCGCTGGTGAAGCGCGCGTCGTAGTTGGAGTTGTCCTCGTCGAGTTCGACGAACCCGTCGGGGGCAGTCATGGCGAAGCTGCTCCCGCATCCGGTGACGGCGAGGGCGAGGGCCAGGGCCAGGGCGAAGGTGAAGCCCAGAGAGAAGATTGCGTGTCTCATCGGAGCCTCATCAGGTTCGACAGGCCCAGCTCTTCGAGCCAGGGGAAGGGCAAAGAGAACCCGTCCGGACCCGTCGGTTCGGTGGAGAGCGGTTGAAAGACGATGGTGATGGTCGAGAAGCTGATCTGGTCGGCGAGATGGCGCTGCCGTCCTTTGAAGCGCTCGATGATGTCCGTCAGCCGCTGAAGCTCACGCTCGATGGCGAGGGCATCCTCGACCGCGTCGGCGCGCTCCAGCAGTTGCTCGAGACGTGCACGCATCACCTCGGCGTTTCGGAGCCGAATGACGATGTCTCGAAACTCCTCGCCGACGTCTTGCACGTTCACTTCGCGGTGCAGTACGTCCCCGGCGCCCTCCACTCGGTCCACGGCTTGCTGAAAACGCGCCGCCGGGACCCGGAGCACGAGCTCGACGTCAGTGCGGCGGGCGAGGAACGCCCCGAGCTCGGCGAATTGTTCGAGGATCGCGTCCTGAGTCTGGGTGACCTCGTAGACCCCCAGGTGGAAGCGCGCGGTGTAGATCAAGAGCGGTCCGCTCAGATCGACGCCGTCGGTGGCCTGCTGATCCGGGGCGCCCTGCCCTTGCTGGGGTGCGGCCTGCTGGGGTGCGGGGGTGTTTTGGGCCAACTGGGGCCGCGGCTCCATGAGCACGTCACCCTGCGGGAGGGCACCGTCCATCTCGGCGGATTCGAAGTTGTAGTCGCCGCCCCATCCACCGCCCCCGGCCGGAGCGCTGGCTTGGACCGACTCGGCGACGGGTGCGTAGTCGCCGGACGGAGGCGCCATTGGCGCCGACCCACCCGAAGACCGGCTATCCGATGCGCCCCCCGATTCCTCGTACGCGTAGCTATTGCTAGCGCATCCGAGGGCGATCCACCCCAAGACCACGATGCTCAATCGCTTCATACGCCCCTCCGACGTTTTGGCCCGCCTTACGGTCTAGACCGTCTTGCCGGGAGCATACGCCGTTCTCCCAGCTTCGTGCTTGCCGCACGGCAAGTGAAGATCATTGGTGTTCTCGCGTACCCCACGGCCTCCTCGCGTACCCGGGCCTGGTGCCTGCGCTTGTTCGACATGAAGAGCTCTCCGTAATCGCGCACAGCTTCGAGGTCGTTGTGCGCGCGGCAGCGAAGTTCGACATTTGCGACAGAATGCCCACCGCCTTTTGCCCAGGCCTCGACGTGAGCAAACTCGACACGCCGGGTCTCGCCGCATCGGCGACCATCCACGCTGACGAAGCCGCACCGTCCTTCATCGCGCTTCCATACCGTTCTCCGAACCGCAGCCGGAATGGCACGCACTCGCTCATCCGTCATCGCATTAGTCGTATTAGTCGTCTTGCGAGCCCGTTCCGTGATCGCCGCCTTCCTCTTCAATGTTTGCTCGAGGAGAAGGCTGAGCGCACGCTGCACGATCGCCGCGGGATCGCCGTTGGGTATCTGGTGCGCAAGAAGGTCCTGCAGTTGCCCGAGGTCGAGGTGGGCGCCTTCATCGATCGTGACGGTGAGCTTGTACCGCTGCGGCGCGAGTGGCTCGGGGTCGGGGGAGCGTTTGGGACGCCGGGATTCAGCCGCCGCGCGTTCACTCGTGGCACATGAGGCCTGCGGCCCTTCGGCTATACGTTCCGTCGGAGTGAGAGTCACTTCAATCGCGCGCCGCGGGACCACGCGGACCCGTGAGGCGACGTCAGGCCTAGGCGCCAGCGACGCCCTCAGGTTGTCGATCTGTGCCAGGCTTTTGTGCTTGGCCTGCGCCAGTACGCTGGCGTGGTTTTCCTCTGTGAGCAGGGTCTTGAGCCGCAGGACTCCGCTCATGTGGATTTCGCCGCGGCCGATCATCGAAAACACCAGCGGGAAACGATGCGCCAGCCGCGCGACACCGATGCGTTTCCCTGCCACCGGTTCCGACATGTGGAAGCGTTTCGTACACATGTCGAACATCGACGAGTACCCCCGCTCCGCCCAGGTTTGCCGCCGATCGATCTCGTCGATCATGCGTAGCAATTCGGTGTTGTGGCGGCAGTCGCGATCGACCGCCTGGCGCGAAGCGCTGCAGCAATACGTCGTCAGTCAAAGACGTCAGGAGTTCCATGCGAGTGAGACGCGCCGGAGCCCGACCGACTGACCGATTCGCCCCCATTCGCCTTCGACGACCCTTGCTTCGCCAACACGGAAACAGTCTCTCCAACTTCACACGCAACTGCAGGCCCGATCCGCCGACAAGGAGGCGAGCGGATGCGCCCGGGTGTGGTGTGCCGGATCAATCCAGGAGGACATATGGATCTGAAGAACATGACGCCACGGGAACTCGACGCGGAGATGCGCGCAGTTCTCGACGAACAGGCGCAGATGGCTCGCGAATCGTGCGAACCGATCGGGCGGTTGCTTCGTGCAGCACCGATCACCTTCTACGAGGCCGAGGGTCGAGGACGGCTTCGCATCGAGCTACCCGAAGCGACGATGGAGACACTCCGTGACCTCTGCGATGCGCTGACGGGGCTCGATGGGTACGAGCTCGAGGACGATCACCTCGTGGGCCTGCTCGCCCTCGCGGTTCTACGTGGGGGCCCGCTGCGTCCGTAGCGGAGCCCGCGCGTCAGCCCTCGAGGAGGCCGACGGTGTCGATCTGCGGCCAGCCGGGGATGGCGTTGTCGACGTAGACGCATACCCCCTCGATGCGCTGGGGTCGCGGGAGCTCGATCTCCAGCACCTGGGCGCCCGAAACGGGAGCCGGCGCGTCCTGCCATACGAGTGACTCTCCACGCCCATGGATCACGGTGACCGCGAACGTGGCCCCGGCGCCGTAGGTCTCGAAGACGCGGATCGTGCGGACCGGTTCGAGGGCGTCGAAGGCGAGCTCGAGCCAATCGACCCCCTTTTCACGCTCTCGGGGCGCCCATGCGCCCGGGAGGTCCCCCGAGACGGGATAGAGGCCGGGCGACCCCGTCGCGTGCCCGGCCCCCCAGTAGCCCCCGTAGCTCGACGAGGCGCGGGCGCTCGCCGGCCAGGTGCCGCGCCACCGTGCCCGCCAGTCGTGGCTCATCATTTCGAAGAATGTGTAGCGCGAACCCCGGCCGAGGGGTTTCCCGTCGAAGCCGCGCATGAGTCGCTCGCGCAGTGTGCGGTCGGCCCCGCTGCGGTACGCGCTTCCGCGCGGCACGCCGTCGTGCATGGTCCGCCGCGGCGGCGTGAGGAGCGCGATGCTGTCGATCTCGGACCACCGGGGGCCGGTGTTGTCGATCCGGCACCAGACGCGGTCCACTCGCCGGAGCGAAGGAAGATCCACTTCGAGGACGCGCGCCTCGCGCGAGCCGTGCTCCTCTCGCGCGCCCTGCCACACGCGTTCGAGGCCTGCCTCGGTGCCGATCCGGACCTCGACCGTGCTTCCCGGGGCGCACGTCTCGAAGATCCGAATCGCTCGCGTCGGCGGAGTCTCGCGAGGGAACGTCGCCTCGACCCACTCATCGGCGCTGCGCCGCATCTTCGGAGCCCACGCCCCGCGGCGGTCTCCACCGCGGGGCCATACCTTCGGGCGCCCGACCATCTGGGCCGCGCTCCACGAGCCGGCGTTGTACTCGCTCGATGCTCGGGCGGAGATGGGCCAGACGCCGCGGGAGTCGACCAGGCTGTCGATGCCCTCGATCTGGCGCGGCGTGTAGCGGCGAGCGCCCGCAGGCTCGCGCTCGGTGCTCGGGTGGGTCCGCTTGGTGTCGAGGGCGACGGGCGCCCCGGAGCTGAGGCGGGCGATGCTGTCGATCTCCGACCACTTCGAGAATGTGTTGTCGATGTACACCCGCACCTCGTGCACGGGCTGAGGCTTGGGTAGCCGCACGTCGAGGAGCTGAGCGGTGGAGCCGAGTTTGGTGTTCGGTGGGCCGAGCCACACGACCTCGAACCCCCCACCCGAGTCGACGGTCACGGCGTAGACCGCCCCCGGACCACAGGTCTCGAATACGCGGATCACTTCCGTGGGCGGGCCGGGATCGAAACGCACCTCGAGCCATTCGACGGGTGAGGTCTTCTTGCGCGGAGCCCACGCCCCGGGAACGTCTCCGGAGCGCGGCCACACCTTGGGCCGACCGCAGGCCTGGGGTGCTTGCCAGGAGCTCAGCCCGTACTGACTCGATGCCGTCGCCGAGACCGGCCACGTCGCACTGACGTGCACGTCGACATTGCGCGCGACGGGCGCCGGGGTCCGCGTGGCTTCCCCGAATCGCCCCCCGCGATATCCACCCTCGATATCTTCGACACCGAGCTTGATCATGGGTGGATTCAACCACAGGGGGACGGTCCGCACTTTCCGAATTTTGCATTCCACGCACGCTTCGAACTCAGGGCGCCTGGAGGATGCGCGGCCTTCATTGGGCCAAAGCCTGTGGACGCGGCCCGGACCTGCGATTGGCACTCGCGACCGCCGTGCCTTACGGTCCTCCCGTGCACGAAGAGCGGCCCGAGGGAAACGCGTTTTCCGCTGAACGGTACGCGAAGCTCGCTGGCTTCGACTCGGACTGGCGGGACGGTTGGTGGAGTGAAGACTTCCTCGGACTGCTCGCGTCTCGATGGCGCCTCGACCGGGTCCAACGTCTGCTGGACGTAGGCTCGGGCGGAGGCCACTGGGGCCAGCGCCTCGCAAAATGGCTTCCCGACGGAGCTGAACTCGTGGGCGTGGACCGGGAGCAGGGCTTCCTCGAGGGGGCCGCGGCGCGGGCGGAGGAGCGCGGTCTTTCGGGGGCGACCTATGTTCGCGGCGACGCCGAATCCCTGCCCTTCGAGGACGCCACCTTTGACGCAGTCACCTGCCAGACCGTGCTCATGCACGTGGCGAATCCGGCGGCGGCCCTCGCCGAGATGCGCCGGATCCTGAAACCCGGGGGCCTCGTGATCGTCTCCGAGCCCGACAACATGGCCAACGCCATGGTCGAGATGTCGGCCAATCCCCGGCCCGACTGGAAGACCGCGTCGGCGCTTCTGGGTTTCCTGCACGTGGTCGAGGTCGGCAAGGAGGCCCGAGGCCAGGGGGACAGCTCCATCGGGGCGCGCATGGCCGGACTCGTCGCCGATGCGGGCTTCGAGCAGGTGACCGCGTGCACCAACGACCGGTGCGCGGCCCTCCACCCGCCCTACGCTACCCGGACCCAGCAGGTCGACCTCGCCCAAGAAATCGAATGGGCCGAAGGCGACGTCTGGCCCGCGGCCGGGCACCGCGAAGACGCGCACCGGCTCTTCCTCGCCGGGGGCGGCGCGGCCGAGGACTTCGACGACCTATGGCAGCTCCAGATGACGCGCCAGCGCACG
>Ga0164313_10000196_pt1 | contig 44170 bp, 38 predicted proteins | sample GuaBasSedimGuay4_FD_113735 | JGI IMG/M metagenome (GOLD analysis project Ga0164313, IMG submission 113735) | Subseafloor sediment microbial communities from Guaymas Basin, Gulf of California, Mexico - Guay4, Core 4569-4, 0-3 cm | ecosystem: Environmental > Aquatic > Marine > Hydrothermal vents...
GATGATGCTTTACATGCCACACGGGCAGCTGTTCAGGAAGGTATTGTTGCAGGTGGTGGCATTGCATTCATCAGGGCCATAAAAGCTCTGGATAAGTCGAAAGTAACCAACGAAGATCAGGAAACAGGTGTCAACATCATTAAAGTAGCTCTAGAAGCTCCTCTGAGAACTATCGTGGAAAATGCCGGCGAAGAACCTTCTGTCATTGTGCACAAGATTAAAGGCGGCAAAGATGACTTCGGCTTTAATGCCCGCACCAACAAGTTTGAAAATATGTTTGATGCCGGTGTCATTGACCCAACAAAGGTTACACGACTCGCTTTGGAGAATGCAGCTTCTATTGCAGCATTGCTCCTCACTACAGAGTGTGTAATAGCCGATGAGCCGGAAGCTGAAGGTGCGCCAGCAATGCCAGCACCTCCTATGGGTGGTGGAATGGGCGGCATGATGTAATCAGCGCTTGCAAGAATCAATATATTAAGAAAAAGTCCCTTTTTGGGACTTTTTCATTTTCTATAAATGTTATTTTCAATCAATATTTTTACTATAAAAACATAAACCTAACTCAATAAACTCCGTTATTTGTTATATGATATTAAAGAATACCCATTGGAGTCAAGATCAGTGTTTTCAAACCTAACATTTTGATAATACCGGGTGAGTCTTGCGGGGAAACCGGGCCTCAACCCCAATAGGGGTCTTCGAAAGCCGAAGTTAACAGTGGATGGTTGACACGTACAGGTAGCCCAAATCCTGATTAAACAGGGTTTGACTAGCGCACTTGACCCAATGGGTTGTTTTATGAAGTACTACTATGAATTTAATGGTAATGGAATAGTGGAATGATGGAAAGAAAAAATTGACAATTAGCAGATTATTATGCTTTATTTACTTACTAAATCATACCGTTCTTTTTAAGAATTCCAATAAAATAACAATTTTGTTTTTTTATTGTCCATACCCCGAATAAAGTGGATATTCCAATAATCTGCTTTCTATTTTTGCATTCATAAAAGAAATCCTCCGGTTCGTGCGCAACCCCACTTTCTTTGCCAGTTCCAGATCACCGGTAAAAACATATCCAGTATAACCCTGACATCGGTTTTTGAAAAAATCACCGATTTCCTCATACACCTTTTCCAACTGGCTTTTATCCCCCATCCTTTCTCCATATTCCGGGTTCATCAATACTATACCCGGCTTTTCTACGGGAACAACCGTATCATTGTAGTCACAAATACTAAACTCAATTAGGTGTTCCACCCCCGCTTTTCTCGCATTTTGCCTGGCTGCAGATATCGCACCGGCACTTCGATCTGTGGCTATAATCTTAAAGTTGCCTTCTTCAGTGGAACCGGCTTCCATGGCCTCACGTTTTATTTTCAGCCAATACTCCTTATCATATCCTTTCATCTTCTTAAAAGCATAATGTTGCCTTAACCTCCCAGGATGAATTCCATAGACCATCCATGCCGCCTCAATAGCCAGGGTGCCACTGCCGCACATAGGATTGATAAAATGACCACTCCCATTCCATCCCGTTGTATACACTACAGCGGCTGCCAAATTTTCCTGCATTGGAGCTTTCCATGGATTGACCCTATATCCATGCTTTGACAGGGTAGGTCCGGAAGTATCAAAATAAAGCTTCACATCATTCTCTACCCAATGCATATATATAACAATATTATTGACATCTGGGCCTGTATTCGGTCTTAAACCAAATTTTTTCCTAAACCTGTCGGCTATTGCATCCTTAACTCTCAAATTGGCAAACCTGGTGTCACGTATATATTTGTTTTTCACGAACGAATCAACACTGAAATACCCTTTCTCCGACATGTACTGTTCCCATTCCAACTGTGTGGCGTATTTATACAACTCATCAGGACCCGATGCCTTAAAAGAACTAAAATGATACAGCACTTTGTTAGCACATCTCAAATAATAATTCAATTTCATAGCATCATGCATATTCCCTTCTATTGTCACAGCTTTACTGTCCTTATTAAGCACCTGATATCCCAATGCTACTATCTCCCCTTCCAGGGCATCCGCAAGAAATGGAAGGCATGTGATTACTATTGATCTGTTTTTCATTTCAATAAAATTAATAGTCATTAATTACGTGTATAAAAGCTGTTACAAATCAAAAAAAGGGGCATATGCCCCTTTTAACTAGTGTATATATATCCACATTATTTTTCTTCGTAAACCAAAGATGCGGTGAAATATTCTCGATTTAATCTGGCAATATTAGTCAGGTCTATTCCTTTCGGACATTCTGCCGAACAAGCTCCGGTATTTGTACACGATCCAAATCCCTCAATGTCCATTTGTTCGACCATAGCCAATGCACGTCGTTTTTTCTCCACTTGTCCCTGAGGCAGCAAAGCCAGTTGAGAAATCTTTGCTGACACAAACAACATTGCCGAAGCATTTTTACAAGCTGCTACACATGTTCCACAACCTATGCAGGTACCGGAAATGAAAGCTTTTTCTACGTCTTCGCTTTTTATAGGAATAGAATTTGCTTCAGGAGCGGCACCGGTATTTGCTGATATATATCCACCAACCTGTATGATTCTATCAAAAGCATTTCTGTCAACAATCAAATCTTTTACTACCGGAAAAGCTTTTGACCGCCAAGGTTCAACCGTTATACTATCTCCATCCTTGAAAACACTCATGCTCAATTGGCATGTAGTTACACCTTTCTCAGGTCCGTTGGGTCTGCCATTAATATACAATCCACACATTCCACAGATACCTTCACGGCAATCACTATCAAAAGCAACAGGATCGCCATTTTCCTTAATAAGTTTATCATTGAGATAATCTAACATTTCAAGAAAGGTCATTTCAGCGGAAACGTCATCCAGTTTATATGTAACAAATTTTCCTTTGTCTTGATTATTTTTCTGACGCCAGATTTTAAGTGTTATGTTCATATCAAACAATTTTTGAGTATTAATTATTTTTTCTTATTTATAACTTCTTTTTGTTGGCTTAACAAATTCAAATACAAGTTCTTCCTTGTTTAATTTCGGATCCGAATCCTCATCTGTATATTCCCAGGCAGCAACATAAGAATAATTTTTGTCATCACGTTCAGCCTCTCCTTCCGAAGTTTGATATTCTTCTCTGAAATGAGCCCCACAGGATTCTTTCCGGTTTAAGGCATCGATAATAATCAGTTTGGCGATTTCAAAAAAATCAGCTATCCTACCGGCTTTTTCAAGTTCTTGATTTAATTCATTTAATCCCCCTGCTACTTTAACATCTTTCCAGAATTCTTCTTTAAGTTCTTTTACCTGTATCAGAGCTTTTTTTAATCCTTCTTCATTTCTTTTCATCCCGGAGTAATTCCATAATATATGCCCGAGTCGTTTATGAAAAGATGTTGGAGTTTGAGTGCCATTTACTGATAAAAGTTTATTCAGTTTATCCTTAACTGCTTTTTCCGCTTTGTCAAACTCAGGTGTTTCTGTCGAAATATGTGGAATCTTAATTTGGTCGGACAGGTAATCACTAATTGTAACAGGTAAAACAAAGTATCCATCCCCAGAGCATTGCATAAGTGAACTGGCTCCCAAGCGATTAGCCCCATGATCAGAGAAATTAGCTTCTCCGATGGCATACAATCCTGGAATTGTAGTCATTAGATTATAATCAACCCATAATCCGCCCATTGTATAATGAGAAGCAGGATATATTCGCATAGGCTCTTCATATGGATTTATTCCTGTAACTTTATTATACAAATCAAATAAAGTTCCATATTTACTTTTTATAGCATCAGTTCCCTGTTCATTTATTGCATCTCTAAAATCCAGATAAACTGATAATCCTGTATCTCCAACACCATAACCTTCGTCACATCTTTCTTTAGCTGCTCTGGAGGCAACATCTCTTGGCACAAGATTTCCGAAAGCAGGATATTTACGTTCAAGGTAATAATCTCTTTCCTCCTCCTCTATTTCATTTGCAGGTCTTTTATCTCCTTTTTTCTTTGGCACCCAGACTCTTCCGTCATTTCTTAATGATTCCGACATCAATGTTAATTTTGACTGGTATTCATTAAGTACAGGAATGCTGGTAGGATGTATCTGTGCCATACTTGGGTTGGCCATAAATGCCCCTTTTTTATATGCTGCCAGTGCAGCACTCCCATTTGAATTTATAGCAAGTGTTGACAGGTAATATATTGTTCCAAATCCTCCGGTTGCAAAAACAACAGCATGAGCAGAATGTCTTTCAATTTCACCTGTAATTAAGTTTCTTGTTATTATTCCTCTTGCTCTTCCATCAATAATTACCAAATCAAGCATATCACGACGAGTGAATATTTTTGCTTTACCAGTATTTATTTGCCTGCCTAATGCCTGATATGCAGCTAATGTACATTGTTGCCCTGTTTGCCCCTGTGCATAAAAAGTTCTTGAAACCTGTACTCCTCCGAACGAACGGTTAGAAAGATAACCACTGTACTCCCTGGCAAACGGAACTCCCTGGGCAACATATTGATCAATAATATTGTTGCTTACTTCAGCAGCCCGGTAAACATTAGCTTCTCGCGCACGAAAATCACCTCCTTTAATCATATCATAAAACAAGCGATAATCACTATCAGCATCATTTTTATAATTTTTAGTCGCATTAATGCCTCCTTGTGAAGCAATTGAATGTGCTCTTCGTGAGGAATCCTGAAACACATAAACTTTTACATTATATCCTAACTCAGCAAGAGATGCTGCTGCGGATGCCCCTGCTGCTCCTGCCCCGACAACAATAATATCAAGGTTTTTCTTATTCGCAGGATTAACCAGCTTAATGTTAAACTTATGTTTGGTCCATTTTTCTGCTAACGGTCCTTCAGGTATTTTTGAATCAAGTAACATAATATCTTTAGTTTTCTAATTTTAAAATGATTCCGGGAAAAAGTAAACGTACACCGGCATGGTTGCAAAGCCGATTGGCACGAGAATGGCATACATCCAGCCAACAAACTTAATAACTGGTGTATATTTGCTATGATCTAAACCCAATGTTTGAAAAGCACTCTGAAAAGCATGAGTAAGATGATAAGCTAAAGCAAGAAGACCAATCAGATAAGTTACCAAACCAAATGTGGTTTTAAACTGCACAATAACCAATTCATACAAATTGCGATTTCCCTCAGCATCAGAATCCATATCAATATGCATAATTTTGTAATTCCACCAGAAATCTTTCAAGTGAAGAAAGAGAAAGGCAAAAATCAATAATCCCAAAATATACATATTGCGAGAAGCCCAACTGCTATTTGCCGAGGCATTTAACGATTTATAACCGACAGGCCTGGCCATCATATTAGCAAGTGTGATCCAGGAAGCAACCGCTATATGCAGTATAAAGAAAAAATACATAAAAAACGACACGGCTTCTATCAATGGATTTGTTGACATAAACTTTGCATAGGCATTAAATGACACCCCCCCGTCACCCTTAAATATAGCCAAATTGCCAATCAAATGAATCAATAAAAACAAGATCACAAATAAGCCCGTCAGGGACATCATTAGTTTTTTCCCCAGGGAGCTTGTAAGCATTTTAAATACCCAACTCATATTTATAAGAATTTATAGTTAATTTAAAGAAGAAATCTCAACTTTACATTTTGTAAATCAACAAAAAAATAAATGTTTTACTCCATAAAAATGAAAATATTATTTATGGAATTATGTGATAAATGTCATTTTGAAAAAAAATATTGGATCAAATGCCTTTTTTTTTACTTCTTGGATAATAAATAATTAAAAATTTGTTTATTTAAACAGCAAGTTTATACTATATGAAAAACGTTCTGCGCTTATTCTCTTTACTTTTTACACTGATGGTCATGTCTATTCACGCCAATGGCACACACATTCGTGCAGGAGAGGTTACTGCAGAATTGATATCATGTCAAAATTTTACATACCGGTTCTATATTACAGGATACACCGATACAGAAGGTGTTGAATTCGGTGGTGGAGAAATAAAATATGGTGATGGAACCATGGACACATTTGAAACAGGAAATCCCGACATATACGAAGACCTTGGGGATAAGGTTGCCTTAAATATATTTATAAAGGAACACACTTTCCCTGGCCCTGGCGTGTATAAGATCTCATTCAGAGAGTTTAACCGAAATGCCGGAATTGTGAATATGGACAATTCGGTCAATACTCCTTTCTACATTGAAACAGTTATTATCATCGATCCATTCCTAGGCTGTAACAATACACCTATATTGCTCAATCCTCCCCTGGAACATGCCTGTATTGGTGTGGCTTTTCTCCACAATGCCGGCGCTTTTGACCCGGACGGTGATAGCCTGTCTTACGAGTTAACCACACCAAAAATGGATCAGGACATACCGGTTGTCAATTACCGTTACCCCCATGATCACGATAATGGCGTTTACGACGCTCAAAATGAAGACCAAACCGGACCGGCTACATTTACAATCGACCCAATAACAGGTGATCTGGTGTGGGACGCTCCGGGAGGAGAAGGGGAATATAATATGGCTTTCATTGTTAGAGAATGGCGAAAAATTGATGGGAAATGGTTTAACTTAGGCTATGTGACCCGTGATATGCAAGTTATCGTGGAAGATTGTAATAATGACCGACCTGAAATAATACCACCACCGGATACTTGCGTAGTAGCCGGTGACAAGCTTGAGGTAGACATCACAGCTGAAGATCCCGACGGAGACCCGATCATACTATCTTCATTTGGAGATGTTTATCTTCTCCCTAATAGCCCTGCAACCTATGAACCCACACCACCTATTGCCCAGCCTTCACCCGCTACTATGACCTTTTCCTGGGAAACCAATTGTTCACACATCCATCCAAGGCCATACCAGGTTCGAATCAAAGCCCTTGATCAACCACCACCAGGCTCGGGCCCTAAACTTGCTGACTTTGCCACCTGGATGATCACAGTGGTAGCCCCTCCACCCGAAGGCCTGTCCGCTTCACAGGGCAATGGTAGTTTTATTAATCTGAACTGGGACTCATACGAATGCTCCAATGCTACGTCCATGGAGATATGGAGAAAAGTGGACAGCAATCCATTTGTCCCAGACCATTGTGAAACAGGCATGCCGGAAAATGCCGGATACGAACTCATTGCGGTAACAGATGCATCTCAAACAAATTATCTTGATAACAATCATGGTCAGGGTCTGGAATATGGTGCCGACTATTGTTATAGGATTGTAGCGGTATTTCAAACTCTGGATGGAATTAAGAGTATCGTTTCCGAAGAAATATGTGTTCTTGTAGAAGAAGTGGAAGGTGATTTTGGTTCGCTTACCACCAATGTCAGCGTAGAGATTACAGATCAAACCAACGGTGAGGTATTTATCCGCTGGACTTCCCCCTTTGATGCTTCACCTGTCAATTATCCCCTACCCTATGGCTACGAACTGTATAGAGGCGATGGCTATACATCTACTGACTATACTATGATATCAGGCGGAAGAATCAGTGATACCACCTTCACCGACACCGGATTGAATACAAGAGATGGTATTTATAATTACAAAATCATAGTCTATGACAGCCATGTGGTTGCATTTGACACCACACAATCCGCTTCCACAGTAAGGCTTGACCCAACACCTTTATCCAGTGCCCTTGAACTGCATTGGGAGGCCCGGGTACCATGGTCAAATGTCGCCTCCGGCCATCCCATGCACTTGATCTATCGCGATCGGGTAGATGCCAATGATCCGGGAAAGCTTGTACTAATAGACAGCACAAACGTACTTCTAAACGGACTGGTTTATCTGGACGATGGAACAGCCACAGGTGAAGGCTCATTAGATGACACAAAAGAATATTGCTATTATGTTATAACCAGAGGCGCTTACGGCAACATTAAAATCCAGGAACCTCTCATCAATCAATCACAAATAATTTGTGCTCAACCCAACGATACCGTACCTCCATGTACACCAAAAAGCTATTCGCTGATCAACCAAAACATATTCCCGGACTGCCAGGAGGTTTTAGCTGACAAACCTTGTGATTACCGCGATTTTTTCAACGAATTGAGCTGGGAGATTAATACAGCCGGTGATTGTAAGGGGGATGTACGGAGTTATAATATTTATTTCTCAGAAACCGGAGAAGAAGGTACTTTCATTTTGATCGACAATATTACTAATACCACTTATATGCATGAAAACCTAACTTCTTTTAAGGGCTGTTATAAGATAACATCCGTCGATCGTTCAGGTAATGAAAGTGAACCTACTGAAACTATTTGTAATGATAATTGTCCATCCTATTTGTTACCCAATGTCTTTACACCCAATGGAGATAGTTATAATGATACTTTTAAGGCCTACAACATTGCTGTGCCTAATGAATCAGGTGGTAATGATTTTATTTGTGCACGATTTGTACAATCTGTAGAATTTCGTATCTACAACAGGTATGGCAAAGAAATTTATAATAACACAGGTCTGCCTGAAAAAGATAACCTCATCAATTGGGATGGTAAAACAAATAGTGGTAAACTGGTGCCCACCGGTACATATTTTTACTACGCTTTGGTCAAATTTGATATGCTGGCATCTGACCTGCGCGAGAAGGAATATAAAGGATGGTTGAAGATAACATATTAATGTTGTAGAGACGTTGCATGCAACGCCCCCACAAAAAAATAATCACACACACTATGAAAGCATATATTTTCCCGGGACAGGGAGCCCAATTCCCAGGCATGGGCAAAGATTTATACGAACAATCTGAAAAAGCAAAAGTGTTGTTTGAATCAGCTAATCACATACTAAGCTTTCAAATTACAGATGTCATGTTTAAAGGCTCTGCAGAGGAACTAAAGGAAACGAAAGTTACGCAGCCGGCCATTTTTTTACATTCGGTGATCCTGGCCCTCATCAACGAAGATTTTAAACCTGACATGGTAGCCGGCCATTCATTAGGAGAATTTTCAGCACTGGTGGTCAACAGATCTCTGTCATTCGAAGATGGCTTAAAACTAGTTTCAGCGCGGGCACAAGCCATGCAAAAAGCCTGCAATATCAATCCATCTTCGATGGCGGCAGTCATAGGGCTCGATGATGATGTGGTGAAAGACGTTTGCGAAAAAATAGATGATGTGGTGGTGCCCGCAAATTATAATTGCCCGGGACAGCTCGTTATTTCCGGCTCCAATGCAGGAATTGAACTCGCTATGATCCGACTCCAGGAAGCAGGTGCTCGCGTACTACCCCTTCAGGTCGGTGGTGCTTTTCACTCTCCATTAATGGAACCGGCGCGTCAGGAATTAGAAGAAGCCATTGCCGGCACAAACTTTCATCAACCCATTTGTCCAGTTTATCAAAATGCAACGGGAAAGCCTGCCACAGTGATCAATGATATAAAAAAGAATCTCATCGCCCAGCTCACCTCACCGGTAAAATGGTCACAGTCTGTCAGACAAATGATTGATGATGGTGCCAGTGAATTCATAGAGAGCGGCCCCGGGAAGGTTCTTCAGGGCCTGGTAAAGAAAATTGACAGAAAAATGTCGGTCAGAAGTATTTGAAGATAATTACGGATTAGGAATTACGGATTACGAGTTACAAATTAGGAATTAGGAATTTTGAATCACTCCTCTTCAAACATAATATGAATTGGACTGTCGTACCCCAGCCCCATCAAATCGGAAGCACGCCCTCGCTTAAGTCCGATTTCTAACTTGCCGGAGGAGTTAAATATCACAAAACAATCACCATTATCAACCTCATTTAATAATCGGTTGATCTTGGTCACCTTCTCACGCCCGATGGCCACGGTATAATTACGATCTTTCCTTAAAATATTAAAAACTTCTTCCTCAATATTTGTGATCAGGTTGCCATAATGATCTACCCGTATCACATGTCCTGAGATTTGTTTTTTTGTCGCCCTGAATCTTCTGGGAATCAATCTCTTATATTCAGAAGTGTACTTGCCAATATCTTCTAATCCGGAACCACCGGCCAACATAGCTGCTGCTTTGGCAAGGATATCACGTGCTGGAAAATTGGTGCCCTCAAGATTATCCACATCAAAAAGCTCAGATACCATTGCAGGTTCCTTTTCACTAATCAGGCTTATCAGACCACTATCTGAACAAATGAAATAGTGACCCTCAAGCTTTGCAGCAATAAACTTTGTTCCAGGATCACCCACCGAATCTACAGCTACAATATGTATCGTGCCCTCCGGAAAGTTCCTAAAAACAGAACCGAGAACATGTGAAGCATGAGCGAGATCGTACAATTCTATTTCATGAGATATATCAACAATATGTAACCCGGGATTTATTCTTAGCATCACGGCTTTTACAGCGACCACATAGTGATCGCTATTCCCAAAATCAGACATAAATGTGATTAAAGCCATAGGAGGACAAAAATAATTCTTTATCTTTATTGCTGTAAAAGTAAAAATTTTTAATCATTAATAGATAGTCAACAAATTATAATTTAAAAGACATTTGGTAGAAAAAGTAATTACCCTCGAAAACATATCCCTGGTCGATTTTCTTGGGGTGGAAAACGTAAACATCAAAGAGCTTGCTTCGGCTTTCCCAAAAACCAAAATTATATCCAGAGGAAATGAAATCAGGATTCAAGGCACAGGAAGTGAAATCCTGAAGATAAATGATATTATCAATTCCCTGATAAATCACTATCACAAATACGGGAAGGTATCCCACTCTAACGTCACCACTTATCTGGAGCAGGGTTTCTCTTCCCTCGACATAGCTGCTGAAGATGCATTGGTATATGGCGCTAAGGGTGCTGTGATCAAAGCCAAGACTCATAATCAGAAGTTATTGGTTGAAACAGTAAAAAAATATGATGTGGTTTTTGCCGTCGGACCTGCAGGTACAGGCAAAACCTTTTTATCAGTAGCCCTTGCAGTTCGCGCTCTAAAGAATAAAGAGATAAAGCGTATCATCATTACCCGGCCGGCAGTGGAAGCAGGAGAAAACCTGGGTTTCTTACCCGGAGACCTGAAAGAAAAAATTGATCCATACCTCCGCCCTATTTACGATGCACTCGATGAACTAATACCGAGTGAAAAACTTCGTTATTACCAGGAAAACCGTGTATTGGAAATAGCTCCACTCGCTTATATGCGAGGGCGAACACTTGCCAATGCTTTTATATTGCTCGATGAGGCACAAAATACTACACCGATGCAAATAAAAATGTTTCTTACTCGTTTGGGCCCGGATTCCAAGCTGATTATCAACGGCGACCGAACTCAGGTAGATCTAAAATCCAGCCAAACCTCCGGGCTGGATCATGCTATCAATATTTTAAAAAATGTAAAAGGAATTGGGCATGTGGAACTCAATGAGAAAGATGTCATCAGGCACAATATTGTAAAAGAGATCATTAAAGCCTATGACAAAGCCACAACGAAGCGTTGGTAGGTCATGACAATAACAGTTAAAGTAATATCAACCAAAGAAGAACTTAACCAGGCCTACAACATACGTCGCGAAGTTTTTGTAATTGAACAAAATGTTCCTGAGGAAGAAGAAATCGACCAATATGAATCACATTGCAGGCATTTTCTCGCCCTCACCTCTGATGGCACTCCATGTGGTGCAGCCCGCTGGAGATTTGTTAATGATGGAATCAAACTAGAACGATTTGCTGTAAAAAAGAAATTCAGAAAAAGCGGTGTCGGTAGTGACTTGATGCGAGCCGTACTCGATGACATAAATATCAATCCGGAATTTAACGGGCAAAAAAAATATTTGCACTCACAAATAAATGCCATACCCCTATATGAAAAATTTGGATTTCGTAAAACCGGACCTCCGTTTTTGGAATGCGATATACAACATTATAAGATGGAGGAAATGTAATGATGAATTACGAATTACGAGTTATTATTGATACGAGGTAAACAGAAAGCTATAGTCTTTAGATGAAGGCTATCGACTATATTTTTTTATCAAAACTTCAGGCACATTTTCTCTTTCCTTATTGCCATTTCAGTGATGCCTTTTTGTTACCCATAATATCAATCACTTTTTCGATATAAACCTTTAGGGTTGATGTCATCTCTTCTCCTTTTTGTTCATTCATTTGATCAACAGCAAGCTCTTGCTTGATACTCTCAAGGTATTCGAGTAGATAATTGATTCCCAATGTGCCACTAAGGTTCTTCATTCGATGGTTAATTTTCCTGAAGCTTTCCAAATCCTTTTGAGAGATCGCTGTAAGCAACAGGTCGAGATTGACTGTGAACTCTTCAATAGACATTCTTAAAAACTCCTGATATCGCGCCACATTTCCAGAAAATAATTTATCAGTCTGATCAAATATTACTTTTATTCCGTGTTCCTCCTTTAGCTCCTCTTCACTGGCAAGCTTTCCATCTGCTTCAAAAGATTGATTAGCCAATTGTATATGTTGTATCATCCTGGATCTTAAATCATCAGCAGATATGGGTTTTTTTACCAGGTCCTGCATTCCTGATTCATATATCTCATGTTTTGTTGATTCCGATGTACTGGCTGTCATCGCAATAATAGGGATCTCCTTAAAATAGTCTCCTCCTTTAGCGCGTATTCTCCTTGTAGTTTCAAGCCCGTCGATACCAGGCATCTGAATATCCATAAGGATCATGTCATACAAACAACTATTTACTTTCTCTAAAGCTTCCTCTCCACTCGAAACCATATCGACATTAATACCCCAATCAGACAGAATCTCTTTTATTAAAAACTGATTGGTTGCCACATCTTCCACATACAACACATTTAGCTTCATCTTCCATTTCAAATCCTTTATGCGGATCACCGGAAGGGACGGCACCGGTTCATCCTGATCAGCTTCTAAAAAAGGAAGCTCAAAAACAAAGATGGTTCCGCTATCCTCTTCACTTTCCACATGGATACTTCCACCCTGTATTTCAATAAGGTTTTTTACAATTGACAATCCAAGGCCTGTTCCACCATATTTTCTCGATGTATCTGTACCTACCTGCTGAAATGGCTCAAAAATATGCGACAATTTATCATTAGGAATTCCAATACCCGTATCTATCACATTAAATCTCAAAACGAATTGTCCTTTTGCTACCTCAATCAGGGCAACTTTTAATGTAACCGAACCCCTGTCTGTGAATTTTATTGCATTGCCCAATAAATTATTGAGTATCTGACTTAACTTTTCATGATCACCCTTCACCATTTCCGGCAGGCTCTCTGCTAGTTCCAACTCCATACCAATCCGCTTGTTGGTCGCCCACTGGCTCAGACTTAATTTAATGTTTCCAAGAAGTTCTCTCAAATTAAAATTAATTTCTTCCACCTCAGTTTTACCTGCTCTGATTTTTGAAAAATCCAACACATCGTTGATGAGTCCCATAAGGTTCTTAGCAGAGAAATTCAAGGTGCGCACCAATTTTAGCTGATCACTTCTCGGGTTTCTTTTTAATAGCAAATCAGCAATACCTATCACTGCATTTAGAGGTGTACGAATTTCATGACTCATCGCTGAGAAAAAATCTTCCTGAGCCTGCATCGCCCGACTGGTTTCTTGCTGGTAAAACTTAATTTGATTGATATTGGTAGAAATATTTAACAGGGCCACATCCCCGTCCTTCATTTTGAGTGGTTTTTTAATGGTTTGAAAATAATTGACGGTACCGTGTTTGTCAGTTATTTGCTCTTCAATCATCAATTCCTTTTCTTCATCAATAACCGCACGATCCACCTCCATTATATTTTCAAGCTTCTCTTTCGTGTCGGGAAAGACATAAGCACCACCAGCCATCAACTCTTCACGTGAAATGCCTGCCAGATTGACAACAGCCTGATTACAATAGATCAATCTTCCATTGTTATCCCTAATATAAATAAGGTTTGGATTTGCATCAAAAAGTTTCTCAATAAAACCTTTATCACTGGCTTTTATAACATCCGATTCCATTTTAAAAAATGTTCCTCCTCATATTTATTAAAAAACCTCAGAATATAAAACTAATTTTTCTAAATTTCTCATCACTATGTTACATATATTTTATGAAAGACATGATCATACAATAATTTGATGAAATTGTATAGTCTTGTCTTTCTGACATCTAAATTATATATTGTTGATATATAAGATAGATAATCTATGCATTTTTGATATATTCCCCGAAAGATTATAAAGTAACCGGTATATGCTGGTAATATCACGTTATCCGTTTTTAAGAATTCTTCCGGCATTTATTGCCGGTATTATCATATATGAGCACAGCCCTGATTTTGAAAAACAAGTTTGGTGGATTTTGTTATTTACTCTTGCTCTTTTCACATTTATTAGTAGATGGTCAGGTCTAAAACCATATAATCTTTACAGGGATCTACAAGGCATTTTTATTTTTGCCATCTTTCTTCTGGCCGGTTACGCAACACCAGGCATCCGCTACCATTCAAGCTCAACTGGCTATTTTTCAGATTCAACAGATTATTATTCAGCAACTGTTGTTAAATACGAGAATCGGAGAGGCGCAAATGAACGGTATATTTTTGAAGTTGATCAGGTACATAATAAAAACATATGGGTTAGAGCCAAACAACGGATAATAGTTAATTTACAGACAGAAGAAATGCATTCACCCTTTCCTTTGCATTGCAAAATAATCGTAGAAGGGCAGCCGCGCCCGGTTAATCCGCCACTATATAGTAGTTCTTTTAATTACAAAAAGTATTTGGCAAGAAAGAATATACACTTTCAGCAATACATTAAATCAAATGAGATTTATGTTTATGAAAATCCACAAAAAACTTCACTTCATTTCCGTATTTATACTCTGCACGAGCAATTAAAAAACAAACTCAAAACGATAATTCCAGAACAAAAAGAGCGAAATGTAGCCTTGGCTATGCTATTGGGAGACAAATCAGAAATTGATCAGGATGTCCGGGATGCCTATGGTGCTGCCGGAGTTGCTCATATATTAGCAGTATCCGGTCTACATACAGGTATAGTTTTTTTAATTGTCTCTATGATATTCAGCCCTCTTAAACGCCACCGGTCTTTTAGTTGGTTGTATTATATAATTGTATTAGCCAGCATTTGGTTTTATGCTTTACTAACCGGGCTATCACCCTCGGTTACACGTGCAAGCCTAATGTTATCCTTTGTACTTGTGGGTTCACTTATCAATGGAAAATACCAGGTTATCAATTCTATCGCTGCATCTGCCTTTTTTATACTTCTGATTCAACCATGGCTCATTTTCTCTGTAAGTTTTCAATTGTCCTACTTAGCGGTTTTTGGAATTGTTCTTATTTATTCGAAACTCCATAAAATACTCGTCCCACCCGAAAAAGTTACCGGATATATTTGGAAGATAATCTGTGTGTCGATAGCGGCCCAAATAGCCACTTTCCCTCTGGTAGTATATTATTTCCATCAATTTTCACCGTTTTTCATCGCATCAAACATTTTTGTTATTCCTGCCGCCGCTCTTATTATTTCAATAGGAATGATAATACTTGTAATCGATGGTATAGGATTGTCAATACCATTTTTAAACACATTGCTTGAAAAGATTCTCTATTTTACCAATCAAATAGTATTCAAAATTGAATCATTGCCTGGCAGCCATATAGACAATCTTTACCTGGATTTTTCTAATATGCTGCTGTTATATCTTTTTATAGCTGTTGTGGTTTTAAACTTCTATTACTTTTCTAAAAAGTTACTGCTGGTTGCTGCATTATCTTCATTATTGTTGATAACCGGACTATCAATGCAGATCATACACAACCAACACCAAAATGCTGTAGTCGTTTATAGTCAACCAGGAAATATACATGTAGATTTTATACGAGGTAATAAACTACTGAAATACAAATTCCGAAACAGGATGCGAAATACACAAAATACTCAATCTTTATCTGATACACTTAACCAATACAACATTCAAAAAATACAAAGCATTTATAAATCAGAAAAGATCTTTACATCTTCAAAATATGACCTGGTAGTTTTCAAAGGAAAGCGTTTCCTATTTTTAAAACGACCAATCCATGGACTGCAAAAAGCTCTTTATGTAAATTATCTATTTGTTAACGATCCAAACATATTTCATTCAATCAGCAGTTTGAAAAATCTTCAATTTGACCAAATAATATATACAGGCTTACCGGTTAAAGATTCCGTTGATCTAAGAATGGTGCAGATCGAAGACAAACCTTATTATGATATAGATAGAAATGGTTTGTTTCAAATTCAATTGTAAATTGGTAGTTGGTTTGATAATACGTAAATTTGCAAACAATAGTTTAAATTCGTAGTTATCTTAGAATATGAAAATAGCTGTTTGCAGAAGGGAACGTTTTAACGCTGCTCATCGTTTACATAATCCAGGATGGTCAGAAGAAAAGAATAAGGAGGTATTCGGTAAATGCAACAATTCAAACTTTCACGGGCACAACTACACACTGGTTGTGAAGGTGATTGGAGAGCCGGATCCTGAAACGGGTTTTGTAATTGATGTAAAGGTGTTAAAGGATATCATTCGTAAAAATATCACGAAACGGTTTGATCATAAAAATCTTAATCTTGACACTGAAGTATTCAAAAACAAGAACCCAACTGTTGAGCATATAGCCATCGTGATATGGAATATTCTCAGGAAAAAAATTGATAGTGAGTTGGATTTAAAAGTAGTTTTATATGAAACCGAAAGAAATTTTGTTGAATACCCCGCCGATTAAAGGTTTTTCCCGTGAGGAAATAGGCGATGATCACCTGAGTTCTTCCACTGACACTCCGTTGCGTACAAATGCTTTTGATCTGGACGACAATCTTAAGATTGAACTCATTGAAAAACACTTCAAAGAGATAATGCAAATACTAGGGCTGGATTTGACTGATGACAGTCTGAATGGCACTCCTCATCGTGTGGCGAAAATGTATATCAATGAAATTTTTAGTGGGCTAAACCCAAAAAACAAACCGAAACTGCGCACGTTTGTGAATAAATACAAGTATGATCAAATGCTCGTGGAGAAAGATATAACCCTTTTTTCCAATTGTGAGCATCACTTTGTTCCTATTATCGGAAAAGCGCATGTGGCCTATATCCCTGAAAAAAGAGTTGTCGGTCTTTCTAAAATTAACAGGCTTGTACAATACTACGCCAAACGCCCACAGGTACAGGAAAGGCTTACCGTACAAATAGGCAACGAGTTGAAAGAGTCGTTACAAACAGATAATGTGGCAGTACTAATTGATGCCGAACATCTTTGTGTTCAGTCGAGAGGGATACAAGATACTTCCAGCAGTACAGTCACTTCATTTTACAGTGGAAAATTTTTAGAAAAAGACACAAAAAATGAATTTCTAAAATACATTTATGATTAAGGTTTAATGATAAAATTTTATTACCTTCTCTTCGAGAAAAAAAGAGATAAGTAAATACTATAATCATGCCTATATTTTCGTTTGGATTGTTGGCTGACCTGCACTATTCTGACATCGAGCCATTAAAAGACAGGTATTTTCGCGATTCTATTAAAAAGTTTGATCATTGTGTTGAAACAATGAACAATCACTCCCTTGAGTTTGTCGTTGATTTGGGAGATTTAATTGATCAGGATTATAGCAATTTCGATGTTCTTCTCCCACATTTCAGAAAATTTAATTCAAAAGTGCATTTTACTGTTGGCAATCATGATTTTGAAGTTGAAGAAAGGTTAAAAAATCAAGTCAGATCAAAAATCGGATATGAGGATAAAGCTTACTATTCCTTTTCCATAAAACATATCCGGTTCGTGGTTCTCGACGGGAACACCATCAGCACCTATGCCAACATGCCCGGCACTAATAATTATATAAAGGCCGAAAGACTTCTTCAGCATCTGCAACAAACAAAAATGGACAATGCACATTTCTGGAATGGAGCAATTGATGAGGAGCAATTGGAATGGTTTGAACTCAATCTACAGGAGGCTAAACACAAATTGGAAAAAGTAATAGTTTTTTGTCACTTCCCCGTTTATCCGACAAATAAACACAACTTGGGAAATGATTCTGATTTACTTAATGTCATAGGCAAACACGACCACATCATCGCATGGATAAGTGGCCATAACCACTCAGGAAACTATGGATACAACACAGGAATACATTTTGTAGGTCTAAAAGGCATGGTTGAAACGCTGGATAAGCCTGCATATTGTATTATTGATGTATATGATGACCGCCTTGAGCTCAAAGGTTTTGGGCGAGAGCCATCGCGAACATTACCAGTTCATGAAGCAGTTCCTTTAGGCGGGTAAAGCAAAAACCGGTAAACTTTCAAACTCAGTCTGATCAAAAGCTTTCAACAATTTTTTCTTATTCTTTTTTATGAATTTTTCCCGGTCTTTTACAAAGCCATCATAATGAATACGAAAGATCAGGATCATGCCATTTTTATCATTGATGTCATCCACCAGTTCTTTCATCAGGTCTGAATCATCATATCCAGGATGTCTCAATGCAAAGTCTATTACAACAGCTGACACAACAGACGTAGCTGAATCATAATCATCGATTCGTCTTGAATCAGCCATTGTCCCCCGATCATAACGCATTGCCTTTAATCGATCGATCTGTTGGTTTAATGCATTAAAACGTGTTTTGTCATACGAATTTGTATAGCTCACTTCCAGCAACAACCGCTTCATAAATAAATGTTTATCATCATCATCTTCTATCATCGCATTCCATGCAAAATCAATGCTGTCATTTATAGTTTGATACACAGCGACGAGGGAATCCAATTCCCGTTGCTGATTAGCTGCAGTTTTTCTGGAATTTTTACATTGACTGAGAGAAAACACCATCACAATCGCCAAAAAAATGAATAAAGATCCTTTCATATTTTTATTATATCTCTACTTGATCCTACCAAAAACAATAAATACGTATTATCGAGTATACTATCATTAATTCCCACTTTTACGCACACAATTTAATGAAAGCTCATATCTTTACATGCTTTTTCTCAGAAGATTTCATAAGATGAAAGAAAATAAACCCTTTAAGTATAAAAATAGCCGCGAGTATTTAAGAGCACTTATAAACCGTGCATATCTAAGTATAAGCTTGCCATTCGTCTTATTTGGTTGGCTTTATCTGGAGTCGACTGCCGATAATTTGTATCCGCAGATACCAGAAAACATGATTCTTTTAACATCATTTCTAGTATTTTTTTTAATGTTCATTTTGGTTATCATAGGATATATCCAATCTTCACGATTATTGAGACTGGCACAGACAAAAGCTTACCTAAATGAAAAAATCTTGCTGCATCAGGAGGCAATCACGCGTAAATTCATTTATTTTTCAATAGCTGCTCTAGTAATAAGTATTGGTTTGTATATTACTGCCAACGAGTTAATATCGGTCTTATTCGCGGGGATGATCATCATTTTTTCCATTAACAACCCGACACTACGCTCCATTGTACGAGACTTACAATTGAGAAATGAAGAAAAAGATACGGTATTGAAAGTTGAAAACTTTGAATGAAATTAAGCATTTATAAAGCGCTCAAAAAAAGAATAAAATATTGCTTTCAGTGATAAAACATAAAATAATCTATATAGACAAACTGGATAATCGTATTCAAAAAAAAGTGATATTCAGTGCTTTTGATAAATTGCGCGAAGGTGGCCAGATCACCATCATGGCCAATTATGATCCTATATCAATAAAAAAAGTATTTGAACAAACCAGACCCGGTTTTTTCCGGTGGAACTATATAAAAAAAGATGCACCAAAGTGGGAAATCAGAATTACAAAACACGGATCCTCACGATTAACAGTAAATGAAATCATAGGATTATATCCTGGATCCATTCCGGTATTTAAAAAATATAAAATCTCTTACTTTCTGAAAGGACAAGACTATTTGTCGGACATATCAAGACATTGCCGCATTAAAGAAAGCAAGCTGATTGCAGAAATCATTGCAACCGCTGGTTCATCCTATCCGGAATTAAGATTTAAAGACTGGGATATACCGTTTATTATCGATTTTATTATTACCAATCACCACGCCTATTTAAGAGAAACGCTCAAAGAGATAGATGCCCTTATTGACCATGTGGTTATATCGCACTTAGATGACTATGCTGAAATCATACCTATCAAAACCAAATTTAATGAACTTATAAAAGATCTGCTGATCCATGTCCAGGAAGAAGAAGAAAAAGTATTTCCTGCTATTATACTATTTTTTAAAACACAGCATAAGGATGACACCATGATCAGTGATATGAAATACTCCATCAACTGGTTGAGGGAAGATCACATATCTACAGGAACAGACATGAAATGCCTTCGCGAGTTGAGCAACAATTATATCCCTCCGGCAAATGCCTGCCCGGCCCTTTGTTTTCTTTTCGAAGAAATGCTTAAGTTTGAAAAAGATCAGCATTTTCACATACACATGGAAAATAATGTTCTTTTTGCTGCGGCAAAAAAACTAATTGATAAATAAAAATTCACCCTCGGATAAAGAAGATTTATTTCTGCTATATTATTAAGAAATCAATAAATTTCGGGAAGAAACCCAAACCAAACACTCATTTTTTTGTTAATTCTACATAACCATCAAATTAATGAACTTTACACCTAATAATATTTTTCAAATTCCGTCTATTATTTTAATAGTATTTCTGTTTTCCTGCGGAGGTTCAACAAAAAAAACAAATGACAGCAAATTTGCCCCACCGGTTGAAATCACATACGAACAAGCCATAGAAGATTGGGAAAATAACCCTGGTATTGGTCCAGTCACAAAAATCCAGCTGGGAGTTTTAAATAAAAAATTAGCGAAAACCGGGGATGAAATTTATCAGGAAAAATGTACAGCCTGCCATGCACCTGACAAGGAAAAGCTGGGCCCTGCCCCGGAGGGTGTCATGAATAGAAGGACTCCCGAATGGATCATGAATATGATTCTCAATCCGGTAGAAATGGCAACAAATGACCCGATTGCAAAAGGGCTTTTCAAAAAATATAACACAATTATGACTGATCAGAAACTAACCGAAGAAGATGCAAGAGCTGTGCTGGAGTACTTCAGAACCCTGTAAATAAAGATATTAGAAAAACCTTGTCTGAGCAGAATAATAAACAATTGACTTTTTATAGTCAATTATCAAAATGATTTATTAGTTTTGTCTCGTTATTTGGAATCATTTTAAATAAAGCGTTGCTATGAACTTTGAAAATACTAAAATTTACAAGTTAGCTCAAGCCGTTGAATACACAGATGGCGGTATTGTAAGTAAACAGGTAATAAAGACCAGTGGTGGAAATGGCACTCTGTTTTCATTTGATAAAGGACAGGGATTAAGTGAACATTCAGCACCATTCGATGCAATGGTACAGGTATTAGATGGTCGGGGCACCATTATGATCGACGGAAAGCCGTATAGTCTTGAAGCGGGAGAAATGATCATAATGCCTGCAAATGTCCCACATGCTATTAAAGCTGAAGAAAAATTTAAAATGATGCTCTTTATGGCTAAAGAGATCGATTGAAATTAAGTAGGGTCTGTCTATAAAGTCAGGGGCTGGTTCAGAATGTTCGAGTTCAAGGCTTGCAAAGTCGAAAAAAGCAGAGTTTACTGGGGTAATCGAGCATTTTTTCGACGAGTGTAACGAAGAAATCGGACATTATGAACAGACCCTGAGTAGGATTACACAGACCTGAATTTGCTTCTATTATTGATCGTTATTAAACAGTAACGTCAGTTATACTATCTACAACCAAAACTACAATGAATTATAAAATATTTACTGTTATTCCTTTTGTATTGCTCGCTATGGTTTTAGGAATCCTGGCAGGTTTATTTCGGATGGGATGGATATTACCCGTAGAGGAGATAATAATGCAACACGGTGCTATTATGATTGGCTCCTTTTTGGGCACACTTATTATTCTCGAAAGGGTTGTGGCTCTCAAGCAAAACTGGATGTATGGCATACCAATCATTTCCGGCATCAGTATTATTCTATTTTGGTTTGGCCAGGATAATTTGGCTATGTACTTCATATCAATCGGGTCAATAGGACTTATTTATATTTATTATTATTTGATTATAAGATATAAAGAGATTTATTACTATGTAATGGGGATCGGGGCCATAATGTGGTTGGTTGGAAATGTGGCATTAATAATCAACCCCCTCTACCCGGCTGCAGTTCCATGGTGGATAGCATTTATCCTCTTCACAATTGTAGGGGAACGCATGGAGCTCAGCAAATTTCTTCCCAGGAAGAAATACAAAAACACTTTGCTATTTGTCAGTATCGCTATATATACTATCGGACTGCTCATGCCGGACACCCAATCCTTTAATTTTGGAGAATCTATTTCTGGCGTGGGATTAATAGCTATTGCGATATGGCTATTTAAATACGATATCGCAAGGATGACGGCAAAAACCAGCGGTATTCACAAATATACGGGATCATTGCTCCTGACCGGTTATGTGTGGTTGCTTCTCACAGGAATTATGCTTCTGCTTGGTTGGGATGCACCACTCGCATACGATGCCGTTTTACACAGTTTTTTCCTTGGTTTCACTTTCTTCATGATTTTCGCACACGCTCCCATTATTTTTCCCGGTGTAGCTGGGTTATCTTTCAGGCCATATCATCCAACACTTTATATCTGGACAGTTTTGTTATTTATTACATTAAGCGGCAGAATAATTGGTGATATTATGCTGGATACCGAAATTCGAAAAATTTTTGGTATGCTGAACGCATTGATTATTTTGTTTTTCTTTGTTAACCTGTTTATACTGATGGTAATAGAGTATCGCAAAACACCCAAAATAAAATCAAAAAAAAACTAACATTCAATTTTTAAGCAAAAATTCTGTGGACAGAAAACGCGTTATAAAAACTGCTGTATTTTTTTCACTTTTCAATTTCTTTTTAATCGCCTTACTGGGATTGACGTTTCGCATATTTCCACTTTTTTCCTTTAGTGGATTTCACTATCAAAACTGGCTCCAGGTACACTCGCATGCAGCTTTTCTAGGATGGGCTTATACAGCATTAGCCTTATTGCTATGGTATACATTCACACCTGACGATCCCCGTCTAAACAGAAAGTTCGCGCTCATTATCCTCGCTCTACAGATACCCGTATTTGGTATGTACTTTAGTTTTCCTACGGAAGGTTACGGGCCATGGTCCATTATTTTTCTCAGCTCCCACCTGATTCTTTTCACATATTTAATTCTATTGATATTTCGTCATTCAGACAATAAGAAAACCCCCTCATTTACCCTTTTCAAAATCGCTTTTTGGTTTATGGTGCTATCTGCTGCAGGACCAATGGCCCTTGGCCCTATTAGCGCCATGGGACTAAAACAAACCCATTGGTATCAAGCCGCCATATATTTTTATTTACATTTTCAATACAATGGATGGTTTACCTTAGCTCTTCTCTCTCTCTTATTAAAAGGATTAGAACAAGCGGGTATTACATATCCCACAAAAGAATCATCCAAACTAGGATGGATATTTACTCTTTCCATCTTACTCACTTATCCACTTTCCCTGGTAAATATTTATCCTGTTCCTATAGTTTATATTCCCGGAGCCATTGGCGCCATCATGCAAATTGGAGGTGTTTATTATATTCTTAAAAAATATATCTATCATAAAAATATCATACACAGTAACAGCCACCATTTATTTACACTTGCCGGTTTAGTAGCTTCATTTCTCATATTGAAATTGTTTGCCCAATTGTTTACAGCTATTCCCTCACTTGTTGAATTTGCTTATACCCAGCGGGATCTTGTTGTCGCCTATCTTCACTTATCACTACTCGGTTTTACCAGTACAGGTATTTTACTTTTTTTTGGATGGAGGAAGTGGTTAAACTTCAAAAAACCCATTACATGGGCAGGTCTTGTGATATTTCTGATAGGTTTTTTAATGACTGAAGTCCTTTTAGGGATCCGTGGATTTTTCCCTGATATAGTGAGTAATTATACTCTCCTGATGATATATATGCTCATTATACATGCTATCATGATGGCAACGGGGATATTCATTATGATGCTTTCCTCATTGTTTACTTTTAACCAAACAGAGGCATAAAATGAAAACCTCCCTCATCAAAGAAGATGGTTTTTAATGTAAACTAAAATATAAGTCCTATTTTTATACTTTAAATAATCCGAGCTTAATATGAAAGCGTTTAAAATATACAAAAAGCGCCTAAAATACTTCTTTCTGGGATTGCTATTACAGTTTTTACTACAAATTGTAAAGGTATTACCATGGAAAACCACTACATGGTTAATGGCCAGAACTGGCGCCCTTGCCTTTATTATTGTAAGAAAAGAACGTGAAAAAACCATCCGCAATCTTACAATCGCTTATGGAGAAAATAAGTCCAAAAAAGAAATATACCAAATGGCTCGTGAAGTGTGGATCAATCTTGGAAAAAGCGCTGCAGAGTTTGCCATCAAACTTAATATCACTGATAAAGAGACCTATTTTAAAAATGTAGAAATTATCGGACTTGAACATGTACAAAAAGCCCTTGAACGCGGTGATGGAGTGTTGTTTATAGTAAGCCACATGGGTTGTTGGGAGGCATTTTCTAATGCAACTATGCTTTTAGATATGAGGGCGGGTGCAGTAGGACAAACTCTGGGAGATAAAAAAATAAATGATTTGTTAATCAAATCACGTGAAAGACTCGGATTCAAACTTTTACCCAGGGGCAGTTCCTATAAAACCATTTTAAATTTCATCGCTAACAACCATTCGATGGGTATACTAATCGACCAGGACACAAGAGTTAAAAGCGTTTTCGTAGATTTCTATGGCAAGCCGGCATACACACCCATAGGGGCAGCTATGATAGCCCTTGACTCCGGTGCTTCGGTTATGGCTGCTTATTATCTAAAAAAACCAGATGACACCTGGAAAATTGTCGTCAATCCTGAATTTAATATCATTCGAACCGGAGACCGAAAACATGATCTATATAAAAACACCGAATTATTTCACAAAGACATTGAGGAAATGATCAAACAATACCCCACACAATGGGTATGGATGCATGAGCGCTGGAAAACCACACCTGAAATAGTAAAAGAAAGGGACCGCAAAAAGAAAGAAGACCGCCTTAAAAGGAGACAAAAAATACAATAGAAAATAAATTTCAATAAATATTTCACTAAATAAGCATACTAACACATAAAATATTTTTACATATTAGTATTAATATTATATTTTTACATATCCAATTATAAATAATTCACAGTTACTAAATCCAGATAGTTTATGAAAATCGGAATCCTTAAAGAACAGGCCGATAAACGTGTGGCCATTACACCCGATTTGGCTAAAAAACTGATTGATGAGGGAAATACAATTATTGCTGAAAAAGGATGTGGTAATCTCTCCTTTTATGGCGATCAATTGTATGTAGGTGCCGGAGTTGAAATGGCTGACAGAAAACCTGTATTAAAATCTGCAGAGTTACTCACAACCATTCAACCGTTAGAGAAGGGAGATCTGGCGTTACTTCAGAAAGAGGTTATATACATTTCCATGTTTCAGCCATTTAATTCGCTTGACAAAACCAACGAGATCAATGATCTGGGGCTTACAGCCTTTAGCATGGATATGATACCGCGAATTACACGAGCCCAGTCTATGGATGTATTATCATCTATGGCTTCCATCGCAGGTTATAAAGCAGTCTTGCAAGCCGCTAACATTCTACCACGCTATTTTCCAATGCTTACTACTGCAGCCGGTAGCATCCCTCCGGCAAAAGTACTCGTATTGGGAGCCGGTGTTGCTGGTTTACAGGCAGTAGCTACTGCAAAACGCCTTGGATCTGTTGTTGAAGCTTTTGACACCAGAGCTGCTGCTAAAGAAGAATGTGAAAGTCTTGGCGCCCGTTTCGTAGAGGTAGAAGGAGCTAAAGACGATGTGGCAGCCGGTGGCTATGCAGTAGAGCAGACAGATGATTACAAACAAAAGCAGCGTCAGCTCATACTCGATCATGCTTCAAAATCAGATGTAATTATCACCACAGCACAACTACGTGGCAAACCCGCACCACTCTTAATTACCAAACAAGCTGTTGAAAACATGAAACCAGGCTCTGTAATTGTTGATCTTGCATCTTCAACGGGAGGAAACTGTGAGCTCACGGAAGATCAAAAAACAGTAATAAAATACGAAGTAAATATTATTGGGAATTCAGATCTTGCTGGTGAAATTCCAATGCATGCCAGCCAGTTATACGGCAAGAACTTCTATAATTTCATCAAATTGTTCCTTAAAGAAGGGAAGCACGAATTTGACTGGGAAGATGAAATTATTAAGTCCAGTTGTATAGCGAACAATGGCGAGATCTATTTTGGAAAATAAAACATTAAAAACATGGATAGTATAATTCAATTTATTTCAGACAACATAGTGATGTTTTACATCCTTACCTTTGCCATTTTACTAGGAATGGAAGTTATTGGTAAAGTCCCTACGGTTTTGCACACCCCACTTATGTCGGGTGCCAATGCCATCAGTGGAGTAGTAATCATCGGAGCCATCATTCTGATCAGAAATTCTGACCCAAACAACCTGGCAATGCTAAGTGTGGGTTTTTTAGGTATTGCATTGGCCACAATCAATGTGGTCGGCGGCTTTGCCGTTACCGACAGAATGCTCCAAATGTTTAAAAAGAAAAAAAAGTAACACGTTAAAAAAGATATCAAAGTGGAAAACCCAATAATAGATTTCTTATATCTGATAAGTATTGTCCTTTTTATTTTAGGGCTAAAAAAACAAAGTCATCCGGATACAGCTAAAACGGGCAACCTGATAGCTGCTGCCGGAATGTTGATGGCCATAATAATAACCATGGCCATTCCGATGGAAAACATATCCAATAATTACGGATGGATCGTTGGCGGCTTCGCAGTTGGTGGCATCATAGGTTACCTTGCGGCCAAACGCGTGAAAATGACCGCCATGCCTGAAATGGTCTCTATTTTTAACGGATTCGGCGGAGCCAGTTCCATGCTTATAGCAGCTGTGGAGTTTTATAAACTACCTCCGGAAACCACCATGATGAGTACACAGGTATTGATTATTTTGTTTGCCCTTTTAGTTGGTAGTGTAGCTTTTACAGGTAGTATGGTAGCCTGGGGAAAATTAGATGGATTTTTCCGGGACACGGTTGTTCTTCCAAAGCCACAAATCATCAATATTACCCTTTTGCTAGCTGTGGTAGGCCTCAGTATATATATCATGATGGGTGATCAACCGGATTTCATCTTGTTTTCTGTCTTGATAGGCATTTCCCTAATATACGGCATCACTTTCGTAATGCCCATTGGTGGCGGCGATATGCCTGTTGTAATTTCCCTGCTCAATTCTTTTACCGGTATTGCAGCGGCGGGTGCCGGTCTCATATATGGAAATCAAGTCATGATTGTAGGTGGTATTTTAGTAGGTGCAGCCGGTACTTTCCTCACCTTGCTTATGTGTAACGCCATGAACCGCTCATTACTCAACGTAGTTATCGGCGGATTTGGCGGTAGCAATAGCTCCTCTTCGGGTAGTGGACGTGAAGAAGTGGCAAAGGAAGCCACACATGCTGATCTGGCAATACAATTAAAATATTCTAACAAGGTGATCATTGTACCGGGATATGGCCTCGCTGTCGCACAGGCACAACATGCCTGCCACGAACTTGAAGCATTACTTGAGAGTGAAGGTGTTGAGGTAAAATACGCTATACACCCTGTAGCCGGAAGAATGCCAGGGCACATGAATGTGTTGCTCGCTGAAGCGGATGTCCCTTATCCAAAATTGCTCGAACTTGACGATGCTAATGATCAATTCCCATCAACAGACATTGTATTGGTGATAGGCGCCAATGATGTGGTAAATCCAGCGGCTCTTGATGACCCTGACAGCCCAATATACGGTATGCCAATCCTGAAGGTAGAAACAGCCAAAAATGTTATTGTTATGAAGCGTAGTATGAATCCTGGTTATGCCGGTATCCAAAACCCACTATTCTTCGGTGATAAAACAAGGATGTTATTTGGAGATGCCAAAGACTCATTGAATAAGCTAAAAGCAGAAGCCAATAACGCCTGACAGCAAATGTGTGATTGATACTGATTAAATGAGTGAGTAAAAAATAACAATTACATTCACTCATTTAATCACTCATGCATTGAAGTGATCCCAACCTTGAGCTTTCATTGGCATTGTTTTGCCACCTTTAGTGATCAAATTTATACCATTTGACTTTTCCTGGGCATATCCAATAAAATGAATATCAGGATGATTTTTCAGTTTATCGTAATCATTTTGAGCAATGGAGAATAAAAGCTCATAATCTTCGCCCCCATTTAGCACGCATGTAACCGGGTCAATATTAAATTCCACAGCAGTATCATACGTCTGTTTGTCAATGGGTAATTTATCTTCATATATATTGAATCCCACTTCTGACATCTTACCCAAATGAAACAGTTCGGAAGCAAGGCCATCTGAAATATCTATCATGGCTTTAGGCTTAACTCCCAGATCTCTTAATTCGTGTATTATATCCATCCGGGCCACCGGCTTGAGTTGACGTTCAACAATATTTTTATACTTGTCCAGGTCGGGCTGCATATCCGGATTGACCATAAACTCCTGCTTCTCTCGTTCAAGTACCTGCAAGCCAATGTAAGCACCCCCGAGATCACCAGTTGTACAAATAATATCTCCCTTTTCAACTTTACTTCTGAAAGCAATGAGATCTTTATCCACTGTTCCCAATATTGATATCGAAATCACAAGGCCGGAACGTGATGAAGAAGTATCCCCTCCCACCAAATCAATATTAAAATCCTTGCATGCCAGACCTATTCCCTCATATAGTTTATCTACAGCCTCTACAGAAAAGCGATTGCTAAGACCAAGACTAACCGTGATTTGTCCCGGAATGCCATTCATTGCTGCGATATCTGAAACATTAACAGAAACAGCCTTATACCCCAGGTGCATTACTGGGAAATACGATAAATCAAAATGAACACCTTCCAACAACATATCCGTAGAAACCAACAAGTAATTATCACCCCCGTCAATAACAGCAGCATCATCTCCTATGCCTACTCGTGTATCCGGGTGCACAAGCTTAACCTGGTCTTTGATCCTGTCAATCAGGCCAAACTCACCTATTGAAGCTATTTCTGTCCTTTTTTCTTTCACAATTAATATGCTCTGATCGTTTTACCTTCCATAAAATTAACAAATGCCTTATTGACTACTCTATTACCTCCTGGAGTAGGAAAATCACCAGTAAAATACCAATCGCCAATGTGATCGGGAATAGCTTTATGCAGATTATCTACTGTTTGGTAAACAACTTCTACCTCAGCATTCATGCCCACAGGAGTGACAATTTCAGCAATCTTTACAGATATTTCATCATCTGTAAATTGATCATATAGTTCTTTCACAAAATTAGGGGCATCCTTTTTATCGGCATTTACTTTACAGTTGTCATAAACCTCCTTCAGCAGGTTTTCCTTTTTATGGTCCTTGATCAACTCAATCATTGCACGGAAGGCGACAAAATCCTGAATCTTCGACATATCAATGCCATAACAATCCGGGTAACGAATTTGTGGGGCAGAAGAAACCACAACCACCTTTTTCGGACGAATCTTATCTAGTAAAGCAAGGATACTTTTTTCAAGTGTTGTACCTCTAACGATGGAATCATCAAGTACTACCACTGTGTCCTTTTCAGGCCGAATAACATTAAATGTTGCATCATATATATGACCCACGAGATCATCCCGATGACTATCATCTGTAATGAAAGTGCGTAGCTTTACATCCTTTGAAACTATCTTTTCGACACGTGGTCGAAAATCCAACATATCATCCAGCCTCTCCAAAGTTGGTTTACCGTCAATAATAATATCCTTTCTTCTGTCTGATAAATAATCTTCCAAACCTTGCACCATACCCAGGAAGGCAGTTTCAGATGTATTTGGAATATAAGAAAAAACCGTGTTCTTTAAATCAAAGTTGATCGCTTTCAATATTTTGGGCAATAAAAGTCTTCCCAATTCTTTACGCTCTTTGTAAATGTCAGGATCCGTACCCCGCGAAAAATATATCCGTTCAAAAGAACAGGATTTTCTTTCTGTAGGCTCCACAATCTGAGGTTCAAAATAATTGCCTTCCTTGTCTACAATCAGTGCATGACCGGGCTGAATTTCTTTGATATCCTCATAGTCCACATCGAATGCAGCTTTTATTGGAGGCCTTTCGGAAGCGATCACAACCACCTCATCATTCACATAATAAAAAGCAGGACGGATACCAGCGGGGTCACGCACTACAAATGCCGCACCACAGCCTGTTAGACCTGCCATTGCATATCCACCATCAAAATCTTTACAAGCTCTTCTCAGAACTTTTGCCAAATCCAGCTCTTTTTCAATAATAGCGGTAATCTCCAGGTTGGAATATTTCGATTTGTATTTATCAAATAACGCCTGATTTTCCTCATCCAAAAAGTGTCCTATTTTCTCAATCACTGTTACCGTATCTGCCTTTTCCTTTGGATGCTGCCCTAATTTGACTAAAAGATCAAATAATTCATCAACGTTGGTCATGTTAAAATTTCCTGCCATAGCGAGATTTCGACTACGCCAATTATTTTGTCTGAGCATGGGATGGGTCTGTTCAATACTGTTCACACCATGCGTTCCATAACGCAAATGTCCCAGCCATACACTTCCGGTAAAAGCAACATTTCTATTTAACCAACTGGCATCAAGATATTTATCCGGATGCTGCTTCTTTACCTTCCTGTATTTTTTAGCAATTCTCTTAAATATCTGTGCAATCTGCTGAGAATCGATAGAACGATACCTGCTAATGAAACGTACACCTGGTTCTACATCTATCTTAATATTGACTACTCCGGCTCCGTCCTGGCCACGGTTATGTTGCTTCTCCATCAATAAATACAATTTGCTGGCAGCGTAAGCAGGCGTTTTGTATTTTTTTAGGTAATAGTCAGGCGGTTTTCGCAAACGCAAAAGAGCAATACCGCATTCGTGTTTTATTTGGTCTGTCATAGCTCCATATCAAGGTGCAAATCTAATGGAATATTTAACCCTCGCAAAGACAACTAGCCGAATCGGCAATCATTTTTTCACTATTTTATTAAATTCATTGCAGAACCTTCTAAATTTGCAGCTTAAATCAATTCATGATAAATATTCTACAATCTTTTCAACTAAGCCCCGAGCAATGGCTTTTGGTCATTTTGTGTGCTCTTTTTGTCGGAATGGCGAAAACCGGCGTCGCAGGGATTGGTATGCTTATCGTTCCTATATTGGCTGAAATTTTTGGGGGGAAAGCATCAACCGGCATATTACTACCGATGCTCATTATGGCTGATGTCTTTGCCGTAGCATATTACAACCGACATGCAAAATGGAATTATGTATTACGATTGCTCCCCAGTACATCAGTAGGGATTCTTATCGGTCTGTTTGTAGGCAATCTTATTAACGATGATCAGTTCCAGATCATGATGGGGATTATCATACTTGCCGGATTAGCTATTATGATATGGCGGGAAGCAAAAAAATCTGTAAATATACCTCATAACTGGGCTATAGCAAGCTCAGTCGGATTATTAGGTGGCTTCTCGACAATGATAGGCAATGCGGCCGGCCCTGTCATGTCAATTTATTTGTTAGCTATGGGTCTGCCCAAAAATAAATTTATTGGTACCGGGGCATGGTTTTATCTGATCATGAACCTTTTCAAAGTCCCCTTTCACATCACAGTGTGGAAAACTATTGACTGGGATACAATTACTCTCAATATTGCAATGCTCCCGATCATCACACTTGGTGCTTTTCTTGGAATTAAGATCGTAAAATATATCCCCGAAAAACCATACCGTATCTTTATCCTGGTCAGCACTGCTTTAGCTGCCATTAAATTATTTTATTGATGAGTTTAAAAATTCTTCCATCATTCCATCATTATCGCATTCTCTCATTATCGCATTATCGCATTACATCATTCTCTCATTATACTTACTTTTTGTATGGATCCTTGCACCAAGATTATTTAAAAGCTGAAATAACCCGAAATAAGTACGGTTAATAAAAATGGCATCCCGTGGACCACGGGAATTTCTCGAATTTCTAATCTCACTGGTACGAGCTATCCTTTCGCCCATTTCAAACATGCGCACAAAAAACCTGTCATCACCAAAATCAAAATATTCACTATAAAAAGGTTCGCAAAGCAAAAGTGTTATGTCAGTAAATATTTGCTTAAACAGTACTTTCTCATGGGGTTTATCTGTTTCATTCAGAAAATTTAGCTTGTATAGCCAAGTCTCAAACTCTGCCTCATCATTAACCAGAGTAGAATCATGAATTCGAAAATAATTGTTATAAAACTCTTCTGGCAAAACCTTCACACATCCAAAATCAAGAACTCCTACCCTGCCATCATCATAAAACAGAAAATTACCTGGATGTGAATCGGCCTGAAGCATGCGCAATTGATGAATCTGAAAATCATAAAAATCCCAAATAACCTGACCAGCTTTATCCCGTATCTCCTGTGGGGGGTCATTATCCAAAAATTGTTGCAAATAATCTCCTTCAAGCCAATCCATGGTCAACACTTTTTTACAGGACCATTCCGGATAATACTTCGTGAATTCCATGCTGTCAAGTGCTGCACATGCCTTTGTGATCTCCATTGACTGCTTAAGCTCAAGGGAATAATCCGTTTCTTCAATCAGCTTTGTCTCCACTTCTTCCATATAGTATTCTATATCGGCAGCACTGAGATTGAACATCAATTTTGCGGCAGGCTTTACCATACGCAAATCGGATACAATACTATCTGCTACTCCCGGATACTGAATTTTAATGGCAAGTTTTTTACCATCCATTTCTGCCTGATGTACCTGGCCAATAGAAGCTGCATTTACAGCCTGCCTGGTAAACGACGAAAATATTTCAGTAGGTGCTTTTCCAAAGCACTGCTTAAAAGTTTTTACAATTAAAGGATACGAAAGCGGAGGTGCACTGTTTTGCGCCTCGGAAAATTTTTCACGATACTGTTCCGGAAGCATATTCCGGTCAAGACTTATCATTTGAAGCACTTTGAGTGCCCCGCCCTTAAGCTGACTCAATGCTTTATAGATATCTTCGGCATTGCTGGAATGCAGTGCTTCCACAGAAAGATCCTTGTCAAACACTTTTTTAGTATAGTGTTTGACAATATTGCCCCCAACTTTAGCACCAGCCTTTATAAACCTGGATGCTCGTTGTACTTTTCCCGTGGGTATTTTTGACTGCTCCTTCATATCACCACCTCTTAACAACAAATTTAGTCAGGTCAAACAAAGAGTCCATGGTGTTATATCCCATCAGATCAAAGGCCAATCTAACCGCTTTCTCTATGGCCACATCCGTGTTTTCACAGTTTTCACTTTTATCATGTACCCAAAATTTCAGTATAAACATCAACTGATACCAAAGTGCATGGTGATAATAACCAATAATTATCGGGCGATTGGCCACTTCACGCTGCTGTACACCCTCACCAATCAATTGATCCATGTATTTTTCAAATGGCACCTTCATCGAGTCCAATTTCTCAGGCCACAATTGCCAAAACCACATCTCATCAAACTGCGTTACTATCACCTCGCGATGGGGCTTAAGCACTTCAATGAATGTATAGTAAAAAGCCAATACTTTTTCCGGTACTGAATAAGATTCAAAAACTTTTTCAGCTTCAATAGCCTGTCGCGTTTCCTGTACAATGGATTCCCATAGATCTCCTGATAATTTAATCTTTTTTATTGCCATTGGTTTTGTAGTCTTCCCTGCCTATTCAAATTTAGAAAACCAGGGGCTAAAGCCCATGGCTATTCACCATCATTTGAATAAACTGTTTTCACCAATAAAGGTTGTCTGTAAAACCAAATATTCAACTGACTTCTATAATTTCTTACGGGGCAAATGCACACCGGCTATCATACAACGGGCACTTCCGCCTCCATTGGCTTCAATGGTATTGAGAGGGGTGTGCAGAATGGTATTATAATGGTTCAATACATCAACCTGATCCTCCCGTAAACTCTGATAGGCCTGATCTGACATTACTAAAAAATTCTGTTTACTTGTTCTGCCTGCCAACTGGATCATATTTCCCGCAAAATGTTCCATTTGCATATAGTTGATCTCTACCAGCTGATGACTTGTATCTGTCAGCAAACCTATTACACGACTCCGGTCTTCATCAGAAATTGCTTCTGTACATAATACAGCAAATTCAGTCCCGATATTCATCATTACGTTTGTATGGTAAATATCCTTCCCACTTCTGTCAAATGCTTTAAACAAGCAGGATTCATAACCCAACACCTCACAAAGCTCATTAAATAGCTCCTCATTCGTTCTGGGCGACCTATTGGCATAAGCCACTCGATTTATATGATCAAAGACAACACTACCCGTGCCTTCCAAAAATTTATTTTCTGCTTCATGTCCTGTCAAATCAATGACCCGGTTTAATCTAAAACTTTCACGAAGCGCTTCCGGAATATCCATCCTGCGTTCTTTTCTACGGTTTGGTGCAAGCATCGGGTACAATACCACAGAGCCGTCCGGATGAAAAGAAATCCAATTATTTGGGAATACCGAATCAGGCGTATCTCCTTTAGAATTATCATCAAAAATATATACTTCAACAGATGCAGATTTCAATTGACTGGCTAAAACGTTAAATTCTTCAACGGCTTGTCGATGAATTTCATCCGGAATACCTTCCTGGTCAGACTGAAATGTATTAGAACCAGCTGTCTGTTCATTGTAGCCAAATGATAATGGTCGGACCATAACTACCGTATCCGGTATCTGTAAATTTATCATGGTTCTGCTTTTCCTCACCCCCTCACACTAGCTGTGGGAATTCTTTCCTCCAAATCTGTAAATTGCGAATGGCTCTCTTGCCCAATGGTAAAGCAATCAATAAAATCCTGAGCTAATGCGTACTGCAGGCATTCATCCTTTTTATCGACAAGTTTACCCGCGCCAAAGATCTTCATTCCCACAATTCCTTTACCCTGAGCTTTCATCTGCTTCAGTAACTCCACTACTCTTGGCACACCGGCATCCATGATCACTCCAAAAGGATTGATCCGTGCGAGATCTATCTGTACCCAATCCGATGTAGCAGCAGCTTCCAAAGCTTCAATTGAATGACAAGAAATACCATGCGCACGCACAATACCCGATTCCCTGGAGTCTGCAAGAACGTTCATTGCGCCCTTCTTATATTCAGGCCAGTCACCTCGTTTTATGGCATGTAAAAGAACCATATCAATATAGTCAGTATCCAACTCCTTACGAAACCTGTCCAGATCGGCTTTCATCTCCTCTTCTGTTGTGGCGTGAGTTTTTGTCATAATTACAACTTTCTCCCTGGGAATATGCTTTAAGGCTTCTTTCATGTGTGGGTGAGTACCATATTGATCAGCAGAATCCCAAAAGAAAACACCTCCATCATATGCTGCCTGTAATAGATTAGACAACCCATTAAGGCCAAGTTTCCTGGTTTGATTCGATTCCTTATTCCATCCGTTGGTGCCTGTGCCCATAGCAAGCCTTGATACTTCAATTCCAGAATCGCCCAATTTAATACGGTCTGAGACATACTTTTTTGTCGCACCGGCATGAGCCTGGTGCCATGAAGATGAAAATGTCATAGCTCCGGCTGCTGCCAGGGAATGACGAATGAATGTTCTCCGTTTCATAAGCATAGTTCTTTTGGGAAATAAATAGAGCATTGAATATGCAAATTTTTAAGCACAAATAAAAAATAATCTTAAAACTGAAATATTGATAATACCCATAATGCGTGCCTCTGATTTATGAAAAAGGACTCACAATAAAAAAAATTTATCTTTTTAAAAAAAACAAAATATTCCATCAATATTGTCACAAGAAAATCTAATTTTACATTTATTAATCAAATTTTTACATAAAACACATATCATGGATAGCCTTGATTACCTAATTGACCACCGTCAAATCGTACACCTTATTAACACATTGTTTCTGTCCATCGACGAAAAAGAATGGGAAAACGTAAAGGATTGTTTTGCTCCTGATGTGAAGTTTGATATCAGCAAGATATCTGGTCATCAGGAAGAAATTCTTTCCCCGGACAAAATTGTAGAACAATGGAAAAACGATCTGAAAAATATTGATGCCGTCCACCATCAAACCGGTAATTACACTGTAACACTAGCTGGAATTAGGGCTGAAATAGCATGCACAGGCTATTCTATACAATATCGTGCTAATGGCCAGGGTGGCGGCAATACTCTTACCCATTACGGCAGCTATCACTTTCATATGATCCGTGGCCTGGAAGAATGGAAAATAGATAAACTTAAGTTTCAAGTAAAATTTTATGATGGGAACAAGGACCTCGGAAAATGAAATATGTTATTGGGATATTTTTCATCATTTTAAATCAACCATCTTTCTCTCAAAGTCCAATTGATTATCCCTTTCAACCTGTACCATTTAATGTTGTACACTTAAACGATCATTTTTGGTCCTACCGGTTAGAAACTAACAGGAAGGTAACTATCCCGTTTGATTTCAAAAAAAGTGAAGAAACAGGGCGTATCGGAAATTTCGAAAAGGCGGCAGGATGGGAAACTGGACCATTTCAAGGCATCCGATTCGATGATTCTGATGTTTATAAGATTATGGAAGGAGCTTCCTATTCATTGAGCAATCATCCGGACCCGGCTCTTGAACAATATATGGACAATCTCATTGAAAAAGTTGCTGCGGCTCAGGAAGATGACGGATATCTTTATACCACTAGAACTATTAATCCGGACAAACCCGCTCCAAGTGCAGGTGATAAACGCTGGTCATTCCTGAATCAAAGTCATGAATTGTACAATGTTGGGCATATGTATGAAGCTGCCGTCGCCTATTACAGAGCCACAGGGAAACGGAAATTTCTGGATGTAGCCATTAAAAATGCAGATTTAATGGTAAAGACATTTGGGACGGACAAGCAGTACGGCTATCCGGGTCATCAGGAAATTGAAATCGGTTTAGTGAAATTGTATCGCATCACAGGCAAAAAAGAATATTTAGATCTGGCCAAATACTTCCTCGACATTCGGGGCATTGAAGTTGAAAATGCTAAATACCCTCAGGATTTGAATATTTATTGGCAAAGTCATAAGCCTGTGACTGATCAGGAGGAAGCAGTTGGCCATGCTGTAAGGGCCACTTACATGTATTCGGGCATGGCTGATGTAGCTGCCCTAACGGGTGACAGAACCTATGTTCATGCCATCAAAAGAATATGGGATAATGTGGTTTCAAAAAAATTATATATTACGGGTGGAATTGGTGCCAGCCGTAAAGGAGAAGCTTTTGGCGACAATTATGAATTGCCTAATGCTACGGCTTACAATGAAACCTGCGCTGCGATAGGCAATATGTTATGGAATCATCGAATGTTTCTACTGGAAGGAGAAGCCCATTACATGGACATTTTTGAAAGAACTTTGTATAACGGATTTCTGTCAGGAATTTCTCTTGAGGGAAACGAGTTCTTTTATCCTAATCCATTAGAATTTGACGGTGAAACAAAATTCAACCAGGGGATGGCATGCCGCAAACCGTGGTTTTCCTGCTCATGTTGCCCTTCCAATGTCGTGCGTTTCCTACCTTCCCTTCCTGAATATATTTATGCCACCAAAGGCAAAGACATTTATATCAATTTATATATTGGCAATACAGCAGAAATAAGCACATCTTCTAACAAAGTAAAGATATCGCAGGAAACGAATTATCCCTGGGATGGGAAGATAAAAATACAAATATCACCCCGGGAAAAAGAAAGTTTTAGCTTACGGATTCGTATTCCTGGTTGGTCGCAAGGGCATCCGGTACCATCTGATCTCTACAATTTTATAAAAACACCGGAAAAGCCTGTCGTCATTAAGGTAAATGATATAAAAATAGATCCGGAATTCGACAAAGGCTATGCCATTATCAATCGCAAATGGAAGAAAAACGATGTTATCACAGTGAATATTCCAATGAAACCCAGACTTGTAACTGCACATAAGAAAGTTGAAGAGGATATTAATAAACTTGCTGTAGAGCGTGGGCCGATAGTATATTGTGCAGAATGGAAAGACAACCATGGATTGACTTCCAATCTGATATTACCAAAAAACACATCACTCACCGCAAAAAAAATTCCAGATCTTTTTAACGGCATTTATGTGATTGAAGGCAAAGCACCTGCAGTAATCATTGATCAAAATGAAACCGGGATTGAGACTAAAACTCAAAATATTATCCTGATACCTTATTACGCGTGGGCACACAGGGGTATTGGAGAGATGGCAGTATGGTTACCGGAAAAAGTGAAAAAGATCAAGCTAATAAGCCATTAATATTCATCTTTCCACCATTCACTGCTTCATTTCACAACACCAAGTTCTTTTCCGACCTGGGAAAAGGCCTCAATTGCCTTGTCGAGATGATGCTTTTCATGAACAGCCGATATCTGTACACGTATACGGGCTTTCCCCTTCGGCACCACTGGATAATAAAAACCAATTACATAAATACCTTTCTGTAATAATTTTTCAGCAAATCGCTGTGATAGTACAGCATCATACAACATTATTGGTACAATGGGATGTTCACCAGGTTTAATATCAAAACCTGCAACCGTCATTTTTTTTCTGAAGTATTGCGTATTCTTTTCCAGTTTATCCCTCAGCTCGGTTGTTCTCGTGAGCAAATTTATCACAGCAATGGAAGCTCCTGTAATGGCAGGTGCCAGGGTATTGGAAAAAAGATAAGGCCTCGATCGCTGACGAAGCATCTCAACAATCTCCCTACGGCCGGAGGTAAAGCCACCTGAAGCACCACCTAACGCCTTGCCAAGCGTACTTGTAATTATATCGATTCGTCCTTGTACATCTCTGTATTCCGGCACACCCCTTCCAGTTTTACCTACAAATCCGGTGGCATGACTTTCATCACTCATAACGAGTGCCTGATACCGATCGGCCAAATCACAAATCTTATCCAGCTTTGCGATGGTTCCATCCATAGAAAACACTCCATCTGTAACAATGATTTTTTGATCAGCACTACCGGCTTCTTTCAGCTTTTCCTCCAGATCGTGCATATCACTATTTTTGTACCTGAATCGTTGAGCTTTGCATAAGCGAACACCATCAATTATTGATGCATGATTAAGCTCATCAGAAATGATGGCACTTCCCGGGCCAAAAAGCGGTTCGAATACTCCTCCATTAGCATCAAAAGCCGCCGCATACAAGATGGTGTCTTCCATCCCAAGAAATTCAGATATCTTGTGCTCCAGTTCTTTATGAATATCCTGAGTGCCACATATAAATCGCACTGACGACATACCATAGCCATGGCTGTCAAGAGTAGCCTTTGCAGCTTTGATCACTTCCTGATGGGAGGATAATCCAAGATAATTATTAGCACAGAAATTTATCACATCCTCCCCTTCATCCGTTCTGATGGCAGCACCCTGTGGTGTTGTAATGACACGTTCTGATTTATAAAGCCCAGCTTCCTTTATGTTTTCAAGCTCTTTTTGCAAAACCGGTTTTAGTGTTTTATACATAGTAAAAAATGATTATTTCTAAATATTAATTTTTTATACTCTCATTATATTATTTTTCTTTGAAAAATAATTTGTCGTCTTTTTTCTAAATAAAAACATTACATTCTGCTAAATTATAAATCACGAAAATATCTATTGAATTTCATATTCATAACAAAATATAATGAATTAAAAGCAAAATTCACCTCATTAAATATATTGATAAATTACTAAATTATTCACTTTAAAGGCACTACATTATGACAGAAATTAAACATTTTTAACATATCTATGGATAAAATCCTAGTCACAGGCGCAATGGGTCAATTAGGAACGGAACTCATACCGGCATTGCAAAATATATTCGGCGAATCAAATGTAATTAGCACTGACATCCGGTCAAATGGAGAAAACACAATATCCGGCCCTTATACCCTTCTCAATGTCATTGATAAAAATGCTCTTAGTGAAATTATCCGACAGCATAAAATCACACATATTTACCATCTTGCAGCTATCTTATCGGCCAAGGCCGAACACAATCCGACACAGGCATGGGACATTAACATGACAGGATTGAGCAATGTTCTTGAGGCTGCACGCGACATGCACATAAAAAAGATCTACTGGCCAAGTTCGATCGGGATTTTCGGCCATGACACACCTAAGATTAACACCCCACAGTTTACTGTTATGAATCCTTCAACCGTCTATGGAATCAGTAAGCTGGCCGGTGAGCAATGGTGTGCCTACTACCACCAAAGATATGGCATTGATGTCAGAAGCCTTAGGTATCCCGGCCTGATCGGCTATAATGCGCTTCCCGGAGGTGGCACTACAGACTATGCTGTTGACATGTACTATTACGCCATTGATAACAAACCTTATACCTGCTACCTGAGCAAAAATACCAGGCTTCCAATGATGTATATGCCTGATGCGGTACGAGCTACTATAGAATTAATGGAGGCTGAAAGGTCAAAAATAAAGATTAATACATCTTACAATATTGCAGGCATGAGTTTTACCCCGGAAGAAATTTCACTTGTGATACAAAAACAGATAAATTCATTCAAGATAGAATATCAACCGGACTACAGACAAAAAATAGCAGATTCATGGCCCAGCAGTATTGATGATTCCTCTGCCCGTATCGACTGGAATTGGGCTCCTGTCTACAAACTGGAAAACATGTCTCAGGATATGCTGAAGAACCTTAAAAAGGACTAACGGTCTGACTATCTATCACACTTTAACATGTCCCCAGTTCTCACCAGACCTGATACGGTTTAATTGAGTATGGGTGATACCAAATTGCCTGGCAATCATACTCAAGCGTGTCTTTTGCGATTTCAACAGCCTCTTTATCACCCGTACATCAGATTCCGAAAGTTTATACCCGGTCGTTCTCTTTTTCAAAACATTCGGATTGACATTGTTATGAGCGTTTAGGTCTCCTTCAGTAACCCACTGCAGGTTATAAATGCTGTTGTTCTGCTTATCATAGTCCAGATGAACAACAAAATGACAATCCGGTCTGTTTTTCGATAAAAACGTTTCGGCAACTAATCGATGAATATAATATTGCCTTGACATTCGCTGACCAAATCGAACTGTAATACTCTGATAACCGTTTACATTGCCACCTTTCAAAACACGTCCATCATCTTTATCTATTGCATAGCTCTTAACCCGGCCGGCATTTGAAATTTCATACTTATCATGTTGAAGATTTGTCTCAAAATCAATCTCTTTCCATTTCTCATTTACATATACATCTCTCATCTTCGTCTATTAGATTTCCTGATTTGCAAAATTACATAATTATTATAGATACATGAATCCGTATCAATATAATAATGCATTTAAAGCAAAATAAATTCCACAAAAGACATATTTATTTAAAAAATAAAAACTTTACATAACATTTAGCCCTCTAATAATTACTTGTTAAAATAATAAATAGCAAATAGAAAATAAAAAATTGATTTAGTACCTTTGCGAAAAAATTAACACGCAATATATATTTGGGTTTATGAAAGTTATATCAATTATTACTGTGGTATTTTTTTCCATTCTTTATACCAGTTTGCAATGTGACGCCCAGGTGCAAGAAGCAGACCAAACTTTGATTTACCAACCCTATTCCGGTGGCTTGATGGAAACCAAATCCCTCCCTCCTGCTACTATCGAAGGTAATTATTACATGCAAGACAGTTGGCAAGTTGGGGACGTGATGCTCACAGATGGAGAAACCCTACAGCAAACTCCTTTAAAATATGACCTTGAACACAATATCATGGAAATATATACAAAACGGGGTGTCAAAATCATTTACTCAGATAAAATTAATCAATTTTCATGGGTAAATAGAAGTGGTTTGACCCAGCGTTATGTAAATACCGACCGGTTTGAGTCAGAGGAGAAAATGCAATCGGGTTTTTTCGAAATCATCACAGAAGGAAAATACACCCTTGTTTCCAAAAACAACATTGAATATGTTGAACCAAATTACAGTGAGATACACGATGCCGGTAATAAAAATGGCCGTTATGTCCATTCAGAAGGGTACTATTACATCATTAGTTTATTTTCTCATAAATTACCCAAAGGCAAAAAGTCCTTTCTAAAGATATTTGGCACCGAAGCTTCTGAAATCGCCTCATATATGAAGGAAAACAAATTCGGACATAAGGACAGGTATCATTTACGCAAAATATTTGAATTCTATAATTCGCTTCCCGCTTAGGAGTTTAATCACAAGTACTCCCAGTGTGCTCCTTTTCCTGGCCTCAAAACGAGATCCAGAAATACCTCCCTAGCGGCCTTTAGATTTACAGGCAGGAATTCATGATGACTCCGAAGGGGCACATATTATCGGATTACTATCTTCCGAGTATGAACATGGCCTCCGATATTCATTCTCAGGATATAAATACCTGGTGAAACGTTCAGATTATTCAACAAATAATGTTGCTTGCCTTTTGCCTGATTTCCCAGATCAATACTTTCCACGAGCAATCCCTGTAAACTCAGTACACTTAAGCGGACATGTGATTCTTCACTCAAATTGTATTTGATGTTAGCCAGGTTTTCAATCGGGTTAGGATAGACCAACAATTCAATATCATCTTCCTCCAATCCGGTTATTACATTTTGGATACTCAAATCATCAACAGACCATCCCCAGGCGGCTGTCAAAGGATCAGAATACAACTTAAGCCTTACGAAAATTGTATCATTTGCCTGAAATGTATCATGCAAATCTATCTGTTGGTCCAAATACATGGATTTATCTCCTTTTTTATTGCCTGTATAGGCACTCTTCCACTTAGAGTTTTTATTTGCATCATATCCCGGAGCCAATGGTTCCCAATGGAGCCCATCATCTGAACCTTCGATAAGGACATAATCGTAAAAGCGTTCATCAGGAAAACCTGTTCCTGCTTCTCCAGTTTCTATTATGGCTATATCCCGATATTCTAATATAGCGTTTTGTTCCGCTACGATAACAGGCGTACGTAATTGGTATAACAAAGCAATAGTATCACCCGGATTACCCGTCCCCTCCGGATAAGAATGCCGTGAATGAATGGCAAAATCATCAAATCCGCTGAATTTGGTAATGAAATACCCTTCCCCGACAAAATCGTCTGAACCTGTATTGAAATCCTCAAAATAAGATGATACCGGAGCATTCACATTAAATAGTTTTGTAGCCACCGGATCAGCATAATAAGCTTTGCCCTTACGGTAAGATGTAAATGATATCCCCAACGAATCACCAACGGGCAACCCCGTAACCGATATCAGTCCCTTTCCTTTTGGTGTGCTTTCAAACCGTCCTGCCTCAATACCATTGATGTATATGAAAGACGTATCGTAAGGTGAATTAAACAACACCTCCACACCAAGGTCTCCCTTTATCATTGTGCCGGCAGCACTGATCTCTGGTACTACAACCACTTCCGGAGCATATGGTAGAGCAGCAGTAAAAATGCCTCTCCCATGAGTGGCGATCACCACCTGATCATCCATTACATTCATCTCCCAAACAGCAGCTGCCCCCAGATCACTATCGAGGAAAGCCCAGCTTTGACCATTATCTGTAGACTCAAAAATACCTATCTCCGTACCAGCCCAGATTATACTTTCATCATCAGGACGTACCAGCAAACAATAAACAGCTACATCCGGAAACCCGTTATTGCTTACCTGGCCACCATTAAATCCACTTATATCTTCCCATGTTTGGCCAAGATCTTCAGTTCTCAAAATCTTTGGACCCTCAGCAAAAGAGAATAACACATAAGCAGTTGAATCCTGCGAAGGGTGTGTGGCCAACCC
>Ga0164313_10000197_pt1 | contig 44130 bp, 34 predicted proteins | sample GuaBasSedimGuay4_FD_113735 | JGI IMG/M metagenome (GOLD analysis project Ga0164313, IMG submission 113735) | Subseafloor sediment microbial communities from Guaymas Basin, Gulf of California, Mexico - Guay4, Core 4569-4, 0-3 cm | ecosystem: Environmental > Aquatic > Marine > Hydrothermal vents...
CCCCGGGATTTGGGTGAGTTGGATGTTATTGGGAGGAATCCGTGCCACTCGTGATCAGCCGATCGAGCGCGTTGATGGCGATGACGGCACGCTGCGCATAGTCGAGCATGTCCGCGAGCAGAATCGTGTCGTCAGGCGGCCTCATAAACCGGTCTGGCCTCGCTCGCCACTCTGTCTCTGATCCGCGCGCTCAAGAACCCTGGCGTGCTCAGGTCGACCCGCCGTCCCAGAATCTGTGACAGCTCATTCTGCAGCGAAAAGAAGGAAAGACCGACTTTCGCATGGGGCAGGAACTCAACAAGGATATCGACGTCGCTGTCGTCACCGAAATCGTCACGGATCACCGAGCCGAACAAAGACAACCGTTGGATGCCGTACTTTCGGCAGAGCTTTTCAAGCTGAACGCGGTCAATGTCGATCTGCGGCGTCATCATAGAAGCATGCTACCACGACGAGGGTGTTGCGACCCGGGTGTGAAGGCGGAAACCTATGACAGCGAGCGACTTGATGGAGGCGTCCGGCGTCACCAACTTGGCACCGTCTCCCATCCTGGGAAGGGCCCGACCTCGAGCTTCCAGCCGGTGGGGGAGTCCTCGTCGCGGACGACGCGGAGGTTGGTGAGGGTCTTGAGCTTGGCGATCAGCTCCTCGCGCGGCAGGGTGTGGAGCGGGGGTTTGGAGAGGTCGGGCATGGGCCAGAGGCGGACCTCTGCTCCCGAGGACGAGGCGATCCAGCGGCCTTTGGGATCGACGGCGAGGGCAAAGACCTCACCCGGGATGCCGAGCAGATGGTGGGGCTCTCCGCCGGTGATGGGCCCAACCCGGATGATGCCGTCCACGTCGCCGGTGACGGCGATCGTACCGCCAGCATCCATGGCCACAGCCGTCACGTGGTCGCCGTGTGACGTGAGAGGTAGAGTCAGCGGAAAACGACACTCAGGCTCAATGTGCGTTACTGAATACCAACGTTTATATTAAATCCAGGTATTTAAGAGAGAAAAGGTTTTTGTCAAAAGGAACCATCGATCGCCCGACAGGGGCGGTGGGTTTCCATGAGACGCAGGCACGAACAGGAAGGGGAGATGCATGATGCGAGGTCGTGTCTTCGTTCTGCTCGCCGTCGGACTGCCCTTGATGGCAGCGACCATTCTCCATGCCCAGGTCCCCACCGGCACCCTGGCCGGGAGGGTATCGGATATGGGTGAGGCCTTGCCGGGGGTGACGGTCTCGGTTCAGTCTTTGGCCCTGCAGGGCACGAAAACCACGACCACCTCGATCTCGGGCGACTACATGTTCCGCTTCCTGCCCCCCGGCGAATACACCGTGCGCTTTGCCCTGGAGAGTTTCAGGACTCTCGAAACAACGCTCAAGATCTCGGCGGCCCAGAACCACATGGTGGATGCCGAAATGATAGAGGCTGCAGTCAGCGGGGAAATCGTGGTCACGGGCAGCCGCGAGACCATCAGTTCCACCTCCAGCGGCTCGGTCACCTACGAGCAGAAGCTGATCGAGAATCTGCCCATGGATCGCGATGTTGCGGCCACCGCCCGGCTTGCCCCCGGCGTCGTCGGAAACGGTCGGCACATCAGCATCGCCGGCGGATCTTCAAATGGAAACGCCTATATGGTCAATGGCGCCGTCGCCCACGACAACGTCTTTCGGTCCCCGCTCGATCTCTACATCGAGGATGCTGTCCTCGAGACCACGACCCAGGTCTCCGGAGTGTCGGCCGAGTACGGGCGGTTCACCGGCGGCATGGTCAACATGCTGACGAAGTCGGGCGGCAACCAATTCTCGGGTTCCTACCGCCTGAACCTGGACAACGACTCGTGGACTGCCAAAACGCCCCTCACCACCGACCAGGTGGACGAGGTAACCAAGGTTCACGAGGCGACTCTCGGCGGATATATCTGGAGCGACCGGCTGTGGTTCTTTCTGGCCGCGCGCAGCCTCTCCGACAGTACTTCGGATCAGTTCCTGACGGGCCAGTCATACAACTCCACCAACGACCAACGGCGCTACGAGGCCAAGCTCACGTTCTCACCCCATCAGGGTCACCGCATAATTGGCTCCTACTTCCAAATTGACCGGGAAGGCACCAACATTGCATTTTTCACTCCTCTCGACCCATCAGCGCTGGACACCTGGTTCGCACTCCCCCAGAGCATGGCATCGCTGAACTACACGGGCGTGATCACCGATACATTCTTCATCGAAGCTCAATACTCGGAGCGTGAGTTGCGGTTGGAAGATCTCGGCGGAGACGCCGAACCCGGCGACAGAATCAACGGAACGCCAGTCTTCTTCCCCTACGTTGGTGGATTCACAAACTCGTACCCCTTCTGTGCAGAGTGCGGCGACGAGACGAGATCTTCAGACAACGCAATCCTCAAGGCCTCGCTCTTCCTCTCGACCGCATCGGCCGGCAGCCACGACCTCGAGTTCGGGCTCGAAACCTACAACGACCGGCTCTTCTCCCAGAATTACCAGACGCCCAGCAATTTTATTGTTTTAAATTACTCTCTTCCGACCTTCGGCGGGGATGGCGAGTTGTATCCCATGTTCACCGGTTATAACGAGATCGACTACTGGCCGATTTTCGTGGCCGGAGGAAGCACCGACTTCACAACCAACTCGGCATTTGTCAACGATACCTGGCGGCTCAACAAGAAGCTGACCGTGAGCCTCGGCCTGCGGTGGGACGAAAACGATGGTCAGAACGCGCTCGGCCAGACCGTGGCCGACGACTCGCGCCTGAGCCCTCGCATCGGCGCAACCTACGATCTCAAGGGCGACGGCGCGTGGCTGCTGCACGCCGGTTTCGGCCGCTACGTCGAGGCCATTCAGAGTTGGATGGCCAACAAAACACCCAACGAGCCCTCCTGGTTCGGGTACCTCTACCTGGGCCCACCGATCAACATCGATGAGAACGGGAATTTCGTGCCCGAGTACACGACGACCGAAGCGCTCGAAATCATCTTCGAGTGGTTCGACTCGGTGGGTGGCCTCGCCAATACCAACCTCTGGTACGTCACACCTTCGATCTCGGGATTCAACCTGATCGTCGACGACCTGGCATCGGCCTACTCGGACGAGATCACCCTCGGCTTCACCCACCGATTCGGCACCCGCGGCATGATTCGCGCCGACTACGTCCACCGCGAGTACGGCGATTTCTACACCACGCGAATCGATCTCGGCACCGGCCAGGTCACGGCCGAGGTGGAGTTGGCAGAAGGCGTGGTTGTGACCGAGGATTTCGACCTCGGAATCGTAGTCAATGACAACGACGTGCAACGGCGCGAATACGACGGCCTGCTGACGCAGATCCAGTACCGTTTTGGCAGCCGTCTTCAGCTGGCGGCAAACTGGACCTGGGCGCACCTGCGCGGAACCAATAATACCGACTACAGTGCCTACTACGGCCCACTGACCTACCCCGAGTACCAGCGCGAGGAGTGGACCTATCCAACCGCGGACATCTCGGGAAGCGACGTTCGCCACAAGGTCGACCTGTGGGCGGTGTGGGACGCGATCTCGTCGCCGCACCACAATCTCAGCTTCAGCCTGTTGCACAGCTTCCGCACGGGGACTCCGTATGGGGCTGTCGGTCGTGTTATTGCCGGCTGGAACGACTTTTGGATCCCCAACCCCGGCTACATTTCGCCGCCGGCAGCCGTGTACTACTGGTTCACGGCCCCTGATGCTTTCCGCAACGACAACATATCCTCGACCAACATCTCTCTGAACTACTCGTTCTTTGTCAATGTCGGCGGAGTCGGACTCGAAATCTTCGTCCAACCCGAGGTGCTGAACGTATTCAACAACCAGGCCTCTTCGTACACGGACGCCGACGTCCTCACGGCCTTTGAAGATCCGTCGCTGCAGTTCTTCAACCCATACGAGGAAACACCGGTGGAGGGCGTGCACTGGCGCAAAAGTCCTCTCTTCGGCGAAACCCTGAACGAAGAGGACTACCAGGACCCGCGTACGTTCCGGGTGTCGCTAGGGATCAGATTCTAGCCCGGCTCTCTTACCACTCCGGCACCTCGGCCCAGCCGGGGAATGGTCCCACATCGACCTTCCAGCCGGTGGAGGACTCGGGATCGCGGACGGCGCGGAGGTTGGTGAGGGCCTTGAGCTTGGCGATGAGTTCGTCGTGGGGGAGAGTGTGGAGTGGTGGTTTCGAGAAGTCAGGCATCGGCCAAAGGCGGGTCGTGCCGTCACCTCCCGTGGAAACGAGCCGCCGGCCATCAGGCGAAATCGCCACGCCACCAAACACACCCTTTTCGTGACCGAACAAGAGGTGTGGTTCTCCACCGTTGAGGGGGCCGACCTGGATGGCGCCGTCCTGGCCCCCAGTCACCAGGACAGTGCCGGATTCGTCCACCGCGATGCTCGAGAGCCGATTTCCATGGGAGTTGATTTCTCGGGTTGCTCCCGTGGCGAAATCGAACACCGACAATGAGGAGATGTCGTTTTCATCGACGGCTGGTACGAGGCGCAGGATCTTCTGCGAATCGGGCGTAGACGCCAGTCTGAAACTCACGCTCGGGTGGGCCCTGCAACAGGGACGCAGCAGTTTCCTCTCTCCGGACTCGAGATCCCAGAGCAGCAGACCGGCGTCACCTTCGGAGACCAGGCGCCCATCGGGCAGCCAAAGCGGCACCGCCCCACCCTGGCTCGAGCTTCCCGGCTCCTCGCACCCGCTCCCGTCCTCGGGTTGAGTGCGGAGAGATCGCTCTTTGCCGGTGACGAGATTGAGGATGCGGAGCTCGTTCTTCGACGGTTCACTTGGGTACTCGGCAGGGACCGCGAGGAACCTACCGCTGGGGTCTAGGGAGAGGTGCGTTGACCACAGCACCTCCCCTGGATCCCGTTTCAGTTCGTGAATCGAAACCTCGGAGCCGTCCAGGGGTACGGCGAAGACGATGCCGGAGAATCTGTCGGTGAAGACCGCAAGACGTCCATCGCCGCTCACAAGGAGGTCAGAAGAAATGGGCGCTCCCGGCTGGGACCAGATCACCGACGATTCGTTGTCGTCTGTCGGAGAGAGCACGTGCTTTCTCAGCATCCCATCATCCGCAACCGTGAGGACCTCACCCGTGGTGGAGAATGCTGTCGCGCCAATCCAGGCCTTGTGCCGATCGAGGATGAGCGCACGGGGACCCCCCATATTCCACAACACGACCATCCCGTTGTGAACATTGCTCAACCAAGAGCCGTCCGGGCTGAAATACATTCCGAGGATACCGCCAAAATCCGGGCCCAGCAGCGGCGTCGGCTCCGAACCGCGCGGAGCCGTCAGATCGAAGACAAACACCGAGGGTGGCCTGGACGGTAGGTTCTGCCAGGTCGGGCTGGTCGCGACGTACCGACCGTTCGGCCCGAGCTCGATGATCGAAGCGCCCGCGGGACTTGCCATGGAACGTTCGAGCTTCCCCGCGATCGCGTCCCATATTCTGACTCCGCCGCTGGAGTCGGAGGTCACCACTCGGTTCCGCCACGGACGAGCCGCGATCTTCGTCGCTCCTTCGTGCGTACCGATGACCGTGGCCGGTTGTTCCAGTTCCTCGATACGCTGTTGGAAGATCCGGTCTTCCTGGAGCGAGTAGATCCAGGTTCCCTTGGGATCCACGGCAACTCGAAACCGACCACCTGGCCTCCAAACTCCGAGCTCTTGAAGGACAGTGCCGTCGAGCGAACGAAGTTGCGCAAGGATCGAGCTCCAGTCTCCGGGTTCGGGACCGGCGGGGGTCAGCGTCAGGAGCCTGTCGTTCATGATGATGGCACCTGACCGATGCGGTAGCGTCAAGGTGCCATCGAGCTCTGCCTCGGGCAGGAGCCACACATGGAACGTCGGCGGCTGACCGTCGGGCCGGGTGACCAATTGACGGCTGTCAGAGGTGAAGCCCAAGATCCTCTCGAGCGATGGCCTGATCCGTCTCACCGTTGCGTCGTCACGATGCAGGATTTCGACTCCGTCACTCCCGCCCAGGGCGAGCCACCGTCCGTCCGGGCTCCAACCGGCCGACCACGTGTTGGGGCCGGGTAGAAAGAGGGCTGACGGCGTCTTCCACAGTGCTTCGACAGCGAAGCGACGGGCGGTGGCGTTGTCGGCGGTCTCGAGGCTGGCGACAGCGTAAGCGAGTGCAGCGTTTGGGTGTTCCGCGAGCTGCAGCTGCCCGAGAGCAAGAAGCTGCGCAGCCTGGCGTTGTGCAGCCTCGGCCTCGGCGCGGCGGGTTTCGCGAACGCTCCGTTGCCAGAATGAGCCAACTACCACAAGGCCGGCAATGAGGGCGGCGATCACCACCGCCACAATCGTCCGGCGTCTGCGGCGACGACGTCCGGCGAACGAGGTCATCGCCGAGCCAAACGCCCCCTCGAGGTCGGTGAGTCCGCCCGGATAACGTTCCCGCCACAGTATGTACTCTTTATAGGCGGTGCCGGTCCACAGCCGATCATCGTGTCGACCGTGCTCATCCCACGAGCGCGCGGCTTGGCGCAGTTCGTCGCGCAGCTGCGCCCCTTCCTGATCCTGAATCTGCCAGCGGACCAACCGCGGCCAGTTTGCGAGGAGCGATTCGTGGATGATCTCGACGCGGCGGGTCGGTTCGTTTTCGTCCTCCCGAACCTCGTACGAGGTCAGCAGTCGGGCGTCGATGAGCTCTCGCAATACCTCCTCGGCATCGGATTGGGCGGGGATAAACCCCGCCCCTACGTCTTTCACGCGCGCGTGGGTGGACTCCGCCCCTACGACTTTCTCTGCGTTCGTAGGGGAGGGGTTGATCCCCTCCCTGCGATGGTCCGTGTCAAATATCGACAGCAACTCGTTCCAATCGCGAACTGCACGGGTCCCTTCGGCAGTCACCAGATTCCGGAAGAGCTCCCTGACAATCGGGATCCTCTCGACGCCGATGCGATCGATGGTCGCCTCGGCGTGTTGGGCCAGCGCGCCACCGACACCGCCGATCTCCTGATACGCCTCCCGGGTCAGGAAACCGTTGTCCTTGTCGCGCCGTTCCCACAGTCGGGCGGCGGCGAACGCCAGCAGCGGCAGGGCGCCGCGCTCGCCCCGGACCTCGGCGAGCATCTCGTCGACCAGCGCGTCGTCCTCGAAGCGGTAACCGCATTTCATCGCAGGCTGCACCAGGGCGCGGCGGAGAGCGGGACCGACGGGCGGCATCAGCGGGGTCAAGGACTCGAACACAGGCACCAGGGCGTCGCGGGTCTTGCATTCCATCAGGAAGTCGTCGCGCATCGAAAGGAGGACACGGACATTCGCTTCGAGTGCAATCCGCCCCAGCAGCTCTGCAGTGCGCGCCTGCTGATCCGGTGTATTCAGCGTGAAGAGCTCCTCGAATTGGTCGACGATCAACAACGTCTCGTCATGGCGGCCTCGCCAGCGTGAAAACAGCTCGACCGCGGCATCTGGGTTTTCGAAGCCAATGGCGAGCTCCATTGCGTCTGCGTCGCCAGCCATCTCACGAGCCATCACCCTGGCGAGTGAGGAGACTGCTGCGTTACCGGGAGTGCAGCGCACGATTGCCCAGCCCGCCGGCTTGTTCGGCACCAATCCCGCTCTGATGAACGAGGTTTTTCCTGCCCCGGAAGGACCGACGATCGCGAGAAGGTGGGCCCCCTCCAGGCGCCACCATGCGGCCTCGATTTCCGCTTCGCGGCCGAAGAAATACTCGGCGTCAGCTTCAGTGAAGGAAGCGAGGCCGGGATAGGGCGTGAGGTCCTCGGCGCCCTCGACCCTGAGGGTCACGTCTTCGAGTGCTCGGGTGAGAGTGTGAGCCGAGTTGTAACGCTGCTCCGGCTCCTTTGCCACGGCCTTCTTGAGCACCGGGGCCCAGGGAGAGTCCGGCACCCGGGCAGGCTCCTGCCGGATACCCTCCCACACGCTCTGACGGCTCTCGAGGTTCTTGATCCCGTCGGGACTCACCATCTCGGCCAGCACTACTCCTGCCGAGTACACATCGGCCCGAGCATCGACCTTGCCGCCCATGGCCTGCTCAGGCGCCATGTAGGCCGGGGTGCCCGAGACCGTGCCCGCACCGCTGTCCTCCTGCCGGGCGAGGCCGAAGTCCATCAGCACCACCCGGCCCGCGCGAGTGAGCATGATGTTTTCCGGTTTCACATCGCGGTGGACGAGGCCTGCTTTGTGGATCGCCTCCAGCCCGGCGAGAAACTGCGAGGCGATGTCCTGGGCCTCCTTGAGGTCTAGCGGCCCGCGCTCCTGCAACACCTCGAGCAGCGTGCCGCCGTCGACGTACTCCATCGACACCAGCTCTGAGCCGTCGGCCTCGATCAGATCGAAGATCCGGCAGACGTTGGGAGACACCACCTCGCGAGCGGCGCGGACCTCTCGCCGCAGCAGGTCTCGTCGGCCCTCGTCCTTGAAGAGATCCTGACGCAGAGCCTTCAGCGCCACCTCGACCCGCAGCTTGAGATCGAAGGCGCGCCACACTTCGCCCATGCCGCCACGGCCGAGTTGGGAGCGAATCTGGTAGCGCTCGCCCAGCACCTGGCCGGCGGCGAGGAGGCCCTCGGGCAGGCCCTCAGTCGGCGCGCTTGGAGCCGGACCCGGGGGGCCGCCTTCAGCCCCGTCGTCTCGAGGCATCGCTTGTCCAGTTGGTCATGAATTGCAGTCTACTATCAGTCGTGGAACCTGCCAAATCTCTGTATTCACATTAATCATGGAATTCTCAGTTCTCAATTCTCAATTTTGAATTTCCGCCCGCCCTCCCCCGTGAACAACGGAGGGGCGGGTGTCATTGAGAATTGAGAATTAAGAATTGAGAATTTGACAAAAAACGCCCGGGCGCTCGGCCCGGGCGGGTTGTTGAAAATGACCGAAATTTAGAATCAGTCGGCGATCGGCTCCAGGGTCATGGGATCGCGAAGCGGGACCCTGTGGATCTCACCGAAGTCGGTGAACTGGGCGTCGTGCTCGGGATGGCCGCCCATGATCTCCTCGATGTTGCCGACCACCAGCACGATCATCTTGTTGGGGTCGATGTCCTTGTTCATGGCGTTCTTGACGTTGTCGCCGTTGACCGCCGCCACCTTGTCGCGATAGGCGGTCCAGTAGGAGTGCGGGCGCCCGAGGAGCTCGTCCGACGCGTACAGACCGACGATCTGGGCGGCTGAGGCGAAGCGCCGCGGGAAGGTCTCGATGTACGAGGTCTTGGCCGTTCGCAGCTCCTCGTCGGTCGGGTTGGACGATCGCATGGAGTCCAGGAGATCGAAGAAGATCTCCCCCGCGTAGGCGCAGGTTGAGGACTTCGACTGGTAGTAGGCGCGGAAGGTTCCCGGCATGGTGACCGGGAAGCCAATGGCGGAGTAGGCGGAGTAGGCGAGACCCTCATCGGAGCGAATCGTTTTCATCATGCGGGCGGTAAAGCCGCCGCCACCAAGGATGTCGTTGCCGATCATCAGCGGGAACTGGTCGGCATAGCCAAGCTTGTAGCCGAGGTGTCCGATGCTCACCCTGCCCTGGTTGACGTCGGGCTTGTTGATGACGTAGACGCCGGCCTCGGGCGTGTGGTCCGGTTGCGGGACTGCGGGCAGCGGCTCGGCCAACGGATCGAGGGTGCCGATGGTCCTGTTGAGGAGGGCTCTCAATGCAGTGGGATCGAAGTCGCCGGCGACCGCAACCACGATGTTGCCCGAGCGCACCAGCGAGCCCACGAAGGCCTTGCTGTCGGCAGCCGTGATCGCGTCGACCGAGGCTTTGGTCGAGAACTGATTCATCCAGTAGTCGTCACCGTAGATCAGACGTTGCCACTCGCGCCCCTCGATGCCTTCGGTGTCGTCATTGCGTTGCTTCATCTCCTGGATGCGGTTGTCCTTGGCCTTGTCGAAACGGTCCTCCTGGAATCGGGGTTTCGTGAGCACGTCCATGAGGATGCCCATCGCTTCCTCGAGGTCCTTGGAGAGCGCGTTTAGGCTGACCGATCCGGTTGCATCACCGATGTTGGTACCGAGCATGGCGGCCAGAAAGTCGAGCTCCTCGTCGAGCTCCTGGGCGGTGCGCTCGCCGGCGCCTCCGGCACGCCAGGCTTCGCTGGTGATGACGGCGAGGCCCTCTTTGCCGGCAGGCTCGAGATAGCGCCCGCCACGGAAAAAGACGGTGATGCTGACCAACGGAAACTGCGTGTCCTGCTTGGCGTAGACGGGGGTGCCGTCGGCCAGCTCGAAGCGAAGGGCGTCGGCGTCGGGCACGTCGAACTTGAGGTCGGGAAATTTCAGCTGTTCCGGCCGGTTCGGGATCTCTCCAGAGTACGCGGCCGCTGCGGCGAGTAGCAGCACGAGACAGACGGTTGAAATCATCGTGCGACGCATGTCACTCCTCCTCTCCGGCCGCCGCCTGGAGCATTTCCAGGCGTTCGGTACCGCGCTTGATCATGAGATCGATGGCCGGCTGGTACTCCGGCGGTGCCTGACCCTTCATGGCCTTCATCTGCGCGAGGCCCTGCTCGAGCTCGGCGGGGTCGTCGATCTGATTGATCTGGGCCAGCCCCTGCTTGGCCATGGCCTTGCCCTGGCCGGACAGGGCCGCGAGCTCAGGATCCTCGTCGGTGCCCTCGGTCCGGTAATACCACAAGGTGTTCCGGTCGGTGTCGGTGAGATAGGTGTTGGCTACCCGCTGCACGTCCTCGGCCGTTACCGCCTCGGTCTTCGCAGGCGAGTCATTGAGGAACTGCCAATCATCCCAGACGTCGTAGAGCAGGAGCTGCAGCAGCAGAAAGAAGTTCGACTGCAGGCGGCGGTAGGAATTGGCAAGGGATTGGTTCTTGACCTTCTGCAGCTCGCGCTCGGGCACCGGTTCGTTCTTCAATAGCTCGATCTCGGCTAGCAAGGCGTCCTCGACCAACTGGTGATCCACTCCGTCGGCGAGCTCGGCGCCGATCTCGAGAGAGCCGCCGTACTTCAGAGAGTTGAAGTTCGAGTACGGTTCGCCCGTGGCCAGTTGCTTTGACTCGACCAACGACTTGTAGAGCCGGCCGGTGCGATCGTTGAGCAGCGAGTCCATCACGTCGAGGGCGTAGAAGTCCCGGTGCGCGAAGGGCACCGTGTGCCAGCGGATCTGCACCGAGGGGTTGGTGTCGGCTTGGGCCGTCATCCGCCGTTCGGCGATCTGCTCGATTTCCTCGGTCACCACGGAGGGGGGCGCCGTTTCCCCGCGTGGGATGCGGCCGAAATACTTGTTGGCGAGGGCGAGCGCCTCTTCGCTCGAGAAGTCACCAACCAGTGCCGCGGTGATGTTGTTGGGGGCATAGTAGGTGGCGAAGAATTCGTTGGCCGACGTACGGCCGATGGACTCCACGTCCGAGGGCCAGCCGATCACCGGGTGGTGGTAGGGCAGCGAGCCCCAGAACATGAAGTCGAACTGCTCCTCGTACTTGGCGGTCGGGTTCGACTCGACCCGCATGCGGCGCTCCTCGCGCACCACGTCGCGCTCCGAATAGAATTCGCGAAAGACCGGGTTGAGCAGGCGCTCCGACTCCATCCAGAACCACATCTCGAGCTTGTTGGCCGGTACAGTGATGAAGTAGATGGTGGCGTCTTGCATGGTGCCGGCGTTCATCCCCGAGGCGCCGGCCTCGGTATAGATCTGGTCGAACTCGTCCTTGACGATGAACTCCTTCTGCTGTGCCTGGAGGACCTTCATCTCCTCACGGAGCTCGGCGAGGCGCTCGGTCTGGTTCTCGGGCAGGTAGATGCTGCCGGTGACCTCGCCGCGCCGCTTGGCCTCTCGCATGGCCTGGTATTCCACATCCATCTCGATCCGGATGGCATCGAGCTTGGCAATGATCTCGGCCTCCTTCTCGTAGTCCGAGGTGCTGATGGTGCTGCTGCCCTTGAACATCATGTGCTCGAAGAGGTGGGCGATGCCTGTGGCACCGACTTCCTCGTTGACCGACCCGACATGGGCCGTCCAACCCGCGGAGACGGTGGGGCTCTCGTGCCGCTCCACCATCAACAGCTTCATCCCGTTGTCCAGGAACACCTCCTGGACCGGCACCTTGGCGTCCTGGGCAGTTGCCGTGAGGCCGCCCAATAGGACCACCATCACCAGCGCCGTGATGATCGATCGTCGCCGAAGACTCATCGCTTAGCTCCTTCCGTGGTTGTTGTGATTAACGTTCACTTCCAGTCGGGATGATCCCCATTCATCATGCAGTTCGCAGATCATACTACGGTCCGCGCGTGATTGGGTTTTAGCCCAAATATTGTCTAGTCAGATGTGCAGCCGAGACGGCTGCGCTACAAAGGTGACCTCGAATCCTTGTAGCGCAGGCGTCCCGCCTGCACATGCCGGCGCGGATAGAACACTCTTGGTTCTGGACAGCGCGCGCGTGGGATTGTAACGTGCCACTATCGGAGGAAGACAATTGGGCGAATTCCTGCTGGCGCTTGATGTTGGAAACACGAATACCGTGGTAGGGCTCTTCGAGGGAGAGGCCCTGAGGACTCATTGGCGGCTGACCACCCACGCCGAGCGCACCGCGGATGAGGTCGGAATATGGCTCCACCAGCTTCTCAGGTGGGAGAAAGTCGATCCAGCCGACCTGGAGGCGGTGGCGGTGGCGTCGGTGGTGCCGCAGGTTGACCTGCGCCTCAATGAAGGTGTCAAGCGGTATTTGAACCGTACGCCGTTCTTTGTCGAGCCGGGGATTCGCACCGGCATGCCGCTGCTCGTGGACGCACCCCAGGAACTTGGGGCCGACCGTCTCTGCGATGCCGTTGCGGCTTTCGCCGAGCATGGCGGCCCGTGCCTGGTGCTGGACTTCGGCACCGCCATCACATGGGAGGTTGTCTCCGCGGAAGGCGAGTACCTGGGTGGAGTGATCGCTCCAGGCCCGGGGGTTACTGCTGATGCGCTATCGTCGAAAACTGCCAAGCTGCCGAGTGTCGCCATGGCGCCACCGGCGCGGGTCATCGGCAAGGGCACGGTGGACAGTATCCAGTCGGGGCTCTTCTACGGCTATCTCGGTCTCATCGAGGGCGTCACCCGCCGCATCCTGGACGAGCTCGGAGAGGCAACGGTGGTGGCCACCGGGGGGCTGGCAGGCGCCTTCGCCAGTGAGACAGATCTGATCCACCATGTGGAGCCGGATCTCACTCTTCATGGGCTGCGTCTCATGTGGGCGCTCAACCAAGGGGAGACGGCGTGACGGCGGCCATGAAGCAGGAGACGCGGGAAAAGATTCGGTCGCGGGTGGAGGACAAGCTGCGCCCGCTCACCCTGCCCAACTTCATCACCATGCTGCGGATGGCCATGGTGCCGTTCTTCGTCCTCGCGGTGTCTAACAAGGATTATCGCATCGCGCTGTGGATCTTCATTATCGCCGGTCTCACCGACGCCCTCGACGGCTACCTGGCCCGGCTGATGGACATGGAGTCTCTGATTGGCGCGTACCTCGACCCGATCGCCGACAAGCTTCTGCTCACCCTGGCATACATCGCGCTGACGTTCCCGCAGGGGCAGGAGGTCGTGATCCCCTTGTGGCTCACCATCCTCGCGCTCTTCCGGGACTTCGTCATCATGCTGGTGGCCGGGGTTCTGTACATAGTAGAGGGGATCCGGGAGTTCCCTCCGTCGCGCCTCGGCAAGGCGACGACCTTCGCCCTGGTCGTGACGGTTGCGGTCGTGTTGCTCGCGAACGTGACGTCGGTCCCGCGGCTGATACCTGAGTTGTGCTTCTACCTGTCCTTCGGTCTGGTCATCGTCTCCGCATTCAGCTACATCTACAGGGTCAGTCGGTTTGTGGACGAGGCCCGCCTCGCGCGGGAGCAGGAAGCCGCCGAAGAGGAATGAAACGCTCCAGGTACGTTTGAATCGCTATCGCTATCGCTATCGCTATCGAAAAAAAGCCTGAGTTCATCGCATCGATACCGATTGCGATACCGATTGCGATACCGATGACGCTGTCGAGATTCTACGTGATGGTCTCCGGCGGCGTGAAGACCGGCATGATCCCATTCAGCACCCGAACGACGTCGCGGGCAATGGTCTTTTCCTCGTTGGTGGGTACCACCAGCACCCGTACCTTCGAGTTGCCGGTGGAGATCTCTCCCTCGCCGTCGGTGACGGCCTGATTGCGCTCCCGGTCGAGCTCGATGCCCATGAACTCCAATCCGATTATGGCGTTCTCGCGAACCTCCGGGGACCGCTCACCGATTCCCCCGGTAAAGAACACGGCATCGACGCCGCTCATCGCAGCGGCGTAGGCGGCAATGTACTTCTTGAGGCGGTAGCAGAACATCCGGAACGCGACGTCGGCGCGTTCGTTGCCGTTGGCGCGGGCCTCCAGAATCTCGCGCATGTCCGAGGAAATGCCCGACACGCCGTACAGACCGGAGTGCTTGTTGAGCATGGTGTTGACCTGGTGCAGGGTCAGCTCCTCCATGGCCATCACCCAGGGGATGATGGCAGGGTCCATGTCGCCCGACCGCGTGCCCATGACGAGCCCCTCGAGCGGCGTGAAGCCCATCGAGGTGTCGATGCTACGGGCGTGGTCCACGGCGGCCAGCGAGCAGCCGTTGCCGAGGTGAATGGAGATCAGGCGCCGCTCTTCACGCTCCCACCCGAGAATCTGGCAGCCGCGGAATGTCACGAACCGATGCGAGGTCCCGTGGAACCCGTACTTCCGAATGTGGTGCTTCTTGTACAGCTGAAACGGGATTCCGTAGAGAAAGGCGTGTGCCGGCATGGTCTGGTGAAAGGCGGTGTCGAAGACGGCCACGTGCGGGACGTCGGGCATGGCGGCGTGGGCCGCGTAATATCCTCGGAGGTTGGGAGGATTGTGAAGCGGGGCGAGCACCGAACAGGCCTCGATCTGCTCCACGACGTCGGGGGTGATGAGCACCGAGGAAGCGAATGCCTCGCCGCCGTGGACCACCCGGTGACCTACGGCGCCGATCTCCCCGACCGATTCGATGATGCCGTGCTCGGGATCCGTGAGGATGCGCAGCACCCACTCGATCGCGGTTCGGTGCTCGAGGATCTCACGATAGTCCTGGTAGGTCTTTCGATCCGGGACCTCGAGCACCAGCCGCGAGTCGGAGAGGCCGATCTTTTCGACCTGGCCGACCGCGAGGGTCAGGTCCTGGTGGGCGTTCATTCGTTCGAGGTCGGTTTCGATGATCTGAAACTTGACCGACGACGATCCACTGTTAAGGACGAGGATTTTCATGTGTTGCTCCGAGAGGCCTACGCCATCCTTGGCTTGTCATCCGGTAGACGATCGGTTCGATGCCGGTTCTCGTCATACTCGAAGAACCCGCGACCGGTCTTCGCGCCGAGAAGACCGGCCCGCACCAGCCGCTTGAGCAGCGGACACGGCCGGTGGCGCGGCTCACCGCTCTCATGGTAAAGGTGCTGCATCCAGTTGAGCACCCGATCGAGGCCCGTACGATCGGCCCACTCGAGTGGACCGGAGTTAAAGTTGAAGCCCATCTTGAGGGCGAGGTCGACCTCGGCGGCTTCGGCGACGCCCTCCATGACGATGTGGATTGCCTCGTTGATCAGCGGCAGGATCGTACGGGTGGTGACGAAGCCCGGCATCTCGAAGACCTTGATCGGGACCTTGCCGAGCAACCGCGCGAAATCGATTGCCCTCTCGTAGACCTCGTCCGTGGTCAGCTGGCCGCGCACGACCTCGACAACACGGGTGGTGGTGACCGGGTAAAGGAAATGCATGCCGACGAAGCGTTCCGGGTGCGTGTTTTGGGTCGCGAGCTCGGTGATCGAGAGGGTGGAGGTGGTGATGACGATGGGGTTCTCGGCAGGCATCCGACGGTCGAGCTCGCGCAGGATCTGGCGTTTGAGCCCGAAGTCTTCCTGCACGGCCTCGAGGGCGAGATCGCAGTCGGTGGCGCAGTCGTAGTGGGTGACCCAAGTGATCCGCGACAGGATCGCCTTCTTCTCGGCGTTGGTCAGCCCGAATCGCGCAATCTCATGCTCGAGCGACCGGTCGAGCTCTGCTTTTGCAACCTCGACCGCCTCGGTGGAAACCTCTTTGAGATAGACGTTGATGCCCTCCTGGGCAACCCTGGTGGCGAGAGATCTTCCCATCATCCCGCCGCCGACGATGACAACACGGTGCAGTTCCCAACTCATCAGCGCAGTTTATCAGACGTGTCAATGTTTGTGCATCTTTTCACAATCTTTTAGCACTCTCCATGTTCTTTTTTTTGGTTCGCGCTCTCACAAATTCGCGTTGGGTTGTCAAAGCAGAGCGAGCGCGAACCAAAAAAAAGAAATAGGGCCAAGCATTATTCGCGGTAGAATGCCCCTATGAGACGAGTTCTCTTTGTTTTCACGGTATTTGTTTTCGCCGTAGTCTTTTTGGCAGTTACCCAACCGGTCGAGGCAGAGGATGCCTCCCAACAGGTGCCCGTATTCCCGAATCTCACTTTCACGGCCCTCGACGGCGTGTCCCAGATCGATCTCGAGTCGCTTCGCGGACGGCCGGTCCTGCTGACCTTCTGGGCGTCGTGGTGCGGACCGTGCCGCCAGGAGCTCCCTGAGTTGGAAAAGCTCGCCGGCGAGTTGGCTGGGGAGGGGTTCGTGCTGATCACCGTCAACATGGATCAGGCACCGGCCATGGGCGCGCGTTTCCTGCAAAAGAATGACATTGACGTACCGGCCTATCGGATGGACCCGCGAGCCCTGACTCAGCTTGGCATCAAGGCGCTGCCGACGAACGTGCTCCTCGATCGTGAGGGGCGGCCCGTGCAGATATACAGGGGGTACTCGCCGGCGGTCCCCGAGGAGATTCGGCGCCTCATCCTGGCGATGGACCCCGCGCCGGGAGACGGGGGCGAACCTTCCGACCGATGAGGATGCAATCACCCAGGCACCGCCGGTGCTCGATTGTGGCGATCCTCGCCGCCAGCCTGTGTGTCGGCTGGAGCCCTTCCACCGTGCGCCACGTTGCCTGGACCGCCGTGGATTTCTTTCCTCCGGATCTGGCCCGCCAGGTCCGCCGGCACGATGATCGTTTCGACGCCGGGATCCGTCGAGGGCTGCAATCCCCTCCGGCGTGGCGGGCTGGACCTCCGGGGAAGCTGCCGCAGGCCCTCGACGCCCAGGTCATCCGCTGCGCCGCCGATCTCAGAAAACCGGTCCCGCTCACGGACCTGGTGGAAGAGATCGGTGTGCTCGCGGTGCTCGTCCTCGACGCCAACGATCCGCTGGCGGTGGTCCACGACGACCCGAGAGAAACGGCCTACTCTGCAGCCTATCAGGGGTATGTCGATTCGATCCTCGACCGAGTTCGTCTCGTCTACTACGGCCAAGACCACGATCTGATCATGAGCGGTACGGTCGAGGCGACGATCGACGAGGCCCTTGGCCGCAGCGGCGGCCTGTATCCGTTTGTCGGACAGGAGTTTTACCGTACCGGCGAGCTCCGCGACTGGCGGTCCCTCGACGATCGTTCGGTCACCTTCGGGGTTGCCGCAGTGGCCCTCTCGCGCGCCCTCACCGATCTGGTCAACCTGACGTCGTTTATCTGGCGCCAGGGCGGCGGCCAGGTCCCAACGCCGCGTCCCACGCCCTTAGGGCACGTGGGCCCGACCATCACCCGGACCTTGGAGGGTGGGTTCCCCGGGCGTGAGGGATCGGGGAAGGGTGAACCGGCCATGTCGGGCAGGAGCATCCGGCTGCCGCAGCCATGACTCATGACGAATTAGGAATTAGGAATTAGGAATTAGGAATGCCGGACACGCACCCATATCGGATTTCGAATTTCGATTTTCGGATTTACCGCCCACGGCCTCCCGGGCACTCTAAACACTAAACTCTAAACTCCTTACACTGCACCCTTGCTACCGCTGGCAGCGGGGACACCAGGCCGTGGTGCGGCCGCCGATGGTCTCGGCGCGGAGGGTTGTACCGCAGCGTAGGCAGGGCTCGCCCTGGCGGCCGTAGACCTGGAGGTTGATCGCGAAGTAGCCGGAGCTGCCATCCGGCGTCGCAAAATCACGGAGGGTGGTGCCACCCGCGGCGATGGCCTCGGCCAATACCTCCTGAACCGCGTCGGTGAGAGCGGATAGCCGGGCGAGCGAGATCCGGTTGCCGGCGCGCTTAGGGTGGATCCCCGCCCTCCACAGCGCTTCGGCGGCGTAAATGTTGCCAATGCCGGCGACCAGGTGCTGGTCCAGAAGCAGCGACTTGATGGGCGCTCGCCGGTTACGGATGAGGGGCGGCAGCGCCTGCGAAAGATCGGGGCCCAGTGGCTCCATGCCCAGGCTCGGCAAACCGTTTCAACTTCTGGAAGCTCTGGCATTCACGGACGTTACCACGGTCCCACAGGGGGAGGCGGGGCAATCAGCGGGGTGTCGGCTGGTTGAGAAAACCCAGTTCCTTTGGATCGAAGCGCGTCATCCGCCAGATCGTTGCGCGAAGGCCGTCTGGGGTGGTGAGGGGATTGAGGTATCGCCAGACTGTCTCGCCGGCGGGCGTCACCTCGAATACCACCCCGGGGTCGGACTCGGTGATCAACGTGTTGCCGTTGGGGAGCCTCTGAACCGAGCCTGCCGCCTCTGAGTAGAAACCCTCGAGCGGCGCGTACCGCCACACTACGGTGTTTGTTAGCGGGTCGAGCTCGATGATCTGCGATGCGCTCTGACCGTTGTCGAAGAGCAGGATATGACCGTTGGGAAGCAGTGTCGGATGGTGCTGCCGTGCGATGTTCGTGGGGCCCCACAGCCACACGAATCGAGATTCATCCGGGTCGAGGATGCCGACGGAGTTGATGGTGCGCATGGAGACCAGGAGATTTCCGCGGTGGAACAGCGGCGACAGGTGTTCGAGGGTGCCGTCGAACACCTGCACGTGGTTTGAATGAAGCATGTCGAGCACCAGGTTTGGCACGCTCTCATCGGGCTCGAGATCGTGGGACGAGGGCAGGAGGAAACCGAACGGCGACCTCAAGATCGCCTCGAGAATCGAAATCTTCCGGATCAGGGTACCGTCCGGATCGAGAACATGGATCTCATCGTCAAACACCGGCACCTTCGGGTGGAGGGCTTTGATGTGCACGGCACGGCGGGCGAGCACAAAGATCTCTCCATTTTCGGCCACAGCAAGGTCGTGATGCACGGGGGCTCGGTACTCCCAGCGAACGTCGCCGTTCGGCGCCACCCGCATGACGCGGTATCCATCGACCAGCGCCAGGACGTCTCCCGTCGGCAGGAGCTTGGCGTCAAACCACGACTCATCGGGATCCGGCGCGAGCCACTCGAAGACCCGCTTGCCCTCCATGTCGACGAGGTAGGCACCGGGGAGAATCAGGCAGTTGAAGAAGTTGAGGCCGTCCCATGTTCGACTGCGTTCGTACTCGACCACCCCGCGATCAGAACGGCTGGCCGGCACGACTCCGGTGAGGTAGGGGAGGCCGGCGAGCTGCTCGAGCCGGCGGAGGTTCTCGGGCCGTTCAGCGGCGGGATCGACAGAGTCCTCGGCCGTCCCTCCGGATCCGATGAATTTGAGGGCGACTACCGAGCCCGCCAGCGCGCCGCCGACAAAGACGAAGAGGATGAGCAGGATCCGGGAAAAGCGGCCTGGGTAGCCTTCCAAATAGAGCCTCCGAGACGATTGTAACACCCGGTCGGTTAGCCCGGTTTTCTCACCGGGTTTCGTGACGAGGGCGGCGAAGGGTAGTCAGATGTTGGGTTTTTCGCGAATCGGGAGACGCAAGCGTAGTCGCACTACGTTGCGACGGCCGCGTCACACCGCCACCAGCGCGTGGCTCATGGCCTCCTCCTTCAGATGAGGCCTGAGCTCACTCCGCTGCTGACGGCGGGATGAGGAGCACGATTTGCGAAAAGCACGGCAGATGGCTGCCATTCGCCGCCCGCAGTAGACACCCGGTGAGAAGACCGGGTTAGCGCCAGCGGGCGCTACGGAGACGGTTGAGGGCTGCCATGACCTCGTGCGGGCGAGGTGCGGCGAGGTCGCCGTCGGGCCGGCCGGTGAGCCAATCCCAGTCGCCGCCATGGAGGGTCTCGATCATTTCGGTGATCTGCTGCAGGGGCTCGAGCTCAGGCTCTCCCAGTTCGGACAGGCGGCCCAGAATCCAGCCGATAGTGCGGAGCTGTGACGGATCCTGGAGCTGTTCGAGGGCACGGACGTCGATATCTGATCGCCCGACAATCAGGGTGTCGAGGCCGCGGGCCTGGATCTTCCAGCGCCCGGGTCTGCGTTCGGGGTTGAGGGAGCTCGGTAGCAGCCGCCGCGGCTCGGGCGGCTCGAGCGCTGCCTCGCGCTCTTCCTCGCGGCCGGTGGCGAGATCGGCGGCGATTCTCCGTGCATCGATGGTGACGTCCCTGGGGAGGTAATCGGCCATCTGGATCACGACGTCGGCGTGGTCGAAGTAGTCGCCGGAACCCCCCATGACGAGCAGGGTCGAGACGCCGAGCTCGTCGCGTAGCTCGCGGATTCGGTCGACAAAGGGTGTGATCGGCTCCTCGGTCTTGGCCACGAGGGTCTGCATCCGTCGGTCGCGGATCATGAAGTTGGTGGCCGATGTGTCCTCATCGAGAAGAAGGGCGGTGGCGCCTGCCTCGAGAGCCTCCACGAGCGACGCTGCCTGCGAGGTGGAGCCCGACGCGAGATCGGTGGTGAAGCTCGACGTGCCGCGGCCGCCGGGGAGGTGGGATATGAAATCTGAGATATCGACTGCGTGCACCGCGCGGCCGTCCTCGGCCCGAATCTTGATCACGTCCGGATCGGACACCACCAGCTCGCGTCCATCGCCGGGGATGTGGTCCCAGATGCCGGCTTCGACGGCGCGCAGCACTGTTGATTTTCCGTGGAAACCGCCGCCGACGATGAGGGTGACTCCGTGGGGGATGCCCATGCCCCGAACCGGACCCGCATTCGGCGTCTCGAGGGCGACCTCGAGCGATGGAGGCGAGAGGAACTTCACGCCGTCGCTCAGCGGACGGTCGTCGACGCCGCTGCGCCGGGGCAGGACGGCGCCGTTGGCCACGAAGGCGACGAGACCCGCATCGGGCAGGGCGGCGCGCACGGCCTCCTGATCCTCGACCGCGGCGGCGTGGTGCTCCAGGTCGTCGAGGTCGAGGTTGCGGGCAAGGGCGGAGTGACTGATGATTCCCGGTAAAAGGTCGACCAGCAGGGATGCGGCCTTGCGTCCGAGGATGCGCCGGCCGGCGCCCGGCAGGTCGACGGTGAAACGGAGCTCCACCTCGTCGGCGCCAATCAGACATGCAGAGCGGTCAAGGACCGTTTGCCGGCCGGCATCGATGGTGATCTCGCGATGCCGGCCCGCTGCCGCCCGGAAAGCGCGAGCCAGGAAGTCGCGGGATGCGCGGCGACGGGCGGGGGAGGCCAGCGCTGAGGCTGGAAGGGCGGCGATTTTTGCAGGAACCAGCGCGCGGAGCTTTGACGCGGCCGCGTAGGGATCTCCCTGCACGTGCTCCACGAGGAGATCGAAGTCCCCAAACCGGAAGCGCCGGCCCTCGATCTCCTTGTAGGCCTTGTAGCCACGCCCGTCGATGCGATGCAGGATGGCCTCGAGGTCGCGCATCAGTCCTCTCCGCTGTACCCCATAGCCTCGGACAGCGCGAACCGGCTGCGCATGAAGGTGCCGCTGCCCCGCCCGAGCTGCCGGCCGCGGTCGTCCGAGAGCGTCGCCTCCGCAGCCCAGACCGTGCGCCCTGCGTTGACGACCGTGCCGGTGGCGACCATCTCGCCCTCGCTGATAGAACGCAGAAGGTAAATGTTGAATGTGACGGTGAGGACGAAGACATCCTCCACCAAGGAGTTAACCGCAAAGAACGCGGCGTCATCCATGGCCTTGAAGTAGGCCGAGCCGTGGACGGCCCTGGCCGCGTGGAAAAGGTGGGGGCCAACGTCGAAACTGATCTCCGCCGACCCCTCGGTGATGGTGATGCGCGGCCGGTAGATCTCGTTACACGGCGCCGCAAGGTACATGCTCTCCAACCTGCGGTAATGATCTTCACTCATTCCAAAGACTCCAACGATTCAGTTTTGAGTTTTTAGTTTTGAGTTGTTGCGCCCCCATCGCTAGCACCCGCCACGCATGCAGGGGGTGGGCGGTCCGAAAATTCGAAATTCCAAATCCGAAATCCGAAATCTGACATGGGTGGGTGGTCGGCATTCCTAATTCCTAATTCATAATTCCTAATTCGAGCTTGAGCTCGCGCAGGCGAGCTCAAGCTCTATGGGGCAATGATCCGACCCCATGACATCGGCGTGGATCCTGGCCGCCACAACACGCTCCTCGAGGTCTGGTGAGATGAAGAAGTAGTCGATGCGCCAGCCGACGTTGCGTTCGCGGACCCCCTTACGGTTGCTCCACCAGGTGTAGTGGCCGTTCTCGCCGGGGTTCAGACGGCGGAAGATGTCCACGTAGCCGTGGTCGAGAATGCGGCTGACCCACGCCCGTTCCTCGGGCCGGAAGCCGGTGTTCTTCTGGTTCGACTTGGGATTGGCGAGGTCGATCTCCTCGTGGGCCGTGTTGACGTCGCCGCAGATGACGATGCTGCGGCCGGTGCGACGCTGGGCCTCGGCGTGCTGCAGCACCGCCTCGGAGAACTCGAGTTTGTAGGGAATCCGGCTGAGGTCGTGGCCTCCGTTCGGAAAGTAGCCGGTGTACAAGACGAAGTCCTCGTAGTCCGCGATGATCAGGCGGCCCTCGATGTCGAATTGCGGCTCCGAGAGGCCGCCGAGGACGACGCTCGCGGGCTCGGCCCTCGAGTACAGGGCGACCCCGGAGTATCCCTTGCGCTCGGCTGGGTGGTAGTGGACCCGGTAGCCGTCCGGGTTGAGGAGAGGCGCCTCGAGCTGCTCGGGCAGGGCCCGGGTCTCCTGCAGCCCGAGAATGTCGGGCTCGGTGTCCGCGAGCCAGTCGAGGAATCCCTTACGGCCGCAGGCGCGGATGCCGTTGACGTTCCAGCTGAAGATCCGGACGGTTTTTCTCTTGGTCACTCAATTTCTCCTTCGAAAAGAACGGTCGTGGCATCGTCCAGGGTTGCGACGGCGTAGCCGAGCTCGCGGGCGCGAGCGTGCTCACGCGGGGTGTTGAAACCCCACCCGGCGAGAACCGGCCGCACCCCGAGCGCGGCCACTGTGACGAGGTGGTTGACCTTGTCGTCGACGAAGGTGATTCGGTCGAAATCGACGCCGGTCCGTTTCCGCAGCGCCTCCAGGTGGAGGGTCTTTTTGACCCCTGTCTCCTTGTCGAGGATCAGCCCCGGGTCGAATACTCCGCCATAACCGAGGTGTTCGAGCAGGAGATGCACCGAACGGGCGTCCTTCGCGGTTGCGACAGCCGGCGCAGTGCATCCCCGGTGGCGTTTGAGAACGGCGGCGAAGCCGGGGTAGGGGAGATGAAGCTCGAGCCATGCACCGGTGTCCGCCTCCCGCAATCGCGATCGAGCGGCGTAGAACGCGTGGTGGAAGCTGTCCAGCCACTTCTGCCCGATCTCACGATAGAAGGTGTCGTAGCTCTCCTGATCCTCGATGGTGGTTTCGTCCTCGATGGCCTTCAACGAAACACCGAAATCTTCGGCCCGGTTGCCGAGCGGCAGCAACCCGGTGAACACGGTGTAGAGATCGTCCGAGCGGAAGTCGACGCCGCCGCCAAGCGCGTCGTCACGAAGCGGGCGCAGACGTTCGAGCAGTGCGGAGCCCGATTCCAGGGACGCATAGGCGTCCACAGCGATCACGAAGACCTCGCGCGAGGAGTCGCACAGCACACCGTCGAAGTCGAGAGCGAGGATATTCATGGAGGGGGAGTGTAGCGTGTTGAGTTAGGAATTAGGAATTGGGAATGTCCATCGCCCACCCCAGCGCAATTTCGGATTTCGGATTTCGGATTTCGGATTTTCGGCCCGCCCGGCCAGCCCGTGCCCGTATCGGAGGTCAGGTTTTCGGTCGCAATCGCTATCGCTATCGCGATCGGAATCGAAATACCGGATAGGTACATAGCCGTTCGATAGCGATAGCGATCCCGATAGCGATAGCGATGAGTCCTTCCTCCTCTTGGCTACACCATCCGCGCTACACTTCCGCGTGTGATCAGGCTTCAGAACGTGCGCAAGCGCTATCCCGGCGCCGAGACCGATGTCCTCTGTGGCATCGATCTGACAATTGACAGCCACGACTTCGTGTCGCTGGTGGGCCGGTCGGGTTCCGGGAAAACGACCCTTCTCAATGTCATCGGCGGTCTGGACCGCGCCTTCGAGGGTGAGGTCCGCGTTGCGGGTCACGACCTGCAGGCGCTTCGGGATGCCGAGATAAGCGATTTCCGCAACCTCACCGTGGGCTTCGTCTTCCAGGCTTACCACCTGCTCGATCACTTGACATGCCGGGAGAATGTCGCTCTTGCGGCCCTCTTCACTCGCGGCGAGTCCCGCCGTGATGCCTCTTTGGTCCGATCCCGGGCAGACGAGCTCCTCGACGCCGTTGGCCTCCAGGGAGCGGGGGCACGGAGTCCCTCGACCCTCTCGGGAGGCGAACGTCAGCGGATTGCGATCGCCCGGGCTCTCTTCAACCGGCCGCAGATTCTCCTCTGTGACGAGCCGACGGGGAACCTGGACACCGAAACCGGCCGCGAGGTGGTTGATCTCCTGAGCGTCCTCCACCGGGAGCGCGAGATGACCATCGTCGCGGCAACCCACGACGAGGGGATCGCTACCGCCGGCGTGCGTGTCCTTCACATGCGCGACGGCTTGCTCGAGGTCGGGGACGGGAGCGAACGATGATCGGCCGGGGGTGGGTGCGCACCGTAATGAAGGATCTGGTCCGTCACTGGAAACATTTCGCGGCGGCCGCGGTCGGCATCGTGTTGGGGGTTGCGGCACTGACCTTCTTTCTCGCCCTCAGCCTTCAGGTTCGGGATCTTCTTCTGGTTCAGATCTTCCCGGCGGACCACCTCGAGGTCGTACCGAAGAGCGCCGATATTAATCTCTTCGTCCTTCGTCTCGACCTCGGACGGGACACCCTCGACGCTGCGGTTCTCAAAGATCTCGCAGCTCTCGATGGTGTCGACGCGGTCTACCCGAAGATGCGACTCACCGTGCCCGCCGTGGCGTCTGGAGGGTCCTCGATCTTTGGCGCCGGGATGCAGACCGAGATCGTGGCCGACGGCATTGATCCGCAGCTGGTAGCGGAGGAGCTGAAAGATGCCTTCCACGATGTGGACACCGGCAGTCGGGGAACTCCCTGTTCCCGAGGCGCGCAGTGTGGCGAAGACGCGTACTGCGATCGTGCGGGTGGATCCGGGGAAGGCGTGTGCAGGCCCTTTGTCCCGGTGCTGGTGTCACCCTACGTCGTGGAGCTCTACAACGGCGCGTTCAGGCGGGCGTACAACCTGCCCAAGCTCAACCCGGACGCGCTCGTTGGGTTGACCTTCGAGATGACCTTTGGCGCCTCGACCTTTCGACCTGCCGCTCGAGCGCCGATTCGCGAACGGATGCGTTTCGTCGGAGTCTCGGACAGGGCAATCCCTCTCGGCGTCACCCTGCCACTTGGCAATGTACGTCACCTTAATTTGGTTCTGGACTCGCCGGATGCCGGGGAGCGATACCACTCGGCGGTGATCGAGCTCCGGTCGAAGGACGCGGCGCCTGGAGTCATTGATGCGGTGGAGGCGATGGGTCTCGAGATTCGCGATCGGGGCGCTCGACGGGCCGCGCTGGCGATGGCAGTGATCATGGTCGTGCTGGCAATCGTCGGGTTCGTCCTGATAGCGGTCGCCGCCGCTCACATCATGCACGTGTTCTATCTGGTGGTGATGGTGAGGCGCCGCGAGATTGGGTTGCTGCGGGCGGTTGGGGCGCGGCGCTCAGACATCAGGCGCCTGCTCATGAGCGAAGCCGCGGTGGTCGGAATCGCTGCCGGTCTCGTGGGTGTGGCGGCCGGTATCGCCGCGGGCGCCATCGCCGACGTCCTTGCCGCAAGCCGCCTCCCCGATTTCCCCTTCAAGCCGGAGAGCTTCTTCGATTTCTCACCATGGCTCCTGGCCTCGGTGGTAGCCCTAGCAGTCGTCGCCTGCGTTCTAGGCGCCCTACCGCCGGCCATCCGGGCGGCATCAGGTGATCCCTCAGAGGCCCTCGCAGGCCGTTGATCGTCACCCAACGGCAGGCGAGACGCCTGCCCCACAACACGGCGATGATGAGGGTGGCCTTGTGGGGCAGGCGTCTCGCCTGCCATGTGGGGGGGGCGGCATTCCTAATTCCTAATTCCCAATTCGAGCCCCCTAGCTCAATCTTCCTCGGGTTCTTCCCACCCCTCGTTGTCACCCATCATGCCCATTGCCGCGATTCCCATGAGTGGTGCCAGCATCGGCCCGATGGCGGCATCGAACTCCTCGGGTGTTTGGAGCGAGGCGATCTGCTCGATGAGCCCGTCGGCCATGCCGAAGAACATCATGATCTGGGTCTTCTGGGCGGCCATTTCCTCCGGGGTATATTCGGCCAGAGCCTGACGAGCCTCCGCGATCGCCTTCGGCCACTCGTCGGCCATTTCGGCGGGGATCCAGCGACCCTCCACGCGTGCCATCTCAACCTCCTCCGGTTCGTGGTCTGCGGAGCTGATTCGCAGCGTGGCCCGGTCGTCGCTGAGATTGAGGGTTTCGACCTTGAGGGTTTCGAGATCGTCGAGGGGATAGGCGCCATCATCGGTCTCGATAGACGCTGCGTGCTCGAGCATCTCGGCGCCGGTGGTTGCGAGGAACTGTCTCCAGTCCACCTTGCCCAGACCCTCGAGGGTGGCGATCTCGCTCGCCTTCAACGTTTGAATGTAGGCCTGCGTGTTGGCCAGGCCCATACGGATTTCATCCCCATCGGCGCCGCTGGACCTGAAGGTCTCGCTGGCGAGGATGATGTCCTTGCGATCGTCGAGGACCTCGATCGCCCGCATCATGAGGGAGAAAGCGCGGTTGTAGACCTCGGGATCCATCTTCTCTGCAAAGGTCGAGGTGATCTCGTTGATGTCGGTGCGATAGCTTTTTGGGAGCGCCTCCCAGATGATCTCCGGATGGTGATCGAGGAGCTGTTGGGCTATAACCACGACAGTTCCGTCTGGAGTATCGGGAAGGGTCGCGCCCGGCGTAGCAGAGTCTCCTTGCTGGGCAAAGCCGAGAGTCAGAAGCAAAACTCCGAACGTGGACGCGAAGCGGTTCATGAAAATCTGCATGTGATTCCTCCAGTTCAGCTCAGGATTATGCCATGGCGCTGCCGGTAAACCTCTCCCTGCAGGCACAAGAATGCAAGTTAAGAGTTAAGAGTTAAAAGTTGGGGTGAAGGTCCGGAAACGAAAACTCTCAACTCTCAACTCTCAACTCTCAACTCTATGGCGGTTTACCTCAATGCTCCTCGGGGACGTTTTTCACCACTTGTCTTTCGATGGATGATCCTGGCGGACGTAGACATCGGTGCGCGGCCGGTCGACCGAGACCTTGATCGTGTATTCGTCGCCGAGGTTCGGCGGGGGGATGATCTCGAGTTCGTAATAGCTTGAGATCACCCGCACAAGTTTCTTCATCGCTGTTTCCGGGAACAGGTGGGTCTTGACGTAGAATCCGCCGGTGTCCTCGGCGATGGTTCGTAAGCCAAGCGCGAGGGAGTGGGCGTCAGCGTTGGTGATGTCGAGCGAAAACACCGAGGTCCTGGCGGCGCTGAGAGCTTCCATTGCTTTACCGTAGCCGTCATCGATGGTGACCCGAGTTCCGGCGCTCATTCGCCCAAGAGCGTAACCGAACAACACAAGTGACTTGGTGCCCGGGATGGGTTTTAGCGCATCACCGATGAGTTCGAGGGCTTCGGTCATCGAGGCGGCGTCCCGGGCCTCCTCGAAATCGAAATGCTCGGTTAACGAGGGGGAGGTGGGCTCGGTTCCATCCGACACTTTCCTGAGCACCCTTTGCACATGGAGGGTCTCGGCCGTGGCCTCGTGGTTGCCGGTGAAGTCCGAGAGCAGCTCGAGGTGGCTGTCAAAGACCAGGACCGCGACCTTGTCGCCGGGGCTGAGGCCGCTCACGAACTCCGAGGCGCGCGGCGCCATGCGGACGAGGCCGATGGTCCGCGAGATGTGAAATTTGGGGTCGATCTGGAAAAGTACCACGATCAACCGCCCCTCCGGTTCGACAGGGTGGTGGGGGGAAGACGGGTGGTCGGTAGCCTCTCCGGCCGCATCCTTCGCAGCCTCCGCGGTGGATGGGATCCACAGCACGGACCGCACCTCGGCGCGTTTGCCGCCGACCTTGACCCTGAAGTCACCGGGCCCGAGACCGAGAACCGGCGAGCCGTCATAGTGGACAACCCGCACCTCGGTGAGAATCCGCCTGACCTCTACTGCCGCGCCGAAAGGGGTCTGCTCCCCCTCCGCCTCCTGCGCCAGGGCGCTTGAAGCGGTCTGGAACCCGGCGGCCAACATCACGAAGATAGCCACGATACAAGTGCAGGCGAGACGCCCGTACCGTCCAGCTCCGCCCTCATAACGCCGGTTTTTCATCTTCGTCCGGTGGCGTGGTTCTGGCGGACGTAGACCCTGGCGCCGGGGCGTTTCACCGTGACGTCGATCCGGTAGGGGTATTTCAACTTCGGCGGCGGCACGATGGCGAGCTCGTAATAGCTGGAGATCACCCTCACCAGCTTGTTCATCGCGCCATCGGGGAAGAGGTGGGTCTTGAAGTAGATGCCGCCGGTGTCGTGGCTGACCTTTCTGAGACCGATCTCGAGGGTGTGATAGTCGGCCGTCGTGATGTCGAGAGAAAAGACCGATGTCCGCGCCGCGGCCAACGCCGCAACCGCGGAGTTGTACCTGCCACCCGTCGTGATGGGATGGCCGGGATTATATCGCCCGAGACCCCAACCGAAGAGAACAAGGGTCTTGGGGCCGGGAATCGGGATCAGTGACTGCGCGACGACTTCGAGGGCGCGGGTCAAGGTCGCCGCCCTGCGGGCCTGGTCGGCGTTGAAGTACTCGCCCAAAAGAGGTGGGGACGGCCTCGGGGGGTCGATCGTGCCGCCGAGGATCTCAGTCGTCGTGATCATCTCTGCCAGCGCCTCGTGGTCGACGGTAAAATCGGAGCGCAGTTCGAGGTGGCTCTCGAAAGTCAAAAACGCGACCCGGTCGGTCGGCGCCAGGTTGCGGACAAAATCGGCGGCCTGGGGGGCCATCCGGACGAGGCCCTTGATCCGGTAGAGATTGATGTCAGTCTGGAAGAGAACGACGATCAGGCGTGGTTCGGGTTCGGCGAGGATTGCGCCGGAAGGCATGACACCATCCCGAGGGGGCGCGATCATTTCCGCGGCCTCGGTGGTGGTCGGGATCCACGACACCGACTCCACCTTCACGCGCCTTCCGCCGATCTTGACCCGAAAGTCCTCGGGCCCGAGACCCGCGATCGGTAGGCCCGAGTCGTTCACTACCCGGACCTCGGTGAGGATCCGCTTGACCTCGACCACAGTCCCGAACGGGGTCGGGGTCTCCTGTGCGGCGGTGGACGACGCCACCGCCATCCAAGCTACGAGCATCGATGTCCCGAGCCGGTTTTCGGCAATGATCATGGTGACTTTACGGAATCACCACGCTCCGGTTCGCGGGTCGGCTTTGAGGTCAGCGAGCAACACGTCGACCGCCTTGCGGAGCTGGGTGTCCTCGGTCTTCGAGCGATCCACCGCGGGGGATTGCCACACAACCACATCGGGCATCGCGGGGTTGTTCTCCATGTTCATCCCTGTGGGCGCCACATACCACCCGCGGAAGGGCAGGCGCACCAGGGCGCCGTCGAGCGTCCGCATGCCGCCGGTGGAGATCACGGCGCCGAAGGTTGGTGCACCGACCAGGGTTCCCCGTTGCAATGATTTGAAGGCGTGCGAGAAAATCTCCGCGTTCGAGTAGGAGTCCTGGTTGCAGACGGCGACGGCGGGGCGGGTCCACGCCGACAGTGGCAGCCGGCTCTGTGGATAGGCGCGGATTGTGGGGTCGGAGTCGCGAGGGATGGTGTAGGCGTGGCGCTTCACCATCAGCACCGCCATCAGGTAGTCGGTGGTCCAGCCGCCGCCGTTGGAGCGGACATCGATCACCAGGCCTTCCTTGCCGTCTGCGGCGGCGAAGAGCCCGCGCTCGAACTCCTCGAAGGATGGGATGTTCATGCCCTGAATGTGGATGTAGCCGAGGCGCTCCTGCGACCACTCGTCGACGAGCAGGCGCCGTTCCCGCACCCACTCCTCGTACCGCAGCTGGCGCTGGGCGTAGTAGTTCACGGGTTCGACGACGATCGTACGCACGGCGCCGTCGGTGGCCTGTACTTTGAGGGGCGTCCGCTGTCCCTCGGTGTCGACGAAGAGACCGAACACGTTGGTGCCGTCACGGATCTCGACGCCGTTGACCTCGAGCAGGTGCTCGCCCGGGAGGATGGCGGCATCGCTGCGCGACGCCGGAGAGTCCGGGAGAACCTGGTCGATGAGGATTCCCGGGCCGCCCGCGGCCGGGTCAAATGTAACCCCGATCCATCCGGTGCCGTCGCCCGTCCCGCGCGCCCGCCCGCGGGTGCCCGGCGGGTAGTAGCCCATGTGCGAGGCGTTGAGCTCTCCGAGCATCAAATTGACGACGTCGGCGAAGTCTTCCTGGGTCGAGGCCTCGATGGCCCACGGCCGGTACTTCTCACGCGCCGCCGGCCAGTCGACACCGTGGAAGTCAGGATCGTAGAAGTTCTCATTGAGTGCTCGCCATGCCTCGTCGAAAACCGCCTCCCGACGGCGTTTGAGATCGACTTCGTAACGAGCCTTGAATGGCACCGGATCGCCGGCCTTGGCGTCGAGCTTGACCCTCTTGATGTGGCCCTTCCCGTCGAGATAGAAGATGGTCTTCCCCTTCGGACCGAACCGGTACTGTTCGGGCTCGGCGCCGTCCTTGGTGAGTCGCGTCAGCTCCTCGCCGTCCCAGCGCACGCTGTAGAGGTCGTCCTCACCCTCATGCCGGGCCGTGAAGATAATGGTCTTGCCGTCCGGACTGACCCGGGCGGCGCCCTCGTCGCCCTTGAGGTCGGTGATCGGCGCGACCCGCTCCCAGAGCCGGTCGAATTCGATGCTCACGTCGGGCAGGTCGGGTGGAGATTCCTCGTCGGATTCTGCCTCGTCCTTTTCCTCGTCATCGCCTTTCTTCGCTTCGTCCTTGCCGTTCCACAGCTTGAGCCACTGCGCGGGCGTCCGCTCGTCGTCTGTGCGGGTGAGCCACACTCCCCACACGTCGAAGGAGTCATCCACGCGCTTGGCGGTCCACACCAACCGGCGTCCGTCGGGCGACCAACGCGGGCCGACGTCGTCGTCGGGGTGGCGGCTCACGTTGTACGGAGTACCGCCGTTCGAGGAGACGATCCACACCTCGGAATTGAAGTGCTCGTCCGGTGCTGAGTAGGTGATCCACCGGCCGTCGGGCGACCAGTCGAAGTTGGGCGCCGCCCAGTGGTCGAGAAGCACAGTTCCCTCGCCGCCGGTCATCGGCATCACGGTTAGCTTTCCATTGCCACGGATGAATGCAAGGCGCTCGCCGTCCGGCGAAAATTTGGCACCGCGCTCCTCGGTCGGAGAGCTGGTGAGACGGGTGAGCGTGAAGTCAAATGCTTCGGGCCACGGCGTGTCTTCGGAGGCAGGCTGGGCGAGGTAGAGATCATCATTCCCGTTCCGGGCCGAGGAGAACACGAGGGTCTTGCCGTCGGGCGACCAGCTCAGGCCCCTCTCCCTCTCCGGCGTCGAGGTGAGCCGAGCCGTCGGTGCCTTGGCGATCTTCTGATCGTCCTTCGACGTGATGCCGGTGACGAAGACATCGCCAGCGATGATGAAGGCTGCCGCAGTGCCGTCGGGACTGATCGCCAACTCGTCGGCGCCGTCGCTCGAGGTCTTGCGCTCGATCGGGTTCCTGACGAAGTCCAGCGGCACCTCGATGTGGAGGCGCGATGGTTCGCCGCCGCTCGCCGAAACTGTCCACACCGAGTCCTCGAACTCGTACGCAATCACGCTGCCGTCGGCGGCCGCCCTTGGAAAGCGCACGGCTGAGCCGTCGTGGAAGGTGAGCTGGGTCGCGGCTTTCGAGTCGATGTCCAGCCGATAGACATTCTTGCGCCCGTCCCGCGACGAAAGGAAGGCGACGGTGCCGCCGTCGAGCCAGGTTGGACGGTCATCGTCGCCGTCGAAGTCGGTGAGCCTGAGGTACTCGCCTCCGGCGGTGCGCAGCCAGAGGTCCCGGCTTGCCGAGCCGTGGTAGCCGCGGCGCGTCCACTTGGTCTGGCCGCGTACGAAGACCAGCGACCCGCCGTCGGGGGAGTAGGACGCGGCCTGCCCGAAAGCATCCTGGGCGATGGCCGGTGTGCCTCCTGCAAGCGGCACGGTCCACAGCTGGGAACCCCATTTGACGCCTTCGGCCCGATTGGAGGTGAAGAGGACGGCCGTGCCGTCCGGTGTGAAATCGTCGGGGATATCGCCGGTTGAGCCAGTCGAGGCATAGGTGAGCCGCACCGGTGCGGCGCTGGCGTCGGCAGGCATCACGAAAACGTCGTCGTTCCCGTGCCGGTTCGAAGCGAAGGCGATCAGGCGGCCGTCTCCCGACCACACCGGGAAGCGCTCATTTGCAGGGTGGGCGGTCAGCCTCTTGGCCTCACCACCCGAGGCCGCCACAAGCCATAGATCTCCCTGCCAGGAAAAGGCGATGCGCGACCCATCGGGGGACGGCGCCGGATGCCGGGGCAGCGGCGCCTCGAGGGCGGCGGCGGGGAGGGCAAGGACCAGGGCGAGGACGGAGGCGGGTGCAAACCGAATCATCATGGGAGCTCCTTCCAGGTGCAATACGGTGGGGCGGGCCCAGTGTATTCTCGGTATCCGCCGAGGCCGTTGAGCGAGCGTAGCATTGCCGTGCGCTGTGTTACGCTGACCGCCGTCTTGCGATGATGGATCGACAGCAGAACCCGTGGATGCCTCGCCTTGGCTGGCTGGTGATCGTCCTGCTCTTGATCGCCTTCGTCTGGGGTCTGAACCGGCGTTCGCGGCTTGAGAGGAGCGGGGAGCGGCCGGTGCAGATGCTCTTTGTGCCGTCGGTCGAGCAGGGCACCCTGGTTCGGCGCGGCGATGAGCTGGCTCGCTTCATCCGCGCCGACAGTGGACTCACCCTCCGCTCCCAGGTGCCGACCAGCTACGCCGCTGTGATCCAGGCTCTGGGCGCGGGCCAGGCCGATGTGGCGTGGATCCCCGCCTTCGCCTACGTGCTTGCCAATGCCCGCTTCGGCGCCGAGGCCCGGTTGCAGGTGGTGCGTTCGGTGGACCGGTTCTCGATCCTGGTTACCAGGTTGGGCCCGGGAGAGCCTGATCGGCCGGAGGACCTCGCCGGCCGGCGGGTGGCGTTCCCCGCCGACCTCGCCGGCCCTCTCCGGGCGGAGCTCGTACAGCTCCTCGACGAGCGTGCGCCGGGGTGGATCGAGGTCTCGGTGGCGAGCGATATCGAGGCCGTGTCCCGCCTCGTGGAGAATCGGGATGTGGAGGCCGCGGCGAGCCGGCAGGTCTACTCGGCGCCGCGCGATCTGGTGGGAGACGGGCGCAAGGCAATGGAGTACCGCCGCCCCGGGACCTTGCGCGAGACGCGCATCGTCCACACCAGTCCGCAGCCGAAGCCTGAGCTGTCGAACGTCTACTACGGCTGCGTCCTCGCCCGGTCGGACTCCGGCGTGAACCGGCTCGAAGATCTCAACGGGCGGAGCTTTGCCTTTTCCGATGAAACCTCGACCTCAGGCCACATTTTCGCCCGCGCCCTGCTCAACCGCGCCGATGTGACTCTCGGTCACACCTTTTTCGCCGGCGGTCACCCAAACGTGGTGCAGGCGGTTCGCGATGGCAAGGTGGCCGGCGGCGCGACCTTCTACTCGCCGCCGTCGGCGGCCAACAGGCAGGATGGCACCCTGGTTGGTGACGCCCGTTTTCTACTCCTCAAGAATATGGCGACCGATGAGGAGCGGGCCAAGCTCCTGGACGAAGTGCGAATCATCGCCCTCACCGATCCAATTCCCAACGACGTCTGCTGCGTGCGGCGCGGCTTCTCCAAATCAGTGTGGGAACGGTTCGAAAGGTCGATGCAGCGCTTCCTCGAGACCCCTGACGGGCGCAGCGCTTACTACGATCTGGTGGCCGGGGTTGCCGCCGAAAAGTGCACCGACGCCGACTTCGACGAATTCCGGACGGCGCTGACCGATGCGGGGGTCAGCGCCTCGCGATTGCTCGAGGCGGCGGAGGAGAAGCTGGAACGCCGGCGTGGGAAGCAGGGGAACGGCTCGTGAGTACGGTTCCGAATCCGGCCGCCGTTCCCGCGGTTCGTCTCGAGGGCCTCGGAATGGTCTACCCGGGTGGGGTACGGGCGCTCGAAGACGTCAACCTGGAGGTTCGGGAAGGCGAGTTCTTGGCGATCCTGGGTCTTTCGGGTTCGGGCAAGTCGACCCTTCTGCGGTGCATCAACCGGCTCATCGACCCCACCGAGGGCAGGGTGTGGATCTTCGGCACGGAGATCACGGCGCTGTCTGGTGGCAAGCTGCGGCAGTTGCGGCGGCGGGTGGCGATGATCTTCCAGCAGTTCAACCTTGTTCGGCGGCAGACAGTGTTCACCAACGTGCTGTCAGGCGCTCTCGGTCGCACCAGCCTGCTGCCGAGCCTGCTGATGTCGTTCCCACAGGGAGAACGGGAGCGCGCACAGGCCAGCCTCGACAGAGTGGGGCTGGGCGACCGTGGCGGTAGCCGAGCCGACGCGCTCTCCGGCGGCCAGCAACAGCGGGTGGCGGTGGCTCGGGCCCTGATGCAGGAGCCGCAGTTGATCCTCGCCGACGAGCCGGTTGCCTCGCTCGACCCGGCGCTGCGCCATTCGGTCATGCGCCACATCGAGGCCCTCAACCGGGATGAGGGTATGACCGTGATCTGCTCCTTGCACGACATCGATCTGGTCGAGCGCTACGCCACCCGGATGGTGGCCCTGCGTGACGGCCGGTTGGCGTGGGAGGGACGTGCCGACGATTTCGACCGCGACACCTTCCGCGAGATCTACGGTGAGGACGCCGAGCCGGCCTCGAACTCGGGGTTCTGATGGGGGACGGACGCCATCTATCGCCCCGACAGGCCGCCTGGCGCGAGAATATCGACCGCGCGCAAGGCGTCGCCCTCGACGCTACCTTGATCACCATGGCGATGCTGATGGCGGAGCTGGTGGTGGTCGCCTTCTCAGGCCGCCGCGGGCCGACAGGCCTCCTCCTCAGCGCCGAGAAGATCCTCGACCTCCTCCACTACGGGTGGGCGGCGGCTGGAGGCCTGGTTCTGGCGCTGATCTGGAATCTCTTCTACCGCCGGCTGGGGGCGTCGCCGGGACGGGCCCTCGTGCTGGGGGTGCCGGAATGGGAGCGCGATCTCGAATGGACCCACACTCTGCGCGGGTGGTTCGTCGCGGTCTTCATCGAGCTCACCTTCTTCGCCGGCTGGCTGATCACCGAGCTGGACCTGCTGGCGCTCTTCACCAAGTTCACCAAGGCCACCGACATCGTGCGCGGTCTCATGCACCCCTCGAGCAGCGTGCTCCACGAGGGGCTGGTGCTGTTGGTGCAGACGATCTTCCTTGCCTTCATGGCCACCGCTTTCGCCATCCCGGTTGCCTTCGTCCTGGCATTCCCCTCGGCCCGTAATCTGACCCGGGGTTCGGCGATCTCGCGCTTCGCCTACACCGTGTCGCGGACGCTGATGAACTTCGTGCGCGCCGTCGAGCCGCTGGTGTGGGCGCTGATCTTCATCACCTGGGTGGGCATCGGTCCATTCGCCGGCGTGCTCGCCCTGTGGGTGCACTCGGTGGCGGCGCTGACCAAGCTCTACTCCGAGCAGATCGAGTCCATCGACACCGGCCCCATGGACGCCATCACCGCCACCGGCGCCTCCACCCTGCAGGTGCTTCGCTACGGCGTCGTGCCGCAGGTCATCCCGCCCTTCCTGTCGTTTACGATCTACCGCTGGGACATCAACGTCCGCATGTCGACCATCATCGGCTTCGTCGGCGGTGGGGGCATCGGCTACATCCTCAAGCCGCGGGTTGATCTCGGGGAGTGGGGAGAGGTGGGGACGCTGGTCCTCCTGATCGCAGCCACCGTGTGGGTGATGGATATAATTTCCGCTAAAATTCGGGAGCGCATTGTTTAGCAATTCTCGGCCGTGGAGCCGCCGGCCTTACGGCCGTCGACTCCCCGGCCGAGTATTGCTGTTAAAGAGAGTTTTCTTATTCTAATTTTAGCCATTCGGGGTTGGGCAGTGGGCGGGCGTAGCCCGCACGCTGCACGACCGCGAATTGCTACGAATTGCTAGAAGTCGTAATACCAACCAATCCCGAGCCAGCTCTCCTTCTCCCACAGGAACTGGCCCATGACCGAGCGTCCGGTGCCGAACTCGACGGCTAGACGGTGCACCGCGCTTCGGTTTCCCACGGGGATCCAGTAGCCCGCCTGGGCCGTGAATCGGGTGCTCCAGTCGGTTTCCTCGTAGGTCCGGATATCGATCGCCGCGAACCGCGAAGCACTTCCATTCAAGTACTTCTGCTTGCTGATGTACTGCAGGCCGGCTTCCATCCGGCTGGTGATCGAACCGGCGATACCGTTGCCGACGCCGAGTTCGGCGTAGGTCGTCCAGCGTGGTCGGAAGCGCCAACTCACACCGAGCGCCGCCTCCTCGCGGGTGTAGTGGATCCGCTTGCGGCCGGTCCTCTCCGAGTACTCGTCGCCGATGTGCGAGGAGTTGTGCTGGCTACCGAAGCGGAAGCCGAGGTCCGGGGTGAGCATCCAGCTTAAATAGAGTCCGTAGAAACCGTCCCAGCCGGTGTTGTCCCAGCTGTACTCGATATCGAATTGGGCGGCGAGGCCGCCCTCGAAGCTCAGCTGCCATCCGATGTCGGGCTCGCCCTCAGGGTGCCAGCGACGGATGCCGAAGCTGCCGCCGACACGGAGCCCGAAGCGTGCGGCGCCGGTCTCTGGAATCTCCGTGTCCGCAAGCCACTGGATGGTGAGGGCGTTCTGCGGCCGGATGGGATCCGCGATGTAGCGGGGATAGAAGTCAGCCGTTGGAAACCAAACGCTGACTTTTTTCTTCTTTTCGGAGGTATCGGTGGAATCCTCGTCGGCTGCATTTGCCGGCGGCACCGAAAAAAGGGAGGAGAGGAGAAGGACTGCCGACCCGATATACAACGAACGCCACATAGCACGGAAGTGTAGCGTAGCTTTCTGGTTTTGAACCCGTTTGTGATCCTCACGGAATCGATGGCACTCGTAAGGAACTTCTGAATTGCCTGGGAGCGGAACCGTCCTGAAACCCTAACAGCAATTCGCGCTCGTGCAGCGTTCGGCCTACGGCCGTCCACTGCCCGAGCGCGAATTGCTTTGCTTAATGCGCCTCGCCCGAGTACATCTCCCCGGCATCGATGGATGTTTGGAGCCAGTTCTGTGGTGGCGGCAGCGGGCAGGTGGCATAGGGGGTGAAGGCGCAGGGCGGGTTGTAGGCGAGGTTGAAGTCGAGCACGGTCGTGCCGTCCACCCCGGTCGCTTCCGCAGACAAGAAGCGGCCGGCGCCGTAGGTCGTCACCGCGCTCGTGCCGTCGCGGAAGATCAGGAAGTACCCGTCGTCATCCGGGCTGCTCTGATAGGGCTCCAGAGTGTGCTCGGTCCCATCGATCGTGAAGTGAAGCAACCCCGGGGCGAGCATCACGGTGTCCTTGCCGAGAACGGTGGGGATCGCAACCTCGCGCGGCTCGTCGTAGGGCTCCAGTCGTGCCTCGACGCGATTGGCCGAATCGATCGGGAAGTGCTTGATGCCCTCGAACGCGAGGCGGGATGGCGCTTCGGGATCCTTCACCCGTGCCGCCAATCGTCCCTCGCGGTCGATGATGTAGAACTGGATGCGGCCCGCGGTGATGATGTCGGCTTTGCCCGCCGCGTCCGTTTTCAACATAGCTTTGGTGAGTGGTTCGCCGTTGATCTGGACCCCGGCGCCCTCCTCTGAAAAAACGACCACCGCGCCGTCCGGACCGAGGATCAAGAGACCGGCGATGTCGGGTACGCTCGGATCCGGCAGCACCACCGCGCCGTCGTCGGCCGAACCGAAGCGGTTCTCACCTGGCTCGAGCCAATACAGTCCGGTCAGACTGAGCCAGCCGTCGTCGGCGGTGAGCCGGGTGAGTCGAGCGTTGCGCCACTCCTCGACCTCGGCCGCATAGGCCGGGTCGATGGGCATGGACGCCTCGGTGCAGGCCGCGGCAGTGAGCAGAATCATGGCCGCAACCGCGCGGCGACTGACGAAAGGGATACGCTTGATCATCGGCGTGTTGTATCACAATCTCTCCCTGCCCGGAATCGCTATCGCAATCGCTATCGGTATCGAAAACCTCAACCGTCGAAGTTTTCATCGATAGCGATAGCGATCCCGATCGGTATTTCTGTCTTCATGCGGAATGACCATCACCCATTCTCAGTTCCTGTACTATGAGATCTCATCTCGAAGAGATCGAGCGGAATGAAACTCGAAAACGGCACTCACCTCGGTTCGTACTCGATCCGCGAGCTTATCGGCTCGGGCGGAATGGGTGAGGTTTATCGTGCTCGCGACACCCGGCTCAAACGGGATGTAGCGGTCAAGGTGCTCCCCGAGCAATTGGCGGAAAACCCCGAGGCGCTCGCTCGATTCGAACGCGAGGCGCAGAGCGTCGCCGCCATTTCGCACCCGAACATCCTCGCCATCCACGACTTCGGCCGCGACGAGGGTCTGTCCTACGCGGTCATGGAGCTTCTCGAGGGCGAAACCCTGCGTGAGAGGATGGAGCGGACGAACGTGTCGCCCACCAAGGCGTTGGAGATCGCCCGGCAAATCGCCGGTGGGCTGGTCGCTGCCCACGACCGGGGCATTGTCCATCGGGACCTCAAGCCGGAGAACGTCTTTTTGACCAGGGACGGGCTCGTCAAGATCCTCGACTTCGGGCTTGCAAAACAGGTTGCCGCGACGTTCTCCCATGACTCGAATACCGCGGGGCCGACCCTCGGCCACAGCCAACCCGGGGCGGTGCTCGGTACGATCGCCTACATGTCGCCGGAGCAGGCCCGGGGCCTTGCGGTGGACCAGCGCACCGACCTCTTTTCTCTGGGAGTCATCCTCTACGAGATGCTCTCCGGTCAAAGGCCCTTTCAGGGCGGGAGTTCCGCCGATGTCATAGGCGCGATCCTGCGTGAAGACCCTCCGGACTTTAACGGATCCGAGAGCTTCGTTTCTCCGGCCCTGCAGCGGGTCGTGAGCCGCTGTCTGGAGAAGGACGTGCACGACCGATTCCAGACCGCCCGCGACCTGGTGTTCGCGTTGGAAACCATTACGGACCTCGAAACGGGGGTGCATTCTTCGGGCGCGACCGCAGTCGAAGCGCCTGCAGCGGAATCACTGACCTCGGTTGCCGTCCTGCCCTTCACCAACATGAGCCCCGACCCCGAGCAGGACTACTTTTGCGAGGGAATGGCCGAGGAGATCATCAACGCCCTGGGCACGATCGAGGGTCTTCGAGTCGCCGCCCGCAGCTCGGCCTTCCGGTTCACGGAAAAGGCGCAGGACATCCAGGAGGTGGGCGGAAAGCTCAAGGTGAAGACGGTGCTCGAGGGCTCGGTCCGCACGGCCGGAAACCGCATCCGGGTAACCGTGCAGATGATCGACGTCGACAACGGCTTCCAGCTCTGGTCCGAGCGCTACGACCGGGAGATGGAGGACGTCTTCGCCCTCCAGGACGAGATCTCGGAGAGCATCGTCGGGGCGCTTCAGATGAAGCTGGGTACGGGCGCCAAGGAGGAAGTGAAGCGGCCGACGGCCTCGCTGCAAGCGTATCAGCTCTACCTCAAGGGACAGCACAACTGGTACAAGCGTGAGACGGGTTCGTTGCAAAAAGCCGCGGAGTTCTTCGAACAGGCAGTCGAAAAGGACCCCTCATACGCACTGGCCCATGCCGGCCTCGCGGCCACCTACTGCAGCCTCGCCTTCTACGGGATGGAGCCGGCGGCGACCAGGGTAAAAGCGGGCATTGCAGCGGAACGCGCTTCCTCGTTGGCGCCTGAGGTGGCCGAGGTGCGGGCCGCGCTCGGCCTCCACGCGGCCTGGCTAGCCTACGACTGGGAGACGGCGGAGAGGGAGTTCCGGGCGGCCATCGAGGCCAACCCCTCGTACGCGCTGGCTCACTGCTGGTACAGCTTCACGCTGTCGAGCCTGGGCCGAGGCGACGAGGCGTTGGCGGCGGCGGAACGCGCTCGCGAGGTTGACCCACTGTCGCCGTACGTCAACACCGTCCTGGGGCTCGCCCTCGTCTCGGCTGGACGGAGGCAGGATGCGCTACCAGCGCTCGAAGAAGCGGTCGACATCGACGCGGATTCCCTTTACAGCTTGTGGGTGTTGGGAGCGACCTACGGCGCTCTCGGGCGTCACGATGAGGCCGCAGCCCTCTTGGAGAAGGCCGTGACGCTGTCCGACCGAAGCGGCTATTATCTGAGTTGGCTTGGTTGGGCCTATGGCATTGCCGGGGAGCGCGAGAAGGCGGAGAGGATCCTGGAGGAGCTTTCGGTGAGATCTCCGGGCGAGCCAACTCAGCCCATACTTTTGATGCAGATCCACAGCGGTCTCGGCAACATCGACGCCGCATTCGAGGCGCTCGAGAAGGCTATCGCCGAGGGCGATCCCGCCGCGGCCTTCATTGGCTTCCCAACGATGGACCCGCTGCGCAAGGACCCGAGGTTCAAGCGCGTCCGCGAGCGCCTCGGAATTCCCAGCGAAAATTAGGAATTAGGAATTCGGAATTCGGAATTCGGAATTTCCGCCCAACCTCCCACCGAATGGTGCGGCGGAGGTGCCATTTTTGACATTGTTTGAGCCTGGACCTTCCTGCGTAGAGGGTGCCAAGGGCAATCAATGTCAAAGGTGGCACCTCTCGGGAAGCGCGTGTGGAAACGGGTCGCGAGGCAGCTTGCCTGATTTCAGCTTGGCGTTCCTCGTCCAGAAAGTTCCTCGTCCAGCCGGCTCTCGAAGAGCTCTCCCAACGCGCTCAGCGACTTGAGATCGGTGGGCTCGTCGGGGAGGAGTGGGATCTCGACCACCGGGTGGGAGTCGCCGACGAGGTCGCGGAGCTCGGCGACTCCCTCGTGGTCGCGCCGGCCGAGCCACGAAAGCAGGCGGTGACCCTCGGTTTTGGTGGCCGGATGAACGGGTTTGAGGAGGGGATGGACGCGATTGACGACAATCGGTCCGAGGTTGTAGCCGGCCTCGGTCAACCGGCGGGCGAAGAAGAGAGTGTCGGCCACCCGTCCGCTGCCAGGTCCGCTCACCAGGATGAAGAGGGTGCGGGGTGATTTCAGGAGGTCCTGTACCTGAAGCGCCCGCTCGCGGAAGCCTTCAAACAGAGGGGCAAACGCCTGGAAGAACTCGGCCATGTCCCGCAGAAGCTCGAGGCCGACCATGCGGTCGAGGAAGCTCTCGACATTGCGGCCGAGGATGCCGAGACGAGAGGTCGCCTTGAGCTTTCCCTGATCGTCGAACCACGGTTTGAGGGCGATGCGCAGGGCGCCGCTGTCGAGAAAGCTGACGATACGCTCCGGGGCGCCGAGAAAGTCGATGGCCTGGCGGGTGGGCGGGGTGTCGAGCACCACCCGATCGTGGAGGCCCTCGTCGGCCACCTCGAAGAGGCGTTCCGATGCCATGTACTCGAGCGCGCCCGCCAGGTTGCCCGACAGCCGGTCGTAAAAGCGGTTGGTGAGAATCCTCTGTCCCGCCGCCTCGTCCGGGGCGTAACGGTGGATCAGCCGGTCAAACGTGGTCCGGGCGTCGAGCAGGCTCGCCCACAGTCGGCCTGCGGTGTGACTAGCCACGGGGGTTTCCTCGTTGATGGCCTCGTCTCCGACACCGAGGGCGTCCTTGAGCCGCAGGGACGGGTCGAAGGTCATGACCAGTGTGTCGTCCCCCGCGTGAGCTGAGGCCAGACCGATGGCCGCGGCGAGGGTGGTCTTACCAACCCCTCCGCCACCGACCACGATCACCAGGGGATGGCGTCGTGGGTCCATCAGGTTCTCCGAAGGTCCAGGGCGAGTTGCTCGCCGACCACCCCGACCAGCGTCGGCCCGGCATCGATGGGTTCCAGCGCCACCTCGGCCAGGGGGCCGTCCCAGATCGAGGTGAGACGCGCGAGCTCCTCCTCGTTCACCGCCCGTCTCCGTGCCCACAGACGGGTCGCCTCGTCGTCGCTTCGCCGGGGCTTCGGCGCCGACGGGTAGAGGGCGTTGACCACCACCAGCTCGGGGCGGCGGTCGAGACGTTGCTCCATGGCCTCGAGCAGCTCGATCGTTTCCTGTATCGGCATCTCCTCTGCGGTGGTCACCACCACGGAGCCGAACCGATCTCGGTCCTCGAGGAAGGTCGTGATCTCCGTTGCCAGGTGGCCGATCGGGCCGCTCGAGATAACCTCGGCGACCAGGCGCGGAGCTGCCATCCAGGCGATCCCATGACCGGACGCAGGAGCGTCGAGGATGACCACATCCGGCTTGCGGAGCTTCTTAGGACCGTGCCCTTCCACCATCCGAAGCGCACGGCCGAAGACCGCGGTCTCCTTGAGGCCGGGACAACCCTCTGTGAAGTGGCGGTGGACGGGACTCGACAGGATCTTCCGCACGAGCGCGCCGACCTTCAGCTTCTCGCGCACCAGGTCGTCGAGGAGTTTTCTGGGTTCGAGGTGCTGGAGCCAGAGGTTGGAGGCGGCTTCGACGATTTCGCCGCCCGACGGGGGCGTGTCAAGGAGCAGGTGAAGGTTTTCGCGCGGGTCGACCTCGAGCAGGAGGACGGTTCGACCTCGATTGGCGAGGAGGGCGCCGAGAGCGGCCGAAACAGTGCTCTTGCCGACTCCACCCTTGCCGGTCACCACCAGGAGCTCGAGCTGGTCCAACCGTTTCAGTACTTCCACAGTGATATCCAACGCTTGCGCCCGCCCCGGCGCCGAGGATGCAGAGTGTGGCGGAGGAACATGTGGGGGGACCGGCCGGGCATCTCGGCGGAGCTTAGCACGGGGGGAGTGGCCGAAATCACACCGAGGCGAAAATGATAGCGAACCGATGCGCCTGACCGACGTATGAGAAGATGAGACATGCAGAGATTCTGTATCATTTTGCTAATTGCGGTTTGCCTGGCGGGCGTTGGCGTTGCCACCGCGGATGCGCAGACACCGGTCGTCTTGACCTCCGGCACGGAGCCGCAGCGCATTCTGGTTGCCGCATCGCCGGTGATCACCGATCCGAAGCTGGCCGACTACTCGATCGATCTCAGACCCCTGCTGGAAAAGAAGAGCGTCGGGGAGGGTGAGACCTTTATCATCAGGACCCCCGAGGGGCTGCGGGTCTTTGCCATTGCCAAAGATGGCGAGCTCACGGGTCTCGTGGTGCGGGACGCCTACGGCGACGAGCTCGATCAGCTCGAAGTCTGGGGCCAGGATCACGACCGCCGGCCGCAGGACGGGGCGATCGCCTCGAGAGGGAAGATGGACGAGATCCACTGTTGGCGTTGCTTCTCGAACCTCGGTGAATCGCACTGCTTCGAGATCGTGTGCCCGACCGAAGCGGGCGTTGAACGTTAAACGTTGGAACGTTAGAACGTTAGGACGTTGTGTTAGCCGCGACCTGTCACGGCGAAGCCCCAATGGGCGAAGCGGCGGCAATTATATAGCCTGGGGCGTGAGCCCACATGGTGGAGCAGGCCGCCATTCCGCCAAGCCGCGAAGCGGCGACAGATACTTAGCCTGGGGCGTGAGCCCCAGGACACGGAGGCAATCTCCCGGCCAGCCCTGAAGGGGCGACAGATTGCGGTCGCGGCGTGAGCCGCGACCATCGGCGCTGGAATGTCTGTCGCCGCTTCGCGGCTTATTCGATTTTTTGACTGTCAATCCTGGGGTTACTGACGGCCTTCGGCCGTCGTGACGCACCGTCGCCAGCGCGTGGCTCATGGCCTCCTCCTTCGGATGAGGCCTGAGCTCACTGCGCTGCCGTCGGCGGGTTCACGCCCCAGG